>Ga0209131_1000072_pt1 | contig 77769 bp, 72 predicted proteins | sample GraSoi_2013_40cm_FD_185826 | JGI IMG/M metagenome (GOLD analysis project Ga0209131, IMG submission 185826) | Grasslands soil microbial communities from the Angelo Coastal Reserve, California, USA - Sample 9_17_2013_40cm (SPAdes) (version 2) | ecosystem: Environmental > Terrestrial > Soil >... | reverse complement strand
CCGCCGTACTTCTTCGCCAAAATGTGCGTCATCGCCGCCGTCAGCGTCGTCTTGCCGTGATCCACGTGCCCGATCGTGCCCACGTTCACGTGCGGTTTGGTGCGCTCGAATTTGCCTTTTGCCATGTCGATTTAGCTCCTGCGTCCGTTACTTTTTGTCGTCTTTTTTGATGATGCCGTCCGCGATGTTCTTCGGCGCCTCGGCGTAATGCTTGAATTCCATCGTGTACGTCGCCCGGCCCTGCGTGAGCGAGCGCAGCTGGGTCGAGTAGCCGAACATCTCGTTCAGCGGCACTTCGGCCTTGATCGCCTTGCTGCCGGGCAGGTCTTCCATGCCCTGGATCACCCCGCGCCGCGACGACAGGTCGCCGATCACGTCGCCCATCTTCTCCTCGGGCGTCTCGACTTCCACCGCCATGATCGGCTCGAGCAGCGTCGGGGTCCCGGCGCGCATGCCATCCTTGAAGGCGAAGATCGCGGCCATCTTGAACGCGTTCTCGTTCGAATCCACCTCGTGGTACGAGCCGTCGGTCAGCGTCGCCTTGACGTCGACCACCGGGTAGCCCGCGAGGACGCCCTCGTTGATCGCCTCGTCCACGCCCTTCTTCACCGCCGGAATGAATTCCTTCGGCACCCGGCCGCCCTTGATGCCGTCGACGAATTCGTTGCCCTTGCCCGGCTGCGGCTCGAGCTTGAGCCAGACGTGGCCGTACTGGCCGCGGCCGCCCGACTGCTTGACGAACTTGCCTTCCATCTCGATCGCCTTCTTGAAGGTCTCGCGGTAGGCCACCTGCGGCTTGCCCACCGACGCCTCGACGCCGAACTCGCGCTTCATGCGATCGACGATGATCTCGAGGTGCAGCTCGCCCATGCCCGAGATGATGGTCTGGCCCGATTCCTCGTCGGTGCGAACGCGGAACGACGGGTCTTCCTGGGCGAGACGCCCCAGCGCCACGCCCATCTTTTCCTGGTCGACCTTGGTCTTCGGCTCCACCGCCTGCGAGATGACCGGCTCCGGGAACACCATGCGCTCGAGCGTGATCGACTTCTTCACGTCGCTGATGGTTTCTCCGGTAATGACGTCCTTCAGTCCGACCACCGCGGCGATATCGCCGGCGCGCACTTCCTTGATTTCCTTGCGCTCGTTGGCGTGCATCTGCAGCAGGCGGCCGATGCGCTCCTTGCGCCCCTTCATCGAAGTCAGCACGGTATCGCCCGAGATCAGCACGCCGGAGTAAACGCGGATGAACGAGAGCTGGCCGACGAACGGGTCGGTCATGATCTTGAAAGCGAGGGCAGCGAACGGCTCTTCGTCGACCGGCTTGCGGGTATCGGGCTGACCCCTGTCGTTCTCGCCCTTGACTGGCGGAATATCGACCGGGGAAGGCAGGTAGTCGATCACCGCGTCGAGCATCGCCTGCACGCCCTTGTTCTTGAACGCGGTGCCGCACAGCATCGGCACGATCTCGTTGGCGATGGTGCGGATGCGCAGGCCGCGCTTGATCTCCTCGACCGACAAGTCGCTCGTCTCGAGGTACTTGTTCATGAGCTCTTCGTTCGCCTCGGCCGCGGCCTCGATCATCTTGTCGCGCCACTGCTTCGCCTCGGCGGCGAGCTCCGCCGGGATCGGCTTCTTCTCGAACTTCATGCCCTGGGACTCCTCGTCCCAGTAGATCGCCTGCATGGCGACGAGGTCGATCACGCCCTCGAACTTCTCTTCGGCGCCGATCGGAATCTGGATCGGCACCGGGTTGCCCTTCAGCCGGTCGCGGATATGCCCGTAGGACTTGAAGAACGTTGCGCCGACGCGGTCCATCTTGTTGATGAAGGCGAGGCGCGGCACGCGGTACTTGTTCGCCTGGCGCCACACCGTCTCGGACTGGGGCTGCACGCCCGCGACCGCGTCATAGACCATGCACGCGCCGTCGAGCACCCGCATGGAGCGCTCGACTTCGATGGTGAAATCGACGTGGCCCGGAGTATCGATGATGTTGATGTGATGCTCCGGATAGGACAGATCCATGCCCTTCCAGAAACAGGTGGTCGCCGCCGAGGTGATGGTGATGCCGCGCTCCTGCTCCTGCTCCATCCAGTCCATCGTCGCGGCGCCGTCGTGCACCTCGCCGATCTTGTGGTTGACGCCCGTGTAGAACAGGATGCGCTCGGTGGTCGTGGTCTTGCCGGCGTCGATGTGCGCCGAGATACCGATGTTCCGGTAGCGTTCGATGGGAGTCTTGCGTGCCACGGCCATTTTTCCTTGGTACCTGCCTAGAACCTGTAATGCGAAAACGCTTTGTTCGCTTCCGCCATGCGATGAACTTCCTCGCGCTTCTTCATCGCGCCGCCGCGGCCTTCGGCCGCTTCCTGCAGCTCGCCCGCCAGGCGCACGGTCATCGACTTCTCGCCGCGCTTCTGCGCCGCCTCGCGGATCCAGCGCATCGCGAGCGCCACGCGCCGCACCGGGCGCACTTCGACCGGCACCTGGTAGTTCGCGCCGCCGACGCGCCGGCTCTTGACCTCGACCACCGGCTTGACGTTCTGCACCGCCTGGCCGAACACCTCGATCGGGTCCTTGTTCGCCTTCGCCTTGATGATGTCGAGGGCGCCGTAGACGATGCGCTCGGCGACCGCCTTCTTGCCCCGCGTCATGAGCACGTTGACGAACTTCGCAAGATCGACGTTCGCGAACTTCGGGTCGGGAAGAATCTCTCTTTTCGGTACTTCTCTGCGGCGCGGCATGTTCTTTTATCCTGCCTTCGGCGCTTTGGCGCCGTACTTCGATCGGCTTTGCTTACGGTCTTTCACGCCCTGCGTGTCGAGCGAGCCGCGCACGATGTGGTAGCGCACGCCCGGCAGGTCCTTCACCCGCCCGCCGCGGATCAGCACCACCGAGTGCTCCTGCAGGTTGTGGCCTTCTCCGCCGATGTAGCCGATCACTTCGAAGCCGTTGGTCAGACGCACTTTGGCGACTTTGCGCAGCGCGGAATTCGGCTTCTTCGGCGTCGTCGTGTAGACCCGGGTGCAGACCCCCCGCTTCTGCGGTGAGCCGGCAAGAGCCGGGACTTTCGACTTGGCGCGCTTCGGGGAACGCCCCTGACGCACTAACTGATTGACGGTGGACATGTTTTATGGGTTTCCAGAAACAAACCGGGCGGCCATCGCGAACTCGGAATAGCCGCCCAGGGGCCAAAAAAGAGGCCGGATTATAAAGAGGAAGTTAGGTCAGCGCAAGGATTGTCGAGCCCCAAAGAGAGTCAGGGCCGGGGGTCCGGAACGAAGCCAAAACGCATCGCCAGCTCGCCGCCGTTGATGCGCTGCAGCGTTTCGCCTTCGTCCGCATAGCGATGCAGGTCGCGATCATCCAGCAGCGCGACGCCGCGCGCCGTCCGGATGAGGACCGAGCCTTCGTCGTCGATGAAGGCTGCCAGCGGCGCACCGAACGAGCTGCCGCAGTGGTCTACCAGCGCATCGCCCTCGAAGTGCACGACGAATGGCGTGTAGGCGAGCCGGACATACACGCGCTGCGGGCCGTTCTGGAAGAACCAGCGGCCCTGCGCGTCGGACTCGTAGTTGCGCCCGATGAACTCGCGCAGCGCTTCGTTGGCGATCTTTTCTTCCCTGATCCTCCAGTTGCCGCGGCGGTCGAGCGACAACCAGCCGTAGACCGCAGGAACGTTCGGCCACTTCACCAGGCTGCGGGCGACGATCGCGTCCACCGGGGGCTACAATCTTCGCGGGAGAGCTAAAGCGGGCGGAGAAGCCCGCCGAAAGTCACGAGGAGGAGCCATGAGCGCCATCGACCATTATCTGTCCAAGCCCTGGCTCGCGCATTACCCGCCGTCCGTCCCGGCCACGGTTGAAATCGCGCCGAAGTCGGTGACGCAGGTCTTCGACGAGGCGACCGAGCGCGATCCCGGCCGCGCGGCGGTGGTGTTCTACGGCAGGACCCTGAGCTACCGCGAGTTGCGCGACGCCGCCGACCGCCTCGCCTGCGCGCTCGCCCGCCTGGGCGTGAAGAAGGGCGACCGCGTCGCGCTTTACCTCCTCAACAGCCCGCAGTTCATCATCGCCTACTTTGCCGCGCTCAAGTGCGGCGCGACGGTCACGCCGATCAGCCCCGTGTATACGAGCCACGAGGTGCGCTACCAGCTCGAGGACAGCGGCGCGCGGGTGGTGATCTGCCAGGACATCCTCTACGAGAAAGTCGATAAAGCCGGCGTCGCGCTCGACCATGTGATCGTCACCAATGTCGGCGAGTACCTGCCGGCGCTCAAGCGGATGTTCTCGAAGAAGTTCGACGTCCCCGCGGCCGGCAACGTCCACTCGCTGCAGGCGCTGCTGAAGGCGCATCCGCCCGAGCCGCCGGCGGTGGCCATCGACCCGAAAACCGATCTCGCGGCCCTGCCTTATACCGGCGGCACGACGGGGAACCCGAAGGGCGTGATGCTCACGCACTACAACCTGATCGCGGCGAACAGCGGCGCCCAGGCCGCCTTCAACACCGTCGACCCGGGCAAGGAAGTGATCCTCGCCTTCCTGCCGTTCTTCCACATCTACGGGCAGGTGGTGATCATGCTGAACGGGCTGATGCAGGGGAACCTGCTCGTGCTTTTCACGACGCCCGACACCGAGGAGATCCTCGCGGCGATGGAGCGCTACAAGGCGACCGTGTTCTACGGTGTGCCGACGCTCTACGAGTACCTCAAGGAGCACAAGGACACCGACAAGACCGACTGGCGGCGGCTGAAGCTGATCCTCTCGGGCGCCGACACGCTGCACGAATCGACGATGAGCGGCTGGGCGAAGCGCACCGGCTCGCGCATCACCGAGGGCTATGGCCTGTCCGAGACCTGCGCGACCAGCCACGTCAACCCGATCGACCGGCCGAAGAACGGCTCGTTCGGCTGCCCGCTGCCCAACCTGCAGGCGGGCGTGGTGAACCCCGACACGCTGGAGTTCGCCGCGCCGGGCGAGGTCGGCGAGCTGGTGCTCGCCGGCCCGAACGTGATGCTCGGCTACTGGAAAAGGCCCGAAGAGACCGCGGCTGTGTTCCTGGATCGCGGCGGCGTGCGCTGGCTGCGCACCGGCGACCTCGTGCGCATGGACGAGGAAGGCTACTTCCACTTCTACGACCGCTCGAAGGACCTCATCAAGTACAAGGGCTACTCCATCTTCGCGAAGGACGTCGAGGACGTCCTCTACGGCCATCCTCAGGTCAAGTCCGCCGGCGTTATCGGCGTGCGCGACCCGGCGGTCGGCCAGCGCATCAAGGCGATCGTGGTGCTGCATGGCGATGCGCGGGGCAAGGTGAGCGAGGACGAGATCAAGGCGTACTGCAGGAAGCAGCTCGCGGAATACAAGGTGCCTCACATCGTCGAGTTTCGCGGCGAATTGCCGAAGACCGACGTCGGCAAGGTCTCGCGCCGCGAGCTGAGGGAAGAATCGGCGCTCTAGGACCGGGCGCCGGCTTCTCCGCTTCTCTATTTCGCGGACAGCTTCTCGAGAGGCTGCGGCTGGATGATGCCGAAACCCTGCGCGTAGCCCACGCCGACCGACTTGATGCGCGCGAGCACGTCCTGCTCCTCGACGCATTCGGCGATCACCTTCACGTTGATCGCCTGGCCGACGCGGATGATGGCATTGAGCTTGGTGCGCGCCACCTCGCTCTTCAGCAGCTTGCGGATGATCGAGCCGTCGACCTTGACGAAATGCGCGCCCACGGTCTTGAGCGGCGTGAACGACACGGACTTGCGGCCGAAGCCGTCGATCAGCGCCGCCGCGCCGGCTTGCTTCATCGCCGCGACGAAGCGCGCGACGCGCCCCTCGTGCGCGAGCACGTCGCTCTCCTCGATCTCGAAGATCACGGAATCGACCGGCAGGCGCGCGGCCTTGAGCTCGGCGGCCACGAACTTCGGGAAGTCCTCGTCTTCGAGCGTCTGGCTCGAGACGTTCATGGTGAAGCAGGGTACGCGCGAGCCCTTCGCCAGATGCTTCGCCAGGTTGCTCACGACCCAGCGGTCGAGCAGCGGCATGAGCTGGTAGTGCTCGAGCACCGGCAGGAACTCCCCGGGCGGCAGCATCGCCTTCTCCTCCTCGCGCATGCGCACGAGGATCTCTCCCATCGGGTAGCGGGCGTCGCCGCCCGCTTCCGTCCCGAGGGCGAGGATCGGCTGGCAATAGAGCGTGAACTCGCCCTGCTCGAAGGCGTCCCTCAGGCGGGCTTCGGGCCGGGCCCAGCCCGCGAGATCGGGATCGACGACGTTCAGGGATTTCTCTGCCACGATTCTGGAGACCTTCGTTCACCGGTATTCTAGCGGCATGGCGCAGCCATTCTTCCGGATCGATCGCCTTACAAAACGCTTCGGCGGCCTGACCGCGGTGAACGAGGTGAGCTTCGAGCTGCGCCGCGACCAGATCGTCGGCCTGATCGGTCCCAACGGCGCCGGCAAGACCACGCTGCTGCGCCTGATCACGAAGATCCTGCGCCCGGACTCGGGCCGCGTGGTCTTCAATGGCGAGGACATCACCGGCCTCAAACCCTGGGAGGTGGTCGAGCGCGGCATCGCCGGGACCTTCCAGAACACCCGGCCGTTCCGGCACCTGCCGATCATCGCCAACATCATGGTGCCCCTGGTCGCGCCGCGCGCCCGCAAGCGCGGCGAATGGGTGAAGCGCGTCGAGGCGAAGGCGATGGATGCGCTCGAGTTCGTCGGCATCTCGGATATGGCGCTCGAGCCCGCGTCGGCACTGTCGCAGGGCGACCTGAAGCGCCTGGAGGTCGCGCGCGCCATCGCCAGCGAGCCCGAGCTATTACTGCTCGACGAGCCGCTCGGCGGGCTCAATCCCGCGGAGTCCGAGCTGCTCGCGAAATCGGTGCGACGGCTGCACAAGGGCGGCCGCTTCGGCCGCCTGCATTCCGAGGGCCCGGCGGTGCTGATGATCGAGCACAAGCTGAAGGAGCTGATGTCGATCGCCGACCGCATCATCGTCGTCGACTACGGCCAGGTCATCGCCGACGGCGCGCCCGCCGAGATCGTCAAGAACCCGAAAGTCGTCGAGGCATATCTGGGAAGCTCGCACGGGGCGCTCGGTGGAAGCGACCATGTCGCTGCTTGAGATCGAGAATCTGTTCGTCCGGTACGACAAGGCGCAGATCCTGAACGGCATCTCCCTGGAGGTGAAGCAAGGCGAGCTGGTCGGGGTGGTCGGCCCGAACGGCGCGGGCAAGTCCACGCTGCTGCGGGCGATCTCGGGCCTGGTCCGGTTCGAGGAGCGCATGAAGCGCGGCATCGGCGGCGATATCGTGCTCGAGGGCGTGGTGAGGTTCGCCGGCGAGCGCATAGATGCGCTCCCCGCCCACGAGATCCGCCGGCGCGGCCTCGTGCATTGCCCGGAACGGCGGCGGCCGTTTCGCGAGCTGACGGTGCTCGAGAACCTGCTCGCCGGCGCCTTCCTTTCGAAGGATTCCCGGCAGACGAAAACCCGCCTCGAGCACTGCTTCGCGCTCTTCCCGCGCCTTTCGGAGCGCAAGGAGCAGATCGCCGGCACGCTGTCGGGGGGCGAGCAGCAGATGCTCGCCACGGCGCGCGCGCTCATGTTCGAGGCGAAGCTCCTCGCCATCGACGAGCCCTCGCTCGGCCTCGCGCCGAAAATCCGCGAGGAGTTGTTCGCCGCGATCGGAAAGATCCACGCCGAGGGCGTGCCGGTGCTGCTGGTGGAGCAGGAGGTCGGCCAGGTGTTCCGCATGGCCTCGCGCAACTACGTCCTGTCGCAGGGCCGCATCATCGCCGAGGGCGCCGCCACTTCGCTGATGGCCGACGAGACCCTACGCGCCGGCTACCTGGGCTTGTAGGCCGGCGAAAACACGCCCGGCTGCGCGAACTCGCCGCGCTGCGCAGACCCGCCCGGTTGCGCCGGCCGCGCGACCTGGGCGAGGAACGCTCTGAGCTTGCCCGGCGGGATGGGCTTGGTCGCGCAGGGAATGCCCGCGAACTGGTGCTGCACGAGCGCGGCATTCGGCGTGCCGGTAATGACCAGCGCCGGCAGACCTTCGCCGAAGCGGGCGCGCAGCCGCTCGATGACCTGCAGGCCGGTCATCGTGTCGGCGAGCCGGTAGTCCACGATCAGCGCGTCGGGCGTCACTCGTTGCGCCCGAAGCTGCCCCTCGGCTTCAGCGAGCGTCGCGCCGCCGACATAGCGGCAGCCCCAGCTCTCGAGCAGCAGGCGCATGCTGTCGCGGATCTCCACGTCATCGTCGACCAGCACCACCGCGATTCCGTGCAGCGCGGGCGTCGGCGACGGATCGGCGTCGACCGGCGCAGGCGCGCCCTCGCACATTTCGAGCTCGATGGAGAACACGCTGCCGCGGCCGACCGTGGAGCGCACCCTCACCGCGTGGCCTAGCAGCCCGCCGAGGCTTTTCACGATCGGCAGGCCGAGACCCAGGCCCTGGGCGCTCGCGCCCTCGAGCTGGTAGTACTCGTCGAAGATCCGCTCCTGCTCCTGCTGCGGGATGCCGATGCCCGAGTCGACGACCTCGAGCCGCAGCCGCGCGTCGCCGAGCCTGCGGGCGCCGACGACGATCTTGCCGCGCTGGGTGTAGCGGATGGCGTTGGTCACCAGATTCTTCAGCATGCGCTCGAGCAGCGCCGGGTCGCTCCGCACGCACGCCGACGTGCGCACCACGCGCAGCTCCAGCTTCTTCAGCGCGGCGATCGGGATCTCCGCCTCGACGACCCGCTCGATGAGCGGCATCAGCGAAAATCCGACCACCGTCGGCTTGATCACCCCCGACTCGATCTTGGAGATATCGAGAACCCCGTCGAAGAGGTGCTCGAGGGTCCGCACGGAAAGCTGCACGCCGTGCACCACGCGCAGCACGTCGGCGTCGCCCACGCGCTCTTCGAGCACCGAGGCGTACATCGACAGCGCCTGCATCGGCTGGCGCAGGTCGTGGCTCGCCGCCGCGAGAAACTTCGTCTTCGCCGCGTTCGCCGCTTCCGCCTCCGCGCGGGCGGCGTGCAGCCGCGTCAGCAGGAGCGAGACGTACCAGGGCACCGCGACCAGCACGAGGAAGAGGGAGGCGCCCAGAAGGGAGTGCTCGTGCCAGTATGTGCTCCCGAACAGAACGGCGAGCAGTCCCGCCAGGGCCACGGCCTGCGAGTAATGCAGATACCAGCGGCCGTAGCGAAAGCCGTTGCCGATCACCACCCAGGGATAGATCACGTACAGCATCACCCCGGTTTCGCCGGCGAGCAGCATCAGAACGGTGACGGTACCCATGTCGAGCCATACCACCACACGCCGGCGCAGATGGTTCACCGCGGGGCGCGACAGGATCCAGCCGCGATGCGCGCTGCTCAGCGCCAGGAAGCAAACCACGATCGCCAGCTCGATGAGCTCCATCCGGTCGACGACCCCGTCCCAGAGCGCGGCGCTGAGCAGGTAGAACCCGATGACGAAGCCGATGACGAGCCGGATCTTCGATTGGTCGAGCTCGACCGGATCCGCCGCCTCCGCGATCGCGAAGCTCGCGGGTGTCCTCGCGGCTTTGCGGATCAGCGCGCCGCAGAGGCGGCAAGCGCTGCGCCAGGCGCCGTTGCGCTGCTTGCAGCGCGGGCACTGTTTCTCGATCCGCTCGCGCATCGAAGGCGCGAGCCCGCGCGGCATGAAAAGCAGCACCAGCAGCACGATGACCGCGAAGATCAGCAGGCGCAGCTCGCCGAAGGCGATTTTCTTGTCGCCGAGGATGAACTCCTGGCTGGCGAGCCATTCAGTGAACGGATAGAGGAGGAACACCGCCGCCACCGGCCCGTAGATGGTCGCCGCGCCGCCGAAGATGCCCCAGATCACGACCTGGAACGAGAGCGCCACCTCCAGCGTCGACGGGCCCGCGACCCGCAGGTAGTGCGCGAAGAGCGCGCCGGCGAAGCCCGCGGCGGCGCCCGACACGGCGAACACCACGAGCTTGTAGCGCGGCGTATTGATCCCGGAGGCGCGCGCAGCGGTCTCGTCGTCGCGGATCGCGTGCAGCACGATGCCGAATTTCGAATCCGCGAGCAGCCACAGCCCGAACACGATCGCGAGCATGGAAACCGCGGCGATGTAGTAGTTGGCGATCGGGGTGAGCGCGAGGCGGCGCACGCCCGAAACGCCGAGCTCGCCGCCGGAGAAGTCGGGGAAGGCGAACAGCAGCCCGAGCAGGATCAGCGGAAACGCGAGCGTCGCGAGCGAGAGATAGGAGCCGCGCAACCGCAGGCACAGATAGCCCGCCAGCAATCCGGCGAAGCTCGCGACCGCGGCGCCCGCCCAGACGGTGACCCAGGGCGAGACGCCGAGCTTCAGCGACAGCAGCGCCGACGTGTACGCGCCGGCGCCGAAGAACAGGGCGTGGCCGAAGTTCACCTGGCCGGTATAGCCCGCCAGCAGATCCCAGCTCGCGGCGAAGACCGCGAAGAGGCAGGTCATCGTGAGGATGCGCAGCACGTAGGCGTCGCCGTAGGCGAGCGGCAGCAGCAGCACGGCGGCCGCCCATGCGAGCACCAGCGTGCGCGAAGGCAGGACGAATACTTCGTTTTTCAGCTCGGCCCAGGCGCGCCGCAGCCAGTACATCAGCGCTCTTCCTCGAAGGCGACCCCGAACAGTCCCTCGGGTCGGGCGAGCAGCACTACGACCATGATGGCGAGCGCCACCGCGCCTTTCAGATACGCGCCCGAGGGCAGCGCGAACACCGTGATCGCCTCGACATAGCCGATGACCAGCGCGCCGATCAGGCTGCCCTTCAGGCTGCCCAGGCCGCCCAGCACCACGATCGCGAGCATGGTCACGAGCGGCCCGAGCCACATGAACGGGTCGACCACGAAGACCGGCGCCACCACCACGCCCGCCACCGCGGCGAGCGACACGGACAGCGCGACCGTCGCCATCGCCACCCGGTGCACGTTCATTCCCATGAGGTTCGCCACCTCCAGGTCGTTCGCCGTGGCGCGGATCGCGAGGCCGAGCCTCGTCCAGTAGAGGACGAACCAGACGAAGATCAGCATTACCGCAGCAACTACGAGGATCAGCATCCGCTGGTACGAGATGCTCACGCCGAGCACCCGCACGCCGCCCTCGAGCGTTGAAGGAATGCCGAGATAGCTGCCGCCGAACGACAGCAGCATCAGCTCCTGGAAAATCAGCGCGAGGGCGATGGTGGCGATGAGGACAGCCGCCTCGTGCTCGCGCACCGGCTCGATCACCAGGCGGTAGCAGATCACCGAGAGGAGCGTCACGCCGCCCACCGCGATCAGCGCCGACAGGACGAAACCCAGGCCGACCTTCACGAGCAGCGCGTAGAAGCAGTAGGCCGCGAGCATGTAGAACGCGGTATGCGCGATATTGACGATGCGCGCCACGCCGAAGATCAGCGAGAAGCCGATCGCCAGCAGCGCGTACACGCCGCCGTTGACCAGCCCGGTGACTAGGATGTCCTGGAGCACGATCGGAGTCGGGGCGCGGGGAACCGAACGGTTCCCCTGACAGCAAGGTTGGGGAGGGGGCGCGGGGGAACCGTAGGGTTCCCCTGTTCCTTATTTGGAAGGCAGCTTGAAGGGCTGCATTCCTTTCAGCTGCGGCGGCCAGAAAGGCACCTTCTTGCCGTCCTGCCACTGCACGGCGATGCCGGCCGTCTTGCCCACCGCCCAGACCAGGTCGTGGCGCTTGTCGTAGGTGGCGATCGCGCCGGTGCCCACGTACTCGCTCTTCTCGAGCGCGGCGACGAGCCTGTCGGCGTTGGTCGTGCCTTCCTTCTCGATCATCTCCTTGAGCGCCATGATCGCGTCGTAGGTCGCGGCGGTATAGGTGGGCGCTTTCTTATAGCGCTGCTTGAAGGCCTTCACGAAGGGGATGGTTTTCGGCGTGATCTCGACTTCCGAGTAGGTGTCCAGCGTGGCGACGTAGTTCGCCTTGCCCGCCGCCGCCTGCCAGAAATCGTCCTTCTGGCTCTCGACGTTGATGCCGAAGGCCACCGCCTTCATGCCGCGCTCGCCCATCTGCCGGCCGAGCGAAATCCCGACCGGGCCCGAGACCAGGGTGAAGACGATGTCGGCGTCGGCACGCTCCATGGCGGCAAGCTCGGCGGTAACGTCGGTGGCGACCGCGGAAGGCTGCCAGGTGCCCACGACGTCCATGTTCATTTTCGGCAGCGTGGCCTGCACGCCCTTGACGATGGCCTCGGTCCAGGCCGCCTTCTCGGCGAGGATCGCGACCTTGGGCTTGTCCTTCTTCAGGCCGGTGCGCACCTGCTCGCCGATGGAGCCGAGCACCGCCATCAGCGTGCGGAAAAGATCCGGCGATTTCGTGGGCGACGCGCGGAACCAGTACTTGTAGCGGTCGTAGCTCTTCTCCACGTTCTCGCCGAGCTTCGCATCCGCGGCGCCCACGCCGAGGAAGATCTTCTTGTAGTCCATCGCCACTTCCTGCATCGCGAGCACCGCCTCCGAGCGGAAGCCGCCGATCACGAAGTCGGCCTTGTCGCGCGTGATCACGCGCTCCATCGCGTTGGTGGCGTCGGGCACCGACTGGATCTCGTTGGTGTCGCCGCGGACGAGCTCGATCTGCAGGGTCTTGCCGCCGACCTTGATGCCGCCGGCCTTGTTGATCTCGTCGCGCGCCATCTCGGCGCCCGCCCAGTGGTTCTCGCCCTGCACGAAAGCCATCGGGCCGAGGATCGCGATCTTGATGCTGCTCTGGGCAAGCACCACGGGTGCGGCGAGCGCGAGCAAGAATGCCAGTATTGAGCGGAGCATTGACCCCTCCTGTGGATTACGCGTTATCCTCTTGTACTAATTGATTATCTTCTTGTACCGATTGATGTTGCCAGCAATTCTCGCGGCCGTCTAGGATGGCTAAAGAGGATTTCGTCTGTGTATCGCGGCTGCGGGTGCGCTGGGCCGAGGTGGACATGCAGAAAATCGTCTTCAACGGCCACTATCTGACCTATATCGACACCGCGCTCGCCGAATACTGGCGCGAGACCGGCCTGCCCTACCCCCAGGGCTACGTCGAGCGCTATGGGGCCGACCTTTTCCTGCGCAAGGCCACCGTCGAATACCTCGGCTCAGCGCGCTATGACGATCTGCTCGAGGTCTACTCCCGCGTCGCCAAGCTTGGACGCTCGAGCATGACTTTCCAGTTCGAAATCCACAGGGAAGGAGAAGGGCAAGACGGGCCGCTGGTAAGCGCCGAGCTGGTCTACGTGAACGCCGATCCTTCGGCGATGAAAGCCACTCCCCTGCCCGACGACGTGCGCCAACGGGTACTCGCCTACGAGCGCGTCGCGCCCGCATGATCTGGTGGGAGGATTTCAAGGTCGGCGACGTCACGGAGATGGGCCGGCACACGTTCACCGAGGAAGAGATCGTCTCGTTCGGGCGGCAATACGACCCGCAGCCGTTCCACGTCGACGCCGCGGCGGCGCAGGCCGGGGCTTTCGGCGGGCTGATCGCGAGCGGCTGGCAGGTCTGCGCGGTCGGCATGCGGCTCGTGGACGACAGCTTCATGAACCGCACCGAAAGCTTCGGCTCGCCGGGGATCGAGAAGGTGCGCTGGCTGAAGCCGGTGCGCCCCGGCGACGTCCTGGTCTATCGCATGACCGTAGTCGAAGCGCGCGCCTCCGCGAGCCGGCCGACGCTCGGGCTGGTCAAGCACCTGTGGGAGGCCGTGAACCAGAAGGGCGAGCTCGCCCTGACGCTCGAGGGCTGGGCCTTCTTCGGCCGGCGTCCCGGCGCCTGACCGTGGCCGCGCGCATCGAGCTCAACCACAAGATCCACGTCCTCACGAAGAAGGAGGAGCTCGACAGCGTGCGCGTGGCGGGCAAGGTGGTGGTGGTGCTCGATATCCTGTTCGCGACCACGACGATGGTCGCCGCGCTCGCGCACGGCGCGACCGAGGTCGTGCCGGTGCTCGACGAGGCCGCAGCCCGCGCCCGCGCGAAGACCTTCGGCGAGAGCACCTATGTGCTCTCGGGCGAGCTCAACGCCGACACCCTGCCCGGCTTCGCGCAGCCGGTGCCGCTCGCGCTGATCGAGCACGGCGTCGAAGGCAAGGCGCTCATCTATTCCACCACCAACGGCACCGTGTGCATGAGCCAGGCCGCCGGGGCGGCGCGCGTGTATTGCGGCGCGCTCCTCAATGCGCGGCGGCTCGTCGAGCACATCCTCGCCGAGCACCCGCGCGAGACGGTGCTGATCGTCTGCTCCGGCTCGGCGGACAATTTCAACCTGGAGGATTTCTGCGGCGCCGGCGCTTTCGTCGAGCGCTTCGCCGAGCGGCTCGGCGGCGCGGGTGATCTTTCCGACGCCGCCCGGGCGGCGCTCGCGGTCTACCGCCAGGCGAAGCTGCCGCAAGCGCTGCTCGAGTGCCGCGTCGGGCGCATGATGCAGCGGCGCGGTCTCGCCCGCGAGGTCGAGTTCGCCTGCCGGCTGGACGCGTTTCCCGTGGTGCCCGCGCTCGAGGACGGACGCCTGCGGCTGGTCTGAACAGCGGCGCCGCCAGGCTCAGTGATAGCGCTCGAACCCGAAAAAGCTGATGAGGCTGCGCGCGATTCCGTAAGCCACCCAGATAAGCACGCGTCGCGACAAGGGCTGGCGATGCCATTCGCGAGGCGCGAGTTGCACGGCGTCGTCGCGCATCGCCTTTTCGATGCTCTGGCGCAGCTCCGCCGCGAAAGCCGTATCGTCGACGAACACGTTCGCCTCGCGCGCGAGCAGCAGGCTGAGCGGATCGATGTTGGAGGAGCCGACGCAGGACACGCAGCGATCGAACACCGCGACCTTGGCGTGCAGAAGGCTCGCGTTGTATTCGTAGATCTCGATGCCGGCGTCGAGCAGCGCACCGTACAGGCCGCGCGATGCGTAGTGAAGCAGCGCGTACTCGATCTTTCCCTGCAGCAGCAGGCGCACGCGCACTTTGCGCCGCGCCGCCTCGACCAGCGCCTGGCGAAAGCGCCGGCCGGGAAAGAAATAGGCGCAGGCGATGATCACTTCCACGCGCGCCGTGCGCAGGTGCGCGAGATAGACGCGCTCGATATCGCGGCGGTGGCGCGTGCTGTCGCGTATCACCAGCCGCGCGCGCTGCGAGCCGGCCGGCGGCGGCGCCGGGAGCTCGCGCTCGAGCGGCGTACGCCGGCGCAGCTGCGACCAGGTGACTTTTTGCCACAGCCGCGCCGCCGTGGCGCGAACCTCGGCGGCGAGCGGCCCTTCGATGCGCACCGCGTAGTCGTAGCGCGGGGGCGTGATGCGCGGGTCATCCAGGGGCACGTCGTAGTCGTCGACGACGTTGATGCCGCCGACGAAAGCCACGCGTCCGTCGACGCACGCGAGCTTGCGATGCATGCGCCGCAGGCGGCTGCGCTTGATCAGCAGCGCCTCCGAGAGCGGCCTGAACACCAGGAGCTGCGCGCCGGCGCTTGCCAGCGTTCGGCGAAAGCGCTCCGGGAAGTCGCGCGCGCCGAAACCGTCGATCAGCACATGAACGTGCACGCCGCGCGCGGCCGCGCGCGCGAGGGCATCGGTTACCAGGCTGCCGGTCTCGTCGTTGGCATAGATGTAGCTTTCGAGGAAAAGCTCCTCGCGCGCCGCGTCGATCGCGTCGATGAGCGCCGGAAAGTACTGCTCACCGTTTTTCAGCAGCGCCAGGCGGTTGCCGCCGACGTAGTGCACTAACTGCGCCTCAGCTCGGCGCTGACCGCGAGGTGGTCCGAGAGCATCGACCAGGGCTTGCCGCCGTGCACGCGCGAGCCGGAGATGCTGAAGCCGCGCACGTAGATCCGATCCAGCCGAAAGAACGGCAGCACGCTCGGGTACGTGCGCGGCGCGCGCCCGGCGTGCGCCACGGACACCTCGACGAGGCCGAGCCGCCGCTCGAGGATCGCGGTGGCGCGGTGGCGCCAGTCGTTGAAGTCGCCGGCGACCACGATCGGCATATCCTGGGCGGCGAGCTCCTTGAGGCGGCCCGAGATCGCCTCCAGCTGGCGGTTGCGCCCGCCCTGATGGAGCGAGAGGTGCACGCATACGCAGTGCAGGTTGCGCTTCCAGCCGGGCACCGCGACCACGCAATGCAGCAGGCCGCGGCGCTCGAAGCGGTGGTCGGAGACGTCGTGGTTCTCGAAGGACACAAAGGGAAAGCGCGACAGGATCGCGTTGCCGTGATGGCCGTGGTCGTAGACCGCGTTGCAGCCGTAGACGTGCTGCCACTCGTCGCCGGCCAGGAATTCGTGCTGCCCTCCGGGGGGGCAGCTCTCGAAGCGCAGCTTGTGGCGCTGGTTGAGCCCCTGCACTTCCTGCAGGAAAACGATGTCGGCGTCGAGCGCGCGCAGCCCGTCGCGCAGCTCGTGGATCACCATGCGCCGGTTGAAGTGCGACAGCCCCTTGTGGATGTTCAAGGTAGCGACGCGCAGTTGCTGCGTCATTGCGGCCCGCCCTTCGCGAACGCACCGGCGGAGTCGGCCTGGGGCGGATCCGCGAGGTCGAGCTCGAAGCGCCGCTCGATGAGGTCGGCGTCGTCGAAGTGCCGGCGGCCGACGAAGGCCGTCGCCTGGCGTCCCCACTGGCGCATCGCGCCGGCCGAGCGGATTCCCATCGGCCAGAACAGGAACCGCTCGCCGCGCTCGGTGCCGGCGACGAGGCCGTCGGGACCGAAGAGGCTGCGCCGGCCGCCTTCCGGCAAGGGAAGCGAGCGCAGGCTGCCGTAGTCCTGGAACGCGTAGCGCCCGACGCCGTCCGCGTCCCGCGCGAGGCTGACCTGCTCGATGTAATGCGTGCGCGAAGCGAGCCTCACCACGGGATGCTCGTCCTCGCCGACGCGCGGCAGCGACTGCGGCACGAACGCCCATTCCTCCAGCGAATCCGGCGCGGGGCGCGGACGCGCGCGCGGCGTGGGAAAGAACTGGTGATAGCAGCCGCAGGGATGGATCGAGTCATAGAGCAGCGGCTCGCCATCGGGCGCGAGCGTCACGCGCCATACCAGGCCATCGAGCTTTCCCGCGAGCAGATCGGCATTTTCGAGCGGCGGACGTTCCGGGAACCAGATAGTGTAGACAAGCTGCAGCAAGATGCGGTCCCTCCCGTTCGGGCCGGGCTCCCTGCCGTTTTGGCTCAATTCCCGATACCGCGTGAAGCTCCGCTGCACGTAGGCGCTCGGCGCCGCGGCGTCGACCTGTGGCGGCCCGGAGCGACCCCAGCGCAGCTGCCCGAAGCGATCGTAGTCTCCCGACACCGCGATCTCGAAGCTCGGCGCGTAGACCGCCGCGATGCGCCCGAGCTCGCGCTCGGAAAGTTCGGGCTGGCCCAGGGCATCGAGCTCGGCGCGCCCCAGGAGCGCGGCGACGGCGATGCGCGTCATCTGCGCCGGCGCGCGCGGCGGCGCGAAACGCACCAGCATCGTGTCCGCGGCCGCTTCGGGCTCGCGGGAAAAGGCGGCGATCGATTCCGCCTCCGCGCGCCGCACGCCGCGGGCGAACGGCAGCCGCGTGAGTGGATACAGTCCGAGGACGCGGCTCGCGTCGGAATAGTCGTCCGGCACCTGTGCGCTCGCGAGCATGGCGGCGCGGGCCGTGGGCTTCGCCAGATCGATCTCGCGCAGCAGCCTGCCGCAGGCGCGCGTGCGCTGCAACGCGGCGCTCCGCGAGATGTCCTGCCCGACGCCGGACAGCGCTGCGAAATCGCGCGCCGGCAGATTCTCGATCTCGTAGCGCCGCGACTCGATATCCAGCTCGAGAAGGCGCTCCGCGAACAACTGAAGCGCGGCTTCGCTCTTGACGGCGCGCTCGCGCAGCGAGGCGTGCGGCCGGTCGACGCGCAGGTACGGAAACCCGGCGAGCCGCGCGTACTGGACATCCCGCACACCTGCGGCGTCGACCGCGCCGTCAAGAGCACGGTACCACTCGGCGCACTCCCGCACCGCGACGGATTGCGAGCCCAGGTGGGCCTCGAACTGCTTCTGGTCCCCGAGCGTCGCGCAGCCCGCCGCTGCGGCGGCGAGCGTGCACGCGAGCGCGAGCCTGAGGCGGCTCATTTCACTGTCCCCGCCGCCGCGCGGCGCTCGATCTCGGCCACCATCGCCGTGAACTGCCGCTCGGCCATGCTGCGCACCGCTACGAGGCCGATCACGGGCGGCAGCTCGAAGCTCGGCTCCATCTCACCCTCGTAGCGCAGCAGCACGGCGGCTCCGCGACCCTCCGCGCCCGGGCCCACCGGCGCCGGTTGCAGCTCGTAACGGCTATTCATCCGCCGCAGGTTGCCGCCGACGGCGCGCGACGAGATCCCGCCGGGCGGTGATTCGAGCACCTCGTAGCGCACTTCGATCGGGAAGGAGAACACCAGGAAACGCGCCTCGCCCGCCTGCTCGACCACCAGCCGATTCCCCTGGCGCTCGCGGACCACGCTCTTGGAGAGCTCCGGGATGAAGCTCGGCAGGCGCTCGTAGTCGGTAAGCACCTGCCACACCAGCGCCACGGGCGCCGCAATCAGCGCCCGCGCGCGGATCTCGATGGTATCGCCATGGCGCTCGGCCTCGATCGACACGTCATCGGCCGCGGCTCCCGGCGCAGCGTACGCCGCCGCGAGCAAGGCGACGGCCATGGAAGAGGTGCGCCATTGCATCGATGAATTTCGCCACCACCTCACGATTTCTAAGTTATCACAGCGCGCTCGCCCAGCATGACGATCGCGTCGCGGTTGGACCAGGAGAAGCATTTCTCGGCCGCCTCGCGCCACGGCAGCCAGGCGAAGGCGGTGTGCTCCAGCGGCGAAAGGGCGACGGGCAGCCGCTCGCGCAGGGCCAGGCCGAAGACGTGCTCGGTGTTGTGGACCACACCCGGGGCGTAGCGATGGCGCCACTGCGGGAAGATCTCGAAAGTATTGACTAGGTTCCAGCGCGAAAGCCGTCCCTGCGCGGCCTCGATGCCGGTTTCCTCCTTCACCTCGCGCGCCGCGGCGGCTTCGAGCGGCTCCTCCGGCCACTCGAGCGAGCCGGTCACCGACTGCCAGAAGCCCGGCCGCGCGGCGCGCTCGAGGAGCAGGACCTCGAGGTCCGTGGTGTGCACCACGACAAGCACCGAGACAGGCAGCTTGAAGCCCATGGGTCGCGCTCATTTCTCCTTGTACAGATCGGGCAGCGCGAGCGAGCGCTGCGGATCGATGAAGACGGCGAAGAACGGCCGGCCGCGCCCGGCCCAGGACTGCGCCGCGGAGCGGAGCACCTCCAGCAGCACGCCGAGGTCGTCCCGCGGCAGGGCGCCGAAATCCCGGAACAGCAGCACCCAGCCCGGCGCGTCGCGCCAGGACAGATCGCTCAGGCAATCCTCGAGCGCGTCCCAGTTTGCGCCGAACCACTTGGGGAAGCCGAGCGCTTCGGCGAGCGTTCTCATGATGCTTTCCTTGTCCCGCACGCCAGCGAGCGAAACGGCGATGACATCGAGCTCTGCCTCACGCGCGACCTCGAGGACAACCGGGTCGACAGTGGCACGATAGACGCCTGAGCGCGAGGCGTCCTTCATCTTTCCTACAAGCTTTCCCATCAGGCCCGTGCCTTCATCTCTGCTTCCGCATTTTCATTCCCGGATTCTCCTGAACGAGCGGTAGTGGTCTTCTGTGTAGTAGAACTCGCCGCCGTTGCCCGAGATGATCCGGCGTGCGCCGCGATCGCGGGCGCCCGGCGTCTTCACTGTGTACTCGCGATAGTAGCCTTGCGTCCGCAGCGGCAGCCGCCGCTCGCGGTTACTGAACGTTTTTCCATCCTGGGGATACAGCAGCGCGCCGTTCTGCTTGATGAGGGCGAGGGTCTCTCTCGCCTCGGGCGGGATGTCTTTCAGGGCAACGTCGTTTCCGAAAACCGGAAACGAAAGAACAACCGCCAGAAACGCGGCGATCAATCTCACGACGGCGTCGGGTTCCTCAGCCGCAGATGCAGCTCGCGCAGCTGCTTCTCGGTGACCGGCGTGGGCGCGCCGGTGAGCAGGTCCTGGCCGCGCTGGGTCTTCGGGAACGCGATCACGTCGCGGATCGCGTCGGCCCCGGCCATGAGCGTCACCAGGCGGTCGAAGCCGAACGCGATGCCGCCGTGCGGCGGCGCGCCGTACTGCAGCGAATCGAGGAGAAAGCCGAACTTCGCGCGCTGCTCTTCCTTCGAGATCTTGAGCGAGTTGAAGACCCGCTGCTGGATCTCCTCGCGATGGATGCGCACTGAGCCGCCGGCGATCTCCCAGCCGTTGAGCACCATGTCGTAAGCCTTGGCGTAGGCCTTCTCCGGCGCGCTCTCGATGTACGCGTCGTGGCCGTCCTTCGGGCTGGTGAAGGGATGGTGGCGCGCCTTCCATTCCTTCGTCTCTTCGTCGTACTCGAACATCGGGAAGTCGACGACCCACAGCGGCCGCCAGCCCTTCTGCGCGAGGCCGCGCTCGTGGCCGATTTTCTGCCTCAGCGCGCCGATGCTCGCATCCACGACCGAAGCGCGGTCGGCGCCGAAGAAAATGAGATCCCCGTCCGCGGCACCGCTGCGCTCGAGGATCGCGGCGATCGCCTTGGCGTGCAGGTTCTTAACGATCGGCGATTGCAGGCCTTCGGCGCCTTTCGAGCGCTCGTTGACCTTGATCCAGGCGAGGCCCTTCGCGCCGAGCGTCTTCACGTATTCCGTATAGACGTCGATCTCGCCGCGCGTGAGCGAGCCGCCGCCGGGCAGGCGCAGGCCCACCACGCGCCCCTCGGGGGCGTTGGCGGGCCCGGAGAACACCTTGAAATCGACGTCCTTCATGACGTCGGTGAGCTCCGTGAACTTGAGCGGCACGCGCAGGTCCGGCTTGTCGCTGCCGTAGTCGCGCATCACCTCGTCGAAGCGCAGCACCGGGAAGGGGTCGGGCAGCTCGATCCCGGCCGCCTCGCGGAACATGTGGCGCGCGAGCCGCTCCATCAGCGCGCGGATCGCCTGCTCGTCGAGGAACGAGGTCTCGATGTCGATCTGCGTGAACTCGGGCTGCCGGTCGGCGCGCAGGTCCTCGTCGCGGAAGCACTTGACGATCTGGTAGTAGCGGTCGAAGCCCGCGACCATCAGCATCTGCTTGAAGAGCTGCGGCGACTGCGGCAGCGCATAGAAGTGGCCGTCGTGCAGGCGCGAAGGCACCAGGAACTCGCGCGCGCCTTCGGGCGTGGACTTGTACAGGAACGGCGTCTCGATATCGACGAAGCTGTGCTCGTCGAGGAAGCGCCGCGCCGCCATGCCGGCGCGGTGGCGCAGGCGCAGGTTCTTCTGCATCGCCGGCCGCCTCAGGTCGAGCACGCGATTTTCGAGCCGCACCGTTTCCGAGAGGTTGTCGTCGTCGATCTGGAAGGGCGGCGTCACCGAGGGGTTGAGGATCTCGACCTCCTGCGCCACGACCTCGATCTCGCCGGAGCGCAGGTCGGGATTGACGGTCCCTTCCGGGCGGCGCCGGATTTTTCCCGTGATTCTCAGCACGTATTCGTTGCGGATGCGCTCGGCGGTCCGGAACGCCTCCTGCGAATCGGGATGAAACACCACCTGCGCGAGGCCGTCGCGGTCGCGCAGGTCGATGAAGATCACGCCGCCGTGGTCGCGCCGGCGGTGGGCCCAGCCGCACAGGCTGACCACGCGGTCGACGAGCGCCGCCGAAAGCTCACTCGAGTAGTGGGTTCTCATTTATTCGTGTCGACGGGCGGCACCACGCCCATCGAGATAATGTACTTCAGCGCCTGGTCGACCGACATGTCGAGCTCCACCACGTCCTTGCGCGCCACGATGATGAAGAAGCCGCTGGTCGGGTTGGGCGTCGTGGGGACATAGACGCTGACGCAGTCGGCAGGGATGTATTTCTCGATGTTGCCTCCGGGGGTTCCCGTGAGGAAGGCGATGGTCCACGACCCCGGGTGGGGCCATTGCACGAGCAGCGCCTTGCGGAACGCCTGGCCGCTGGAGGAAAACAGCGTGTCGGAGATCTGCTTCACGCTCGAATAGATCGAGTTGACCACCGGGATGCGCGCGAGGACCTCGTGCCAGACCTCGACCAGCTGCGCGCCGAAGAAATTGCGCGCGAAGATCCCGGTGCCGACCACGATCGCGATGGTGAGAATCGCCCCCAGCCCGGGGATGTGGATTCCAAGCCAGTTCTCCGTGCGCAACGCATCGGGCAGGAGCAGCAGCGACTGGTCGAGCGCGTCGAAGATCAGCTTCAGCACCCACAGCGTGATGACGAGCGGAATCCAGATCAGCAAACCCGTGATGAGATACTTTTTCACGTTCCTAGAATAAAAAAGCCCGGCTCGCGCCGGGCCGGATTTCTGGCCCCTTGGGGATCAGTTGGTCGCCGCAGCCTTGGGCTTCGAATCGGGCTTCGAATCGGATTTCGAGTCGGTCTTTGTGTCCGGCTTCGATTCGGGTTTCGATTCGGTGCTCGTTTCGCTCTTCGAGTCGGCCTTCTTCTCGGCCGGCTTCTTGCCGGTGGTCTTGAAGTCCGTCGCATACCAGCCGCTTCCCTTCAGCTGGAAGCCGGCGGCGCTCAGCATCTTCTTATAGGTGGGCTTGCCGCAGGCGGGGCAGACGGTGAGTTGCGGCTCCGAGATCTTCTGCAGGTGATCTTCCTGGTGACCGCAGGCATCGCAGCGATATTCGTAGATCGGCACGAGTGGATTATATCGCTGTTTCAGAACGGAATATCGTCTTCCATGTCGTCGAACTTGCCGGCGGGCTTCTTCTGCGCCGGCTTCGCTTCGCCGCCAGACCTGGCCTCGCCACCACGCGGCGCTCCTTCACCGCGCGGCATGCCTTCGTCACGCGGTGCGCCGCCGCCTTCCCGGCGGCCTAGCATCTGCATGACATCGGCGCGGATGTCGGTCGAGTAGCGGTCCTGCCCGTCCTTGTCCTGCCACTTGCGCGTGCGCAGGCTGCCTTCGACATAGACCTGCGAGCCCTTCTTCAGGTATTCGCCCGCCACCTCCGCGAGGCGGCCGAAGAACGCGATCCGATGCCACTCGGTCGCTTCCTTCATCTCGCCGCTCGCCTTGTCCTTCCACTTGTCGGTCGTCGCGACGCGGATGTTGGTGACGGCGTCGCCGCCGGGCGTGTACCGGGTCTCCGGGTCCGCGCCGAGGTTCCCAACGATGATGACCTTGTTCACCGAAGCCATATCAATCTCCCCTTGTAACGATTACAACGTGGCATTCGAAAGCTCGTTGACCGGCCGCGGCACCGGCCGCATTCCTGCGGCCACCACGAGCCACAGCGCCGAAAGCGCAGCGCAGACGCCGAAGACCGCTGCCGTGCCGAAGTGCTTCGCGACCCATCCGCCTAATACCCCGCCCAGCGCGACGCCGAGCGTCTGGGTGGTGTTGTAGACGCCGATCGCGACCCCGCGGCCTTCGGCGGGGGCGATGCGCGACACCAGCGAGGGTAGCAACGCTTCGAGCACATTGAAAGAAATAAAGAAGCCGAGCATCAGGGCGGCCAGGGTCGAAAGCCCCTTGTCCACGGCGCCGAAGGCCGCCTCGACCGCCACCAGCAGCGCCACCGCGCCGATCAGCACCGGCTTCGGCGCGTTGCGCCGGTCGACATAGAGGATGGGCGGGATCATGACCACGAAAGACAGCAGCACCACCGGCAGGTAAAGCCTCCAGTGCGAGGACAGCTCGAGTCCGGCATCCACCATCATCGGCGGCACGACTACGAACATCGCGTAGAGAACGACGTGCAGGATGAAGATCCCGGCATTCAGCCGCAAAAGCTCCGGGTGGAGCACCGAGGCGCGCATGGGAACCGGCTTGGCGCCCGGAGTGTTCGGCCGCATCGGCGCATCCGGCACCTGCGTTTTCACCACCCACATCGCCGCCAGCGAAAGGAACCCGGTGAGCGCGAAGAGACCTTCCATTCCGATCCAGCGGTACAGCACCGGCGCGCCGACCAGCGACAGGGCGAACATGAGCCCGATCGTCGAGCCGATCATCGCCATGATCTTGGTGCGGTGCTGCTCGCGGGTGAGATCCGCCGCCAGCGCCATCGCCACCGACGAGATGGCGCCCGCGCCCTGCACGGTCCGCGCGGCGATCGCGGTCCAGATGTCGTCCGCGACGATGCCGAGGAAGCTGCCCGCCGCGAATACCAGCAGGCCGGCATAGAGCACCGGCTTGCGCCCCCAGCGGTCGGACGCCATGCCGAACGGAATCTGCAGGATTCCCTGGGCGAGGCCGTAGACGCCCAGCGCGAGGCCGACCAGCGCGAGGTCCTCGCCGCCGCGCAGCTTCGGCGCGTGCACCGCGAACACCGGAAGGATGAAGAAAAGGCCCAGCATGCGCAGCCCGTACACGCCGGCGAGGCTCGCGCCGGCGCGAAGTTCCACGGGAGTCATGCGGTCGGAGGGCACGGCGGAGTATCGGCGGGAAAGTGAAACGCGCTATAGTACTCGGTTTCCCTGCGGGAATAGCGTCCTCGTTTTCTGAATGGAAAATCGCCTCCGGATCCGCGGCGCGCGGACCCACAATCTTAAAAATATCAGCCTTGAGCTGCCGCGCAACCGGCTCGTGGTGATCACCGGGCTTTCCGGCTCCGGCAAGAGCTCGCTCGCCTTCGACACGCTCTACGCCGAGGGCCAGCGGCGCTACGTCGAATCGCTCTCGGCGTACGCGCGCCAGTTCCTGCAGCTCATGGAGAAGCCCGACGTCGATCTTATCGAGGGGCTCTCGCCCGCCATCGCGATCGAGCAGAAAGCCTCGAGCCACAATCCGCGCTCGACCGTCGGCACGGTCACCGAGATCCACGACTACCTGCGCCTGCTTTTCGCCCGCGTCGGCACGCCGTACTGCCCCGAGCACGACATCGCGCTGCGCGCGCAGAGCATCTCGCAGATGGTCGATCAGGTCCTCGCCTTTCCGGAGGACACGAAGCTCCTGATCCTCGCGCCGGTGATCGCCGGGAGGAAGGGCGAGCAGGCCGGGCTCCTCGACGAGCTGCGCGCGCAGGGCTTCACGCGGGTGCGGATCGACGGCAAGGTGCACGAGCTCGACGCCGCGCCGCACCTGAAGAAGAACGTCAAGCACTCGGTGGACGTGGTGATCGACCGGCTGCGCGCCCGCGCCGACGCGAAGCAGCGGCTCGCCGAGTCCTTCGAGACCGCGCTGCGACATGCGGATGGCAGAGCCGTTGTGGTTGAAGTGGACACCCAGAAGGAACATCTGTTCTCGGCGAAGTTCGCCTGCCCGTTGTGCGATTACGCGCTCGCCGAGCTCGAGCCGCGTCTGTTCTCGTTCAACAACCCGATGGGCGCCTGCCCGCGCTGCGACGGCCTGGGCTCGGTCGAGTTCTTCGACCCGAAGCGCATCATCGCGCATCCCAACCTGAGCCTCGCGAGCGGCGCGATCAAGGGCTGGGATCGCCGCAACCAGTTCTACTACTCCATGCTCCAGTCGCTCGCGAAGCACTACCGCTTCGACATCGAGCAGCCCTGGGAGATGCTGCCGGAGCCGGTGCAGCGCACGATCCTGTACGGCTCCGGGAAAGAGCAGATCGCTTTCCACTACCTCTCCGAGCGCGGCCGCAGCAGCGTGAAGGAGCACGCCTTCGAGGGGGTCATCCCGAACCTGGAGCGGCGCTATCGCGAAACCGACTCGATGGTGGTGCGCGAGGAGCTTGCGAAGCTGCGCAATACCCAGACCTGCCCCGACTGCGGCGGCACGCGCCTGCGGCGCGAGGCGCGCCACGTGAAGCTGGCGGACAGGACGATTTATGAAATTTCCGCTTTTCCGTTGAGAAAAACCTCGGAGTTCTTCAAAAGCCTCGAGCTGCAAGGCGCGAAAGGCCAGATCGCGGAGCGCATCGTGCGCGAGATCGCGAACCGGCTCGAGTTCCTGGTGAACGTCGGCCTCGACTACCTCGCGCTCGAGCGCTCGGCGGAGACGCTCTCGGGCGGCGAGGGCCAGCGCATCCGCCTCGCGAGCCAGATCGGCTCCGGGCTCACCGGCGTGATGTACGTGCTCGACGAGCCCTCGATCGGCCTGCACCAGCGCGACAACGCGCGTCTCATCGATACGCTGAAGCACCTGCGCGACCTCGGCAACTCGGTGATCGTGGTCGAGCACGACGAGGACGCGATCCGCGCCGCCGACCACGTGGTCGACATGGGGCCGGGCGCGGGCGAGGCCGGCGGGCGCGTGATCGCGGAGGGCACCCCGGAGGAGATCATCGCCAATCCGGAATCGCTTACCGGACGTTACCTTTCAAAAAAGATTTCCATCGAGATCCCGCGCCTGCGCAACCGTCCCGACCGGAAAAACGCGGTCCTGATAAAGGCGGCGAAAGGCCACAACCTCAAGGAGGTGGACCTCGAGCTGCCGCTCGGCCTGTTCGTCTGCGTGACAGGCGTCTCGGGCTCCGGCAAGTCCACGCTCATCAACGACACGCTCTACGCCGCGGTCGCGCGCCACCTCTACGGCTCGGCGACCGACCCGGCGCCGCACGAATCGATCTGCGGCCTCGAGAATCTCGACAAGGTGGTGAGCGTCGACCAGAGCCCCATCGGCCGCACGCCGCGCTCCAACCCGGCGACCTACACCGGGCTTTTCACGCCGATCCGCGAGCTCTTCGCCGGCGTCCCGGAAGCGCGGGCGCGCGGCTACGACGCCGGCCGCTTTTCCTTCAACGTGAAGGGCGGGCGCTGCGAAGCTTGCGAGGGCGACGGCGTCACCAAGGTCGAGATGCATTTCCTTCCCGACATCTACGTGCCCTGCGACGTCTGCCACGGCAAGCGCTACAACCGTGAGACGCTGGACATCCGCTACCGCGGCCGCAGCATCCACGAGGTGCTCGAGATGACCAGCGCCGAGGCGGCGGAGTTCTTTTCCGCCGTGCCCTCGATCGCGCGCAAGCTACAGACCCTCATCGATGTCGGCCTGGGCTACGTCCGGCTCGGCCAGTCGGCCACCACGCTGTCGGGGGGCGAGGCCCAGCGCGTCAAGCTCTCGCTCGAGCTTTCGAAGCGCGACACCGGCCGCACCTTGTACATATTGGATGAGCCGACCACGGGCCTGCATTTCCACGACATCCAGCTGCTGCTCAACGTGTTGCAGCGGCTGCGCGATGCCGGCAACACCGTGGTGGTGATCGAGCACAACCTCGACGTAGTCAAGACCGCGGACTGGGTCATCGACCTCGGTCCGGAGGGCGGCGACGGCGGCGGCCGCATCGTCGCCACCGGCACGCCCGAGGAAATCGCCGCCAGCCCGGCGAGCTACACCGGACGCTACCTGGCAGCGGTTCTCGGCGACAAGCCCTCCAAGGCAACTCCGCAGAAGCGCAAAGTCGCAGCCACATAGTTTTGCCGGCATTCAGTCCTTGACATAACCGAACGTTCGTACTATTTTCGTCAGGTGGAAAAATCGGCCGATCGGCCCACCAAGGGCGAGCAGACCCGCGCCGCGATCCTCGACGAAGCGCTGTCGATCGCGAGCAAGCTCGGCCTGGAAGGCCTGACGATCGGCAGCCTCGCGGATGCCACCGGCATGTCGAAGTCGGGCCTGTTCGCGCACTTCGGCTCGCGCGAGGACCTGCAGCTCGCGGTGCTCGAGCACGCCGCGCGGCGTTATGGCGAGCAGGTGCTCATGCCGGCCCTCAAGATCGAGCGCGGGCTGCCGCGGTTGCAAGCCATTTTCGAGCGCTGGCTCGACTGGGCCGCCGCCTCCGGCCTGCCCGGCGGCTGCATCATGATTTCCGCGGCGAACGAATACGACGACCGGCCGGGCGCGATTCGCGACGCGGTCATCGCCAATCAGCGCCGCGGCGGCGCGTTGTGCGAAAAAGCGGTGCGCCTCGCGATCGAGGAGAGGCATCTCAAGCCGGGCACGGAGCCGGAGCAGATCGCCTTCGAGATGCTCGGCATCGTCCTCGCCAGCCACAACCACCGGCGCCTGCTCGGCAACAAGGAAACGCGCAAGCGCGCTCTCACCGCCTTCGCCGAGCTGATCGCGCGCCACGCCGCGCCGGCGCGCCCGCGCCTGCGCGCGGCCGCTTCCCGCTAGACACTGAAAGGAGCTTCCATGCCCGCCAGCCTCTCACTGCCAAAAATTAGCACGAACGTTCGGTTTGCCGCGACGGCGCTGCTCGCGCCCAGCCTCGCCGGCGCTTGGGCCGAGCGCCTGTTCCTCACCCCGCCCCGGCCGCGCCTCGAGGCGAGCGCGTTAGATCTCATCGACGCGCGCTCGAGCTTCCTCGTGCACAAGGCGCGCAACATCGCGGTGTGGGAATGGGGCTGGCAGTCGCGCGAAGCGCCCGCCGTGATCCTCGCCCACGGCTGGGGCGGGCATACCGCGCAGATGCGCGCGTTCGTGTTTCCGTTGCTCGCCGCCGGCTACCGGGTCGTGGGGTTCGACCAGCCGGCGCACGGATTGTCCGAAGGCCGCCTCACGAGCCTCGTGGATTTCGCCGATGTCCTCGCCGCCGTCGCGGCGAGCCGCGGGCCGGTGCATGCGGTGCTCGCCCACTCGCTCGGCGCCGCCGCGGCCGGATTCGCCCTCGCGCGCGGCCTTCCGGTGCGAAACGCCGTACTCGTCAGCCCGCCCTCGGATGTCGCGGGCTATTCGCGACGCTTCGCCCGCTGGCACTGGATCCCGGAGCCGGTGCGCCGCTCGATGCAGGCGGCGATCGAGGAGCGCTACGGCGTGCGCTGGGAGGAGCTCGAGGTCGAGCGCGTCGCCGCGCGCGTCAGTGCGCGCGCGCTGGTCATCCACGATCGCGAGGATTCCGTGGTGCCCTGGCGGCACGGCGAGCGCGTCGCCCGCGTCTGGCCCGGCGCGCGGCTGCTCGTGACGAAGGGGCTGGGGCATGGCCGCATCCTTCGCGACGAAGCCGTCGCGCGGGCCGCCGCCGACTTCGTCGCGGGCAAATCGAGCGTGGCGGGCATCGCGACGCCGGCGCTCCCCGCGCCTTCCCCGCTATATTGAGCAAAGCATGAAAAACGAAACGGCGAATCAGCGTTCCATCTCCATCACCTGGAGCGACCCGCAGCTGCTCGCTGCCTCCGCTCACACGCTACCGGGAATCGAGTTCCTGCGCGCGATCCGCGACGGGCGCCTGCCGGGTCCGCCGATCGCGCAGCTCCTCGGCTTCAGTCTGGTCGAGGTCGAGCCCGGCCACGCCGTGTTCGAGTGCACGCCCGGCGAGCGGCACTACAACCCGATCGGGGTGGTGCACGGCGGCCTCGCGATGACGCTGCTCGACTCGGCGATGGGCTGCTGCGTGCAGAGCGCGATGGCCGCCGGCACCGGCTACACGACGCTCGAAGCGAAGACCAATCTAGTCCGGCCGATCACCGCGACCACCGGCAAGCTGCGCGCCATCGGCAAGCTGATCCACGCCGGCAAGCGGGTCGCGACGGCGGAGGGCCGGCTGGAAGACGCGGCGGGAAAGCTCTACGCGCACGCGAGCACGACTTGCATCATCCTCGCGCCCGAGAAAGAATGAGCGGGACGAAGATCCGGCAGGTCGCGGCATCCGACGGGCAGAACGTCACGGCGCGTTTTTTCGCGCCGGCCGGGACTCCGCGAGGGTCGGTGCTGATCGTGCCGGCGATGGGCACTCCGCAAGATTATTACCTGCCTTTCGCGCAATGGCTCGCGACGCAGGGCCTGCTCGTCGCCACGTTCGACTACCGCGGCGCCGGACTGTCGCGGCCGAAGGCGCTGCGCGGCTTCAAGGCGGACATCTTCGACTGGGCGCGCCTCGATTGCGCCGCGATGATCGACGCGCTCGCGCGCGAAAATCCCGAGAAGCCTCTGTACTGGATCGGCCACAGCCTGGGCGGGCAGATCCTGGGACTGGTGCCCAACCGCGACCGGATCGCGAAAGCGGTGGCGATCGCCACGGGCAGCGGCTACTGGCGCGAAAATGTGCCCGGCATCCGGCCGAAGGCGTGGTGGCTGTGGTTCGTGGTGACGCCCATCGCCTTGCCCCTGTGCGGATATTTTCCCGGCAAGGCGCTGCGCAAGATCGGCGACCTGCCGAAGGGCGTGATGGCGCAATGGCGCCGTTGGTGCCTCGACCGGGAGTACGCGATCGGCGCGGAAGGCGAGGCCGTGCGCGCGCAGTACGCCTCGGTGCGCACGCCCATCGTCTCCCTTTCCTTCTCGGACGACGAGATGATGTCGGCGCGCAACACCGAATCGATCCTCGGCTTCTACTCGGGCGCGCCGCGCCGCATGAAGCGCATCGCGCCGCAGGATGTCGGCGCGCGCCGCATCGGCCATTTCGGCTTCTTCAGGTCCGCCTTCGAAACCTCGCTCTGGCGACGCCACCTCCTGCCCGAGCTGACCTGATCAGGCTGCGGCCAGCGCCTTTCCCCGCACTGCGAGCTTCCTTGCATGGAACTGCGCGAGGCTCGCGCGGTGACCAATTGATACCAAGGTGGTCGCGGGCAGCTTTTCCTTGAGGAGGCGATAGAGCGCTTCCTGATCCTCGTCGGGCAGCGCTGCCGTCGCCTCGTCGAGGAACAGCCAGTCGGGCTTGATCAGCAGCGCGCGCGCGAACGCCAGGCGCTGCTGCTCGCCGCCCGAGAGCACCTGCGCCCAGTTTTCGCTGCGCTCCAGATCGGCGCGCAAGTGCGGCAACCCGGTCTCGTTCAGCGCTTCGACGACCTCATCGTCGGTGAATTTCAATGGCTCGTCCGGATACGCGACGGTGCGTTTTAGCGATCCTATCGGCAAGTACGGTTTTTGCGGCAGGAACAGCAGCCGCGCACTCGCCGGCAGCTCGATGCGTCCCTTCCAGTACGGCCAGATGCCGGCGAGCGCGCGGAACAGAGTGGATTTCCCCGAGCCCGACGGTCCGGTAACGAGCAGATCTTCATGCGGCTTGAGGACCAGGGTCGTGGGCGACAGAAGCGTCGTGCCCTGGGGCAGCGCGAGCGTCAGCTCCTTGAGGGCGAGGGTCTTCGACTCCGTCTTGACGCGTTCGCCTTGCGCCCGGGCGGTCAATTCCTGCGCATGCTCCAGCGTCGCGGCGAATCCAGTCAGCCGGTCGACCGTCGCCTTCCACGTCGCGAAATCCGTATATACATTGATGAACCAGGAGAGCGAGTCGGTGACTTGCCCGAACGCTTGCCGGATCTGCATAAGACCGCCGAGCTGGATCGCGCCGGAGAAGAACCGGGGCGAGGCCACGACCAGCGGAAAAATGATCGCCAGCTGCCCATAGAAAGACTGGAACCAGGTGATCTGCTTGCGCTTGAGCATGATCTTCCACCAGTTGCCGATCACCGCGGCAAAGCGCTGGTGGAACCCGGCGAGCTCTTCCTGCTCGCCGCGGTAGAGCGCCACTCCCTCGCTGTTCTCGCGCAGCCGCACGAGCGAAAACCGGAAGTCCGCCTCGAAGCGCTGCTGATTGAAATCGAGGCCGATGAGCGGCTTGCCGATGAGGTGGGTGAGCACGCTGCCGACGATGGCGTAGATCAGGGCCGCCCAGACCATGTAGCCCGGAATCGTGATCCCCCAGATCTCGAGCGCGCCGGAAATCGTCCATAGGATGGTCACGAACGTAACCAGCGTCACGACCGCGGAGAGCAAGCCCAGCGCCAGGCTCAGCGTGTAGTCGACGAAGATGCGAAGATCGTCGGCGATCCGCTGGTCGGGGTTGTCGACGCCCGCGCCCGGCACGCTGCCGGCGCGGGCGAGGAGCTGCATGCGGTAGTAGGTCTGGTCTTTCATCCAGTCGGCAAGAAAGCGCTCGGTCATCCAGCTGCGCCATTCGATCTGCAGCATCTGCTGGAAATACCGCTGGTAGACAACCATGATGATCCAGGTGAACGCGAGCAGCGTGAACAGACCAAGTTGGCGGACGAATTCCTCCTGGTCCTTGCTCTGAAGCGTGTCGTAGAAATCCCTGTTCCAGCGGTTGAACTGCACCTCCATCCACACGGCGCCGAGCGCGAGCCCGACGACCGTGGCGAGCATGGTCAGGCCCCTCGCGCGCTCCTCGGACACCCAGTAGGGTTTTACGAGAGCCCAGAAAGCCGTAAGAAATCGCTTGGTTCGCATGGAGCACCTGAGAAGGGATAAATCAGTTTACAGAAGCGTGATTACGGGGTAACAATCCAGAGCATGTCGTCCGGCCGGGTTTTCCGCTTCGGTCCCAACGGCGCAAACGGCTCCGGGCACCGGCCTACGCGCCTGTTCGTCTTCCTGCACGGTTGCGGCGCCACCGCACAGTCGATGATCCCGATCGCCTTCAGGTTCCAGGCGCGCTTCCCGAGCGCCGCGCTGGTGGTGCCCAGCGGCTTCGACCCGGAGGCGCGCGGCGGCGTCGCCCAGGACTGGTATCCGACGCGCGGCCTGAACGTCGACAATCATCGCGAGCGCGTCGCCGCGGTGCTGCCCGATGTCGAGGACCTGGTGCGCCGCGAGCAGACCAACTTCGGCGTGCCGGCGGGCCGCACGGTGCTGATCGGCTTCTCGCAGGGCGGCACGGTCGCGCTCGAAGGCGTGAAGACGCCGGGGCTGGCGGGCGCGGTGGTCGCGTTCTCCTCGCGCTTCGCCCGGCTGCCGGAGAACGGCAGCCACATCGCCTCGCGCATCCATCTCGTCCACGGCGAGTTCGACTCGGTGGTGTCGCGCGTCTACGCGGAGCGCGCCGCGCGCGTGCTCGCCGGGCTGCACGTGCCGGTGACGCTCGATATAGTGCAGGACCTCGGCCACTCCCTCACCCACCACGCGATCAGTCTCGGCTCGCTCAGGCTGCTGCAGGGAATCTACGAGCGCCGCCGCGCTACGCTGCACTGAAAGAAGGCATCGTCAGGTCTTGAAGCAAGGCATTGTGCTATTCGCGCACGGCTCCAGCGATCCGCAGTGGTCGCGGCCGTTCGAGCAGATCGCGCTGAGCCTGAAGAAGCAGCTCCCCGCGGTCACGGTTGCGATCGCCTTTCTCGAGCACGGCACTTCGCTCGACGAGGCGATTGCGGCGCTCGTCGCGAAGGGCGCGGCCTCGATCCGCGTCATCCCGGTGTTTCTCGGCCAGGGCCGCCATGTCAACGAGGATCTGCCGCGGCTTGTCGCCGACGCGCGGCGCGCGTTCGCCGGCGTGACCCTCGCTCTCGAGAAAGCCATCGGCGAGCAGCCGAAAATCCTCGAGGCGATCGCCGGCGTGATCGCCCAGGCGCCCTAGGGCTTCCTCAGCGCGCCGAGCCGGTCGAGCATCGCTTTCAGCGCGCGGATCTGCGGGCCTTCCTTGGTGTGATACAGCGTCCCGGTGTAGCCCCACCAGTCCCAGCAGCCCCGCGGATTCCAGACGAAGCTCGCGCTGCCGAAGGCCCATCCGTACCGGGCGACAGCCTGCGGATACAGCACGATCAGGCGGTTCGCGTCGGCCCAGCGGTTGTAGCCCGCCTCACGCACGAACCGCTCGCCGATTTCACCGGCGCCCTGCCGGCAGCCGTGCAAAGCCACGTGCACGCGACATTGCCCGGCCTCGCAGGCTTTCGGCACGTAGGCGTAGCCGGTATCGTCCATGCTGAGGGCCTCCGCGTCGCCTTTTGAAAATTCCCTCTGGTCGAACGCGAGCAGGCGGCCGCTCTCCTTCGCCGCCGGCGCTTGCAGCGGCCCGAGCAGCTGCCGCAGCAGCTCGCCCGCGCCGTCGTAATCGCAGTCGTTGATGAACGGCGTCTGGCTGACGCTGCAGTCCGGGTTGCCCGCGTCCAGCGTCGGCATCGCGTGTCCCGCGGGCTTGTCGCGAACGACGAGCGTCGCGACCTTGTAGGCGGCGTAGAAGCCGTTCAGCGCCTCGACGACATCGCGCGAGACGACACGGTCCTTCGAGCCCGCGAAGATCCAGGCGCGGCCCGACGCGAGCTGGCTCGTCGCGTCGATGCGCCCCGCCTTCGCCTGCGCCTCCGCTTCAGCGCGCAGGACCGAAGTCTGCGGCAGCGGCACAAGCAGGCCGGGATTCGTGCAGTTGTAGTACGCGGTCCAGACGCTTCCTCGGGCGCAGTAGTAAGGACCGCCCGCGACCACGCCGGCGCCCTTCACGCTCGCCGAATGCGCGACGTGCAGCTGCACCGCCATGAAGCCCCCGGAGGAAAGACCGGACACCGTGACATTGGCCGCGTCCGCGCCGAGCGCGGGCAGCGGATCGGCGCCGTGAGCTTCGATGGCTGCGAGAAGCGCGAGCAACCAAAGGATACGAGTCATCGTCGGTAGCCGGGAGCGACGAGTTCCATTGGGTTGTACAGCACCCCGCCGGTCTCCCTCGTGGGTTCAGCTCGTCGAAACCCGAGCCTCTCGTAGGCGGGCACCGCATAGTTGGAAGCATTGACGGTAAATCTGCCCGAGTTTCCCAAAGCCAGTGAATCTGCCATCACCTGCGACCACAGTCGCCGCGCCAAGCCGGTGCGCTGGTGCGCCGTTCCGACAAACAAGTAGAAAAGATGAACATTCGAACGAATCGCAGCGATCCCGGCGATGCTTTCATCGTGCTCGGAAATATAGAACCGGAAATCCCCTGCAAGGCGTTCCTTCACCTTAGCTTCCGAATGATCCCCAAGAAACCTGGCTCGCGCCTCGACAACGAACTCTTCGACAATAAATTCTGCAGACAGGCCGCATATGAATTCACTGACTTGAGGAGCATCGCCCACAGTGCCCCTCCGGATCGATGGACTGTTCACGTATTTTTCGACGGCTGCCCGGGTCGAAACGCGCATGGCCCGCGCCCTCGTCCTCGGAAGATTGCCGATGTCCGTCGACGATGCGCTCGGCTGATGACCGAGCGGCGCTTCTTTTCTGAGGGACCGGATCGAGCCCCGGTCCCGGGTCCGGTTCTACGGGAATCTAAAGCCGGGGCACTCTACAGCGTATTGGTACAGAGAGCGCTGCTGCCAAACGGGCTTGTGGCGCCGGGCGGGGGTGCGCCAGCGGTGGAATAGTCGGACGCCAAGCCCGGCAGAGTAAATGTAGCCGTGGCAGGAACAGGACCTGAATTCGTGGTGCTGGCTTCGAGCGTCACCGAAGTCCAGGTTGCGTAATTCTGCGGATACGAGACGGTGGCTGTGGCGAAGCCGCTCGCGTCCGATACGGCGGTAGGGTTCACGTCGGACACGCCGGGGGGTTCAAGCAAACCATTTCCGTTGATGTCTTCGCCCGGATCGAGAATGGCGTTGAAATTGGCGTCTTCATTGGCGCAGATAGCGCCTCCGCTTTTCACCCAAACTTGAGTGGATGGCGGCGTGGGCGTAACGGCAATATACCGTCCCTTCTCAAACCCGCCGGGGTTCGCGGTGGTGCCGGTGCGCAAAGCAAATGTCACCACTGCCCCGGTAACCGCACGTCCCGAGGTATCGGTGACGATGGCGACAAATACCTTCCTGAATTTCGGAGGATCTGTCTGGATCAGATTATCGGTACCCAGACGCACCAGCAGCACCCCGCCAGTGCTAGTGGTAGTGAAAACCGTGGTAGTCGTGCCGGGGAGGAATATGGTGCCGCCTGGAGGAGCGCTGGATGAGCTGTCGCCCCCGCCGCAGCTGGTCAGCGCGAGCGCGCCTGCGAATAAGAGGGCTGCAACAACCGATCTCTCGTGGCTTTTCATGACTCGTCCTTTTTTTGTCCCCATGCTTCCCTCAAGCCGGTAGAACCTCAGTCAGCCAACATGATAGATCAAAATATTAATTTTGTAAATTTACTAGATCCTATATGTATTTGGTTATTAATAACTAACTTGGTCTGCCCTCGCACCGTCCCACGGGGGCCGAGGCAGAGTCATGGAAGGGCGGCGTGGTTGTAACGCTTTGACCAAGAGCGGGTTGATTCACCCCTTTAGGTTTGCAGCTCCGGCAAATCCTTGAACAGCTCCAGCGCCTCGGGATTGGCGAGCGCATCGGTGTTCGTCACGGGCATGCCGTGCACCACGGCCTTTACCGCGAGCTCGACAACTTTGCCGTTCTTGGTGCGCGGGATGTCGGCGACCTGGACGATCTTCGCCGGCACATGGCGCGGCGAGGCGTGGCGGCGGATCTCGAAGCGGATGCGCTCTTCGAGGGGCGCCTCCAGGCTGTAGTTTTCTCTCAATTTCACAAATAGAACCACCCGCGCGTCGGTCGGATTGTCCGGCGGCCAGAGCTGGCCGATGGCGACCGACTCCTCCACCTCGTCGATGCGCTCGACCACGCGGTAGATCTCGGCGGTGCCGATGCGCACGCCGCCGGGATTGAGCGTGGCGTCGGAGCGGCCGTAGACGATCAGCGTGCCGCGCTCGGTGAGCTCGCTCCAGTCGCCGTGGCACCAGACGTTCGGGTACTTGTCGAAGTAGGCAGCGTGATAGCGCTCGCCGCCGCGATCGTTCCAGAAGCCGAGCGGCATCGAGGGAAAGGGCTTGGTGCAGACTAGCTCCCCCTTCTCGTTTGTTATCGATTCTCCATTTTCATTAAAAACTTCTACCGCCATACCGAACGAGCGGCACTGCATCTCGCCGCGGTACACCGGCAGCACGATGCTCGCGTCGCCGAAGGCGCCCATGATGTCGGTGCCGCCCGAAACCGACGAGAGGCAGACGTCCTTCTTGATCGCGTCGTAGACGTAGTCATAGCCCTCCGGCGCGAGCGGCGAGCCGGTCGAGACGATCATCCGCAGCGACGACAGGTCGTGCGTCTCGGCGGGCTTCAGGCCGCGCTTGGCGATGGCGTCGAGGAATTTCGGCGAGGTGCCGAAATGCGTGAAGCGTTCCTTCTCCGCGTAGTCGAACAGGATCTTGCCGTTGCGCGCGAACGGCGAGCCGTCGTAGAGCATCACGCTCGACTCCGCCGCGATCGAGGCGAAAAGCAGGTTCCACACCACCCAGTTCGTGGTGCAGAAGTAGAAGTAGCGGTCGCCCGGGCGCAGGTCGAGGTGCAGCTTGTACATCTTGAGCGCCTGCAGCAGCGTGCCGCCGGCGCCGTGGACGATGCACTTCGGCTTGCCCGTGGTGCCGGAGGTGAAAAGGATGAAGACCGGATGGTCGAAGGGCAGCTGCGCGAACTCGATGTCGCCCGCCGTGTAGCGGCGCAGCCATTCGTCGAGCGTCACGGCTTTCGGGATGTCGGACACGTCGACCTTCGGATCGAGGTGCGCCACCACGATCACCTTGCGCAGCGTCGGCAGCTGCTCGGCGATCTCCCGGACCCGCTCGAGCGAGCTGTGCTCCTCGCCGTTGTAGCGGTAGCCGTCGGCGCAGAACAGCAGCTTGGGCTCGATCTGGCCGAAGCGCTCGAGCACGCCCTCGACGCCGAAGTCGGGCGAGCAGGACGCCCAGACGATGCCCTGCGAGGCGGCGGCGAGCGCGAGGATCGCCGCCTCGGGGATGTTCGGAATAAAGGCCGCGACGCGGTCCCCCGAGCGCAGGCCGAGCGCCGCCAGCGCCTGCACCGCGCGCGAGACTTCGCTGGTGAGCTCGGAGTAGGAGAGGCGCCGGCGAAACCCGCGCTCGTCCCACAGCACGAAGGCGTCGCCGCGGTCCCCGCGGCGCATCAGGTTCTCGGCGAAGTTGAGACGCGCCTCCGGAAACCAGCGCGCGCCGGGCATCTTGTCGCCATCGACCAACACCGTCTGCCCCTTGCGCGAGGCGATCACGCCGCAGAAGTCCCACACTTCCGCCCAGAACGTCTCCGGGCTGTCGATGGTCCAGCGGTAGAACTCGGCGTAGGTGTTCAGCTCCAGACGGTGCTTTCGCACCATCTGGCGCGCGAATTGCGTAGCGAGGGCGGCCTCGATCATGGGCTCCGTGGGAGCCCAGAGGATCGGGGGAGCGTCCGTGCCGGGCGCAGAGCTAGGAGTAGGATTCTTCATCGCGCGTAAGAATTACTCGCCGATTATATTCAGATGAGCCCCCTCGAACCCCTGCGCGCCGCGATCCGCCGCGATCACCGGATCGCGGAGGCGGGCGCGGTTTCCCGGCTGCTCGCGCTCCAACCTGACGGCCAGCAAACAAAGGACATCCATTCGCTCGCGACGCATCTCGCCGAGCGGGTTCGCGCCACACCGCCTGCGCCCCTGAGCGCCGAATCCTTCCTGCGCCAGTACGGGCTCTCCACTCGCGAGGGCATCGCGCTCATGTGCGTCGCGGAGGCGTTGCTGCGCATCCCCGACCCCGAGACGGCGGACGCGCTTTTGCGGGACAAGCTCTCCCAGGGAAACTGGGAGTCCGAAGCGCAGGGCTCCCTGCTGGCGAGCGCCGCGGACTGGGGCTTGATGCTCACCGGAACCCTGGCCCGCTGGCACGACCTGCCGGGGGACAGCTTTACCGCGCAGATGAAACAGCTTGCGGCCCGGCTGGGCGAGCCGGTGGTGCGCACCGCGGTGCGCCATGCGATGCGCATCCTCGCCGGACAGTTCGTGCTCGCGGAGACCATCGAAGAGGCGACGCGACGCGCCGGCGAGCGCCGGCCGTACCGGTTTTCCTTCGACATGCTCGGCGAGGCCGCGCGCACCGCCGAGGACGCCGCGCGCTACTTCGCCTCCTACGTGCATTCGGTCAAGACCGCCCGATCGCCCGATACCGTGTCGATCAAGCTCTCCGCGCTGCACCCGCGCTTCGAGGAGGCGAAGCGCGGCCGCGTCCTGTCGGAGCTTCTGCCTCGACTGCGCGAGCTCGCCGCAATCGCGGCGCACGGGCATGTCGTGCTGACCGTCGACGCCGAAGAGTCGGAGCGCCTCGAGCTGACGCTCGACCTGTACGAGTCGCTGACCAGGGACTTCGAGATCGGCCTCGCGGTGCAGGCCTACCAGCGGCGCGCGCTCGCGGTCTGCGACTGGCTCGCCGCCCTCGGCCGTACTCGGCACCGGCGCCTGCCGATCCGCCTGGTGAAAGGCGCGTACTGGGACGGGGAGGTGAAGCGCGCCCAGCAGCTCGGCATGCCGGACTATCCGATCTTCACGCGCAAAGCGCTCACCGATATCTCCTATGTGGCGTGCGCGAGGCGCCTGCTCGAAGCGCCCGACGCGATCTATCCGGCATTCGCAACGCATAACTGCAGGACGGTGGCGGCCATCCTCGGTCTCTGCCCCCCTGACAAGGGGGGTACGGGGGGTTTCGAATTTCAAAAACTTTTCGGAATGGGAGACGCTCTGTACGACGCCCTGCTCGCCGAGCTTCCGGGCACGGCCGTGCGCGTGTACGCGCCGGTCGGCAGCTTCACCGATCTGCTGCCCTATCTCGTGCGCCGGCTGCTCGAGAACGGCGCCAACACCTCGTTCGTGCACCAGATCGCCGATCCGTCCGTACCCATCGAGCAGCTCGTCGCCGACCCCGTCGCGCAGCTTCCGGAGCCCTACCAGCCCGATCCGCGCATTCCGTTGCCGCGCGAGCTCTACCCGGATCGGAAGAACTCGCTCGGCCTGGACCTTTCGCGCCGCGACGTGCTCGATTCCCTGGAGCAGAAGATCCTGTACGGCTGGACCTTGCCGCAGGCGCCCGCCACCTCGCCCGGCGATCTCGAGGCGGCTGTCGCGCGGGCAAATGCCGCCTTCGAAACCTGGTCGCGCACGCCCGCGGCCGAGCGTGCCGCCGTGCTCGAGCGGGCCGCGGACAAGCTGGAAGAGCGGATGTACGAGCTCATCTCGCTCATCGTCCGCGAGGGCGGGCGCACGTACGCCGACGCAGTATCGGAGGTGCGCGAAGCCGCCGACTTCTGCCGCTACTACGCCTTGCAGGCGCGGCGCAACTTCGAGCAGCCGCAGCCGCTCGCCGGTCCCGCCGGCGAGCGCAACGAGCTCGCCCTCAGCGGCCGGGGCGTCTTCGCCTGCATCAGCCCGTGGAATTTCCCGCTCGCGATCTTTACCGGGCAGATCGCGGCCGGGCTCGCCGCCGGCAACACGGTGCTCGCGAAGCCTGCCGAGCAGACCCCACGCATCGCGCTCCAGGCGGTGAAGATCTTTTACGAGGCGAATCTGCCCAGGGACGCGCTTCAATGCGTGATCGGCGACGGCGAGACGATCGGCGCGGCCCTGGTCGCGGATCCGCGCATCGCCGGGATCGCCTTTACCGGCTCGGTCGAGACCGCGAAGCGCATCAACCAGACGCTCGCGGCGCGCGACGGGCCGATCATTCCGCTCATCGCCGAGACGGGCGGCGTCAACGCCATGATCGTGGATGCCTCGGCGCTGCCGGAGCAGGTCGTCGACGACGTCGTCGTCTCCGCCTTCCAGAGCGCCGGGCAGCGCTGCTCGGCGCAGCGCATCCTCTTCGTCGACGCGGGCTGCGCGCCGCGCGTCACCGCGCTGCTGCGCGGCGCCCTCGCCGAGCTGAAGGTCGGCGAGCCCGCCGAGCCCGATACCGACATCGGCCCGGTGATCGACGCTTCGGCGATGAACTCCCTGCTCGAGCACATCGCGCGCCTGAGGCAAAGCGCGACGCTGATCGGCGAAGCGCCGCGCGGCCCGGGACTCAAGGGCAACTTCATCGCGCCGATCGCTTTCTCGATGCCGCTCTCCGCGCTGCCGCGCACCGAGGTGTTCGGCCCGATCCTTCACGTTTGCGCCTTCGAGCGACGCGACCTGCCGCAGATCCTGGCGTGGCTGCGCGAGACGCGCTACGGCCTGACCCTGGGCGTGCACAGCCGCATCCAGAGCTTCGTCGACGAGGTCGTGCGCGCGGCCCGCGTCGGGAATGTCTACGTGAACCGCAGCATGATCGGCGCCGTGGTCGGCGTGCAGCCGTTCGGCGGCGAGGGCCTCTCGGGCACCGGACCCAAGGCCGGCGGCCCGCACTATCTGCCGCGTTTCGCGACCGAAAGAACGCTGACTGTGAACACCGCCGCGGTGGGCGGAGTGACCGAGCTCTTGACGCGCGGCTAGGGCGTATGGACAACGGTCGAGGCCCTGGATGAAAACAGTCGCGCTGCCCGCCGGCGAGCGGGTGCCTGCCTTTGGCATGGGAACCTGGCGCATCGGCGACAAGGCGGCGCTGCGAGCCGAGGAAATCGCGACCCTGCGCCTCGGCATCGAGCTCGGCGCCACCCTCATCGACACCGCCGAGATGTACGGCGAGGGCGCCGCGGAGAGCCTGATCGGCGAGGCGATCGAGGGCCGGCGCGACGGGGTCTTCCTGGTGAGCAAGGTCTATCCGCACAACGCCACGCGCCGCGGCGCGGTCGCCGCCTGCGAGCGCAGCCTGGGCCGGCTGAAGACCGACCGGCTCGATCTCTATCTGCTGCATTGGCGCGGCAGCGTGCCGCTTGCCGAGACCATCGAAGGGTTCGAAGCGCTGCGCAAAGCCGGCAAGATCCGCCATTGGGGCGTCAGCAATCTCGATCTCGCGGACATGCGGGAGCTGGGGTCGGTGCCCGGTAGTCAGACGGCCGGGCAGGCGGTGCAGACCGATCAGCTTCTCTATAACCTCGCGCGCCGCGGCATCGAATGGGACCTGCTGCCATGGCTGCGGGAGCGCCGCATTCCGGTGATGGCCTACTCGCCGCTCGACGAAGGGCGGCTGCTGCGCAACCCGAAGCTCGCCGACTTCGCGCGCCGCCGCGGCCTGAGCGTCTCTCAGGCGGCGCTCGCCTGGCTCCTCGCGAAGGACGACGTCATCGTGATTCCCAAGACTTCCAGCCGCGAGCGCCTGCGGGACAACCTCGGCGCGCTGGACCACGGGCTCGACGCCGCGGCGCTGGCCGAGCTCGACCGCATCTTCCCGCCGCCCGAGGGCCCGCGTCCGCTCGAGATGATCTGACGCGCGCCTGGCCGCCCGCCGGGCCGCCCTCGAAGGTCCCGCAATCCCCTAGCCCTTCGGCAGGACCGGGTAAACGAAGACCGGATGCCGGGTCGACAGTCCGCGCATGAAGGCCACTAGCGCTTCCTTCTCTTCCGCGGTGAGGTCCAGCACCTTCATGTTGGGCGACAGGTTGGTCTTCACTTCGCCGCCTTTGGCGTAGTGCTCCACCACTTCCTGCAGAGTCCTGGCGGAGCCGTCATGGAAGTAGGGCGCGGTCTGGGCGATGTCGCGCAGCTGCGGGGTCTTGAACGCCCCCTTCATGAGGGGCACCTGCCGCTGCGCAAAGCGGCCGGTGTCCGGCTCGTCGGCGAACGACCTCAGCCCGAGATTGTGGAACCCGTTGTCGGTGAAATTGGGCGCCGCGTGGCAGGCCGCGCAATTGCCCTTCGCCGGATCGACGAACACGCGGAATCCCTGCACCTGCTGCGGCGTCAGCGCGTCGGCTTTTCCTCGCACCCACTGGTCGAACGGCGAGTCCCGACTCACGATCGTGCGCTCGAAAGAGGCGATCGCCTTCGCGATCGTCTGCGGCGTCACGCCCTCCCCCGGGTACGCGCGCTCGAACGCCTCGACGTAACCGCGGATCTTCTGGATGTTGGCGTTGCCGTCGGTCGGCTTCCACGGGCCGGCGGCGTTCATCGAGCCGGACGCGCTCGCGCCGTTGATCGCCTGGTGCTCGATCGTCGGCGAGCGCCCGTCCCACAGGAAAATCGTGTTGTAGCCCACGTTGACGAGCGTCGGCGACGCGCGGGTCATCACGGCGCCCATGAAGCGGACCGACCTCGGAAACCCGTCGGCCCAGCCGCGCTCGGGAGCGTGGCAGGAGGCGCAGGTCGATTGCCCGGTGCCGCTCAGGCGCGGGTCGAAAAAGAGCTGTTTGCCGAGCGCCGCGCGCAGCGGCGTCAGCTTGTTGTCGTCAGGCGAGGGTACGACCGCGGGCAGCAGCCAATTCGCGAGGCTGGGATGTCCGGCCTTGAGCACCAGAGTGTCGCCGTTCCCGTCGAGGACTTCCCCGGAGGAAGGATCAGCGGCCAGGGCGGACAGCGCCGCAAACAGCAGCGCCGCAAGCGTCAAGCAGAGCGAATTCTTCACCGACGATCTCCCTCGCCCGGGAGGGGGCGTGGAGGTATTGTCGCCGGGCGCAGCGCGAAATGCGTCGAATTAGTCGCGCCTTTGCAAACTATTTCGCGCCGGCGGCTACCGCCTGGGCGTCGGATTTACTATCGCCGACCTTCTCCGGCGCCTTCGGCTCGGCGGCCTGCACTTTGGGGTCCGCGGCCTGCACACTCGGGTCCGCGGTCTTACGGTGCTCGTACATCAGCCGGTTGTACTCGGCGGCGTACGTCCGATACGCACGTGCGCGCGCGACGGCGTCGTTGCCGAACGTGTCGTCGCACGACGGGCCGAGCTTCTTCACCGCCGCATCCGTGGGCAGGCGCACGTCCGTTTTGCCCGCCTCGGGGGCCGGATAGCCCGCCACTTCGTCCACGCAAGACGGCACCGACACATAACGCACGTCGCCGGCCTTGATGGCTTGCGCGACCGCATCCTTCGCCGGCGTGGCAGGCGCGTTGAATTTCTTCACGGCGGGCTCGGGCTCGGCCGCAATGAGGTCGGCGATGGGACCGGTGATGTGGACCATCAGCACGATGCCGAAAACCGTGCAGACCGTCCTGATCGGCCCCCACGAGAGCTGCAGCGGCCAGGACTGCTTCAGAAAGAAGAAGGTGGCGCCCAGCCCGACGATCACCAGCACGAGCAGAGGATGGCGCTCGTAGATTCCATGGAGGTAGGCCGCGATCCGCGACGCCCACGGCGCCGCCTCCTTGACGGTCTTCATGCCCTGCGCGAAGCCGACCATCACGGCCGGCAGCGCCGTGATCGAAATGACCCAGCCGAGGAACACAAAGGCGGCATTCGTCCACAGCCGGTAGGGCCGGTACTCCTTCTGCAGCACGACGAGAACGCCGATCGCCGCGATGCTGATCACCGCGGTGCCGAGCGTGTGCTCGGTAAACGCCTTCACGACGAGGTCGTACCAGGTATTGACCAGTTTCAAAGGATCCATCGCGCCTCCCTTCACTTTCTCTATGAACGCTAGCTAATCAAAGCCCCCCTCCGGGCACAAGCAACTATGTCACTGCCATGGAGGCGGCGGCATTCAGATCTCGCGCTTCGGCGGCGCGACCATCGCGCGGCTCGGCCTGGTCAGGATCTCGGGGCGGAGCACTTCGTCCAGCTGCTCGCGGCTCATCCAGCCTTTCTCGAGCACCAGGTCGTAGACGCGCTTGCCGGTCGTCAGCGCCTCGTGCGCGATCTCGGCGGAGCGCGCGTAGCCGAGGATCGGGGTGAGCGCGGTGACGAGGGCGGTGGATTCGTCGAGGAGGCGGCGCGCGCGCTCGACGTTGGCGGTGATGCCCTTCACGCAGCGCTCGTTGAGGGTGATGCAGCCCGAGGTGAGGTGCTGCAGGCTCTTGAAGAGGCTGTGCGCGATGATCGGCTCGAAGGCGTTGAGCTGCAGCTGCCCGCCCTCCGCCGCCATCGTGACGGTGATGTCGTTGCCGATCACCTCGAAGGCGATCTGGTTCACGACTTCGGGGATCACCGGATTCACCTTGCCCGGCATGATGGAGGAGCCCGCCTGCACCGCCGGCAACTGGATCTCGCCGATGCCGGCGCGCGGGCCGGATGAGAGAAGCCGCAGGTCGTTGCAGGTCTTGGAGAGCTTCACGGCGATGCGCTTGAGCACGCCCGACAGCTGGACAAAGGATCCCGCGTCCTGGGTGGCCTCGACCAGGTTGGGCGCGCTGATGAGCTCGACGCCGGAGACTTCGGAAAGCCGGCGCGTCGCAAGCGGCGCGTAGTCGGGGTGGGCATTGATGCCGGTGCCGATGGCGGTCGCGCCGAGATTGATCTCACGCACCAGATCGGAGGCCTCGCCCAGGCGCTGCTCGTCCTCGCCCAGCATCACTGCGTAGGTCGAGAACTCCTGGCCGAGGGTCATCGGCACGGCGTCCTGGAGCTGGGTGCGGCCCACTTTCAGGACGTCCTCGAATTCTTCTGCTTTTTGAGAAAACCCATTCTTGAGAGACGCCATTTCGACGAGCAGCCGCTTGATGCCGAAATTCAAGGCCAGCTTGATCGCCGTCGGATAGACGTCGTTGGTGCTCTGCGAGAGGTTGACGTGGTCGAGCGGGTGCAGGTGCTGGTACTCGCCCTTCTTGTGGCCGAGGAGCTCGAGCGCCCGGTTGCAGATCACCTCGTTGGCGTTCATGTTGGTCGAGGTGCCGGCGCCGCCCTGGATGACATCGACCACGAACTCCTCGTGCAGCTTGCCTTCGCGCACTTCCTCGCAGGCGAGGCGGATGGCGACGGCGCGCTTCTCGTCGAGCAGCCCGAGCTCGCTGTTCGCGATCGCCGCCGCCTGCTTGACGCAGGCGAGCGCGTTCACGAGCGCCGGATAGACCGAGATGGGGATCCCGGTGATCGGGAAATTCTCCAGCGCGCGCAGGGTATGGACGCCGTAATAGGCGTCCGCGGGCACCGCGCGGTCGCCCAGAAGATCATGCTCTACCCGGACCGGCTGGGAAATGGCCATCTCCTGTGAGGAACAAATTAAGCCCGCAAGGCAAAATTCTAAGCAGCAGGCCAAATTCTGGCACTATCATCGCCTTCGGAGGCAAGGAAATGGACGAGCTGGACTTCAGCAAGCCCGCGCAGCCCAAGCCGCAGCCGCAGGCGCAACCCGCCGCCGCGCCTGCGCCCAAGCAGGTCTACAACGCCGGCATGGCCCTCGAGTTCTTCCGCGCCGGCGGCAAGCCCGAGGGCGCCGCCGCGGGCACCAAGTTCTTCGAGGAAAACGAGCGCGCCGGGTTCCTGAAGCGCGACAAGATGTATCTGCTGATCGAGGGCGAGGTCACCCTGGTCCGCCGCGGCAAGGTGATCGACATCGTCAAGGCCGGGGAGATCTTCGGCGAAATGGCGGCGATCAGCGAGTCGCCGCGCAGCGCCGCCGCCGTGGCGAAGACCGAATGCCGCGTCATCGCGCTCGACGACAAGGACTTCCTCAAGGCGCTCGCCATCAAGCCCGAGTTCGCGCTGATGCTCATGAGCATGATGATCCTGCGGCTGCGCGGCATGCTCGCCCGCCTCGCGCAGAACAATACGCTCTCCGACGACGACAGCTCCAGCCAGTCGCGCGTGTTCGACAAGGACATGGTGGCCGCGCTCGCCAAGGGCCTCGGCCACAACGCCATGTCGCGCCACAACGCCGGCACCTCGATATTCAAGGAAGGCGCCGCAGGCGCCCTCGCCTACGTGGTGCTCGAAGGCCGGATCGCGGTGTCCATCAAGGACAAGATCGTGCAGCGCGTCGGGCCGGGCGGCATCTTCGGCGAGCTGGCGCTCATCGACCAGTCGACGCGCGCGGCGAGCGCCACGGCCGAGACCGATTGCGCCCTGGTCTCCATCAACCGCGCGGTCTTCGTCAACCTCGTCAAGGCGAATCCCGAATTCGGTGCAGCGCTCCTTGGCGCCGTCGCCGAGCGCATGCGCTTCATTGCCGCTCGCGTAAAGTAGTAAGTACAATGGGACAAATCAAACTGGGAGTCGAAGAATGAAACGCACACTCGCCCTTCTCACCGCTACCGTGGCCGCAGCCGCTCTCGCCCTGCCCGCCGCAGCGCAGGAAGGCACGCTGAAGAAGATCAAGGACGGCGGCTCGATCACCATCGGCCACCGCGACGGCTCGATCCCGTTCTCGTACTACGACGACAGGCAGCAGCCGGTCGGCTATGCGATGGACCTTTGCCTGCGCATCGCCGACGCGGTGAAGACCGAGCTCAAGATGCCCAAGCTCGACGTCAAGTACCAGCTCGTCACCTCGGCGAACCGCATCCCGCTGATGGCGAACGGCACCATCGACCTCGAGTGCGGCTCGACGACGAACAACCTCGCGCGCCAGGAGCAGGTGTGGTTCACCATCACCCACTTCGTCACCGCGAACCGCTGGGTGGCGAAGAAGTCGGCGAACATCAGGTCGCTCGCCGACCTGAAGGGCAAGACCATCGTCTCCACCGCCGGCACCACCAACATCAAGCAGATCACCGAGATCAACAGCCAGCAGAACCTCGGCATGAACATCATCTCGGCGAACGGCCATCCGGAGGCGTTCCAGATGGTCGAGACCGGCCGCGCGGCCGCCTTCGTGATGGACGACATCCTGCTCTACAGCCTTGCCGCGCAGTCGCGCAGCCCGTCCGACTACGCCATCTCGCCCGAGGCGCTGTCGGTCGAGCCCTACGGCATCATGGTGCGCAAGGACGACAAGGCGTTCAAGAAGGTGGTCGACGACGCCATGGTGAACATCTACAAATCCGGCCAGATCAACGCGATCTACGCCAAGTGGTTCCAGAAGCCGATCCCGCCGAAAGGCCTGAATCTGAACATCCCGATGAGCGACGCGATGAAGAAGGTCGTCGCCAGGCCGACCGACTCCGGGGATCCGGCGGCATACAAGTAAGCCAAGCAGGACGAACGGGGGCTCCGGCCCCCGTTTTTGTTTCAATGGCCATGTCGTAGCGGCAGGGGCAAGGTCGTAACGGCAAGGGGGGAAGCTGAACTACAACTGGCACTGGAAGGTGCTGTTCGAGACGGAGCCTGGCGCGACGGGCTCCTACCTCCACTATCTTCTGGTCGGCCTGGGCTGGACGCTCGCCACTGCGCTCGCCGCGTGGGTGATCGCGCTCACGCTGGGCGCGGTGATCGGCACGCTGCGCACGACGCCGATGAAGTGGGTCGTGCGCGCGGGCAACCTGTACGTCGAGATCTTCCGCAACATCCCGCTCATCGTGCAGATGTTCCTGTGGTTCTTCGTGATGCCGGAGCTGCTGCCGACGGGACTCGGGGACTGGATCAAGCAGCAGCCGCCGCCCTGGGGCATGTACATCCCCGCCGTGATCTGCCTCGGCATCTTCACCTCCGTGCGCGTCGCCGAGCAGGTGCGCGCCGGCATCAACTCGCTACCGCGCGGCCAGCGCCTGGCGGGCATCGCGATGGGCCTCACTCAGGCGCAGGCCTACCGCTACGTCGTCCTGCCGCAGGCGTTCCGCATCATCCTGCCGCCGCTCACCTCGGAGTCGATGAACATCATCAAGAACTCCTCCGTGGCGTTCACCATCGGCCTGCTCGAGCTCACGGGGCGCGCCAAGGCGATGCAGGAGTTCAGCTTCAGGGTGTTCGAGGCGTTCACGGCGGCCACGGTGATTTATCTGCTCACCAACCTGATCGTCGTAATCCTCATGCGCGCGCTCGAGAAGAAGGTGCGGGTGCCGGGCCTGATCGCCGCGGGCGGCGCTCCCCAGGCAGGGCACTGATGCCGCAGGCGGAATACTGATGGATTCAGGCTTCGACTTCGAGGTCATCCAGCGCACGCTGCCCTACCTCTTCCGGGAGGGGATGACCTTCACGCTCACGCTCACCGCCATCGCCATGACCGGCGGCATCTTCTTCGGCACGCTGCTCGCGCTGATGCGGCTTTCGCGCTTCTCGTGGCTTTCGCATCTCGCGGGCGCCTACGTGAACCTGATGCGCTCGATCCCGCTGCTGCTGGTGATCTTCTGGTTCTACTTCCTGATGCCCTACATCGGCGCCTGGGTCCTGCGCGAGCCGAATCCGATCAAGGTCGGCGCCTTCCTTTCCGCGGCCATCACCTTCACCTTGTTCGAGGCGGCGTACTACTGCGAGATCATGCGCGCCGGCATCCAGTCGATCCCGCGCGGCCAGGTATGGTCCGGCTATGCGCTCGGGCTGAACTATTGGCAGACGATGGGGCAGGTGGTGCTGCCGCAGGCTTTCCGCAACATGCTGCCCGTGCTGCTCACGCAGACCATCATCCTGTTCCAGGACACTTCTCTCGTGTACGTGATCTCGGCGACGGACTTCTTCGGCGCCGCCATCAAGATCGCGAACCGCGACTATCGCCTGGTCGAGATGTACAGCTTCGTGGCGGTCGTGTACTTCATCATCTCCTACGGGCTGAGCACGCTCGTCAAGAAACTTCAGGATCGAATCGCCATCATCCGGTGACCCCCATGATTTCCATAAAGCACGTCAGCAAGTGGTACGGCAGCTTCCAGGTGCTCACCGACTGCTCCACCGAGGTCGCGAAGGGCGAGGTGGTCGTGGTCTGCGGCCCCTCGGGCAGCGGCAAGTCGACGCTGATCAAGTGCGTCAACGCGCTCGAGCCCTTCCAGAAGGGCGAGATCAGCGTCGAGGGCGTCTCGGTCGGCGATTCCGAAACCGACCTGCCGAAACTTCGTTCCAGGATCGGCATGGTGTTCCAGAATTTCGAGCTGTTTCCCCACATGTCGGTGACCGAGAATCTGACGCTGGCGCAGATCAAGGTGCTCGGCCGCAGCCAGGAAGCGGCACGGGAAAAGGGGCTGAAGCTCCTCGATCGGGTCGGCCTGCTTGCGCACAAGGACAAGTACCCGGGCCAGCTCTCCGGCGGCCAGCAGCAGCGCGTCGCGATCGCGCGCGCCCTGTGCATGGACCCGATCGCGATGCTGTTCGACGAGCCCACCTCGGCGCTCGACCCCGAGATGATCAACGAGGTGCTCGACGTGATGGTGCAGCTCGCGCGGGAAGGCATGACCATGATGGTGGTCACGCACGAGATGGGCTTCGCGCGCAAGGTCGCGCACCGCGTGATCTTCATGGACGCCGGCAAGATCGTCGAGGACGCGAAGAAGGACGATTTCTTCGGCACGCCGCGCTCGGAGCGCGCCCAGCTCTTCCTCTCGAAGATACTGCATCACTGAAAATCGGGGTCAGGCTCCGATTTTCTATTCGCTCGCCTTGATCCCGGCTCCCTTGATGACGCGGGCCCATTGCGGGATCTCGCGCTCGATGGCCGCCGCGAGCTGCGCCGGCGTGCCGCCGATGACGTCGAGACCGAGATCGTTGAGCTTCTTGCGCACGTCGGGAAGCCCGAGCACTTTCACGGCATCGCGATGCAGCCGCTCGACGATCGCGGCCGGCGTTCCTGCGGGCGCCATGAGGCCGAACCACGGCACCGCCTCGAATCCGGGATAGCCGGACTCGGCCATCGTCGGCAGATCGGGCGCGATCGCGGAGCGCCGCGCGGAGGTCACCGCGAAGCCGCGCAGCTTCCCCTCGCGCACCAGCGGCAGCACGTTCACGATGTTGCCGAACGACATGCTCACGCGGCCGGCGAGCAGATCGGGCAGGAGTGCCGTCGTTCCGCGATACGCCACGGGCTGGATGTCCACGCCGAGCATCGACTTGAAGAGCTCGGCCGCGAGGTGCTGCGAGGTGCCCGCGCCGGCATGCGCATAGCTCAGCTTTTCGCCCGGTTGTCCGGATTTCGCGCGCGCCAGCGCCGCGAGCTCCGGCAAGGTCCGCGCCGGCGAGTCCGCCGGGACGACGAGCACGTTCGCGCCGACGAAGACCTGCGTGATGGGAGCGAAGTCCTTGACCGGATCGAAGCTCAGCTTGTCGTAGAGGCTCGGGCTGAAAACCAGCGAGCCGTTGCCGATCATGCCGAGCGTGTAGCCGTCGGGCGGCGCCTTTGCGACGCGCAGCGCGCCGATATTGCCGCCCGCGCCGGTCACGTTCTCGACCACGACCGGCTTGCCAAGGACCTCCGAGAGCCTTTCCGCCAGCAGGCGCGCTGTGACATCCGGCGCGACGCCGGGCGAGAAGCCGACGAGAATGCGCACGGGCTGGGCCGGGTAGCCCGCCTGCGCGGATGCAATGCCCGTCACAAGCAGCCCGGACACGGCTACCGCAATCCCGAGGAGAGTCTTCAAGGTTATAGTCCCCTCACGCATACTAGTAGGCCAAATCAAGAAAGGAAATCCCTGTGACAACGGTTGCATTCATTGGCCTCGGCGCCATGGGATCGCGCATGGCGATGAACCTGCACGCCGCCGGCTTCAAGCTGAAAGTCTGGAACCGGGACCGCGCCAAGGCGAAGCCTTTTGCGGACAGGAACATCGCGGTCGCGGCGAGCGCCGCCGACGCGGCGCGCGGCGCGGACTTCGTGGTCTCGATCGTCGCCGACGACAACGCGACGCGCGAGGTGATGCTCGGCGCCTCGGGGGTGATCGGCGCGGCGGCGCCGGGCACCATCGTCATCGACTCGAGCACCAATACGCCGAGCATGGCGCGCGAGGTGGCGAAGGCCGCCGCGGCGCGCGGCGTCGTCTACCTCGATGCGCCGGTGTCGGGCAGCCTGCCGCAGGCGCAGGGAAGGGAGCTCGTCATCATGGTCGGCGGCGACCAGGCCGCCTTCGACAAGGCGCAGCCGGTTCTCGCCGGCATGGGCCGGCTCGTGCGCCGCATCGGCGACGTGGGCTCGGGCGCGACGCTCAAGCTCATCAACAACATGCTCGGCGCGTCGCTGCAGGCGGTGCTCGCGGAAGGCGCGCTGATCGCCGAGGCGGCCAACCTCGACCGCGCGGCCACGATGGAGATCCTGAACGAAGGCGCGTCCGGCTCGCGCGTGGTGAAGAACAAGCTGCCGAAGATGTTCAGCCGCGACTTCTCGCCGCAGTTCCATCTCGAGCTGATGGACAAGGACGTGCGCTACTTCCTGCAGCTCGCGTCGGAGCTCGATCGTCCGGCGCCGGTGGCGGCGCTGGTGCGCAGCCAGCTCCAGGCGGCGCGCCGCGTCGCCCTCGGCAAGCTCGATTCGTCCGCCGTGTTTCTCTACGCCGCCGGGGAAAAAGCGAAGTAGCGCATGCGCTACTTCTTCTCGACCTTCTCGAGCGTCGCCTCGGGAATCCGGTAGTCCGGGTAGCGCTTGCGGAATTCCGCGAGCGCCTTGTCCGCTTCGTCGTGCCGCCCCTGCTGGCGAAGCTGCGCGATGCGCTCGAGCCACTTCTCCGGGGGCTCATCCGCGAAGCTTGCGCGCCCTTGCGCCTGGATCGCATCCCTTTGCAGTTCTCTTCGCGCGGGCGGGGCCGCGGACGGCGCGACCGCGCCGCCGGGACGCTCCTGGCGCATGCGGTTTTCCCTCTCACCGAGGGCATCCTCGCGCGACTGCGAAAGCGTTCCGGCGACTGAAGCCGCCGGCGCCTGATCTCTCGCCGCCTCGGCCGGCGCCTGGTTTTTCGCCTCCTCCGCCGGCTTTTCCGCCCGCTTGGCCAAAGGCGCGTATTGCCGGGCTTCGGGCGCTTTTTGCGGTGCCTGTTCCGGAAGCTTTTGCTCCTTGCGCAGCGCGGGAACCGGCGCGCTTTGCGGGAGCGGCGCGCCTTCGTCGACCTGCTCGCGCTCGACCTGCCAGGTGACCGCGACCGCGAGCACGATCACCGCCGCCGCGGCGACCGGGAAATACCAGCTTCTGCGGCCCGTCGGCGCGACGAGCGGCGCCGGGTGGCTGACGACCGCCCGGCGCGCCTCGGCGCGCAGCTTCGCGTCCAATGCCGCCGGCGGCTCCTCGCGCGGCAACTGGCGATAGAGACGCTCGACTTCGCGTTCGTCTTCGTGCTCAGACATCCGTCGCCGCCTTCAATTTTGCGTAGGCATAGCGCAGCCGGCTCTTCACCGCCTCGGGCTCGGAGTTGGTGACCGCGGCGATTTCCAGCGCCGTGAGCTCCGCCTCCTCGTGAAGCAGAAACGCCTCGCGCTGCTGGTGCGGCAGAGCCTCGAGCGCTTTCGCGAATCGCGCCAGCGCCTCGCGGCCCTCGAGTTGCCTCGCCGGATCGGCGGCGGCGCTCGCCGGCTGCTGCTCATCGTCGGCAGGAACCAGCGCGAGCTCCTTGCGCCGCCAGTGGTCCACCAGGCGGTTGTGCGCGATCGTGTAGAGCCAGGTCGTGAAGCGCGCGCTCGGCGCATAGCGCTTGCGCGCCTCGATCACCAGGATCCAGATCTCCTGATACAGCTCCTCGGCGATGGCGCGGACCTTCACGCCACGCAGCACGTAACGGAACAACGTTCCGCGGTGGCGCGCGTAAAGCGTGTCGAAGGCCCCGGCGTCGCCGTTTCCATAAGCAAGCATGAGCTCTTCGTCCGGGGCCTCCATCCCTCCATGAGTCTAACCCGGGCTATCCGGCGGGGTCGGGAACGAACCCGGGAAACGGGCGCGGCAGCGGCGCCACCGGCACCGGTTCACGGATAACCCCGCGCGCGACCAGGTTCGCACGGCTGTCGTAGTAAATGGTGATGGTCTCCGCCGGCACAAGGGAGGCGCGCTGGAACGCGACGTACCGGGCGTACGAGGTCTCGTGGCGGCCATGTCCGGTGCCGATCTGCTTTTCCGCCTCGGCCGCCCGCGGCCCGGACGCGGCATCGGATGAGGACTCGTTCCTGGAGTGCGGCGACGGCGCGATCTGCCCCAGCGGTTGCAGTTCCTGCTTCCTGCGGAAGAGCGCGACGCCGATGACCCCGACGTTGTCGGGCCGGCCCGTCCGCGCGGCATACGAGTCCGCGAGCGTGGTGAAGTAGAACGCCGCGGTTTCCGACAGGCTCTTGCGCCATCCGTGGACGCTCATCGAGCTGCCCGGCGAAAGTACGTAGCCACTCTGGCTCGCGTCGGCGGTCTGGCCGGTGACGGCGTTGACGCCGTCCACCGAGACGACGGCGAGGATGTCGTCGCGCTCCCGGCTGCGCAGGCTGACCTGGTACTCGTTGCCGGGCTTGCCCGCGACGTACGCCCTACCTTCGTGCCGGTAGACCTGCAACTGCCTTCCTTCGGTGCGGTCGTAGATGCTCAGGTCCGCGATGCTTCCTGTCGCGCAAGCCTGCGTCGAGCAGGCGAGCACGAATATTGCCATCGAGTTCTGCAGCGGTCTCATTTGTTTTCTCCTTTATCGCACCCGCGCTTTGCAGGTCCGTAGGGAGTAAAACGAGACGGAGCGCGAAAAGGGTTAACCCGGAATGAGAAATGTCATTCGGCTCGCGTACAATGCGCGGCTTCTCTAAATCCGCTCATGAAAAAAGCTTTCCCCATCCCCGTCAAGACCCGCCCCGCCGTCAAATATTCCTGCGAGAAGTGCCCCGGATACTGCTGCAGCTATCCGGAGATCGAGGTCACGCCGCGCGACATCGAGCGCCTGGCGAAGCATTTCGAGCTGAGCTACAAGGTCGCGGAGGAGCGGCTCACCAAGTACGACCCGAAGGAAAAGGTGCGCCTGCTGCGCCACCAGAAGGACGAGCACTTCAACACGGTGTGCATCAATTTCGACCGCAAGACGCGCCGCTGCACCGTATACGAGGCGCGGCCCTCAGTGTGCCGGCAGTACCCCGACAGCCCGCGTTGTGGGTACTACGAATTCCTGAAGTTCGAGCGCGCCCATCAGGACGATCCCGACTTCATCGCGGTGACTTGAGCGCCTTCTCGCGCACCGCCGACAAGGTGGTGGCGGGCGTGATCGCATCGGGGTCGATGCGCAGCTCGATGAGCGCGGGCTTGCCGGACTTGCTGGCGCGCTCGAACGCGGGCGCGAAGTCCTCGGTGCGCTCGACCGTCTCGCCGTGCGCGCCGAAGGCGCGCGCGTAGGCGGCGAAATCCGGATTGCGCAGGTCGGTGCCGAACACCCGGCCCGGATACTCGCGCTCCTGGTGCATCCGGATCGTGCCGTAGAGGCCGTTGTTGACCACCAGCGCGACGAAATTCGCGCCGTGCTGGACCGCGGTGGCGAGCTCCTGGCCGTTCATCAGGAAATCACCGTCGCCGCAGATCGCGATCACCGTGCGTTCCGGCGCCGCGAGCTTCGCCGCGACGCCCGCCGGATAGCCGTAGCCCATCGAGCCGTTCGTCGGGCCGAGCTGGGTGCGAAATCCGCGGTAGCTGAAGTGCCGGTGCAGCCAGCCCGCGAAGTTGCCCGCGCCGCCGGCGACGATCGTGTCCTCGGGAAGGTTCCTGCTCAGCCAGCGGATCACCTCGCCGTAGTGCAGCTTGCCCGGCATCGGCCGCGGCTCGATCCATTGCAGATAATCCTGGTGGGCTTTCCCGGTCTCTTCTTTCCAGTTCTTCCCGTGGAAAGAAATTTTGGATAAAACATCCACAAATTGTGGATAACCAGAATTGATCGCGAGCGCCGGCCGGTAGACGCGCCCCAGCTCCTCGGCGCCGGCGTGCACGTGAATCAGGGTCTGGCGCGGCTGCGGAACGTCGAGAAGCGTGTAGGCGCTCGTCGTCATTTCGCCGAGCCGGGCGCCGATGACGAGCAGCACGTCCGCTTCCTTCACGCGTTGCGCGAGCTTCGGATTGAGGCCGATGCCCACGTCGCCCGCGTAGCTCGAGCTGCGGTTGTCGAAGAGGTCCTGGCAGCGGAACGAGGTGCCGGCCGGCAGGCCCGCGGCCTCGACCCACTTCTGCAGCTTCAGGCAGGATTCGCGGTCCCAGCCGCCGCCACCGATGATGACGAACGGTCTTTGCGCTTTTTCCAGAATGTCTTTTAATTTTGAAACATCGGAATCAGAAGGAGCCGGCCTCACGACGTGGTGCCTGGCGACGTCCGCGACAGCGGCTTCAGAAAAAAGCATGTCCTCGGGAAGCGCGAGCACCACCGGCCCGGGCCGCCCGGCCATCGCCGTGTGGAAGGCGCGGCTCACGTACTCGGGAATGCGCTCGACGCGGTCGATCTGCGCCACCCACTTCGCCATCTGGCCGTACATGCGCCGGTAGTCGATCTCCTGGAACGCCTCGCGCTCGGCCATGTCGTTGCCGACCTGGCCGATGAACATCACCATCGGGGTCGAGTCCTGGAAGCCGGTGTGCACGCCGATCGAGCCGTTGGTGGCGCCGGGCCCGCGCGTCACGAGAAGCACGCCGGGCTCGCCGGTGAGCTTGCCGTAGGCCTCCGCCATGTAGGAGGCGCCGCCTTCCTGGCGGCAGACGACGAAGGCAAGCCTGTCCTGCACGTCGCGCAGGCCGTCGAGCAGCGGCAGGTAGCTCTCGCCCGGCACGCCGAACGCCATCTTCACGCCCTGGGCGACGAGCGCGTCGGCGAGGATCTTGCCGCCGTGCCTGGTTTTCAGATCGGTTTTCATTTCACTTCCTGCATTTCAATCCCTGCACTTTCAATCCCGACGCGGCCGCGATTATAGCGAGTTGTATGATGACTGACGTTGCTGCCGGCGGTGCTCGACGCGGCGGCGGCCGGGTATAGTCCGCGCATGGACGACATCAACTCGCTGCGCCGTATCCTCCGGGACAACCGCGTCATCGCTGTGGTCGGGCTTTCCGCCGACTGGTTCCGTCCGAGCTACTTCGCCGCGAAGTACATGCTCGAGCACGGCTACCGGGTCATTCCCGTGAACCCGAAGTACCCGGAGATCCTGGGGCAGCGCTGTTACAAGTCCCTGCAGGAGGTCCCGGAGCACATCGATCTCGTCGATATATTCCGAAAGACGCAGGACGTTATGCCAATTGCGGAGGCGGCGATCGCCGTGGGCGCCCGGGTACTCTGGCAGCAACTCGGGGTGTGCAATGAAGCCGCGGCGGCCAAGGCGCGCGCCGCGGGGCTAGAAACCGTCATGGACCGCTGCGTCAAGATCGAGCATGGCCGGCTCTTCGGCGGCCTGAACTGGGTTGGCGTCAACACGCGCGTAATTTCAGCCAAGCGCCCCCGCTGGCTGGCGTACTAGTGCCGCGGGATTTTGCTGCATTGCGACCCCTCATTCCGACCCCATTCACGCGCTTACTTAATGTATTCTGTCAGGCATGGGGAACGAGGCGATCAAGGGTAAGCAGGTCAGACTCTTCGAGGGGCGCTTCGGGCGCCTCGTACTGACGGAGCTCACTCCGCAGGACGAGCTCCAGGCGCTCGCCGATCCTGCCATCGTCATGGCGCAGGGAGACGGCGAAGTCCGTTTTCTCAACCCCGGTGAAATCCACGTCAACGTCGATGCGACGCGCGCGCTCGTGTTCCATGCCGCGAGCGAGTGGCTGCGCCAGAGCTTCCCGGCGGCCTTCGGCGCCGGCGAGCGCGCCTTCCCGGAGCCGCGCGAGCCGATCACGCCGCGCATCCGCCGCCTCGCCGACGCCCTCGCGGTCGAGGCGCTGAACGACCGCTTCCTTTCGCACGAGCGCCTCGAGTTCATGCTGCAGGAGCTGGTGCTCTCGATCGTCGAGACCTATCTCGCGCGCCGGCGCGCGTCGTCGCCTCTGTGGCGCGGCTCGCGCTTCGAGGACAGCCGCATCCGGCGCGCCATCGGCCTGCTGCGCGCGCGCCCGCACAAGGATCTCAGCATCGACGAGCTCGCAAGCCAGGTCGGCCTGTCGCGCTCGCGCTTCTACGATCTGTTCCAGCTCTGCACCGGCTTCTCGCCGCGCACCTATCTCGACATGCTGTGCGTCGAGACCGCGGTGTCGCGCCTGTCGTCGGGCCGGGGCAAGATCGCGGAGCTCTCGGCCGAGCTCGGCTTCTCCGCGCAGAGCAACTTCACCCGTTTCTTCCTGCAGCAGGTCGGGGTCCCGCCTTCGGAATATCGCCGCTCGGCGACCGGCACCGGCCCCCTCCCGGAGCAGCAGCCCCCCCAGACCAAGGATTGAAGCGGGGCAAACGCCGCGCGGAAACGGGGCGTTGCTCCAAGGTAGTGCGCGGGCGTGTCCAGGAGTACGCTAACTTCCTGAAATAAAAGCCAAGTCCGTTTGGCATAGCCGTTGCTTTGACTATCCCACCCAGGGAGGCAGCGTGGAACGGCGGCACTACGACGAAATGCGGGGCGCCGACGGCGAGGTACGCGCGCATTTTCGCGCGCTCTCGGATTGGCTCGCCGAGACGCCGGCCGAGCGCGTGGCCGAGATGCGGCGCGAGGCCGACCTGCTGTTCCATCGCGTCGGCATCACCTTCGCGGTCTACGGCGACGCACACGGCGCGAGCGAGGGCGCCGAGCGCCTCATCCCGTTCGACACGATCCCGCGCGTCATTCCCAAAGCCGAGTGGGACGAGCTCGCGAGGGGATTGCGCCAGCGCGTGAGCGCGCTGAACCGCTTCCTGCACGACATCTACCATGGCCAGGAAATCCTGAAGGCCGGGGTGATCCCCGCGGAGCAGGTCCTCGCCAACGAGGCGTACCAGGTGGCAATGCACGGCCTCGATCTGCCAAACCAGATCTACTCGCACGTCGCGGGCATCGACCTCGTGCGCAACGACGACGGCCAGTACTACGTTCTCGAGGACAACCTGCGCACGCCCTCGGGCGTGTCGTACATGCTCGAGAACCGCAAGATGATGATGCGGCTCTTTCCGGAGCTGTTCGCGCGCCAGCACGTGCATCCGGTCGAGCACTATCCGGGGCTGCTGCTCGAGACGCTGAGCGCCGCGGCGCCGCCGTCCGTGCGCGATCCGGTGGTGGCGGTGCTCACGCCGGGGCAGCACAACAGCGCCTACTTCGAGCACGCATTCCTCGCCCAGCAGATGGGCGTGGAGCTGGTCGAGGGCGTGGACCTCTTCGTGAAGGACGGGTTCGTGCACATGCGCACCACCACCGGCCCGCAGCGCGTCGACGTCATCTACCGCCGCGTCGACGACGCGTTCCTCGACCCGCTGGCGTTCCGGCCGGACTCGCTGCTCGGCGTGCCGGGACTTCTCTCCGTCTACCGGGCGGGCAACGTCGGCATCGCCAACGCGATCGGCACCGGCGTAGCCGACGACAAGTCCACGTATCCGTACGTGCCGGACATGATCAAGTTCTATCTGGGCGAGACGCCGATCCTGCAGAACGTGCCGACCTGGCAGTGCAAGCGTCCGGCCGATCTCGAGCTGGTGCTGGAGAAGATCGGCGAGCTCGTCGTCAAGGAGGTGCAGGGCTCCGGCGGCTACGGCATGCTGATCGGGCCCATGGCGAAGAAGGCCGAGATCGAGGCCTTCCGCGCGCGCATCCGCGCCAACCCGTCGAACTACATCGCGCAGCCCACGCTTTCGCTCTCGACCTGTCCCACGTTCGTCGAGCAGGGCATCGCGCCGCGCCACGTCGACCTGCGGCCTTACGTGCTCACCGGCAAGGAAATGAAGCTCGTGCCCGGCGGCCTCACGCGCGTCGCGCTGAACGAAGGCTCGCTGGTGGTCAACTCGTCGCAGGGTGGCGGCACGAAAGATACGTGGGTGGTCGATTGAAAAATCAGGGACAGACCACGTTTTGCTTCACCGGTTCCGCGGTTAAAACGTGGTCTGTCCCTGATTTTTCCGTCCCTGATTTTTCCTTTCCAGCATGCTGTCCCGCGTAGCCGATCGCATCTTCTGGATGAGCCGCCAAATGGAGCGCGCGGAGAACATGGCGCGCATCCTCGGCGTCACCTCGAACCTGGTGCTGTTCGGCACGCGCGACGTGCAGGAGCAGAACCTGCTCGCGCCGCTGGCGATCACGGAAACCGAGGACGCCTACCGCGCGCAGCACACCGAGCTCACCCTGCCGGGGCTGATCGAGTTCATGGCGCTCGACGAGAAGAATCCCTCGTCGATCTATTCCTGCCTCAAGTGGGCGCGCGAGAATGCGCACGCGGTGCGCTGGCAGCTCACCTCGGAGATGTGGGAGACGATCAACGCCACCTGGCTCGAGATGCGCGCGCTGCCGCCCGGCCGCGTGACGGGCGCCGGGGCGACGCAGTTCTTCGACTGGGTGAAAGACCGCTCGCACCTCTTCCGCGGCGTCACCTACGGCACCATCGTGCGCGGCGAGGCGTTCAACTTCTCGCGCCTCGGGACGTTCCTCGAGCGCGCCGACAACACCGCGCGCATCCTGGACGTGAAATACCACATTCTGCTTCCCTCGGTGCAGGACGTGGGCGGCGCGCTCGACTACTACCAGTGGGCGGCGCTGCTGAGATCGGTGTCCTCGTTCGAAACCTACCGCACGCTTTATCGCGACCAGATCTTCCCGATCAAGGTGGCGCAGCTGCTGATCCTCGAGCGGCGCATGCCGCGCTCGCTCGCCGCCTGCTTCGACCAGGTCAAGGAGGCGATGGACCGGATCCGCGGGCAAAGCGACTCGGCGGCGAAGCGCCTCGCCTACGAGCTGCACGCGCGCCTGAGCTACGCCGACATCGAGGAAGTCTTCCAGGGCGGGCTGCACGAGTATCTCGACGGCGTGCTCGCCGACATCAACGATCTCGGCAGCAGGATCCAGCGCGCCTATCTGGGGGCGGTGTGAGATACAGGATCTCGCACGAGCTGAACTACTCCTACGACTCGCCAGTGAGGCTCTCGACGCAATACCTGCGCCTGTCGCCGCGCGACACCGGGCGGCAGAAGGTGCTGGAGTGGAAGCTGGAGATGCCCGGGCAGGCGATGCGCACGAGCGACGGGTTCGGAAACATCCTGCACGTCCTCACGCTCGACAAGCCCGTGTCCGAGATCTGGATCCACGCCGGCGGCACGGTGGAGACCTCCGGCTCGGCCGATGACCCGTCGGATTTCACCGGGGTGCCGCTGTCGCCGCTGATTTTTCTGCGGCCGACCGCCTCGACCCGGCCCGACGCGCCGCTCGCGGCGTTTGCGGAAGATTATCGGCAGTCCGCCGGCACGCTCGTCGGCCTGCGTGAGCTCGCCGCCGCCACGCACGCGAGGAACCCGGCCGCTTCCGGGGAAGAGGCCACGCACAGCTTCATCGCGTGCTGCCGCCACGTCGGCGTGCCGGCGCGCTATGTTTCGGGCTACATCCATTCTCCGTCCGCCGCGGGCGAGCGCATGGCGCTCAGCGCCTGGGCCGAGGCCTGGGTGGGCGAGCGCTGGCGCAGCTTCGATGTGCGCAACAATACGCAGATCGGCGAATCGCACATCAAGATCGCCGTCGGCGCCGATTACCTCGATGCATGCCCGATCCGCGGCGTGCGCGTCGGCGGCGGCGCGGAGACTCTCGTAACTCAGGCGAACGTAATGACAAGCTCCCAATGACCCCGGCCCCGATCCCGACCCTGCCGCAGGTGCCGTCGTGACCATTCACGTCGCCCTGCACCACCTGACGCGCTACCGGTACGACCGGCCCGTGATGCTCAGCCCGCAGGTCGTGCGCCTGCGTCCCGCGCCGCATGCGCGCACGCCCGTGCACGCGTACTCGCTGAAGGTCGCGCCGGAGAAGCATTTCGTGAACTGGCAGCAGGATCCGCAAGCCAACTGGCTCGCGCGCTTCGTGTTCCCGGAGAAGACGCGGGAGCTGCGCGTCGAGGTGGACCTGGTCGCCGAGATGTCGGTGATCAACCCGTTCGATTTCTTCCTCGAGCCCGCCGCCGAGAATTTCCCGTTCGCGTATGACGATGCCCAGCTCTACGAGCTGAACAGCTACCTGAGAAAGCTGCCGCTCACCCCGCTATTCAAGGCCTACCTCGACGAGATCCCGCGCGAGCCGCGGCGCACGGTGGATTTCCTGATGGCGCTGAACGGCCAGCTCGCGAAGGACATCCGCTATCTCATCCGCATGGAGCCGGGCGTGCAGTCGCCCGAGGAGACCCTGGCGCTCGCGAGCGGCTCGTGTCGCGACTCGGGCTGGCTGCTGGTGCAGCTCCTGCGCCACCTCGGCATCGCCGCACGTTTCGTCTCGGGGTATTTGATCCAATTGAAGGCGGACCAGCGCTCGCTCGACGGCCCTTCCGGCACCGAGGTCGATTTCACCGACCTGCACGCCTGGTGCGAGGCTTACCTGCCGGGCGCGGGCTGGGTCGGGCTCGATCCGACGTCGGGGCTGATGGCCGGCGAAGGCCATATCCCGCTCGCGTGCACGCCCGAGCCCTCGAGCGCGGCGCCGGTGAGCGGCCTCACCGAGAAATGCGAGGTCGAGTTCAGCCACGAGATGCGCATCGAGCGGGTGCGCGAGGCGCCGCGCGTCACCAAGCCCTACACCGAGGCGCAATGGCTCGCGATCGAGCAGCTCGGCCACAGCATCGACGCCGACCTCGTGGCGAACGACGTGCGGCTCACCATGGGCGGCGAGCCGACCTTCGTGTCCATCGACAACCCGGACGGCGCGGAATGGACCACGGAGGCGATGGGCCCGCGAAAACGGCTTTTAGGCTCCGGTCTGCTAAAGAGATTAAAAGCACGTTACGCGCCAAAGGGGCTGCTGCACTTCGGCCAGGGCAAATGGTATCCCGGCGAGCAGCTGCCGCGCTGGTCGCTCTCCTGCTTCTGGCGCAAGGATGGCCAGCCGATCTGGGATAACCCGGGCCTGTTCGCCGACGAGAGCGTCAACTACGGCGTGGACGAAGCGCAGGCGGGGCTGTTCCTGCGCACGCTCGCAGAGCATCTCGGGCTCGATCCGCAGCACATCTTCGGCGCCTATGAGGACGTCTGGTACTACCTCTGGCGCGAGCGCAAGCTTCCGTCCAACGTCGATCCCTTCGACTCGCGCCTGGAAGATCCGCTCGAGCGCGAGCGGCTGCGCAAGGTCTTCTCACAAGGACTCGAGCGCGCGGTCGGCCACGTCCTTCCGCTCAAAAAGAATCCCGTAGACAAATTGAAATGGGAAACCGGGGCGTGGTTCCTGCGGGCCGAGCGCTGCTACCTCGTGCCGGGGGATTCGCCGCTGGGACTGCGCTTGCCGCTCGATTCGCAGCCCTGGGCCGCGAAAGGCGACCGGCCGGGAATCCACCCCGCCGACCCGCTGCAGCAATTCGAGCCGCTGCCGCGCTACCAGGCAATCACCCAGCAGCTCTACTACGGGAGAGAGACGCTCCGGAAAAAGATTTCCCCACAAAAAAAAGAAGAACTGAAAACATCCAAGGCGCCGGGCAAGCTCGAGTCCGCCGGCTGGATCACGCGCAGCGCGCTGTGCGCCGAGCCGCGCAACGGATTGCTCTACGTCTTCATGCCGCCGCTGGAGGCGCTCGAGGACTATCTCGAGCTCGTCACGGCGATCGAGGCCACCGCCGTCGAGCTCGGCTTCCCCGTGCTCCTCGAAGGCTACGAGCCGCCGAAGGATCCGCGCCTCCAGTCGCTGCGGATCACGCCCGATCCCGGCGTTCTCGAGGTCAACATCCATCCCTCGGGGAGCTGGGACGAGCTCGTCGGCAACATCAGCTTCCTCTACGAGCAGGCGCGCGAGTGCCGCCTCGGCACCGAGAAGTTCATGCTCGACGGCAAGCACTCGGGCACCGGCGGCGGCAACCACTTCGCCCTCGGCGGCCCCACCGCCGCGGACTCGCCGTTCCTGCGCCGGCCCGACCTGCTCGCGAGCCTCATCGCCTACTGGCACAACCATCCGTCGCTCTCGTTCCTGTTCTCGGGGCTTTTCGTCGGCCCGACCAGCCAGGCGCCGCGCCTCGACGAAGCGAGGAACGATTCCGTCTACGAGATGGAAATTGCTTTTCAAGAGTTGAACAAGAAACGGGAGAACGCGCCGCCGTGGCTCGTCGATCGTCTGTTCAGAAATTTGTTGATAGACGCAAGCGGGAATACCCACCGCGCCGAGTTCTGCATCGACAAGCTGTATTCGCCCGACAGCCCCACGGGCCGCCTGGGGCTGCTCGAGCTGCGCGCCTTCGAGATGCCGCCGCACGCGCGCATGTCGCTCACCCAGCAGCTGCTGCTGCGCGCGCTGGTCGCACGCTTCTGGCAGCGCCCCTATCTGCCGGCGCGGCTCAAGCGCTGGGGCACCGAGGTGCACGACCGCTTCATGCTGCCGTGGTTCGTGTGGCAGGACTTCGAGGACGTGATCGCCGAGCTGCGCGAAGCGGGCTATCCGCTCGAGGCGCAATGGTTCATGCCGCATTTCGAGTTCCGCTTCCCCCGCTACGGTGAATTCGCGGCGCGCGGCATCCAGGTGGAGCTGCGCTCGGCGCTCGAGCCCTGGCACGTGATGGGCGAGGAAGGCGCGGCCGGCGGCACGGTGCGCCACGTCGACTCGTCGCTCGAGCGCCTGCAAGTGAAGGCCACCGGCCTCGTCGATGGCCGGCACGTGATCGCCTGCAACGGCCGCGCCCTGCCGCTGCAGCCGACCGGAAACGTCGGAGAGTACGTCGCCGGCGTGCGCTACCGCGCCTGGCAGCCGCCCTCCGCGCTCCATCCCACCATCGGCGTGCATGCGCCGCTGGTCTTCGACCTCGTCGACACCTGGATGAACCGCTCGCTCGGCGGCTGCCAGTATCACGTGGCGCATCCGGGCGGCCTCAATCCCGAAAGTTTCCCGGTGAACGCCTACGAGGCGGAGGGACGCCGCCTCGCGCGTTTCCTGCGCATCGGCCACACACCTCGCAGCGTCGAAATCCTCCCCGAAGAGCGCAATCCGAACTTCCCCTTCACGCTCGACTTGCGCAGGAATTAATCTCCGCGTTCGGCCCGCGCTGAGAGTTTTGCGCCCTTAATGTGCGGATGCTACTCTGCGGCGCGATGTCCCGAGAGCTGATCGCCGACTATCCGCAGGCCACCGGCCGCTACGACGAGCTCTTCGCCGAGCCGCTCGCGCCGCGCGCGCACTGGAAGCCGGTGATCGAGCAGCTCGCGGCCGCGCCGGTCGAGCGCATGCGCGAGCGGCTGCAGTCCGTGCAGAGCCAGGTGCGCGAGAACGGCGTCACCTACAACGTGTACGCCGACCCGCAGGGCGCCGACCGGCCCTGGGAGCTCGACCTGCTGCCGATGATCCTGCCGCAGGAGGAGTGGAGTGGGATCGAGGCCGCGATCGTGCAGCGCGCGACGCTCCTCAACAAGATTCTGGTGGACGTCTACGGCGAGCAGCGCCTGCTGAAGGAAGGGCGGCTGCCGCCGGGGCTCGTCTACGGGCACGCCGGGTTCCTGCGCCCCTGCCGCGGCGCGAAGCCGCCCGGCGACGTGATGCTGCATTTCTACGCGGCCGACATCGCGCGCTCGCCCGACGGGCGCTGGTGGGTGATCGACGACCGCACCCAGGCGCCTTCCGGCGCGGGCTACGCGCTCGAGAACCGGATCATCATCTCGCGCGCGTTCCCGCAGCTTTTCCGCGAGCTCAAGGTGCAGCACCTCGCGCACTTTTTCGCGACGCTGCGCGACAGCCTCGCGCACTGGGCGCCGCAGCCCTCGGGCGAGCGCGACTCGCCGTTCACCGTGCTCCTCACGCCCGGGCCGCACAACGAGACCTACTTCGAGCACGCGTACCTCGCGCGCTACCTGGGCCTGCCGCTCGTCGAGGGCAACGACCTCACCGTGCGCGAGGGCTGCGTGTGGCTGAAGACGCTCTCCGGCCTGAAGCGCGTGCACGCGATCCTGCGCCGCCAGGACGACGACTATTGTGATCCCCTGGAGCTGCGCAGCGATTCGGCGCTCGGCATTCCGGGCCTGGTCGACGCGGTGCGCCGCGGCAACGTGCTGGTGTCGAACGCCCTCGGCTCGAACCTGCTGGAGTCGAGCACCCTGCTCGGCTATCTGCCGGGCCTTTGCGAGCGGCTTCTGTCCGAGCCGCTCAAGATGCCCTCGGTCGCGACCTGGTGGTGCGGCGAGCCCGCGGCGCTGAACGAGGTGATCGCCAACGTGCACCGCCTCGTCATCAAGGGCGCGTTTCCCCAGCAGCGCGTCGAGCCGATGTTCGGCGAGGACCTCGACGAGCGCGGCAGGAAGCGCGTGATCACGATGCTGCGGGCGCGGCCGAACGACTACATCGCCCAGGAGACGGTGCAGCTCTCGCAGGCGCCAGTGTGGGATCGCGCGCATCCGCGCCTGCTCGCGCGCTCGATCGGCCTGCGGGTGTTCGCCTGCGCGACTCCGAGCGGCTATATCGTCATGCCCGGCGGCCTGACGCGCGTGGCGAGCGCGGCGGACGCGCGCGTGATCTCGATGCAGCGCGGCGGCAGCAGCAAGGACACCTGGGTGCTCGCCTCGGGCCCGGTCAGCACGTTCAGCCTGCTTCGCCGCTCGATCGGGCCGGAAGAGCTGGTGCGCTCGGGCACGAACCTGTCGAGCCGCGTGGTCGAGAATCTCTTCTGGTTCGGCCGCTACTGCGAGCGCTGCGACGCCTCGGCGCGCCTGCTGCGCGTCGCGCTCGGCCGCTTCGGCGACAACGTGCCGGGCGACGACGACGAGCGCGCGCGCCCGGTCATCCTCGAGCTTCTGCGCCGCGCCGGCGTCCTGCCGTCGAGCGAGGGGGATCCGAGCGATGTCGCGCTGTCGGCGGCGCTGCGCGCCGCGATTGCCGACGATTCGCAGCCGGGCCTCGCCAGCAACCTGCGCCAGCTGATGCGCGTCGCCTCCCACCTTCGCGAGCGTCTTTCACTCGACAACTGGCGCACGCTGAACCGCGCGACGTATCTCCTTACGCAGCGCCATACGCGCAAGGCCGCGCTCTCCGACCTGCTCGGCGAGCTCGACCTCGTCATCGCCTCTTTCACGACCCTCTCCGGCTTCGCGCTCGACGGCATGACGCGCGATCCGGGCTGGCGTTTCCTGTCCATCGGCCGGCGCCTCGAGCGCCTGCAGTGGCTGTGCACGACGCTCAAGCACACCATCGAGGGCCCGCCGGACATGGATCTCACCTGGCTGCTGCGGCTGGCGGACTCGATCGTCACCTACCGCGCGCGCTACATGGCACGGCCGGAGTGGCTGCCGGTGCTCGATCTGCTGATCCGCGACGAGGCCAATCCGCGCTCGGTCGCGTTCCAGGTGCACGGCCTGCGCGACTACGCGCAACGGCTCGCCGATCTTTTCGGCGACTACGGCGACGAGCGCTTCCACGGCGCGCTCAAGGACCTCCTGCAGGTCAACCCGGCCGCGGAGCTGCAGCCGGGAAGCGAGCGCCTCCTCGCCCGCATCGAGGAATGGCAGGCCGCCGCCTACCGCCACGGCGAGCAGCTCGGCCTGCGCTTCTTCAGCCACGTCGGCGAGGCGAGCACGCAGACCTTTGCGACGTGATGCGGCCACTTGAAATGCGGCGACCTGAGCAGATGCGCTGAACGATGCGTTTATCCATAGTCCACGAAACGCGCTACGAGTACGACAGCCTCGTCGTCCTTTCACAGCAGCTTCTGCACCTCACGCCGCGCGCGCTGCCGTGGCAGAGCTGCGAATCGCACCGCGTCAGCGTCGAGCCGAAGGTAAGCGAGATCTCCGAGCGCGAGGACTACTACGGCAACCGCACGCACCACCTGCTCCTCGCGGTGCCGCACGAGGCGCTGCTGGTGCGCACCGAGTCCGAAGTCACGGTCAGCCCGCGCGCGCAGGCCGCGCTCTCGGCGCCGCGCGTCGCGTGGGAAGCCGTGCGCGCCCGGCTGCGCGCGCTCGATGCGCCGCCGCTCGTCGAGCCGGCGGAGTTCCTCTACGAATCGCCGCACGTCGCGCGCTCGCGCGAGCTCGCCGACTACGCGGTAAAGAGCTTCACCGCGCGGCGCGGCATCCTCGAAGCGGCGAGCGACCTCACCCGGCGCATCCACAAGGACTTCAAGTTCGACCGGACCGCGACCAGCATCTCCACGCCGCTGCGCCAGGTGCTCAAGGACCGGCGCGGCGTGTGCCAGGATTTCGCGCACCTGATGATCGGCTGCCTGCGCTCGATCGGGCTCGCCGCGCGCTACGTGAGCGGCTACATCCTCACGGCGCCGCCGCCCGGCCGGCCGCGCCTGGTCGGCGCCGACGCCTCCCACGCCTGGGCCTCCTTGTACTGCGGCGAGCGCGCCGGCTGGATCGACCTCGACCCGACGAACAACTGCATCGTCGACGACGCCCACGTCACCCTCGCCTGGGGGCGCGATTTCGCCGACGTGACGCCGATGCGCGGCGTGATCCTCGGCGGCGGCGCCCAGCAGCTCGAGGTTCGCGTGACCGTCACGCCGAAAGTCGCTGCGGCGATAAACTAGCCGCAAATGAGCGCCCCCCATGGCTGACCGGAAATTCGGCATCGAGACGCTTTGCCTTCACGCCGGTCAGATCCCCGACGCGGCGACCGGCGCGCGCGCCGCACCGATCTACCAGACGACCTCGTTCGTGTTCGACTCGGCCGAGCACGCGGCGAGCCTGTTCAACCTGCAGACCTTCGGCAACGTCTATTCGCGCATCTCCAACCCCACGGTGGCGGTGTTCGAAGAACGCATGGCGGCGCTCGAAGGCGGGCGCGCAGCGCTCGCCGCCGCGACCGGCCAGGCCGCCGAGGCCGTCGCGATCCTCACGCTGTGCTCGGCCGGCGACCACATCGTCTCGGCCTCGACGCTCTACGGCGGCACCCACACGCTGCTGCACGTGAACCTGCGCAAGCTCGGGATCGAGACCACGTTCGTGAACCCCGACAATCCCGAGAACTTCAAAAATAGTATTAAAAAAAATACAAAATTAATTTATGCCGAGACACTCGGCAACCCGCTCATCAACATCGTCGACATCGAAGCGCTCGCGACGATCGCCCACGAAGCCGGCATCCCGCTCGTGCTCGACAACACGGTGCCCTCGCCCTACCTGTGCCGGCCGATCGAATGGGGCGCCGATGTCGTCGTCCACTCCGCGACCAAGTACATCGGCGGGCACGGCACCACCATGGGTGGCGCGATCGTCGAGTCGGGCAAGTTCAACTGGGGCAACGGCAAGTTTCCCGAGTTCACCTCGCCCTCGCCGGGCTATCACGGCGTGATCTTCCACGAGACCTTCGGCGACTTCGGCTACACCATGAAGGCGCGCATGGAGATCATGCGCACGTTCGGGCCCACCCTGCCGCCTCTGAACGCCTGGCTGCTGCTGCAGGGCCTCGAGTCGCTGCACGTCAGGATGGACAGGCACTGTGCCAACGCCTTGGCCGTTGCTCAATTTTTAAAAAATCATCCCCGGGTGGCGTGGGTGAACTACCCGGGCCTTCCCGACAGCAAGTACTACGCCTTGGCAAAGAAGTACCTGCCGAAAGGCGCCTCGGGGCTCCTGAACTTCGGCGTCAAAGGCGGCGCCAAAGCCGGCGAGCGCTTCATCGAGGCCGCGCAGTTCATGAGCCACCTCGCCAACATCGGCGACGCGAAGACGCTCGTGATCCACCCGGCCTCGACGACGCACCGCCAGATGAGCGACGACGAGCAGCTGAAGGCCGGCGTGCAGCCGGACATGGTGCGCATGTCGGTCGGCATCGAATCGCTCGACGACATCCTGTGGGATATAGATCAGGCACTGAGCGCAAGCGCGAATGTTTAGGATGAGGCGGGGAAAGCAATGATCAGCTATCAGATCGTCGAGCACGGGAAACCTCTTCAAAGAACCGTTTTTGAAACACCCAGCCCCCGCGGCACCGAAGTCCTGGTGCGCGTCACGCGCTCGGGCGTCTGCCACAGCGACCTGCACATCTGGGACGGCTACTTCGACCTGGGCGCGGGCAAGCGCTTCTACGTGAAAGAGCGCGGCTGCGTGCCGCCCTTCACGATGGGGCACGAGCCTTTCGGGGTGGTCGAAGCTCTGGGCTCTTCGGTTTCCAGAATCGACAGGAAATTGAAAGTCGGGCAAAAGAAGCTCATCTTCCCGTGGATCGGTTGCGGCAAGTGCGCGGTGTGCAAAGCCGGGCAGGACAACTATTGCGTCTCGGGCTCGCGCTTCCTGGGCGTCAACCGCCCGGGCGCGTACTCGACGCACGTGCTCGTGCCGGATCCGAAGTACCTGATCGACACCGCCGGCATAGACGATGCGTTCGCCTCGACGCTCGCCTGCTCGGCGGTGACCGCCTACAGCGCCACCGCGAAGCTCCCGGCGCTCGGCCCGAAGGACTGGGTCGCGATCCTCGGCTGCGGCGGGCTCGGCCTGATCGGCATCTCGGTGCTGCGCGCGAAAGGCGTGAAGAACATCATCGGCTGCGACATCGACGACGCCAAGCTCGCCGCGGCGGCGAAGCTGGGCGCGAGGAAAACGCTGAATACTCGCGCCGCGGATCCGCTGCAGCAATTGCAGGCGGCGGCTCAGGGCAACCTCGCCGGCGCGATCGATTTCGTCGGCATGCCGGCGACCGCCGCGCTCGGCATCGCCGCGCTGCGAAAGGGCGGGCGCTACGTGCTCTGCGGGCTTTTCGGCGGCGAGCTCTCGCATCCCCTGCCGCCGATCGCCCAGCGCGCCATCGGCATCGTCGGCTCCTACGTGGGCAACCTGCAGGAGTTGAAAGAAGTCGTCGCGCTGGCGAAGAAGAAAAAGCTGAAGCCCACCCCGGTAGAGACGCGCCCCGCCGCGCAGGCGAACGGCGCGCTCGAGGACCTGAAGGCCGGCAAAGTGCTCGGGCGGGTGGTGCTCGATTTCGAGTCGGTCGCGCCCGCCTAGCGGCCCCGCCACTCCGCGGAGGCCGCTCGCCCGCGCACGCTCTGGGAAAGGAAGGCCCTCAGCTTGCCGTGCGGCACCGGCTTCATCGCAACGGGAACCTTTGCGGCGTGCTCGCGAAGGAACGGCAGGCTCGCCGTTCCGCTGATGATCAGCGCCGGTATGTGCGCGCCGAATGCCGCGCGCAAGTGCTCGATTGCTTGCAAGCCGTCCATCGCGTCGGCCAGCCGGTAGTCGACGATGAGGGCGTCCGGCGTCAGCTGGTTCGCCCGCAGCTCCCGCTCCACTTCCGCGACGGTGGCGCCGGCGATGCCGCGGCATCCCCAGCTCTCCAGCAGAAAGCCCACGCTGTTGCGGATCTCCGCGTCGTCGTCCACCACCGCGACCGTGAGTCCTTTCAGGCTGCTCTGGAGCAAAGGGCCGGGAGGCGCCGCGGACGGGGCGGCGCCTCCCGCTCTCTCGAGCTCGATGGAGAACACGCTGCCGCGGCCGAGCGATGACCTCACCGCCACCTTGTGGCCGAGGAGCTCGCCCAGGCTCTTCACGATCGGCAGCCCCAGCCCGAGGCCCTGGGCGCTCTTGCCGGCGATCTGGTAGTACTCGTCGAAGATCCGTTCCTGCTCATGCGCGGGGATGCCGATTCCGGAATCGATCACCTCGAGCCGCAGCCGGCCGCCGGGCCGCCGGCGGCAGCCGACCAGAACCTTGCCCCGTTCCGTGTAGCGGATCGCGTTCGTCACCAGGTTCTTCAGCATCCGTTCCAGCAGCGCGGGGTCGCTCCGGACGCTGACCGACGTGCGCGCGACCCGCAATTCGAGGTTTTTCCGCGTCGCGATGGCGGTCTCGGCCTCGACCACGCGTTCGATGAGCGGCATCAGCGCGACCACCCCCACGTCCGGCTTGACGACGCCCGATTCGATCTTCGATATGTCGAGCAGGCTGTCGAAGAGCTGCTCCAGCGTCCGCACCGAGAGCTCGATCCCGCGCACCACGCGAAGAGCGCTCGCTTCGCGGACGCGCTCTTCCAGGACCGACGCGTACATCGACAACGCCTGCATGGGCTGGCGCAGATCGTGGCTCGCCGCGGCCAGGAACTTGGTCTTCGCGATGTTCGCCGCCACCGCCTCGCGCCGCGCCGCCTCGACGCGCTGGGCCGCGGCGGCGAGCGAATAGAAGATCGCGAAAAGCAGCGTGCTGATGAGCAGCCCGCCGCCGAGCGCGAGCCACGGCAGCGCCCGGTCGATGCTCCTGATCAGTGCCGCGTGCGGTGCGCTGAAATGGATCTCCCAGATGCGCCCCGCGAACTCGATGGGAAGTATCGTCTGGAAGAACGCGTCGCCCGAACCGGCACGCGGGTCCTTGACGAGACTGCGGCTGTCGAACAGCAGTTGTTCTTCGCCTATCTCGCGCGGCGGCTCGGTGTATGCGCTGGCCGGGCCGCCCTCGTAGAGCCTGAACCTCAGGGACCTTAGAGTGGTGTCGTCGAACACGCCCCGCATGAGCTCCGGGACGACGAACGCGGCGCCGACGGAGCCGGCGTAAGCGGCGCGCCGCTGTGCCACAGTGTCGAGCGCCGCGCCCCGGCGGTACACCGGCATCCGTATCCCGAAGGCCGGGGCGTCGCCCTGCCCGATATCGAGCCTCTGGCCGGAAGTCGTGACCTTGCCGCTGTCGCGCGCAGACTCGAGGACCGCTTTGACGGCGGCCGGATTGCCGGTCCTGGGATTGACGGCGATATCCAGGCCAAACGCGAATTGAATCCGCTCCATCGGCGCCACGTAGCTCAGCGCGTAGTAGTCGGCCCGATCGCCCGGAGGGGTGATCGCGAACCCCGGATAGCCCCCCGCCACGAGGCTGGCGTCGCGCCGTATCCGCGCGACGAACCGGGCTTTCTCCTCGTGCGGCACGTACTCGGCGTAATTCAGCGACCAGATCCCGGGGTAGCGGCGCGCGAGGTCGAGCGTCTCGACGTAGTACTGGAATTCCGCGTGAGACAGCGTGCTCGATTTGCCGAACAGCGCCGCGAGCCCGTACAGCACGTTGGAGTACGAGATGAAGCGCGCTTCGATCGCGTGCTTGGCGTCGCTCGCCTGGCGCTCGAAACGCAGGCGCGCCTCTTTCTCGATGCTGTCCTTGATGAAGACGAACATGGCCAGAGAGGCCATCGCGCCGAACGCCAGCGCGAGCAGCGGCAGTTGCAGCTTCTTGTGGCCCGGCGAGCCGGGGTTCAAGCGGAGTCTGTCCAGGGTGCCGGCAAGCATCGCCCAAGCTTACCTCTGCGAAACGCCGTCACAGAATCCCGGCACGCTCTAAAATACCTTGTGACGCCATTTTCCTGGCAAAACCCCTACGCCTGGCCACGCAAGCCGGTGCTGGCAGCGAACGTGGTCGCCACGACGCAGCCGCTCGCCGCGCAGGCGGGCCTGCAGATGCTCGCCGACGGCGGCACCGCGGTCGACGCCATTCTCGCCACCGCGATCACGCTCTCGCTCGTCGAGCCGGTCTCCAACGGCATCGGCTCGGATGCCTACGCCATCGTCTGGGACGGAAAGAAGCTGCATGGCTTCAACGCCTCCGGCCGCTCGCCCGCCGGCTGGACCCTGGACTACTTCAAGGGGCAGCAGGCGATGCCGGTGCGCGGCTGGAACACCGTTACCGTGCCCGGCTGCGTGCAGGCCTGGGTCGACCTGCACGCGAAGTTCGGCAAGCTGCCGTTCAAGAAGCTCTTCGAGCGCGCGATCCGCTATGGCCGCGAGGGCTTTCTCGTCTCGCCGACCATCGCAAGACAGTGGGAGAAGCAGGTCGCGGAGCTGAAGGACCAGCCCGGCTTCGCGAAGCACTTCATGCCCGAAGGCCGGGCGCCGCGCGCCGGCGAGCGCTTCAAGTTCCCGGCGCACGCGAAGGTCCTCGAGCAGATCGCCGCCAGCAAGGGCAAGGCGTTCTACCGCGGCGAGCTCGCGGAAAAGATCGAGGCGCATGCGAAAAAGCACGGCGGCGTCCTGCGCGCGTCCGACCTCGCCGCCAACAAGCCCTACTGGGTGAGGCCGCTCGAGATGGACTATCGCGGCTATACGCTGCACGAGATACCGCCCAACGGCCAGGGCATCGTCGCGCTCATCGCCCTCGGCATCCTCGAGAACTTCGACGTCCGGTCGCACGCCGTCGACGGCCCCGACAGCCTGCACCTGCAGATCGAGGCGCTGAAGCTCGCCTTCGGCGACGCGCGGCGCTACGTGGCCGACATCGACCACATGACCGAGGTGAAGCCGCTGCAGCTTCTCGACAAGGACTATCTCAAGTCCCGCGCCAAGCTGATCGACATGAGCCGGGCACAGGACTTCGGCCACGGCACGCCGCCGAAGGGCGGCACGGTGTACCTCACGGCGGCGGACGCCTCCGGAATGATGGTGTCCTACATTCAGTCGAACTACATGGGCTTCGGCTCCGGGGTGGTGGTGGACGGCATCTCGCTGCAGAACCGAGGCGGCACCTTCGTCATCAAGCCCGGCCATCCGAACTGCGTCGGGCCCTCCAAGCGCCCTTACCAGACGATCATTCCGGGCTTCGTCACGCGCGAGCGCAAGCCGGTCATGAGCTTCGGCGTCATGGGCGGCACGATGCAGCCGCAGGGGCACACCCAGGTGATGGTGCGCATCGCCGACTACAACCAGAGCCCGCAGGCCGCCTGCGACGGGCCGCGCTTTCGCGTCATCCAGGGCCTGGAGGTCAGCGTCGAGGAAGGCAACTTCCCGGCGGGCTCGCTCGCCGAGCTGCAGCGCCGCGGCCACAAGATCGTGAACGTCGACGACTACAACCAGTTCGGCGCCGGGCAACTCCTCTGGAAGCTCGACGGCGGCTATTTCGCCGCGAGCGACCCGCGCCGGGATGGGCAAGCCGTAGGTTTTTAGAAGTTTTCTTCCCTTCTTATTTTTTTCAGAGAATTTTCGTATGCTAAAAATATGGGGGCGAGTTAACTCGGTCAACGTCAAGAAAGCGCTCTGGGCTGCCGAAGAGCTCGGCCTGAAGTACGAGCGCATCGACGCCGGCCTGCACTTCGGCGTGAACAAGACGCCCGAGTACCTGAAGATGAACCCGACCGGCCTCGTGCCGACGATCGACGACGACGGCTTCAAGCTGTGGGAGTCGCACACGATCGTGCGCTACCTCGCGGCGAAGCACGGCGCCGGGACGCTCTGGCCCGCCGATCTGCGGGCGCGCGCGGACGCCGAGCGCTGGATGGACTGGGCGTTTACCCTGCAGAGAGCGATGCGAGACGTGTTCTGGGGACTGATCCGCACGCCGCCCGAGAAGCGCGACCCGAAGGCGATCGAGGCGGGCCGCAAGCAGAGCGCGGAGCTGCTCGCGATCCCCGAATCCGTGCTGGCCGGAAGGAAGTACGTGGCCGGAAGCAGCTTCACCATGGGCGACATTCCGCTGGGCTGCGAGGTGCAGCGCTGGATGCGGGTGCCGATCGAGCGGCCGGCGTTCCCGAACGTCGAGGCCTGGTTCGAGCGCCTGCGCGAGCGTCCCGCCTTCAGGACGTTCGTGGATATCCCGCTGAGCTAGCCCCGCTGAATCAACCCGCTGAAGCCGCGGCGCCGGGCGCGGCCGGGCCGGGCGGCTTGAGCCGTTTTCCGGACTTCGCCAGCGCCTTCGCTTTTTCGTAGAACACCGGCAGGTCGCCGCCGCTTTCGGCCAATAGCGCCTCGAACTGCGGCACGAGCTCCGTATAGAGCGCGACGGACACGAGGAAGGCGTTGCTGGGCTCCGGCGGAACGATCGTCGGATATTCGGCGCGCAGCTTCTCGAATTCCTCGCGTTTTTTGGCCGCCAGGATTTCCCTCGATACACCCGGCTCGTCGTACGCGAGCGCGAGGCGCGTCCTCACCTCCTTGATCCTGTTCGCGAAGCGCTGCCGGCGCGCCTGCGCATCGCGGAACGCCTGCAGGTCGCCGGCGTGCCCTTCCGCCTCCAGCCAGCGGCGCACGCCCTCTTCCTCGACGGACACCGCGAAAGACTCGTTGAACGTGGTGTCGTCGCGCGCGTAGACGATCTGGTGCGCGAGCTCGTGGAACACCAGCCGCGCGAGCTGCGCGTCCGGATAACGGATGAAGGTCGAAAGCAGCGGGTCGTCGAACCAGCCGAGCGTGGAGTACGCCGGCACGCCGCCGACGTGCACGTCATAGCCTTGCGCCTTGAGCCGCGCGGCATGGCGGCGCGCGTCCTGCTCGGAGAAAAAGCCGCGGTAGCTGACGCAGCCGGTGAACGGAAAGCACTCCTGCCTCGGCGCCACGGAGAATTCCGGCGCGGCGAAGACGTTCCACACCACGAAAGGCCGGCCCAGGTCCGCGTAGGATTTGTAGCTGCCGTTCTGCGGCAGCGCCAGGCGGCTCGAGGCGAATTCGCGGATCCGGCGCGCCGTCTCAAGGCGCTCGCGCAGCGGCGTGGGCGTGGCCGGGTCGGCGAGCCACGCGTCCAAGGGCCGCGCGGCGCTCATGATCTCGAGGTGCCCGCCGATCGCCTGCTTGTAGTAGGCGATCGTGTCGCAGCCGCCGGCGAGCAAAAGGAATAGCAGCAGGAATAGCAGCGGGAACAGCCGCACGAGGCGCCGCATCAGTCGAAGCGTCCCGTCGCCAGAAAGCGCGCCACCATGTTCGCTACCCGGCCCGAAACGATGAGAACGCTGTGGCCAAGCGGCAGAAGCGCCCGCGCGGTCATGCCCTCCACCTCGGTCTCCGAGACGCAGACCACGCCGTCGCTCGGTCCGGGAAGCGGCCCGAACGCGACCCCGAGGCCCACTTTCGCCGTGCCGGCGATGACCCCGAGCGGCGCCTCGCGCTGCCATTTCACGGCGCGCTCGTTCCAGAGAACACCGCAATCGCCCATCATCCACCGGCCCACGCCCGCGAGACCCAGCCGGCGCCCGGCGAAGCTGCCGCGCACCGGTGCGCCGAGCAGCACCGTCGAGCGCGCGGCGATTTCCGGGTGGCGGTTGAGCATGTCGAGGATGAGCACGCCGCCCAGGCTGTGACCGACGAAATGCGCGGGCCGGCCGTTCACCCGCTCGCCCGCGAAACGCGCCAGGCGCTCCACGTTGGCGTCGTGCGGCCGGCGCCCGCTGTACGGAAAGACGCGCACGGCATAGCCGCGGCGGCGAAGGCGCGCGGCAAGCAGCGTCATCACCACCTCCGGCATCCACAAACCCGGCACCAGCACGACCTGATCGGTCACGCTTGCGGGTCAGTCCTGGCGAAAATCGCGCTGGCGCGCACGATCCGGCGCTTGCCGGAGACGAGATAGCAGTTGGCGAACGCAAGCCGCGAGCCCAGACGCTGGATCTCGACCTGCGCCTCGATCCACTCGCCGAGCCTCGCGGCGCCGGCGTAGTCGACGGCGAGATGCGCCGTCACGAAGGCCGCCTTGCCGTCGCCCTTCGCGTGCATCGCGTAGCCAAGCGCGAGATCGGCCAGCGTCGCGAGCACTCCGCCGTGGCAGCTCCCGCGCGAGTTCAGGTGCTTCTGCGCGACGTGCAGGCCGATCGACAGCTCGGCGCCGCGCCGGCGCCGCTCATAGAGCGGCCCGACGAGGGCGTTGAACGGGCTCAGCCGCGGGATCGCGCGAAAGCCTCGCGGTGCATTCGTCATTTCTGCGACTTGGCGAAGGCGGCGAGCAGGGCCTGGGCCCGGTACACGATCGGATAGTCGATCATCTGGCCGTCGAGCTGGATCGCGGCCGCGCCCTTCGCTTCGGCTTCCTTGAACGCCGTGACGATGCGCTCGGCCTGCGCGATCTCCTCGGCGCTGGGCAGGTAGGCGGCGTTCACCGGGGCGAGCTGGTCCGGATGGATGCAGAGGCGTCCCTGGAAGCCGCCGCGCCGGCTGCGCTCCAGCGCGCGGCGGAAAGCGTCGAGCTCCTTGAGATGGAACCAGGGGCTGTCGATCGGGTTCTCGAGGCCCGCCGCGCGCGAGATCATCACGATCCGGGCGCGCGCTTCGGCGAGCTCCGGCTCATCGAGCGACGGCGACAGGCCGACGTCGTTCGCGTAGTCGCCCGCGCCGAACGTCACCCGCTTCACCCGCCACGGTCCCTTGTACGCCCGCAGATTCTTCGCCTGGACGATGCGCTCGATGCGCTGGACCCCCGCGGCGGTCTCGATCTGGGGCATCAGGTCGATCGAGCCTTCCGCGAGGCCGCGCTCGCGCTCCAGGTTGGAGAGCAGCCAGTCGATCGCGTGCAGCTCGCCCGCGCTCTCCACCTTGGGCAGCACCACGCCGTCCACGCCTTTGTGGATCGTGTCCACGAGGTCGCCGTAGCAATACGCTGTGGAGGCCGCGTTGACGCGCACGTAGCCGCGCGCACGGCGCGGCTTCGTCAGCGCTTCTGCCACGGCTTTGCGCGTCGCCGCCTTCTCGGAGCTCGCGACCGAATCCTCGAGATCGACGATCACCGCGTCGGCCTCGAGCGTCAGGGCTTTTTCGACGCGCCGCGGCACGTTGCCGGGCGCGAACAGGAACGAACGGTTCAAGGTCATGCGCGAAGCCTTCCACTATCCGAAGTCATGGGTTCTGCGGCAAGTATGCCGGCTTGAGCAGGCGCCGCTCGCTCCACGGCGGATACGGCAGCACCGCCTTCGCGGTCTCGAGCGCGCGCGGCCACACGATCTCCGGGCGGCCCTTGAGGATCTGCACGACGGCGGGCCGGGTCGCGATCTGCTCCCCGGTCGCGGGGTCGACCTTGAAATCCCCGAGCACGGTCGCGGTGATGAGCGCCGCGAGCGCGGCGCGCAGCTTGTTCGGCTCGGCGCTGCCGGCGCTGCGCAGCCCGGCGGCGAGCACGCTCGCCGCGGCATAGCCCTCCGCCGCCGCGGCGCCGGGGGGCGAGGACCACTT
>Ga0209131_1000070_pt1 | contig 79262 bp, 67 predicted proteins | sample GraSoi_2013_40cm_FD_185826 | JGI IMG/M metagenome (GOLD analysis project Ga0209131, IMG submission 185826) | Grasslands soil microbial communities from the Angelo Coastal Reserve, California, USA - Sample 9_17_2013_40cm (SPAdes) (version 2) | ecosystem: Environmental > Terrestrial > Soil >... | reverse complement strand
AATTGCCCGCCACTCGCTCCGCGATGACGCAGACTTCGGAGGAGCTGAAGAAGCGACTGAAGTAAGACGCTTGAGACGGGGGCAACTGTACAGTTGCCCTCTTGTGCGTGTCAATTCGCCCCAACATTGACCAAAGATCCGGTGAAGACTGACCACTCAACAAATTCACGCCGGCGTTGGCCGAAACTATTGAGCATTTCGTAAAACATTACAAATGCTTGGTTGCAGTTGCGCCCATGGGAAACACCGGAACAGCACCGTCATGATTTATGAAATGATCAATAGGCCATATTTCTCCGCCAGACAATAAAACGCCCTTGCGGGCGTTTTATTGTCTGGCGGAGAAGGAGGGATTCGCCTACGCGCCGCAGGCCGCGGTTTGCCATGCATGGCAAACCCTTCGAATCCCCCCGCAAGCCAAGCAGTTGGCTTGCTTTCTCCACCAACAAAAAACGCCCTTGCGGGCGTTTTATTGTCTGGCGGAGAAGGAGGGATTCGAACCCTCGATACACTTTTTGGGCGTATGCTCCCTTAGCAGGGGAGTGCCTTCGACCACTCGGCCACCTCTCCGGATTTTCTGTGCAGGGCGCATTGTACGCGCCCGGCCGCGGTGAGTCAAAAACGACCGCGATTACGCGGGGACTTTGTCGAGCTCGAACGCGATATGCAGTGCCCGCACTGCGAGTTCCATGTACTTCTCATCGAGCACCACCGAGGTCTTGATCTCCGAAGTGGAAATCATCTGGATATTCACGTTCTCGCGCGCCAGGGTCTCGAACATTTTGGCGGCGATGCCGACATGGGATCGCATGCCGATGCCGACCAATGAAACCTTGGCGATCTTGTTGTCGCCGGTTACCCCCTTGGCATTGATCGCCGGCTTCACTTTGTCGTTCAGGATCGCCAGGGCCCTGTTGTAATCGTTGCGGTGCACCGTGAACGAAAAATCGGTGATGCCGTCGACCGAGGTGTTCTGGATGATCACATCGATATCGATATTCGCTTCCGCGATCGGACCGAGAATGGAGAAGGCGATGCCGGGGCGGTCGGGCACGCCGGTAACCGTGAGCTTGGCTTCATCGCGATTGAAGGCGATGCCGGAAATGATGGCTTGTTCCATATCGTTGTCTTCCTCATACGTAATCAGGGTGCCGCGATCGTTCGAATCGAATTCGGTAAACGACGACAGCACCCGCAGTTTCACTTTGTACTTGCCGGCAAATTCGACCGAACGGATTTGCAGCACCTTCGAACCGAGGCTGGCGAGCTCGAACATCTCCTCGAAGGTGATCGATTCCAGTTTGCGCGCTTCCGGCACCACACGCGGATCGGTGGTGTAGACACCATCGACATCGGTGAAGATCTGGCATTCGTCGGCCTTGAGGGCGGCGGCAAGCGCCACGCCGGTGGTATCGGATCCACCACGGCCCAGGGTGGTGATATTGCCGTGCTCATCGATACCCTGGAAGCCGGCGACCACGGCGACATATCCGTTGGCGAGATCGCGACGGATATTGGCGTCGTCGATCGACAAAATGCGCGCCTTGGTGAAGGCGCTGTCGGTCATGATCTTCACTTGCCAGCCGGTATAGCTCTTGGCTTTCAGACCCAGGTTCTGCAATGCCAACGCCAACAAGCCCACCGATACCTGTTCTCCGGTGGAGGCGATCACATCGAGCTCGCGGCCGTCGGGTTCGGCATGCAGTTGTTTGGCCAGCCCCAGCAGGCGGTTGGTCTCGCCGGACATGGCCGAGGGCACCACGATCAAGCGATGCCCCTGCGAATGATAATGGGCGATGCGCTTGGCGACTTCGCGGATGCGCTCCGGGGAACCCATCGACGTTCCGCCGTATTTCTGGACAATCAAAGCCATGATCTGAAAACGCTTCTTCTATGCGGCAAAAACCGCTATTTTAACGTCTTCGCCGCCAAAAAACGAATCGCAGGGGCGGAATGTTATACTCGCGCCCCTGATGAATACCTCATTCGCCGCCAACAGCATTTCCGTCACGCGCCGCCTCGAGTTCGACGCCGGTCATCGCCTGCCCAATCACCAAAGCCAGTGCCGCAATATTCACGGTCATCGCTATGCGCTTGAGGTCACCCTGAGTGCACAGGTCATCCACGAGGAGGGCTCGCCGGACGACGGCATGGTGATGGATTTCGGCGATATCAAAACCGTCGCCCAGGAAAAGATCGTCGCCGTCTGGGACCATGCCTTTCTGGTCTATCGCGGCGACAAGGTGATGGTCGATTTTTTGGCGGCGATTTCCGGGCACAAGACCGTGGTGCTGGATGTGGTTCCCACCGCCGAGAACCTGGCGCAGGTGGCCTTCGATACGCTCAAGGATGCTTATCACGATCGCTTCGGCCATACGTTGAGCCTGCAGCGTGTGCGCCTCTATGAGACGCCGAATTGCTGGGCCGACGCAACCGCCTCCCCTTAGCCGCGCAGGCACCGCGCTATTTCGTGTTGCTGCCGCCCTCTGGTGGCGATTCATCCGCGGCCGCAGCCTGATCGCCCAGCAGGCCACGCCTGCTGGCGGCGTCGCGCAGCAGATATTCAATCTGTCCATTGACACTGCGCAACTCCGAGGCGGCCAGCTTTTCCAGCGCCGTCCAGAGCTGCGGATCGATGCGCAGCAAAAACGATTTTTTGTCGGCAGCCACTACGTTCGGTCCGCGATGTCGCCCATCAGTTGTAAAGCGTACCGGTGTTGACGATCGGCTGCACGTTACTTTCCGCGCACAGCACCACCAGCAGATTGCTCACCATTGCCGCCTTGCGCTCGTTATCCAGCGTCACCAGGTTCTTTTCGCTGAGCCCTTTCAGCGCCATTTCCACCATGGTCACGGCGCCGTGCACGATCTTGCTGCGCGCATCGATCACTGCCTCCGCCTGCTGGCGACGCAGCATGGCGCTGGCGATTTCCGGCGCGTAGGCAAGATGCGTGAGCTTGGCTTCCTCGACGGTGATGCCGGCCTTGTCAAAACGTTCCTGCAATTCATGCATCAGCGCTTTGGCGACCACGTCGGCGCCGCCGCGCAAAGTGACGATGGTGACGCCGGCGGTTTCATCGCCGCCGTTGTCGTAGTTGTAGGCCGATGCCAGATGCCTGATCGCCGCCTCCGACTGCACCCGTACATACAATTCGTAATCGTCGATCTCGAACACGGCTGCCGCGGTATCGCGCACCCGCCAGACGATGGCCGCGCCGATTTCGATCGGGTTGCCGTTCTTGTCGTTGACCTTGAGTTTGTCGCTGTTCAGATTGCGTGAACGCAGAGAGATTTTCTTGCGCGTATAAAACGGGAAGCACCAGCGCAAACCGCTGGACCGGTCGGTTCCGCGATAGTCGCCGAACAGCGTAATCAGCGCTCCCTCGTTTGGTTGCAGCATATAGAGCCCGGCCAGCAGAAATCCGCCCAGCACAAACTTGCCCACCATGAAGCCGACGACCAGCAATTCGGGTTTGTTGGAATCGCCCAAACTGATCAGGGCGTAAACGCCCGCCCCAAGCAGAGTCAGCGCAATAATTCCCATCACATAACCATTGAAACTTGAAAACTCTTCTTCCGAGAAACGCGTTTCGGTATTCATCGTTGCCTCCTTGGGCTGATCAACATCGGCATTAGCAGTTATCCGATATTTTAATGATATCATTATTATATATAGTTGCAACCCGTCGCGACGATTTCCCGGCGCGGCCAAACGGGCCTGTTGCTCATAAATTTTGCAAATAAATCAATTGCTTGTGCAATTACCAAGGTGAATATGCGTTTCAACGCGCAAACCAATACAATCGCAAGGTGCCATTTGTAGGCCTCCGCGTTTCGTTTCACCGAACCATCCCTGCTGTTATCGCTTTCCCCCCAAAACTTAATGGAGAACCCCATGCGTAAAGTCATGTTCCTGGTAGCTGCGGCCTTGTCGGCATTGCTGGCGAACGCCGTTTCCGCGCAAGTCAAACCGGAAAAGGTCATCGAGTACCGGCAATCGGTGATGACCGTGGTCGGCTGGAATTTCGGCCCGATGGCCGCGATGATGAAGGGGGACAAGCCTTACGATAAAGAGACTTTCGCGCGCGGTGCGGCCATCGTTGCCTATATGACGCCGCTGGCCATTGAAGGCTTCACACCGGGTTCGGACAAAGGCGCGGAAACGGCGGCCAAGCCGGAAATCTGGACCAAGATGGACGACTTCAAAGCCAAGATGGACAAGTTGAACACCGAAACCGCCAAGCTGGCAATGATCGCCAAGACCGGTACTTTCGACGAGATCAAGAAACAATTCGGTGCCACCGGCGGCGCCTGTAAGAGCTGCCACGACGACTTCCGCGTCAAGAAATAAGCTGGCCCGGCACACACTGCGGCTTACACGAAGCAACCGGGAATAACGCCGCAGCAGCGACGACTGCGGTGTTATTTTTTGACGATCAGATAAACCGCGGCGGCGACGATGAGAGCGACAACCCAGGCCAGCCAGGCCGGGCGAGGTGCCGCCGGCACTTGTCCGGCGATCGGCTTGACGCCGGTAACCATCGGCTTGAGCAGATTTTCTTTTTTTGCAAACCAGTAATAGGCGATCGCGATGATATGCAGCGCGATCAACCCCAGCAGCAGGTTCGAATTGACCTCATGAATGCCCGTCAGGAAATCGCTGGTGCGCTTGCTCACATGCGAAGCGAGCGGCCCCTCAAGCATCACATCGTCATTTGCAAACAACCCGGTCACCGCCTGCACCGCAACCGACAGCAACAATACCAATACGCTCACGGCGCCCAGCGGGTTGTGCCCGACCGTCGGCTGATAGTTGCCGGCAAGCAATGCCCGCAAATATGTCATCACCGCAACCGGGCCGCGCACAAAATTCGCGAAGCGTGCGTGATACCCACCGACAAAACCCCAGACGACGCGGAACAGCACCAAGCCGAGGGCAGTGAAGCCCGAATACATATGCCATTCCAACCAGTTACCGCCGATTTCGCCGCTAATGTACGAAAACAGAATGACGACCGCCAGCGCCCAGTGAAACAGGCGCACCGGCAGATCCCAGACCCGGGTTGATGGCGGGCTGGCGCCGGTGCTGTGCTCGGGGGGATTGGCGTTCGTATTCATGCCTGGATCATTTCGCCGGTTCGATGCGGATCAATGCTCCGTCCACCGCATCGGTCAGCAAGTAAATGAAGCCATCGGGGCCCTCGCGCACATCGCGAATGCGTCCGAGCTTGTTTTCGAACAATCGCTCCTGCGCAGCCACCTTGTCGCCATCCAGTGTAATGCGCACCAGCAATTGTCCGGCCAGCGCGCCAACCAGGAGATTGCCCTTCCATTTCGCGAATGGCTTGCCGTCGTTGCGCGCCCCATAGAAGGCCATGCCCGAGGGCGCTATCGACGGCACCCAGTAGAGAACCGGCTGCGCCATGCCGGGCTTTTCGGTGCCTTCGCCGATCTTGCTGCCGGTGCCATAATTGGCACCGTAGGTGATGACCGGCCAACCGTAGTTCACACCGGCGGAAAGAATATTCACCTCGTCGCCGCCCTGCGGCCCGTGTTCATGGGTCCACACCTTGCCCGTCGCCGGATTCAGCGCCGCGCCTTGCATATTGCGATGGCCCCAGGTGAAAATTTCCGGTTTCGCCCCGGGCGTATTTACAAAAGGGTTGTCCGGCGGCACGCGGCCATCGTCGAACAGGCGGATCGATTTCCCGGCATGCGTATCCAGCCGCTGCGCGTTTTGCGTGGCGCCCTTGGCCGGGCTGTCGCCGCGGTCGCCGAAAGTCACGAATAGATAGCCCGCCTTGTCGAACACGATGCGCGAACCGAAATGAAACGGCTTCTCGGATTTCGGATCCATCCTGAACAGCACCTGTACATCTGTCATGCGCGGCGCGTCATGGCTGCCGGCCAACTTGCCGCGTGCCACTTCCGTACCGTAGCTGCCGGGCACGCCGGCATTGTACGTCCAGTAAATCCAGCCATTCTCGGCGTATCGGGGATGGAGTTGCACATCGAGCAAACCGCCCTGCCCGTGCTCGACCACATCGGGCAATCCCGCCACCGCGTTCGGCAGCAGCTTCCCACCCTCGATGATGCGCAAGGCGCCGGCACGCTCGGTCACCAGCCAGCGCCCATCGGGCAGAAAGGTGATCGCCCAGGGATTTTTCAAACCCCTGACCAATGTGGTCGCGGTGACTTTATATTCCTGTGTATCGAACACCTGCTGCGCATGCAGCGCAACCGGCATCAACAGGCCGAGCGCAGCCATCAGGAAAAGATACCTGAACCGATCGGCCAACGCTTCGATCTGGCCCTGCCATGATGGCCTTCCCCCGGGTGGCAGGGCGACTTCCATTTTTCTTTCGTTCATTCCGACGAGTGTACATCGGCACACCCGGATGAAGAAAGGTCCGGCTACGCATGTCCCGTGCCGCAGGTATTAACCGCAGCTGAATGGTTCTTCAGCGCAGACGTCGCGCATCCAGACTCCATGACCCCGCACCTTGGGCCGCCACCATCAGCAGCCCGCCTGCCACGCCAATGTTTTTGAAGAACAGCAATTGTTGCACCATCTGCTGATCGGCCGGCAGTGACCACCAGCCATGAAAAATAAACGTAACCAGCAGGGTAAAGGCCGCCAGCAACAGGGCCGCCAGGCGCGCATGAAACCCGGCGATCAGGGCAATACTGCCGCCAATTTCAAGGATGATCGTCAACATTGCGGCGATTGTTGCAGCGGGCACCCCGGCCGACGCGATGTACCCGACCGTGCCGCCAAAGCCCGTGATTTTGCCGACTCCCGCAGTCAGAAACATGGCAGCAAGCAGGATGCGTCCAATGACAGCCAAAATGCCACGCCCGTCGTTATTCATATTGATAATCTCCCTGGAATAACAGTCCCGACGACACCGGCCGGCGCCGTCGTCATATTCGACATACAAATTACGCCGCAACGGTCAGCGGCGTATTCACCAGATGCTCGGACAGGAACCAGACTTGCAGCTCATTCATGCGCAACACGCCGCTCACCAGCAAATCGTTGCTGCCGAAGTCATCGAGATCATTGGCCTTCCTGGCCATGCTGCGCGTCTCGAGGATCACCATTTCATGCGCCTCGAGCAGTCGAGATAGCTGTACGGGTGCTTCCTCGCGGCCGCGCGGCGGCCTGGGGATCACCGTCATTTCGGCGGCATCGACGCCCATCGCGACGCCCACGCCGCCGAGCAGCTGGATGCGTTCGGCAATCGCATCGACCATTTCCACCTGCTGTTCGTAATGTTTGTCGAACAGCAAGTGCAACTGGTTGAAAGTCGGCCCTGCGACTTGCCAGTGGTGTTTCTTGTACATATCGCGCAGGGTCATGGTGTCGGCCAGCAGTTGATTCAGCAATTCCACCATTGTCCTGGTGCTTTTATCGGGCAAGGCGATAGGCAGCTTTACCTGCTGACCAAAGGCCTGGATCTCATGCGCGCGCTGGCGCAGTTTCGGCCGCGCCGATTGCATGGAATCGGCGACTGCGGATTTTTTTGTGCGGGCGGGTTGTTTTGCCATATTTTCCTCTTTGGTGGGGTCAATGAATCGCTGTATTCCGTTCTCGTCGGTCGCCAGGCCTCTGCTGCTTCGGCGCCATCCGCAAGGCGATGGCCAGCATCCGCTCGGCTTCCGCCCGCGACAGTATTTTTCCGTACAAGGGACCATCAGGCTCCTGCAGGCGGGCGTCATCAAGATCGCCGACCGCAACCGGCGCGAAACCGGTATCGACGATGAGGCTGCGCGCAATCGCATTTGTCCTCGCATCGTTTCCGCTGAAGTACACCGCAATGGTGTGCGGCTCCGGACGCCCGGCCTGGTCGGCCAGCACGGACACCGGCATGGTGTTGAAGGCCTTGACAATATGGCTGTCCGGCAATTTCTGCGCGAGCTCTTGCACGTTCGACGTTGCTCGGTCAGATCTCGCCTGCCCCTCTCCGTCTTCGGCCGGCCGCTGATAACGGTTGCTGGTATCGATCACCAATTTGCCCGCCAGCAAATGCGCCAGTGCAACGGCAACTTCATGGAGGACATCAAAAGGCAGGGCAAGAACAACTACTTCACCGTACTCCGCCGCCTTCCCGATGCTGTCTGCACAGGATTTCTGTCCGGTGGTCGCGACCAGACCGTCCAGTGCTGCCGGATGGCGACTGCCGAACATCACCCCATGGCCCATCTCGGCGAAATGCCGCCCCAGTGTCCCGCCCACCTTCCCCGGACCGATAATGCCGATGCGCATAATTAAGGCCGTCGCTTCCCGCACTCAAGGGCAAAGATAGAGTCGAACCGCCACATTGCCGCGCATGGCGATCGAATACGGGCAGTGACGATGCGCATCCGCCACTGCCGCCGCCGCGATCTCCCGCGATACACCGCGCAGCCGCACATCGAGTTCCACATCGAGGGAGGGTTCCTGTCCAAAGTAACTCAGGAAAGTTTTCTCCATGCCGACTGTAGCGGTGACCTCGATCCTTTCGGGCACTGCGTCCTGCCGCCTGACGAATCCTTCGACCAGGGCGCCGAAGCAGGCTGCATAAGCACAGGCAAAAATATTTTCCGGGGCAATGCCGCGCGGGCTTGTATCGACGCTTGAGGACGGCAGCGGTGCGAATACCATGCTCAACTGGCCGTCACGCGAGCGGACAACGCCTTTCCCGCCGCCGACGGCCGTCGCGCTCACGGTAGGCACATTCTCCCCCCGCTGCCGTTCAAACAAACGGTTTCCCCACTGGCGCAAACTGTATTGCATCGCACTACTCCCGGCGCTACCTCATGCTTCCATTATGTTCGATGTACAAGTTGAATGATTGGATAAGCTTGCGCATTTCAGCGGTATCTACTTCAGGGTTTTCAGGTGGCCGATAAGTCTTTCGCGGTCATCTGTCTTCCTTCACAGTTTGGGTAAATCCGTCAATGACGACGGCCCGCAGCCAGTATCAACAAGCCGCACCGTGTTTAGAATCGCCCGCAATCGAGTGTGTTCTCTGACCAATCAGGGTGAGTGCCACTACCACTTTCAGCTTAGAACCGTCGTCTGCATGTTTTTCAGGGGCGTAGTTTCCTGACGGACCGGCCCCGGCGATTGGCGCCGTCAGACGCATTACCCCCTCCTTGGAGGTAGCCTCCTGTCAACCGAAGGAGCCAAGACGCACTGGCCCCATGCGCTTGCTGCCAGCCGCCCCTATTGAGCAGTTTCGGCCGCAGCGACGTTCGCGCAGACTTCTTGCGAAAACCCGCCCTGAGCGGAGCCAGAATCCTGTCGACCGGAGCGCGCATGAACAACTTTCATCGATTGACATACACAGGCGGGCCCGTAGCGCTTGTTGCACTGCTTGCCGCCATCGTTCTGCAGGGCTGCAGCAAGCCGGCTCCGCCGCCTGCGGCTGCGGCCGGGCCGGCAGTGACTGTGGCCAAGCCGATCACTCGCGAGATCACCGACTACGACGAGTTCCCCGGACGCATCGCCGCCGTCGAAAGCGTTGCATTGCGCGCACGCATCTCGGGCTATCTCGACAAAGTGAATTTCCGCGAAGGCGATGTGGTCAAGGCCGGCCAAGTGCTTTTTATCCTTGACCGCAAGCCGACATCCATCGACGTGGAGCGCTTTACCGCCGAATTGCGCCGCGCCCAGGCAGTGCTGGAACTGGCCACCAATAATGTGGAACGCGGCAAACGCCTGGTCAATACCAATGCGATTTCGCAGGAAGAATTCGATACCCTGAGCAAAACCCGCGATCAGGCCGATGCCAATCTGGCGGCAACCCGCGCTGCCCTGCATGCCGCACAACTCAACTACGATTACACCGAAGTACGCGCGCCGATCACCGGCCGCGTCGGACGCGCACTCGTCACCGCCGGCAATCTGATCACCGGCGGAGTGGCCGACGGCACTTTGCTCACCACCATCGTCTCGCTCGACCCGGTGTACGTCTTGTTCGACGCCGACGAAAACACCTATCTGCGCTATCAGAAGCTGGCGCGCAGCGGCGAGCGCGTCAGCGGCCGCATCGAACGCAAACCGCTGCTGCTCGCCCTGGCCAATGAGACCGAGTTCAAGCGCGAAGGCTTCATGGACTTCGTCGACAACAAACTCGACGCCGCCACCGGCACCCTGCGCGGCCGCGGTGTATTCCGCAACACCGCCGCGCTCGACCTGACCCCCGGCATGTTCGCGCGCGTGCGCCTGCCCGGCTCGGGCAAATACCAGGCGGTGCTGGTTGAGGACCGCGCCATCAGTACCGATCTCGGCCGGCGTATCGCCAGCGTGGTCGATGCCTCCGGCACGGTGCAGATCAGGCCGGTCGAAATCGGCCCACTGTATCAGGGCCTGCGCGTGGTGCGCAGCGGACTGAGCGTCGACGACCTGGTTATCGTCGATGGCCTGCAGCGCGCGCGGCCCGGCAGCAAGGTCACGCCCAATCAGATTGCGATGCGCGAACCCGGCGCCAGGCTCGCCGCTCCTGTTGTAATCAACGCCAAGTGAAGGGCCGCGTATGAAAATGGGACATTACTTCGTCGACCGCCCGGTATTCGCGGTCGTCATCTCGGTACTCACGGTGCTGGTCGGTCTGGTGGCCATGACGCGCCTGCCGATTACGCAATATCCCGAAATCGCGCCGCCGACGGTCACGATCACGGCCGCCTACCCCGGTGCCGATGCCAGAGTGGTTGCCGAGACGGTCGCCCAGCCGATCGAAGAGCAGGTCAACGGGGTCGAAAACATGCTGTACATGGCCTCCACCTCGGCCAATAGCGGCACGGTCACCATCACCGTCACCTTCAAGACCGGCACCGATATCGACCGTGCCCAGGTGCTGGTGCAAAACCGCGTAGCGCTGGCGCAGCCGCGCTTGCCCGCCGAAGTGGTGCGTCAGGGCATCGACGTGCGCAAGCGTTCGCCCGATCTGGCCACGGTATTTTTTCTGAACTCGCCGAAGGGAACCTTCGATACCGCCTACCTCAGCAATTACGCCCTGCTGCAGGTGCGCGATGAGCTGGCGCGCATCGAGGGGGTCGGCGATGTGCAGCTGTTCGGGGCCCGCGAATATTCGATTCGCGTCTGGCTGGACCCCGAGCGCGTGGCATCGCGCGATCTGACCGCCACCGATGTGGCCAGCGCGATGCGCGAGCAAAACGTGCAGGTCGCGGCCGGGCGCCTCGGACAGGCACCGTCCGCAAGCGATGGCGGCAGCTTTGAGGTGGTGCTGACCGCGCAGGGGCGGCTCACAGACGCCAGCGAGTTCGGCGAAATCGTCATCAAGACCGGCGCCGACGGGCAGGTGGTGCGCCTCAAGGATGTCGCGCGGGTGGAGCTTGGCGCACGCGAGTACAGCCGCTATGCGCAGTTCTCGGGGCGCAACGCGGTGGCGATCGCCATGTTCCTGACGCCGGGGGCAAATGCGCTGCGCACGCATGCGCTGATGATCGCCAAGATGGACGAGCTGAAGAAAAATTTCCCGGGCGATATGGACTATGGTCTCTACGACACCATCCCCTTCATCGAGAAATCGGTGGATGCGGTGGTCCACACCCTGTTCGAGGCCCTGCTGCTGGTGGTGATCGTGGTGATCGTGTTCCTGCAGAACTGGCGCGCCTCGCTGATCCCGCTGCTGGCGGTGCCGGTGTCCCTGGTCGGCGCTTTCGCCGCCATGTCCGCGCTGGGCTTCGGCATCAACACCCTCACCCTGTTCGGCCTGGTGCTGGCGATCGGCATCGTGGTCGACGATTCGATCGTGGTGGTGGAAAACATGGAGCGGCATATCCGCGACGGCCTGACGCCCAAGGACGCCGCCTATCGCACCGTGGACGAAGTCGGCAAGGCGGTGATCGGCATTGCCGTGGTGCTGACCGCGGTGTTCGTGCCCTCGGCCTTTATCACCGGCATCAGCGGCGAGTTTTATCGCCAGTTTGCGATCACCATTGCCGTGGCCGAACTCATTTCGGCCTTCAATTCCCTGACCCTCGCGCCGGCGTTGGGCGCCCTGCTGTTGCAGCCGCATCACCAAAGCCGCGACTGGCTGCAAAGGGGCATCGACAAAACCCTGGGCTGGTTCTTCACCCGCTTCAACCGCGTGTTTGAAGCCGCCGGCATCGGCTACGGCGGCGTTTCCCTCAAGCTGATTCGCGTCTCGCTGCTGGTCGGCGTCGTTTATTTCGGCCTCATCGCCCTTACCTACCTGGGGTTCAGCAGCGTACCCGGCGGTTTTGTGCCGACCCAGGACAAGGGCTATTTCGTGGTCGCGGTAAAGCTTCCCGACGGCTCATCCCTGGAGCGCACCACGGAAATTCTCAACCAGGTATCGACGACCCTGTTGAAGACGCCCGGTATCGCCAAGGTACCGATGTTCGCCGGTGCAGACGTGCTCAATGGCTTTGCCGAATCCACCAGTGCCGGGGTGCTGTTTCCGATCCTGGAGGATTTCGAGATGCGCCATGACCCGGGCCTGGCCGCGCCGGCCATTCGCCAGCGCGTATCAGCGGAACTGGGGAAAATCCAGGGGGCGTTCATTGCCGCCTTCCCGCCGCCGGCGGTGAACGGCATCGGCAATGTGGGCGGCCTCAAACTGCAGGTGCAGGATCGCGGCTCGGCCGGTTTGCAGGCGCTGCAGGGCGCCTCGACAGCCCTGATTGCGAAGACGCCCAAGCTGCCCGGATTTGCCGGCGGTTTCTCCACCTTTCGCAACAGCGTGCCGACCCTGCGTCTCGATGTCGATCGCGCCAAGGCCAAGACGCAGAACGTGCCGCTGACCAATGTGTTCGACACCCTGCAGGCCTATATGGGCTCGCTGTACGTCAACGACTTCACGCGCTTCGGCCGCAATTACCGCGTCTACATGCAAGCCGAGGCGCAGTTCCGCATGGAGCCGGAGCAGGTCGGCCAATTGCGCACGCGCAATCTGCATGGCGATATGCTGCCGATCGGCGGGCTGATCACCACCAATATCGACAGCGGTCCCGAGTTCGTCAATCGCTACAATATGTATACCTCGGCGGACGTGAACGCGATCACCCTGCCCAGCCTGTCTACCGGACAGGGCATCGCCGAACTGGAACAGGCCGCCGCCGAGGCGCTGCCGCCGGGCTTCACCTTCGAGTGGACCGAGCTCTCCCTGCAGCAAAAACTGGCCGGCAACAGCGCGCTGTATATTTTTCCGCTCAGCGTGTTGATCGTGTATCTCTCGCTGGCGGCGCTGTATGAAAGCTGGATGCTGCCGATCTCGATCATCCTGGTCGCGCCGCTCGGTCTGCTGTCGTCGATCGCGGCGGTATGGATTTCAGGCGGCGACAACAACATCTTCACCCAGATCGGCTTTCTGGTGCTGCTGGCGCTCGGCGCCAAAAACTCCATCCTGATCGTCGAATTCGCGCAGCAGCAGGAGGAGGAAGGCATGGGTATTGTCGATGCCGCCATCGCCGCCGCCCGCCTGCGGCTGCGGCCGATCCTGATGACGTCCTTTGCCTTCATCTTCGGCGTGCTGCCCCTGGTACGCTCGTTCGGCGCCGGCGCGGAAATGCGCAAAGCCCTCGGTACCGGTGTATTCGGCGGCATGATCGGCGTCACCCTGTTCAGCCTGCTGTTGACGCCGGTGTTCTATGTCCTGATACGGCGCCTGATGGAGCGGTTCAAGCGTCCCGTGGCGGGGGCCGTAGCCAAGGCAGCCAATGCCGCGGAGGGGATTTGAGATGAACATGCTCCGCTTGATGATTGCCGCGTTGTTCGCCACAACTGCCGCTGGCTGCGCGGTCGGCCCCGACTACAAGGAAGCACGCAGAGAGGTGCCCGCCGGGTTCGCGGCCAATAATGAAGCCGGCACCGGCGAGGTGGATACGCGGTGGTGGCAGCGCTTCGACGACCCCATACTGAACAGACTGATCGGGGAAGGCAACAACAACAAGAATTTGAAGATTGCCTCGGCGCGCCTGCTTGAAGCGCGCGCCAATCTGCGCCTGTTCGTCTATGACCTGTTCCCTGATGGGGATGTCAGTTTCCAGTATGACAAAACCAAGCGCAGCATAGCCACCATTTTGCCCGGCGAGCCGCGCACCATCGATTTCTATTCGGCGGGCGCCCAGGTCTCCTGGGAGCTCGACCTCGCCGGCGGCATCCGCCGTTCGGTTGAGGCGGCCCGCGCCGATTACGAGGGCAAGCAGGCCGGCCTGCGCGATGTGCAGGTGGCCGTCAATGCCGAAATCGCCCGCACCTACCTGAGCCTGCGCGGCGCGCAGACCCGGCTGAAACTTGCCCGGCAGAACGCCAATGCGCAACGCGAGACGCTGCGTCTTACACAGACCTTGCTTGAAGCCGGGCGCGGCAATGGTCTCGACGTAGCCCGCGCCCAGTCGCAATATGATTCCACCTCGGCAACCATCCCCCCGCTGGAGACCCTGGTGGCGGCGGCGATCCACCGTCTTGCCGTGCTGACCGGCCGCCAGCCGCAGGCATTGCGCGTCGAATTGTCCGTGGTCCAGCCGGCGCCGGTGACACCCCTGCTGACCGATATCGGCACACCCGAGACCCTGATCCGCCGCCGTCCGGATATCCGCGTCGCCGAGCGCGCGCTGGCCGCCTTTACTGCGCAGATCGGCGTGGCCACAGCCGATCTGTATCCGCATATCGGCTTCAGCGGCAGTTTCGGCTCGATCGCGCCACGCAGCTCGGATATCGGGCACAGCCAGTTCGAAACCTATTCGATCGTGCCGGGCATTCGCTGGGCGCTGTTTGATCTGCATCGCGTGCGTGCGCGCATCGACGCCGCCGATGCGCGCACCCAAGGAGCGCTGGCCGCGTTCGAACTGAGTGTGCTGGTGGCGCTGGAAGAAACCGAGAACGCGCTGGTGGATTACGGCGGCCAGATCCGGCGGCGCGCTTCGCTGCAGTCCAATGCCGAGGCCGCCGCACGTGCAGCCGAGCTGGCACGGCAACGCTACCGCGACGGCGCCGCCAGCTTCCTCGATATGCTCGACGCCGAGCGCACCCTGCTCAATGCCCAGGATCAGCTGGCGCAGACCGAGCAGGCTGCCGGCACTGCGCTGGTTGCCGTCTACACCGCCTTGGGTGGCGGTTGGGAACCGGCCGTGACGCGCAACGCAAATTGATTGACCGGAACGCTTGCGCAAGTCAGGCAGACGGCGCGAGAATCGCCGGCAATGACAATCAATTCAATGGAGTTCATGTGGACCTGCTGATCCCGGTAGACAATTCAGACCACGGCGAAGGCCCGGAAGATGCCGCCGCCATCCTCGTCGAGTACGGCGACTTCGAGTGCCCGGCGTGCGCGCAGGCTTATCCCCTGGTGCTGCAGATCCGCCATCATTTCAAGGGTGATGTGCGCGTGGTGTTCCGGCATTTCCCGCTGGTTGAGGTGCATCCCTTCGCGATGAGCGCGGCCATTGCCAGCGAAATCGCGGCCGATCACGGCGCATTCTGGAAAATGCACGACCAGTTCTTCAGCCATCCGGCGCCGCTCGATGAACATCGTATTGTCGCGATGGCCGAGGCCGCCGGCATTGGTAGCCGCGAATTTCGCGACGCCGTGGCGCAATCCGTTCACGCCGCCCGGGTCCGTAAAAGCATCGAAGGCGGGATCCGCAGCGGCGTGCGGGCAACGCCGACATTTTTTCTGAACGGCGAGCGCATCGACACATCGTTCGGGTTGCGCAGGCTGTACGACGCTGTCGGCAAGCTCAGTACGCGTTCGCCGGGCGCAGGCTAGGCGACCGGGCCCGGGAATTTTGCTATTCGGCCGCGGCCAGCGAGGTTCCCCACTCGAACGCGCCGGCAAGCGCAGCGGTAGCGCTTTTGATCTCTTTCACGCTCTTGCTGCGCAATCTGGCCCCGCCCGGCACTGCAGATGGCGCGACCCGGTCCACCAGCGACAATGACGACCGTTGCGCCAGCTGCGCGCGCCGGTCCAGCGCATTATCGGGTGCCGCCCCGGCCACAGCCGCCTTGCGATTGCGCGCCACCAATCCGCGCCCGGTCGCGATTGCCACCGCGTGCGTGCGGCTGTTGGCATCGAGTTTCTCGAGAATGGCCTTGACATGCGCCTTCACTGTTCCCACCGCGATGCCCAGCGACTTGGCGATCGCTTTGTTGCAACAACCCGCCGCGATCAGTTGCAGCACATCGATTTCACGGTTGGTCAGCGTCCGCCGCGTCAGGCTGTCGGCGATACGGGCGGCGACGGCTGAACACAGATAGCGCGAACCGCGGCCGACCAGGCGAACGCCATTGACCAGTTCGCCAAGGCTGCAGTCCAGCAGCATGTACCCCGCGACGCCGGCCTCGAGCGCGCTGCGCACCTCCGTCTCGCGATCGAATGCGCTGACGATCACCACCTGCGGACGCCGCCCGGACCGGGCGGTAGTCGCCATCAAATCCATCGCGCACCAGTAGTCGGCGACGACCGCATCGAACGATCGGGTACGCCAGTATTCGGCCGGCCCGCCCGGGGAAACGGGATGCAGAATCACCTCGAAATCGGCTTGCTGGTTCATGGTGGCGGCCAGTCCCGCAGCCACCAACGGGTTCTCATGGGCGACGAGTACATTGATCCGGTCGATGGAATGCATGATCTTCTCCTGGCTGCACAAGCCTGCAGGCGGGGGCCCGCACAGGACCGCAGCACTGTTGCCACTGTGCATGCCGCCGCACCGGTGCGCTTGGACGGTCGTGCTGACTTTTTCGCGGCGGTCGCGGCGGAACGCAAATGCGCACGCCGGTCCAACCACACAGCACGGGAATGCCAGTTTTTTCGGATGCCGGCGCGCAAAGTGTGCCGGCCTGTCCAAGATGACGGCCGTTTACACTTTTTCCCGCCTGGAGCCAATCATGAGCAAGACCGACTTCATCACCCCGCAGAATGCAGCACTTGTGCTGATCGATTTTCAACCGGCCATGTATCAGGGCGTCGAGAGCCACGACCGCCTGAGCGTGATGCACAATGCGCAGGTGCTCGCCAAGACTGCACGCCTGTTCAAACTGCCGACCGTGTTGTCGACGGTCGCCAAGGATTCTTTCGCCGGCCCGTTCATGCCGGAAGTAACCGGCCTGTTCCCCGAACTCAAGGTGATCGATCGCAGCTCGATCAATTCCTGGCTCGACGCCAATTTCCGCAAGGCGGTCGAAGCCACCGGCCGCAAGAAAATCATCCTCGCCGGCCTGTGGACCGAGGCCTGCGTGATGTTCCCGACGCTCGATTTGCTGAAGGCCGGCTACGAAGTCTATATCCCGACCGATGCCTGCGGCGATGTCAGTGCCGAGGCGCATGAACGCGCCGTCGATCGCCTGGTGCAGGCCGGAGCGGTACCGATGAATGCGCTGCAGGTGACCTTCGAATTGCAGCAGGACTGGGCGCGTTCGGAGACCTATAACGGCGTGATGGAAATCCTGCTAGCGCACTCGCCCTATGGCATCCAGGTGCGTTTCTCGAAATGGGCGCTGGGCGAACATGCCAGCGAGGCAGGCTAAGGCGCGGTCGTGTCGAGCGCCATGTCGAGTGCCATGTCGAGTGATATCGCCGGCACGCGCCTGTCGCGGCTGCTGATCGCCGGGGTCTGCCTGCCTTTCCTGTTCAGTGGTGTGGGCAAGCTGCTGAATTTTGACGCCGCCGCCGGCGAATTTGCCGGGCTCGGTTTCCCGGTGCCGGCGCTGTTCGTGTGGGCGATCGTTGCGGTGCAGCTTGGCGGCTTGATTGCCGCCATCCTGTTGCGCGGCCTGCCAGCGATACTGGGTGCCGTGGCGCTGGTGGCGTTCACCATGGCCGCCACGGTGATTGCCCACGCGTTCGGGAAATTCGACGGCGACCTCCGCTTCCAGCAAACCAATATCTTCATCGAGCATCTGTCGATCACGTTCGCGCTGCTGTTGGCATGGCAGGCATGGCGCGCGCGAAACCTGGCGATCTCCATTAACCTCCATTAACGAGCCTTATGGCGGAATCCATCCCTACCCCTTCGCATACCGGTCATGCGCTGAACGGCCCGGCATTCGCGCACGCCATCCGTAGTACCGAGGAACTGTGCGCCCAGCTGCCGAAGCCCGCGGCAGCAACGGCTGCCTGAACACCGCCACCTGATCCGCCGCTGCAATTCGACGGGATGCCAAGCCCTTCTTTCAATCAAACAACAAGGAGTTAATCATGTTCGGCCTGACCACACTCGGCGTCATTCATACCGCAATCAGTCTGATTGCCGTCGGCGCTGGATTCATTGCGCTGATTCGCGATAAGCAGATCACGCTGCAAAACCAGATCGGCAAGGTTTATGTATTCACCACCGTGCTCACCTGTCTCACCGGCTTCGGCATCTTTCAGCACGGCGGCTTCGGCAAGCCGCATGCACTGGGCATCATCACCCTGGTGGTGCTGGCCGTGGCGGCGGTGGCCGGCAGGACCCGTGTGTTCGGCCGCGCCTCGGCCTATGTCGAGGCCATCAGCTACTCGGCAACCGTGCTCTTCCACATGGTTCCGGCCATCACCGAGACCACCACCCGGCTGCCCCTGGGTGCGCCGTTGCTGCCCAATGCCGATGCACCCGAACTGATGGCGGCAACCGGCGTACTGTTTGTACTGTTCATCATCGGCGCCGTCCTGCAGGTACGTTTTCTGCGCGGAAAGCCGTTGCGCTGATCGCCGGCAGGAATACGCTGCATCGGTTCGGTGAATTTCGCAGATCGCCATTTGACGCGCCTTTCCGGGCAAAAATGCTCTAAAAGCCGCGCCAATGCTGGACTTTACCTTTTCAATCCTGAACTCGCGCACCCTTAATCCCAGGGCCCGCACCTTGGCGCTCAGGTGACGACGGCCGGGATAGACCGCCAGCACATCGATATCCGCCATCCAGACGCAGGTCCCGCTGAAACGCTTCGGCATTCCCGATGAAGTGGCCAGCGCAGTGTTGTACCTGGCATCGCCGCAGGCTGCGTTCATCGCCGGCACCGAGTTGATCGTCGACGGCGGGATGAGCCAGCGGTAATCGGCGCGGGCCGCAAACTGCTATTGTTGTCGGCCATCATGGCAAAAACCGCAGCCGCGGGCACATGAAGCGGCTGCGATTTTTGCCGCTTCAATTGCCTGCAGCCCTTACGATCTCTTCCGCGAAGGAATCCGCCATGTCTTGTTTCAATTCCATCCGTCTGGGCGCCCTGATGTTGACGATCCTTGCAGCCGCGCCGATGTCAACCGTCGGGGCACAAGCCGCCATCGCTTACGGGCCGGAGTTGCAGGGCTTCGAGTATCCCCATGACCTGAAAACGTTCGCCTTCGAATCGCAGGGTGAAAATCTGCACATGGCGTATATGGACATCCCCGCCTCGGGTCAGGCCAACGGCCATACCGTCACGCTCATGCACGGCAAGAATTTCTGCGGCGCCACCTGGGAGGCCAGCATCAAGGCGCTGAGCGAGGCGGGTTATCGCGTCGTCGTTCCCGACCAGATCGGTTTTTGCGCCGCCAGCAAACCCGCGCATTACCAATACAGTTTCCAGCAGCTGGCGCAGAACACGCGCGCGCTGTTGGAATTCCTCAATGTCAAGCGCACCGTCCTTGTCGGCCATTCCACCGGCGGCATGCTGGCCACGCGCTATGCCCTCCTCTATCCTGACCAAGTGGAACGCCTGGTGCTGGTGAACCCGATCGGCCTGGAGGATTGGAAGGCACTAGGCGTGCCCTATCGCACGGTGGACCAGTGGTATGCCCGCGAGCTGCAGCTATCGGCCGACAGCGTGCGCAAATACGAGCAAAGCACCTACTACGTCGGCCGCTGGAAACCCGAGTACCAGCGCTGGGTGGATATGCTCGCCGGCCTCAATCGCGGGCCCGGCCATGCCCTGGTGGCATGGAATTCCGCGCTGATCTACGACATGATTTTTACCCAGCCCGTCGCCTACGAATTCGGCCGGCTGAAGATGCCGACCCTGCTGGCGATCGGCACCGCGGACACCACCGCCATCGGCAGCGATATTGCGCCGGCCGAAGTCAAGGCGAAAATCGGTCGCTACGATCTGCTCGGCAAACAAGTTGCCAGCCAGATCCCGCGCTCAACCCTGGTCGAAATGCCCGGCCTCGGCCATGCGCCGCAGATCGAAGACCCGGCGGGTTTTCACCGGGCCCTGCTCAAATGGCTGTCAACGCCTGACTAGCGACTGCATCATGTCGCCCGGCAACGTGCATCAGTTGATGAATTCGAGGATGGCCGGGATCACCTGCTCAGGCGCCTCGTCGATCAGCCAGTGCCCCGAGCCCCTCACCACCACACCCTTCACATCGTTGGCCACCAGCTTGCCCTGTTCGATCAGGAAGGTGCCGCCGGCTTTCTCGCCTGACAATACCAGCATCGGCATCGTCAGCTTGGTCTCGCCGAACTTGGCGAAATCCTTGGCGTCCTGCTCGAAATTCTTGAAGTACTCGAACCCGGCCGGCATACCGCCCGGCTGCGCATAGGCTTTTGCATAGACGCGGCGATCGGCCTCTTTCACCGAATGTTTGGGGTCAGCGGCGAAGTCGTTCCAGAAATGCTCAAAGTAAATGCGCTCCCGCCCCTTGACCAGGGCCAACGGGGTTTTGCCGTAGAAGTGGAAGTGCCAGAGGTCGCGCAGCAGCCATACGTCTTTCCAGTTGCCGATGCCGGGCAGGAAGGCATCCATCAATATCACTTTGTCCGTCTCCTGCGGATATTGCGCAGCATAGGCATAGGCCACCATCAAGCCGATATCGTGGCCCACCACGGCGGCATGGTCTTGCCCAGCGATTTCACCAGGGCATGGATATCCTGCGCCATATTTTTTTGTCATAGCCTGTCGCCGGCTTTTCGGAGCCGCCGGCGCCGCGCAAATCGGGGACGATGACCATGTGTTTTTTGGCCAGCTGGCCCATGATCGGGCGCCACATATGACTGGTTTGCACATAGCCATGCAGCAGCACCACGGCACTGCCTTTGCCGCCGACGTAATAGTGGATGCCGACGCCATTGACTTGGTCGGTGTGCTCGGTAAATCCGGGCGGCGGTGCTGCCGTGCCGGCCAGCGGCAGCAGCGCGGTGGCGATGGCGAGGATAGCGACCCTAATCCAACGGCGCAGGATTTGTGATCCGGGCGACATCATTTTCGATTTCATTTTTATCTCCCTTTTTTGAAAAGACAGCACATAAATAAACAGTTGCGGACTGGCACGACATCGAGGTCAGGATGCCGACTGTTTTTTTGCGATCTGCGCGACATGGCGCCCCTGGAAGCGCGCGATGGCGAGTTCGTTTTCGCTGGGCAGGCGCGAGCCGTCGCCCTTGGTGATGGTCGAGGCGCCATACGGACTGCCACCGCTGATTTCGTCCATGGTCATTTGCCGCGCCTCGGCATACGGTACGCCGACAATGATCATGCCTTGGTGCAGCAGCGTGGTATGAAAACTGGTCAGCGTCGTTTCCTGGCCGCCATGCTGGGTGGCGGTGCTGGTGAATACGCTGCCGACCTTGCCGACCAGCGAACCTTTCATCCATAAGCCGCCGGTCTGGTCGAGGAAATTGCGCATCTGTCCGCACATGTTGCCAAAACGCGTGGGCGTGCCGAAGATGATGCCGTCGGCATCGGCCAGATGATCCGGGGTGGCAACCGGCACATGCGCGAATGCCTTGCGCGCCGCCTTTGCACCGGCCTTCTCCAGCGCCTCGTCGCTCATGACTTCGGGAACCTGTAGCAGGGTAACCTCGACCCCCGCCACTTCACGTGCACCGGCGGCGACGGCTTCCGCCATCTGATAAACATGCCCATACATGCTGTAAAAAACGACCTGTATCTTCGTTGCCATGATGATCTCCTGTTGATTGACTACGGGCTATCGCCTGCTGCGAACCCGGCCTTGCAAGGGCCCGCTTCGACTTTTGGTTCAGGCGGCTTTCAGCGGCGGCTCCATTTGCGTGAGGAAAAACAGCCGCACGACGATGAGCAACACGATCGGGAACAGCAGGCACCAGAACGAGAGCAGCGTGTACGCCAGCGCCCCCGAGATCGCACCGAAGGCAAAGGAGACGATCGCCGGAACCATCTTGTGCAGGCGTTGCCGCGCAGCCGTTTCGGTCTGCGGATTTCGCGCCAGCAGGTCGACGATGTCGATCACCGCCTGTGTGGTATTGCCGGTCATGATGGTGGTGGGGACCTGCCCGGCCGGGGCAAGGCGCGACTGCGCATTCTGGATGCCCATGGCCGCCACGCCCATCAATCCGGCAAGCATGGATAACGGGCTGTCCGGCGTATCCAGCGGGACGGCCATCAGCCCCGCCGCCATGAACAGCAGCAGAAACAGCACTTCGAAAGCCAGCAGAACCGACAGCACCGGCCGACGGCGCCGTTCGTAAAGCAGGACCAGCAGGCGTACCGCGGCAACGATCGCCACGAACATGGGCAAGGCCAGCAGCTTGGTCAGAATGCCGTGGGAATGCTCCACCAGGGTGGCGCCGATGAGCACAAAATTGCCGGTGACATGCGCCGTGAATAACCCGAATAGAGCCACATAGCCGACCACATCGATGAAACCGGCGACCAGGGCCATGATGCTTCCCGGCCAAATGGAGGACGCCGGGGATGACGCCGGTATTGCGCCGGGCTCAGCCATTGCCGCCGCCACTATTACTAATCGGGAACACTGGCTTTGCAGCGCGACCATCCATTGCAATGTCTCCTCATCGCGCCGGGCGCGAGCAATACAGGGAGTAAAACAATACACCCGCACAAGCGCCCCGGCTGGTATATCCGTGCGCATGGCGGCACCGGCAGCGGCCCCTGTCGGCGGGCGCCGGACGAATGGTCAGACCTCGAGAATGCCGCGTTTCATCGCAATCGTGACGGCATGCGTCCGGTCGTTCGCCCCCAGTTTGGACAGAATGGTTTTCATATGCGCCTTCACCGTTTCCTCGGAAATCGACAGTTGCATGGCGACCAGTTTGTTCGAGTTTCCCAATGCGACCAGCCGCAACACCTCGATCTCGCGCTCGGACAGGGCGTCGTCGGCAAAGTGTTCGGCAAGATCGGTGGCGATCTCCGGGGGGATGCGGCGCCGCCCGGCATGCACGGTGTGAATCGTCTCCAGCAATTCCTTGCGCAGCATGCTCTTCAGCATATAGCCCGCCGCGCCGGCCTTGATCGCACGCAAGGCCTGCACATCGCCCTTGTAGGTGGTCAGGACAATGATGCGGGCATTGGCGAATTCGCTGCGGATCGCGATCATGGCTTCGATGCCGTTCATCTCGGGCATTTGCAGGTCCATCAGCGTCACATCCGGCTGGTGTTTGCGGTATTGCTCGATCGCCTCGCGGCCGTTGGTTGCCTCCGCCACCAGCTCGATGTCGGGCTGTCCATCGATCACCGCCGCGATGCCTTCGCGCAGCAGCGGATGATCATCCACCATCAGTACCCGGATGGGCTTCACTCGCGTCACGTTTTTCATTGTCCTAGATTTCTTTCCTGTCGCGCCGCCAGCCGAGCCAGCGCGACAACACCGACGGCGAGCGATATGCCGTTGCCGCCGGTACCTTCAACTCCAGTTCGGTGCCCGCACCAGCACCGCTCCAGATGGTAAGCCTTGCGCCGATCTTGTGCGCGCGCTCGCGCATCCCCGACAACCCCCAGTGGCCGGGCCGCCCGCCGGCTTCCAGCGTCGCCGCATCGATGCCCTGCCCGTCGTCGCGCACCCGTATGCGAAATTCACGCCGGTCGAAGGCGACCTCAACTTCGATTTGCTGCGCGCGCGCATGGGCGAACGCATTGGCCAGCGCCTCGCGCCCGATGCGATAGGCCTCTTCGCACACGATCGGGTGCAGGGGGCGCTCGGCGCCTTGCACGATCATGCTGAACCCGGCCGGATGGTCCAGCGCGAATTCCCGGCCGGCCGCCGCCAGCGCTTCCGGCAGATTGCCGGATACGGTCGTGGACTCGCGCAGATCGCGCACCCGGTCGCGGCCTTCGACCAGCACTTCGTCGGCGCGCTCCAGCGTCTTTTCCATCAGCGCGCGCGCCGGCTCCGCCGGCGGAATCCGCTGGGCTACCGCCTGGAACCTGAGTATCAGTCCCTGGACGCCTTGCAGAAGCGTATCGTGCAGATCGCGCGCGATCCGCTCGCGCTCGGCAAGGCGTTCCTGGAGCCGCCCCTGCAGGCGTTCGCGAATCTGTCGCAGACGCAGCAGATAAAGCAGCCACAGGGCCCACAAGCCGAGCAATACACACAATATGGTGAACCACATCGTCTGGAAAAACGTGGGCGGCACAGCGAAGGAAAATCCCGCGCCGGTCTCATTCCAGACGCCGTCGTTGTTGGCGGCGATCACGCGGAACCGATAATGCCCGGGACCCAGACTGTTGTAAAAAGCCTCCCGCCGCGCGCCGACATCCTGCCAATCCTTGTCCACACCTTCCAGCCGGTAACGAAAGCGTATCCGCTCCGGAATCGTCAGGCTCAACGCCGTATAGGCGATCTGGATATTTTGTGCCCCGGACTGGAGCCGCAAATCCTCCGTTACCGCCAAGCGCATGCCGCTACTGCGGATGGCGCTGATGACGACCGGCGGCACCAGCGTGTTTCTGAAAATATTCGTCGGGTCGATCCAGACCAGACTGTCAATTGTGGAGAACCACAGCCGCCCATCGGTGCCCTCGACCACAGATGGCAATGGCCGATGCTGCTGGGGCATTCCCGGCAGCCCGTCGAAAAAATCAAATAGCTGGTAGCTGGGCCGATACGCTGGCACACGCAGTATTTGTTGCAGTTCGGCAGACGCAATGCGGGCAATGCCGAAACTGCCGCTCAGCCACAGCTCGCCGGCGGCGGTCTCGACGATTCCGGATACACCGCGAAATACTTCGCCGCCGACTGCGGTAATCGATCGAAAGCGATTCCCATCGAAAAGAGCCAGGCCGAACTCGCCGCCAACCCAGACATTTGGGCCGCGACTGTGGATGGCCGACACATTACCCACCTGTAATCCATCGTCAGATGAAAAGTGCCGGACCTCGTTTCCATCAAGCAGGGCGATTCTGCCCTCCGGATATCCAAACCATGTCCTGCCCGTAGCATCGGTCGTCGAGGCCATCGGATTGATGGCCGGCAAGGCCCGCTGATTTCCAAGATGGGTCCACACACCGTTCAACAGCCGGTACAGGCCGGCCCGCACGATGGAAACCCAAACGCCGCCGGCGCGATCCTTGACGATCGACTGCACATCGCCGTCGCCAACCCCGTCCGGCAAGGACGTGCGCACAAAACGCGTGCCTGCGGAATGCCACAGCGCATGCGGACCGCCCAGCCAGATCGTGCCGTCATTGTCGCGATAGGCACAGGTAATGGCCGAGGGCACGGGATGCGTGACGGCGACACCATCCCTGAATTTCATCAACGGCCGGTCCAGGCTACCAATCCAGACGGCCCCCTGTTCGCCGGCCACCAAGGCAGGTTGCAAGGAATATTCCGGGAAAACAACCCGCACGATATTGCTCTTGCGAAAGCGGTCCAGACCGGCCCGGGTACCAACCCAAATATTGCCCTCACGGTCCTCGAAAATCGAGGTCGCAAAATCGGTCGTCAGGTCATCCTTGCGGGTAAAAATTTGCGGCACCCGACCGCTATGCCCGATGCGGCGCTCAGCCTGCCGATCCACAAACGGTATACGCTGAACGCCCTTGCCGATACTGGCTATCCACAAGCTTCCTTCACGATCAAAAATCATGCCCTGGACATTCGCCCTGATTACCCATGGGCGGGAGCGGTGCGGGACCTTGCCGGGTTGCCCGGTTGACAGTCTCAAGCCATGGATTTCGTCGGACAGCAGCAAGCTGCCCCCGGGCGACTGGGCCATCACCAGTTGATTGATCCTCTCGCCCGTATCCACAAAGCGCCTGCCCCCCTTCGGCAGGAACACCAGCGTGTCGCCGGAATCGACCCACAATGCCCCCTGCTGATCCAGAAAAAGGTTACGCGCGCGATTCCCGGGGTAGTTCCAGCCGGCCCCGATTTGGCGCCAGCGCGACCCCTCGAGTCGGGCCAGTCCGCCAAGTGTCGCCGCCCAGACGATTCCCTCATGATCGCGCGAAAAGGCGTACACCGCACCGGCCGGAAGGCCCTCACGCTCCGAATAACGTATGACTTTCCCGTCCTTGAGCAGGCTCGCACCGCCGAAGCGAAAGCCGACAAAGAGCTCGCCGGACGGCAGCGCCAGCAGCGAGGAAACATTGCTCGACGGGAACCCCTCGCCCGGCGAGGTTTCATAGCGCTCGAAACTGACCCCATCGAAGCGAAACAAGCCCGTCGCGGTGCCCAGCCACAGGTAGCCATCGATGCTCTGCGCCAGTGCGACAATTTCACCGGGTGCGCCGTTCTTCGCGGTCCATCCGGTGTGATGATATTCAGCCAGTGTCCGGTCGCTGGTATAGGCGAACGCCGCCCCGCCGTGGAGCGCAATGAGCCAGCCCGCACACAGGGCGCCGGCCCGGCATTGAAATCGCGCAGAACGGGTCATTTTTTTTCATCCGCGGTCAACGCGCGCCGCCAACCGAGCCAGCGCGACAACACCGACGGCGAGCGATATGCCGTTGCCGCCGGTACCTTCAACTCCAGTTCGGTGCCCGCACCAGCACCGCTCCAGATGGTAAGCCTTGCGCCGATCTTGTGCGCGCGCTCGCGCATCCCCGACAACCCCCAGTGGCCGGGCCGCCCGCCGGCTTCCAGCGTCGCCGCATCGATGCCCTGCCCGTCGTCGCGCACCCGTATGCGAAATTCACGCCGGTCGAAGGCGACCTCAACTTCGATTTGCTGCGCGCGCGCATGGGCGAACGCATTGGCCAGCGCCTCGCGCCCGATGCGATAGGCCTCTTCGCACACGATCGGGTGCAGGGGGCGCTCGGCGCCTTGCACGATCATGCTGAACCCGGCCGGATGGTCCAGCGCGAATTCCCGGCCGGCCGCCGCCAGCGCTTCCGGCAGATTGCCGGATACGGTCGTGGACTCGCGCAGATCGCGCACCCGGTCGCGGCCTTCGACCAGCACTTCGTCGGCGCGCTCCAGCGTCTTTTCCATCAGCGCGCGCGCCGGCTCCGCCGGCGGAATCCGCTGGGCTACCGCCTGGAACCTGAGTATCAGTCCCTGGACGCCTTGCAGAAGCGTATCGTGCAGATCGCGCGCGATCCGCTCGCGCTCGGCAAGGCGTTCCTGGAGCCGCCCCTGCAGGCGTTCGCGAATCTGTCGCAGACGCAGCAGATAAAGCAGCCAGAACAGGCCGAGGCCGGCCACTGCGCACAAGGTTCGAAACCACCAGGTCTGAAAAAATGACGGGGGTATGTCGAAGCTCAGGGATGCACCTTCCTGATTCCAGACGCCGTCATTGTTGGCGGCAATCACGCGGAATCGATAGGAGCCTGGCTGCAAATTGGTATAGAACGCCTCGCGGCGACTGCCGGCGTCCTGCCAGTTGTGATCCAGCCCTTCCAGCTTGTAACGGAATTGAACGCGCTCCGGGATCGACAGGCTCAGGGCGGTATACGCGATCTGCAGATTGGCCGTGCGTACCGGCAGCGGCAACACTGCCGACAGCGCATATTGCTTTCCGTCGGCATTGAGCGTGCGGATCAGGACGGTCGGCGGCAAAGGATTGCGCATAATGCGCGCGGGATCAATCGAGGCGACGCCGCCGGCGGTGGTAAACCAAAGCCGGCTGTCGGTTCCCCTGATAGCCGTCGGCAGGGGGCGAAATTGCGCCGGTGTGCCCTGCAAGCCATCGAGAAAGTCGAACAACTCGACGCGCACAAGATAATCGCGATCCTGAGTCGCGCGGCGGATTTCGTCTGCCGGCACACGCACCACGCCGCGCGCGCCGTTCAGCCATAGCTCGCCCTGCGGCGTTTCGACGATCCCGGAGATGCCGCTGAATGGCGCGCCGCTGCTTGCCTTCAGCACGCGAAACCCTGTGCCGTCAAAAAAATTCAATCCATGTTCGCCGCCCGCCCACAGCAGCGCGGCCCCGCGATAAAGCGCAGTCACATTGCCGACGTCCAGTCCGCTCTCGGACGACAGCAGCAGTTTCTTTTCGCCATCGACAAGCGTAATCCGGTTATGCGAAAAACCCAGCCAGATCCGGCCGGCAGGGTCGGTCAGAATCGACAATGGCGTTGCCCGCACATTCAATACCGGCCAGTCCTCGAAGCGGGTCCAGGCGCCTTTGGCCAGACGAAATATGCCGGGAACGTTCAACGCGATCCACAGTGCGCCGTCCCTGTCCTTGGCAATCGCCTGAACACCGGATCGTTTGACCTCCGCCGGCAGTTTCGCAACTTCAACCACGTTATCGTCAACCACGCGCCAAATGCCACCGGGTCCGCCCAGCCAGACCATGCCGTCCGCGTCGCGATGCGCGCAGGTGATCGGCGGCGCCAGCGTCTTGATCGTCACCACCTGATCCTGAAGACGCATCAGCGGCCGGTTCTTGGTGCCGGCCCAGATAACGCCCCGGTCGCCGGCTCCCAGCGCAAAATCGTGGGAGCCGCTGGGAAATACGGCCGGCCGAAGATTGTTATGACGAAATCGGTCCAGGCCGCGGCTGGTGCCGAACCAGATATTTCCTTCTCGGTCCTCGAGAACCGGCCCGACATAGTCGGCCGAAAGACCGTCTTTCTCCGTGAATGCCTCGGCGAATTCGCTGTTGCGCGCAATCCGCCGGCCCTTGAGGCGATCCGGGAACGGCAGTCGACGGATACCGTCGCCAGGACTGCCAATCCACAGGCTCCCGTCGCGATCAAACAGGATACTCGCAGAGGTCAGCTGCAACTGCGCATCGCCGGCCGTCTGATCGGCAGGCAAGGGGGGGAGCGGAAACGGACGTACCGATCCATTGGAGCCCGATATCCATATCGTGCCATCCGCAGCCTGGGCGATATGGCTCTCCCAGCCCGCATGTCCCGAGGCGCTATGGAAGCGACGCTCTCCCGGCGGCAGAAAGGCCATGCCTTCGTCCGTCGCGACCCAGAGCGCGCCTTCCCGATCACCGTACACCGCCCATGCACGTTTTCCCGAATAGCCCCAGTCATTGCCGACACGTTCCCAGCGCGTCCCCTGCAAACGGACCAGCCCCTGGAAAGTCGCCGCCCAGACGACCCCCGTCCGGTCTTTCGCAAAGCCGAACACGGTGCCTGTCGAGAAGCCATCTTCCGGCAGGTAATTGCTGAGCCGGCCGTCGTCGAGAAAACTCGCGGCGCCGTAGCGGAATCCGATCCACAAACCACCTGATGGCGGCGCAAACAGAGCCGAGACACTGACCGAGGGCAGTTGCTGGCCGCCGGGCGGCTCATAGCGCTCGAATCGCACCCCATCGAAGCGAAACAGGCCGGTCTGCGTGCCCAGCCATAAATAACCATCGGTCGTTTGTGCCAGCGCCGTGACCTGGCCCGGGGCGCCATCCTTGACCGTCCAACTGGTATGGTGAAACTGGTCAATGCTGATTTCACGTTCATGCTCCTGTGCAAAAATCGGGATGCAGGCATGCATCAGCAGCAGGCCCAAATAGCCGAGGATGTTGCCCAATCCCGCCACTAGCGATTGGTGCCTGATATCGGGCTTCATTTGCGTTTCAGGAGATAAAGCGCGCGCCGCCACAAGCGCGCGAACAGCGGTCGGCGACGGTAGGCGGTCGCCGAAGGCACCGTCAGTCTTACTTCGGCTCCTGTGCCAAGGCGGCTCCATATCTCCAGTTTCGCGCCGAATTTTTGCGCGCGTTCATGCATTCCCGACAACCCCCAATGTCCGGGGCGACCGCCGGCGGCCAGTATCGCCTCGTCGATCCCGCGACCGTTGTCGCGGATCGACAGACGCAATTGCCAGCGCGTATAACTGATTTCGACCTCAACCTTGCCCGCGTAGGCATGTCCGAATGCATTGGCAATCGCTTCACGACCGATGCGATAGGTTTCTTCACCGACGATCGGATGCAGCGGCTGGGCCGTCCCCTGTACCATCAGCGCGAAATGGGTCGAATTATCCTGCGCAAATTCCTCGCCGGCCTGTGCCAATGCCTCGGGTAAATCGTTCGCGACCTGCGTTGTTGCCCGCAATCCGCGCACCCGATCGCGACCTTCAACCATCATCTCGTCGGCGCGCTCCAGCGCTTTCTCCATCAATTGGCGGGCAGGCTCGCTGGGCGGGATGCGCTGCGACACCGACTGGAAACGCAGGATGAGCCCCTGGATTCCCTGTAACAAGGTGTCATGCAGATCGCGCGCAATACGCTCGCGTTCGGCAAGCCGTCCTTCGAGGCGGCTGCGAATTCGCAGAGCCAATTGTCGCGACCTCAACATATACAGCATGGAGACAATTGCCGAAAGCATCAGCACGCAAAGCGCGATGAACCATTTTGTCTGGAAAAAAGTCGGGGGCAACACCAGCTCCATCGACGCACCCTCTTCGTTCCACACACCATCCTCATTCGAAGCAATAACATGAAAGCGATATTTTCCAGGTCCGAGATTGGTATAAAACGCCTGCCGACGCGTGCCGGCATCCTGCCAATCCTTGTCAAAACCTTCCAGGCGGAAGCGAAAGTGGACTCGCTCGGGAACAGACAGGCTCAGCGCCGTATAGTCGATGCGCAACTTGCTGGTGCCTTTCGCGAGGCCGAGCAGTGGCGCGACAGCATAGGCATGGTCGTCTGCAGTGATGCTGGTGATCATGACCGGCGGCGGCAGAATATTGCGCACAATATGCAAAGGGTCGACCCAAACCAGGCCGTTGTCAGTGGCAAACCACAATTTCCCGTTGCCGCCTTCGACGCCTGTCGATACCGTCCAGTTCATTTGCGGCGCCCCACGCATACCATCGAGATAATCGAAGCGCTGAAAACGTACACGGTAGCCAGGATCGACCAGCACCTTCTGAATTTCTTCAGGGGCAATATGCACAATCCCCTGTACCTCATTCAACCAAAGCGCGCCGTCCTTGGTTTCGATAATGCCGGTGACGGTGCCGAACGGAGCACCGTCCGAAGCGATAACTGAATGGAAGCGGTCTTGCCGAAGAAAGGCAAGACCGAGCTCGCCACCGACCCAGAGATGGCCACCGCGACCACGGATGACGCGGACCCGTCCCACAACAATACCGTCTGCTTTCGAAAAATTCCTGACTTTCCCGTGGTCCAGCAGCGACACCCTGTCTTCGGTATAACCCAACCAGGTTCGCCCTTGCGGGTCGTTGAACGATGCGCTCGGGCCGCGTGCCGGGAGACCCTTGGGCTTGGCGCGATTACTCCAAACGCCATGCTTGTCGACGTACTTCAGGCCTTCGTCACCATAGTTGATCCATACACCACCGTCGCCCTCGCCCCTGAAGACTTCCCATATCCAATCCCGCTTGAGCCAGGATGGAACGTCAAAATGCTCAACGCGATTTACCGTCTGTCGCCATATCCCATTTTCCCCGCCCCACCAAACGGCGCCCGATTCATTGCGATAAACGCTGGCGCTGCTCTGACCAAATGTCTCAGGCATAATCACGTTATCGCGCACGCGCAAAACAGGCCTGTCAGTAGCGCTTCCTGCAAAGATTTCGCCGTTCGGTCCAGGCAGCAAGGTAAAGTTCTGGTGGCCCGGTGGCATTTTGACCGGAACCAAATTGCTGCGGCGAAATCGATCCAGGCCCGTCCTGGTTCCGGCCCAGATATTGCCTTCACGATCCTCGAGCAAGGTGGTGACCGAGTCGCCCGTGAGCCCGTCAGCTTCGGTAAATGATTGACTGGCCTTTCCGGCCGCGTATGTCTGGTTACCGCCGCGCATTCCTGCAATTCGCGAACGCTTCAATCCGTCACTCAATGTTGCCTGCCATAAATTTCCTTCGCGATCGAACGCAATTGCGACAGCGATCGCGCTGGTCGACTTGCTGACCCTGGCATGCGTAGACGCAAATTCGATCGGATCGATAGGTTTGCTCACCGCCAGCCAGATTGCGTCATCCTTGGCCTGGGCAATTCCCAACGCCATATTGAGACCGCTTGCCGCCTTTTGAAACTTGTGCGAACCGCGCGGCAGGTAAAAAAGATCGTCGGTTGCAACCCACAGGCCGCCACTATGATCGACAAACAAATCGCGGATGCGCCGGGGGTTGAAATCCCAGTCGCGACCGATGGGAGTCCAGCGATCATTTTCACGCAACATCAGGCCGTCGTGCGTTCCGACCCATACCCGGCCATCCTGATCCTGTGCGAAGGTATAGATATGCGGGGAACCATCCGGCGTTGTTGGCGGCAATTCTTCCTTGCGGGTATAGACCGTAATGCGGCCGTCCTTCAGGAAGCCCAAACCGGATGGACGAAACGAGATCCACAAGCCGCCATCCTGCGTTGCCAACAGGGCGTAAATATTCTGTGAGGGCAGGCTGATGCCCTCGGGCGGCTGATAACGTTCGAAGCGCACGCCGTCGAAGCGAAACAGGCCGCGCGCCGAGCCAATCCATAAATAGCCGTCCGATGTCTGCACCAAGGCGCTGATCTGGCTGGGCGCGCCTTCCTTGGCAGTCCAGGCGGTATGGTGAAACTGGCTGATTGTCCGATTCGGATCGAGTGCCACCGCCGGACCGCAGGCGAGGACGATCAACCAGCCTGCGCGAAACGCGAGAAAGCTGACAGCCCATCGAACTGTTGGCAAGCCGATTTTTATTTCCACAAGCAATTTTCGCAGCGATCGAGTCAAATATGGTGAATTGAGCCCGTTGCCGACTGTACATGAATCCCCCAAAAGGGTGACCGGCGGTTCGCTTCGACGGGGCTAGATGCGTGATGGTGATGGCGCTAGCCTCGGTCATATGCAAAGACTTTTCACCATGTTTCCTTCAGGCGCTCCTGGAATTGCCCTGTTGTGCCTGCGCATTTCCGTCTGCATCGCGCTTCTTCTGGAAGTTCATGACCGAACCGCGGTCGCCGTGCCGGGGTGGTTGCCGCCGACCGCGGCTGCCCTGGTTCTGCTGCTTGGCGTGGGACTGCTCACACCGATTGTCTGCGCAATCTGCCACTGTCTGGCGCTCGTCTGGCTGTTGACCGGAACCGGCACAAGCATTGGCGGCGATACTCAGCTTGCGCTCAATGCGCTCGCGCTGGGCCTGCTCGGCCCCGGTGCCTATTCTGTCGATTCCCTGTTGTTCGGGCGCCGGATCGTGGTGCTGCGATCCGATCTCGACACCGATGACAGCCGAGACGGTGAACGCCGACCTACCCAATCGAGGTAGATGCGGCTCGCGCTTTACGGGCTTCTCCCGATCCGGTCGCCAGCCCAACATGGCGCCGTGAGAAATTTCCTCACGTTTCGACAGGGAGCAAAAATGAGCCAATCCTTGCAGGACCTGGAAACGCAGGGTAATCACTACATGTCTCGACGTGGTCTCAATATGCGCGCGCTGATCCGGGTGGCCGCCTATATCGAGGACAACCTCGGCGAGCGGTTCACGCTCGACGCACTCGCCAACGCGGCGTGCATGAGCCGCTTTCATTTTGCACGGATGTTTCGCCTGAGCACCGGCTGCAGCCCGATGACCTATGTTCTCGAGCGCCGCATCGAGTGGGCAAAAAAACTGCTGGATAGCAGCAACAGATCGGTTTCCGATATCGCCGCCGAACTGGGTTTCTGCGATCACAGTCATTTCACGCGCATCTTTGGACGCATCATCGGCGTAACGCCGAAGGAATACAAAAGGCGCAATGAGGTCGGGATTGATGCGTCATTTCCCGAAACCAGCGCAGGGGTTCCTTCCGGCAAATTCATCATTGAGCATCGTCCCTCGGCGCTGCTGGCTGAATCTCCATCTGCTTCCGGTCGAGTTGCCGCGAACAGGGGTTTTTCAACGCGCCCAGCGATGATTTGAACAGGCTGGTCGGGCGGTTGAAAGCGAAGGGCCGCGACCGGCCAAAGACCGCCATGCAAATTGAGCTATAACGAAGGTGTCCGGTCCCGGCACGCTCGGCGCCGAGATGCACTTCGGCTATTTCGTATCGCGATAAGACTTTGGCGTGAACGAGATTGCGCGGCGGAAGGTTGCCGTGAAGTGACTCTGATCCGCAAAGCCGGCTCGCCCGGCGATTTCGGCGAGGGACATATCGGATTTCAGCAATAGCAACTTTGCCCGCTCGATGCGCCCCAGCTGAATATACTTGCGCACCGTCATGCCCACCGATTTTTTGAACTGGCGATGAAAATGGAAACGGCTGTCACGTCGTTTGCCGAAGTGGAAACGCAGCTCACGGCGTTCGCAAAATTGCAGGCGCAGGCCGTCCAGGCCGAGGCGCAGCGCGGCGCCGTGGCTGAATCGCTGCGCATCGCCAACAATCGCTATCGCGAAGGTTATTCCTCCTACCTCGAAGAGTTGCTGGCGCAGCGCAATCTGTTCGCCATCGAACAAAGCCTGCTGCAACTGCGCGCGGAACTGCTGAACACCGAAGTCAATGTGTATCGGGCGCTGGGTGGCGGATGGGAACAAGATGGCGGCACGGCGCGGGCTGCCCGGCAATCAGCGCGACCCGCGATAGCAAGTCATGTCGTTGGCAATTAAAAAAAACGGAGACAAGCCAACGGGGACAAGACGTCGCCCGACCCCGCTCAACTTTTAAACAAAGGCACGTCGAAAAAAATACGTAGATCGCCATTTGGCGCGCCTTTCCAGCCAAAAACCTCTCAAAATCCGCGCCAATGCTCGAGTTTTATTTTTCTCATGATCGGCCGCACGGAAGTACACGAATACTTCACGGCGTGGTCCGCATGGCACGCGCAACTGCGCATGAATCTCCCAAATCAGAGCACGGACATTCCAGCATGGAAATTTTCATGCGGGCAATATTGAGCCTAGGTCAGCGGCGGCCAATGGCGGTGGGATCATCATCAAAGCGCGGTCGGTACCGAGCTGGATCAACCTGAAGGGCGCCGCCACCTTTTGCACATCCAAATCCGCGACACGGTCACCGACCAATGGCTTGCGCACAAGCCGAATGTATGGAAGCGCCGGCCGATGATATATCCCGCATGGTCAGGCGAGGGCTGTCTCCGGTACATGGCATCCATCTCGACGCGGCGATCGCCTTGCCCCCTATCCTGTAACTTCATCGCAAAGGTACCACCATGAAACCCTATGTCATTGCCCTCGGCGCCGGTATTCTGGTCGGCGTCATCTATGCCCTGCTCAAAGTCAGGTCGCCGGCGCCACCGGTGATCGCGCTCGCGGGTCTTTTGGGTATGCTGATCGGCGAACAGCTGGTGCCGATCGCCCTGCAGTGGTACAACGGTGAAAAATTGACCATCTCGCAAATGAGCGAAGACAGCAAGGAGCATATTTTTGGCAACCTGCCTTCGCGGGAGAAAAAAACATGACGCCCGTTGCCACCCCGTTTGCTGACCTGATTTTGCGCAATGCGCTGGTCGCCACGCTGGATCCCACCCGCCCGAGCGCAAGCGCCGTCGCCGTTGCCAGCGGCAAATTCCTTGCCGTCGGCGATGAATCCGAGGTGATGCGTTTCGCCGGTGCGACCACAAAGGTGATCGATGCCGGCGGTCGCCGCCTGATCCCGGGGCTGATCGATTCGCATATCCACGTCATCCGCGGCGGACTCAACTACAACCTCGAGTTGCGCTGGGACGGCATTCCCTCGCTGGCCGATGCCATGCGCCGCCTGAAGGAGCAAGTCTCGCGCACGCCCGCGCCGCAATGGGTGCGGGTGGTCGGCGGCTTTAGCGCGCACCAGTTCGCCGAGAAACGTCTGCCGACGCTGGACGAATTGAACGCGGTCGCGCCCGATACGCCGGTGTTCATCCTGCATCTTTACGACCGCGCCCTGCTCAATGCCGCCGCGCTGCGCGCCGCCGGCTATACGCGCGACACCCCCAACCCGCCGGGTGGCACCATCGCCAAGGACGCGGGTGGCGAGCCCACCGGCCTGCTGCTGGCCCAGCCCAATGCCCTGCTGCTGTACTCGGCGCTGGCGCGCGGCCCCAAGCTGCCTTATGAGCAACAGGTCAATTCCACGCGGCATTTCATGCGCGAGCTCAACCGCCTGGGCCTGACTTCGGTGATCGATGCGGGTGGCGGCTTCCAGAACTATCCCGACGACTACCAGGTGATCGACGACCTGCACAAGGCGGGCCAGCTGACGTTGCGCATCGCCTACAACCTGTTCACGCAAAAGCCGAAGGAAGAGGTCGCCGACTTCGTGCGCTGGACCTCGAACAATCGCTACCAGCAGGGCGACGACTTCTACAAGCTGAACGGCGCCGGCGAGATGCTGGTGTTTTCGGCCGCCGACTTCGAGGATTTCCGCGAGCCCCGGCCGGAATTGCCTGTCGCCATGGAAAACGAACTTGAGGCGGTCGTGCGCGTGCTTGCGCAAAAGCGCTGGCCCTGGCGCATGCATGCCACGTACGATCAAACCATCACCCGCGCGCTCGATGTGTTCGAGAAAGTGAACCGCGATATTCCGCTCGCCGGCATCCACTGGCTCTTCGACCACGCCGAAACGGTTTCCGATCGCAGCCTGGAACGCATCGCCAAGCTGGGCGGCGGCGTCGCCATCCAGCACCGCATGGCCTACCAGGGCGAGGATTTCATCGCGCGTTATGGCAGCAAGGCGGTGGAACGCACCCCCCCGTTCAAGCGCATGCTGGAAATGGGCGTCAAGGTCGGCGTCGGCACCGATGCCACCCGCGTCGCCAGTTATGACCCCTGGAATGCGCTGTATTGGCTGACGACCGGCAAGACCGTCGGCGGCACCTCGCTGTATCCGCGCGCCAACTGTCTCGACCGGCACACCGCGCTTGCGCTGTATACGCGCGCCAACACCTGGTTCTCCAACGAGGATGGCCTGAAGGGTGAGATCCGCGTCGGCCAGCTTGCTGACTGCGCCCTGCTGTCAGCCGACTTCCTGGCCGTGCCGGAGGACGACATCCGGCGCATCGTCTCGGTGCTCACCGTGGTCAACGGCAAGGTGGTGTATGGCGACGAGGAGTTTGCCCCGCTCGATCCGCCGCTGCCGCCGGCCGCGCCCGACTGGTCGCCGGTGAATCACGGCAGCCGCTTCTGGAAGGAGACACCGGCGAACGCCAACGCGCGCATGGCGTCACTGTGCGCCTGCAGCAACAGTTGCGGCGTACATGGTCACGCGCATGGACGCGCATTCGATGCGCCTGTCGCCGATGGCGACCGCGGCGGATTCTGGGGCGCGCTGGGCTGCTCTTGCTGGGCGCTGTAGGTGAACGCGGTGGCAACGCGCGCGACGCATCGCTAGCGAAAGCGCCAAGTATAGCGAAGCTGCACAAAAAACTGGTGGAAGCGGTGAGATTCGGTCACATCCTGCGACCCCGGCGCCGCGTGCACGCGGACGCCCTTCGAATCTCACCCACGAGCCAAGCAGTTGGCTCGTTCGCTTCCGCAAAAGCAAAAACTGGCGGAAGCGGTGAGATTCGGTCACATCCTGCGACCCCGGCGCCGCGTGCACGCGGACGCCCTTCGAATCTCACCCACGAGCCAAGCAGTTGGCTCGTTCGCTTCCGCAAAAGCAAAAACTGGCGGAAGCGGTGAGATTCGAACTCACGGACGGTTTCCCGTCGCTGGTTTTCAAGACCAGTGCCTTAAACCGCTCGGCCACACTTCCATGGGCTGGATTTTATCATTGGCGGCCCCATTTAGTCCGTAGGGGGTAGCGGGAAATTTTGCCCTGTACTTGCCCTGTGCTTGAAGAGGGCCAAAATGGTCGTCATCGGCCGCCGCCCATCCCTGCCCGCCGTAACTTGGCATATCAGCCGGTGTACTATGGCTACTGTCGTATCGGAAACTCTTTCGGGAATGCCGGCTCCAAGTTTCACAATAAAAAAGCCTGCTCACAAATTGAAAGGATCATGGACCATGGAATCAAATCTTCCGCTCAATCCGCAAACACTGAATGGCTACTCCGCCACTCAAAACCGGGTATTGCGCAACACTTACGTATTGCTGGCGCTGTCGCTGGTGCCGACCGTTTTCGGCGCCTGGCTGGGCGTGCAGTTCAATTTCTCCTTGTTCGCCGGCCGGCCGCTGATCGGCTTTGTGCTGTTTCTCGCCATTGCCCTCGGTTTTTTCTACGGCATCGAAAAGACCAAGAACAGCGGCTGGGGCGTCGCCTTGCTGCTCGGTTTCACCTTTTTCATGGGCCTGATGCTGTCGCGGCTGCTGGGCAAGGTGCTGGGTTTCAGCAATGGCAGCATGCTGATCGCCACTGCATTCGGCGGAACCTCCCTGGTGTTCTTCGGCATGGCCACGCTTGCCGGCACCATCAAGCGCGATCTCAGCAATATGGGCAAGTTCCTGATGGTCGGGGTACTGGTGCTGATCGTCGCCTCCCTGGCCAATATCTTCCTGCAGATACCGGCATTGATGCTGACGATCATGGTGCTGGCCATCGCGATTTTCTCCGCGCTGTTGCTGTATGACATCAACCGCATCATCACCGGCGGCGAGACCAACTACATCACGGCCACGCTTAACATCTATCTCGATGTCTACAACATCTTCGCCAATCTCTTGTCCTTGCTGGGCATTGTGGGCGGCAACGACTGATCCTGGATCAAATTGCAGCAAAAGAAAAAGCGGCCACGGCCGCTTTTTCTTTTTCAAAAATCCAACGAGGCTAGCGTTCGAACAAGGCAATCGACTCCACATGCGCCGTGTGGGGAAACATATTGACCACACCTGCCGCCTTCAGCTGGAAGCCCTGCGTGTGCACCAGGATGCCCGCATCGCGCGCCAGCGTGCCCGGACTGCAGGAGACATAGACGATGCGCGTCAGTTCGGGGCGAAGTTCGGGGGACAGCAGCTTGCACACTTCGGCAGCGCCATCGCGCGGCGGATCGATCAGCATCTTGCCGACCTTGGGCACGCGCTGCATGGCGGCTTCCTGATCGGTATACAGATCGGCGGGATTTATCGCCCAGTCCGTTGCGGGCGGCGTTTTGCTCGGCGCGTTCGGTGAGGGATGCACTGCCTTCCACTCCAATGACATTCGCCCCCAGCCGCGCGATCGGCAGGCTGAAATTGCCCAAGCCGCAGAACAGATCGGCGATATGCTCGCCCGGCTGCGGATCGAGCAGGCGCATGGCGCGCTCGACCATCAGGCGATTCACATCGTGGTTGACCTGGGTGAATTCAGTCGGACGAAACAGGATTTCGAGATTGAATTCCGGCAGCAAATAGGTGAGCTCGGCAGCACCGCCGGGACCAATGGCCGGATACCAGGGCACGGCCGTCTCCGGCCCCTTCACCTGCACCCACCACTGGATGCGATGTTCATCGGCAAACGCCTTCAACTTGATTTCATCCGCCGGCGTCAGCGGCTCCAGCAGGCGCAGCACCAGAGCCGTCACGCGTTCGCCCACCGCCACTTCGATCTGCGGAATCTTGTCGCGCGTATCGAGGCCGGTCATCAACACGCGCAACGGCTCGATCATGCGGCCCACGCCGCCGGCCAGCACCTCGCAGGAATGCATATCGGCCACATAGCTGGACTTGCGTTCGCGAAAGCCGACCAGCACGCCGCCTTTCTTGGCGACGTAATGCACCGAGAGTCGCGCGCGATGCCGGTATTCCCATTGTGCGGCATAGATCGGCGGCAGGATGGTGTCCGGGGTGACCTTGCCGATGCGCGCCAGATTGTCCTCCAGCACGCGCTGCTTGGCCGCCACCTGCAGGGCGTAGTCGGCGTGCTGCAGCGCACAGCCGCCGCAGATGTCGTAATTCACGCATTTCGGTTTGACGCGTTCGGCGGACTCGCGAACGATCGACACCAGTTTGGCGGTCTCGAAATTTTTCTTCTTGCGCGAGGCCTGGTATTCGACCAGTTCGCGCGGCAGCGCGCCTTCGACAAAGACGGCTTTGCCGTCCACATGGGCGACGCCGCGACCTTCGTGGTCCAGCGATTCAATCAGGGCGCGCGGCGATTCCGCAGCAATTACCGGGGTAGACATGACAGCTCGGGGAAGAATGCAAAAAATGCGGATGAGGGCGACGCCAGTGCATCGCCGGAGCGCGGATTATACCTGCGCCGCCCCTATGGCCGTCTTCAGCGCCGCAGGCTGGCGACGAGACGATTCAGGCCCAGCCACTGCTGTTCCCAGAAATGGCTGCCGTAATTCACGCCCTCAAGCTGATTCCGCACCCCTGTCGAGGGGTAAATTGGCGCGTGATTGAAGGTGCCGAATAGCGCATCCCAGACCGGGAACAGCACCGCGAAATTGCAACCGCGCTGTGCGCCTTCGTGACCGAGGCCGATGGCGTGGTGCACGCGGTGAAAGCGCGGGCTGACCAGCAGATATTCACCGATGCGCCCGAACGACAGGCGCAGATTGGCGTGCGACAGGCTCTCCACCACGCGCGTCGCCACCACGATGGTGATGAACTGGCCCGGCGCCACGCCGATCAGCAGGGCGATCAGCGCAAATGCGCCGTCGATCAGCACATCGTCGAGCAGATGGTTGCGGTCATCCGACCAGAAACTCATCTGCCGCTGGGAGTGATGCAGACTGTGCAGAGCCCACCAGGCATTGATGCGGTGCTGGCCGCGATGCAGCCAATAGGCAAAGAAATCGAGAATCACCAGATAAAACAGAAAGCTCAGCAGCGGCGATGAATTGAGGAACGGCAGCGCATCCTCGAGCTTGGGCGGAATGATGTCGTGCAGCCGCAGCCAGCCGTCCAGCAGATCGACCAGCGGCTGCAGGAACAGGAACAGCGCCAGCGGCACGAAACCCAGGCGGTGCAGCAGGGTGTACAGCACATCGACTTTCTTGTCGGCATCACCGGTCTGCGCCTCCACCGGGCGCCATTTCTCCAGCGCACCCAGCACCATCGCCAGCAAGGTGACTTCGATGGCGCCGATCAGGAAAAACTCGGTCCAGTCGAAGGCCTGTTCGGCATAGCCGCCCAACCCCAGGGCGTGCATCACCGGCAGCACACCGGTCTCGAAGACCTGGTCCTGCAAGACGGCAAACTGATTGGCGATCCATTCAAACATGATCGGCGTTCAATGTTTCCATTTCGGGTTGTCGGAGATCCGCGCGAAGCACATCCCCTTGGCCTGCAGTCCGCCGATCAGTTCATCGAGGCGCGGATACAGCGCATCCTGGCGCGACCAGATGCCCAGATGCCACAGCAAAATATCCCCGTCTTTAATGTCGCGCAGTTGCCTGGCGATCAGCGCGTCCGAGGGGAATTTATCACTGGGCAATTCATCCCCGGAAAAACCGGCTTCACTCCAGGGGACATGCCGGTAACCGCAGGATTCGGCAAAGCGAATCACATTGGGCGTCAGCTTGCCGCCGGGGGCGCGCCACAGGCCGTCGAAGCCGCGCCCGGTCATGGCCCGGAAGGCATCCTCGCTTTGTTTCAGCTCGGCGCACACCTGCGCCTGGTTCAGCACCTCGCCGCGCGATTGCCCCGATGGGGTGTACTTCACCTTGTCTTTGCCGACGTCGCCGCGAAAATACCAGTGCCGCCAGGTGTGCGAACCGAAGGCATGCCCCTCCTCAGCGCGCGCTTTCCAGAAGACCTGCCAGGACGGGTCCAGCGACATATCGCCGCGCATGGTTTTTTCATTGGCCAGAAAAAAGGTGGCCTTCACATCATGCTTTTTCAAAATAGCCGCCATCGCTTCGGCGGGCGCCATATTGCCGGTATCGATGGTCAGATAGACGGTGCCCTTGCATTCCGCCGCCTGCGCGGAGGCCGCGAGCAGGCCGGTCGCCAGCGCGATGCAGGACCAGGCGAATTTCCGGAACACGGTTTACTTCCTCGCCGCGTGCGTGAAAAAGTAAATGCCGTGCGGCGATTTGCCGACCGGAATCTGCTTGACGACCTGCTTGCTGGCCATATCGATGATGGTCACCTTCTTGGCCCAGCGCGAGGTCACCCACAACTGGCTGCCGTCCTTGGTCAATTCCATGCAGTCCGGCCCGCCCGGCACCTTGATGGTGTCCACCACCGTGAGCGTGCCCTGGTCGATGATGTTGACGGTATTGGACACGCGATTGGACACGAAAATGCGCTTGCCGTCGCCCAGCGCCAGGAAGTTATGCGCGCCCTTGCCGGTCGGAATTTTTTTCACCAGTTTTTGCGTGCGCCAGTCGATGACTTCCACATAATCCTCGCCGGTCATGCCGACCAGCACGTATTTATCGTCCGGCGTGACCCAGGCGCCTGCCGGCATCTGGCCGACCGGCATTTTCCATTTCAGGGTTTGTGTCTTCAACTCATAGGCGGCGAGCTCGTTTGAGTCCTGCAGGGTCACAAACGCCAGCGAGCTGTCGCCGCTGAACGCCACATGACTGGGGGCCTTGGGCGCGGGCAGGCGCTTCAGCAGCGAGAAGTCCACGCCGTTATAGATGTCGACACGATCAAGGCGCAGGGACACCGATACGAAGTACTGCCTGTCCGGGCTGAAGCCGATCTGGTAGGGATCGGATATTTTTGCCAGACGTTTTTTGATTTCGCCCGTGACCGGGTCGAGAAACACCAACTCGTTCGAGGCCGCATTGGCGACGATCAAAAACTGGTCGTCGGGCGTGGCCATCAGATGGTGCGGCTCCTTGCCGACCGGGATACGCTGGGTTTCGGTCATGGTCGCCTTGTCGATCAGGCTGATGCTGCCATCGCCGGAATTGAGCACCACCACCACTTCAGCCTGCGCCGCCAATACCGCCGAAGCCGAAAAAAACACGGCAACAATGCCTTTTTTAAGCCCAAAATATTGCACAAAATCCTTTCAAATCATCAAGGTGCCCGGGGTCATCATGGTAGCATGAACGCTCCGATCAACGACCCGCCGGGTCGCCCCGTTTACCTCTGACAGCGGCGTTTGTTTTCGTTCGTACCTTTCTTCCCATGCTCACCAATCCGGCCCCCAGATTTTGCATCGAATGCGGCTCCGCGAAGATCGAGTTCCGCATTCCACACGGCGATGACCGCGAGCGCCATGTCTGCGCCGTTTGCGGCCACATCCACTACCTTAATCCCAAGATCATCGTCGGCACCCTCCCGGTCTGGCAGGACAAAGTCCTGCTGTGCAAGCGCGCCATCGAGCCGCGCTACGGCTATTGGACCCTGCCGGCGGGATTCATGGAGGAAGGCGAAAGCCTCGAAGAAGGCGCCGCGCGCGAAACGCTGGAAGAAGCCAATGCCCGCGTCACGATTGAACAGCTCTACGTCACCCTGTCGGTACCGCAGATCGCCCAGGTGTATCTGCTGTTTCGCGCCCGCCTGAACGACCTGGATTTTTCCTCGGGCAGCGAGAGCCTCGAGGTCCGCTTGTTCGATGAGAGCGAGATTCCCTGGGAGCAGATCGCGTTTCGCACCATCGAGGAAACGCTGAAATATTTTTTTGCGGACCGTAAAAACGGCGCGTTCCCGCCGCACATTGGGGAAGTGCGGCATCCGAAGCGGTAGGTTTGCGGAAAATCAGAACCCGTGCAGACTCGGCTTCGCGCAAAATGTCTCCAGTCGAGACAACACATTCGCTGAGAAGAAGTGTCGCCCCGGATTTAGTCCGGGGCCTAATTTACGTAAATTGGACCCCGGACTAAATCCGGGGTGACATCACCAGTTTTTAGTTTTGTCCATATTGGGACGAACAAAAAAATCGTAGAACGCCATTCGGCGCGCCTTTCCAGGCAAAAATGCTCCAAACGGCAAGCTGGACGGGCACTTTAAGCTCACAAACTTTCAGCTCACGCCCCGCAGCATCGCCGTGCGATCCATTATCACGTCCGTCAACGCGGCCTTTTGCGTGTCCAACTCGCGCTGATCGGCGGCCGGCGCCAGCCTTGATGCTGTCGGCGATAGCATCGACAGCAAGCCGAGAAGATTGAACGCACCCACCCGGCGATTCAGCATAATTTGGCGCTGTGGCATCGCGAATTCCTTTCAATATTGGCAAACACGCGCGCGGCAAGCCTCTGCGCATCGGCGCCCGACTGCGCCTCGACACTCTTGGCGGGCGCAACCGCGGCCACGCCATCCGATTGCATCGCCGCCGTGGCCGAGACAAACAGCAGGATGAACAGGCTCGCCGCCAGCACCAGGGCGCTGGCAATGCTGTCCTTGTTGACGTCCACATCCCAGATTTTTCGATTGCCCACATGCGGGGCGGATTTATTGACGAGTTTCATGATCGGCTTCCTTTCTGCTATTTCGTATTGCGGCAACAACATCACTTCGCTGGGCATCAATGCCTCAATCACCATGCAGCCGCGCGCCCGGACGGTGAGCTGATTGCCGCCATTCAGCACATGGTCGTGACCGCCGTTATCGACGGTGATCCACACGCTGCCGCTGCGGCAGCGCACCATCTGGCCGGGCGCGACACGGATCGAGACCAGCTCTCCCAGCTTCAGGAGAACGCTGTCCCCGCTGTCGTTAATGGTGTGTCTGATGGTTGCCGACATGTTTCACCCCACTTGCTTTTATGTGAATTAATTTGCTACATTGACTATTGAGTTGCACACCAGCGGATGTCAATTTACTGCTGTAACGCACTGGGCACAAACGATCAATTCTGACCTATTTGTTTAATTTTTCTCACATATCGCGATGAAACGCCTGCCCCCGCTGTCCACCCTGCCCGTACTCGAATCCGCCGCGCGGCTGCAGAGTTTTTCGGCGGCCGCCGAGGAGCTGAATGTCACCCATGGCGCCGTCAGCCACCAGATCAAATCGCTGGAGGAACATCTGGGCCTGGCGCTGTTCGCGCGCGAAGGCCGCCGCGTGGTGTTGACGGCGGAAGGCACGGCGCTGGCGGCGGCGGTGCGCGGCGCCCTGGAGAAAGTTGCCGAAGCCGTCGAACAGCTGAGTCCGAAGGAGCGCGAGCGAAAACTGAAGATCAGCGTGCTGCCCTCGTTCGCCAGCCGCTGGCTGATGCCGCGGCTCGGGCGCTTTCTCGAGGCCAATCCGCACTACGAAATTTCCGTCGATGCCACGCCGCTGAAGGCCAACTTCATTGCCGATGGCGTCGATATCGCCATCCGCTACGGCAACGGCCCCTGGCCCGGCCTGTACAGCGAGCGCATCGCCGGCGACAGTTATTTCCCGGTGTGCAGCCCCAAATTCCGCCGCGGCAAATTGCCGACCAAGCCCGCGCAACTGGCGACCCTGCCGCTGTTTCGCCTCGAGCCGGGCTGCTGGGAGCAATGGTTCGCCGCCGCCGGGCTGGAGAATTTCTCGCCGCCGATGACCGGCATCGACTACAACGACGCCGCCTTGTTCCTGCAGCAGGCCATCAATGGCGAGGGCGTGGCGCTGACGCGGCGCTCCCTGATCGGCGACGATTTACGCACCGGCAAACTGGTCAAGCTGTTCGATGTCGAGATAACGGCCGAGAACAGTTACCACCTGGTATGCCTGCCGCAGTACGCCAATAGCCGCAAGATGCGCACCTTCCGCGACTGGATGCTCAAGGAAATCGACTGGCCGCAGAAATAGCGCGCTCAGATTGGCGTATTCATCTCGATTGGATCGCGGCGGCTTTCGCCCGCAGCTCGCGGCAATAAAACGTTGTTCGGCAGATTCTTCCGGGCCGTCACCGGCGCAATACCTTTCGCCGCTGCACGCCGCTTAACCAAAATGCCACCTCGCCGCCAAAATGGTATTGGCATGAATTTCCACGGTATCGGCGATCTCGCGCGCATAGCCGCCGGCCATGGCGATCGCCACCGGGATGCCGCGCTCGCGGCAGGCGGCGAAGACCATCTCGTCGCGCTTCAGCAGTCCCGCCTTGGATAGCTTGAGCCGCCCCAAGCGGTCGCCTTCAAAGGGATCGGCACCCGCCAGATAGATCACCAGCTGCGGCGAACTTTTCGCGAACGATTGCCCCAGACCCCGCGCCAATGCTTGTTCATAGGCCGGATCGCCAGTACCGTCTTCCAGTTCGATATCGAGGTCGCTCTGTTCCTTGCTGAACGGAAAATTATTCGCGCCGTGAATGGACAAGGTGAATATCGAATCGTCGCCGGCAACAATGGCCGCCGTGCCATTGCCCTGATGCACATCCGCATCGATCACCAACACCTGCGCCGCCAAGCCCTCGGCCTGCATGGCGCGCGCGGCGATTACCGCATCGTTGAACACACAGAAGCCTTCACCGTGGTCATAAAAAGCATGATGCGTACCGCCGGCCAGATTGGCTGCCGATCCCTCCTTCAACGCCGCGCGGCAGGCCGCGATGGTCGCGCCCGAAGAACGCTTCGACCGCTCCACCATCTGCAGCGACCAAGGAAAGCCGATGGCGCGAATATCCGCCGCACTCAGCTCGCCGCGCTCGACGCGCAGCACGTAGTCGGGTGCATGCGCGCGCGTGAGTTCGGTGAAGGTCGCGGCTGGGGGAATGATGAAATCGTTCGCCGCAAATTCACCGCTGGCGGCGAGGCGTTCGCGCAGCAGGCGGTATTTCTCCATGGGAAAGCGATGGCCGGGCGGCAGCGGCAAGACGAACTCGTCGCAATAGAAAAGCTTCATGAGAGAGAATCGGCAATCGGGCCAGTCCGGGATCAGGGAAGCGACCAGAATTCTGGCACGCCAATTTTCAAATTGAAAAATCGAGCCTAAATGCCGGAATTCAAGGCGCCAGCAATGCCAGCGCGCTATCGTCCTTGAGCGTGACGCCGCTGAGCTGGCGGCGCATGGCCTCGCGCAGCAGCCAGGCGATACGCTTCGCGGCGGGCGCGGGTGCAAGCCCTTCCGGGCGGATATTGCTGACGCAATTGCGTTCGGCGTCGCTGCGCCCGACCTTGGGCGCAAACGTCAGGTAGGCGCCGATACTGTCCGGCGAACTCAATCCCGGCCGTTCGCCGAGCAGGATCAGCGCCGCCCGCGCCTTGAGCAGTTCGCCGATTTCATCGGCAAGGGCGACGCGCGCCTGGCTGGCGATCACCAGCGGCGCGATGTGCAGCTCGTCGCCGAGTTCGACGCGCAGCGTGTGCAGCAGCGGTAGTGCATAGCGTTGCACCGCGACGGCGGAGAGGCCGTCGCCGATGACGACGACCAGATCAATGGGGGCCGCCGCGAGTTTATCGGCGGCGGCACGCAATCGCTCGGTGCTTTCCATATCGATGCGACGCCCCCAGTCCGGCCGACGCAGATAGGTATCGCGATCGGGCGCGCGGCTGTGCACGGCAATCGATGTCCAGCCGTCGTCGCGCAAGACCGCTTCGAGCGTCGGCACATCGAGCGCGATATGCACCGCGTCGCGGGCCTGCGCATGCGCGGCGGCAAAGCGCAGCACTTCGGCGGTCGGCAGGCTGGCGCCGCTGCGGCCGAGGGCGATGCGCGCGGGCGTGTGGCGGCGCAGTTCGGTCCACGGGTCGGCGGCCGACGGCAGCGAGACGGGCTTATCGGGATCGTTGCTCACGGGCGGCTCGCCAGTAATTTTTGCATCGACGCCGCCAATGCCGGATTGCCGGCTGCCGGCAATAGTTTGCCGGCAGCGTCGCTGACGCCCATCGACTGCAACCACTGCTCGAATTCCGGCGCGCGCTTGAGACTGAGCAGCTCGCGGATAAACAGCGCATCGTGGAAGGAGGTGCTCTGGTAATTCAGCATCACATCGTCTGCGCCCGGCACGCCCATCATGAAATTGAGGCCCGCCGTGGCCAGCAGCACCAGCAGATTGTCCATATCGTCCTGATCGGCTTCGGCGTGATTGGTGTAACAAATATCGCAGCCCATCGGCAGGCCGAGCAGCTTGCCGCAGAAATGATCCTCGAGCCCGGCGCGCACGATCTGTTTGCCGTCGTAAAGATATTCGGGGCCGATAAAGCCGACGACCGTATTCACCAGCAGCGGCCGATAGCGCCGCGCCACCGCATAAGCGCGCGCCTCGAGCGTTTGCTGGTCCACGCCGTGATGCGCATTGGCGGACAGCGCGCTGCCCTGCCCGGTCTCGAAATACATCACGTTGTCGCCGATCGTGCCGCGCCGCAGCGACTGCGCGGCCGCATGCGCCTCGTCGAGCAGGGCGAGACTGATGCCGAAGCTGCGGTTCGCGTCCTCGCTGCCGGCGACCGACTGAAACACCAGGTCGACCGGCGCGCCGGCCCCGATCGCCTGCAGGGTGTTGCTGACATGGGTGAGCACGCAGGACTGGGTCGGGATGGCATGGCGCTCGATCAGCTCGCCCAGCAGATTCAACAGCCGCACCAGGGCCGGCACACTGTCGGCCGCCGGATTGATGCCGATCACCGCATCGCCCGCGCCATACATCAGGCCATCGAAAATGCTGGCGACGATCCCGGCCGGGCTGTCGACCGGATGATTGGGCTGCAAGCGCACTGCCAGATGGCCGCGCAGGCCGATGGTCGAGCGAAAGCGCGTGACCACATTGCAGCGGCTGGCGACCAGAATCAGATCCTGATTGCGCATCAACTTGCTGACCGCGGCCACCATCTCGGGCGTGAGGCCGGGAGCGAGCGCGACCAGTATCGCCGGCGTCGCCGCGGACAATAACCAATCGCGAAAACCGCCGACCGTCAGATGCGCCACCGGTGCGAAGGCAGCGGCATCGTGCGAATCGATGATCAGGCGCGTGACCGCATCCTGCTCATAAGGAATCAGCGCCTCGTGGAGGAACGTCGACAGCGGCAGCTCGGCCAGCGCCGTACAGGCTGCGATGCGCTCCTGCGCACTGGCGGCGGCGATGCCGGCAAGCTGGTCGCCGGAGCGCAGCGGCGTGGCCTTCGCCATCAACGCCCTGAGGTCGGGGAATTGATAGGTGGTGCTGCCGAGGGTGCTGCGGTAGCGCATCGCGTTGCTTTCTCCCAATGGAAAGCATCAGACCTCAAGCGCTAGCCGGCTGTCAATTCGATGCGGATTACTGCCGGCCGTCGCGAACGATTACCTACGTGGCAGAAAATGAAACCCCAGCATTGATGCGGCTTTCGAAGCATTTTTGCCCCGAAACCAGCGCCAAATGGCGTTCTACGTTAATTTTGATAGTGAAAAAAGACAAGCAACTCACTGTTGCGGCTGGCGAGGGGCCTGCTCACCAATTTGAAAGCCTTATTGGTGTTTGACTCTATTTTTCACTGGAATGTCCGCAACGGACCGCTCGGGAATATTCCCTCACTAATTGGTCTTAACCTCAAATATCGTGACAGGTTCATCTCGTCCTCTTAGATGCACCTCTCCCAAAGCATGGGTTTCAACGTTAATACTGAGATGCCTTTTTGTCGATTCAGAAATGATGATGTGACTGTTGAATTGCTTATTCAGTCCCTCAAGTCTTGATGCCACATTCACTGCGTCACCAATCAACGTATAGTCGAATCGACGCTTGGAGCCCACGTTTCCAACGGTCACCACGCCAAGATTAATGGCTATGCCGATATCTAAAATGGGAAGGCCCTCGGAAGCCCATTTCGTCTTCAGCTTTTCCAGTCTTTTAACCATCCCTTTTGCGGCTATTACAGCCCGATCTGCATGATCGGGTTGATCGATTGGGGCGCCCCAGAAAGCCATAATGGCATCTCCAATGAATTTATCGACAACCCCCTCCGTTGCCATGACTTCCTCGGTCATTTCGTCAAAATATTCTTGAAGCATTTTTGTAAGTTGGCGTGGCGGTACCTTTTCGCTGAGACTGGTGAACGATCGGATGTCAGAAAACATAATGGTCACTTCCCGGCGCTGACTTTCCAATCTGCTTGGTTCACGAAGAATGGCCTCCAGAATCTGCGGAGAGAAATAGTTCTGAAAAGCGGCACGGATTTTTTGCTTCTCTGTTTCATGCTTCAGTAGTGAAGTGATCAAAAGTACAAGGAAGACGCTGAAGGACACCGTCCCCATCAATAAAGAAAACAACAACATATTGCGTAGGGTTGCCTGTGCCTGCGACGTATTTTGATACCCAATAATTGTCCCTACTGGCTTTCCCTTCGTATCCGTAACTGACGTATACAAAACATAGTATGGATTACCATCGTCAGCATACTTGTCACCGGATTCCGTCGACTGCCGACCAACTATCATTGGGTCGACTTGAAATGGTATTCGCCCGCTTGACCTTAGCAATCGCCCGCCATCCGAAACGATGGCATGTTGAATTTCATTATCGATAGCGCTAGGGTCGTAACGACTAAGGTCAGCTATTCCAGGAGGAAATTCCTTTCCATTCTTCATCAAAGCGGATGCAGCATCTGGCTTGGAATCGAATTCCGAAACGCCAAGTACCCCATAACCACCCGTGATCGGGATAGTCAATAGAAGCCAGTGCTCTCCTAATGGGCTGACATATGGAATAGGAATAGGCTTTTCATTGAAATTTTCCAGCCATGGCATTTTCACGTGAGGTAAAAAATCTGGGGCGTAAGCGTTACTCCCACCTTGAGTATCGATTACTGTTCCGTCCTGATTAATGATCTGGAACGCATTCGCATCAACAGCGGCCTTGTTGTACCCGACCACATCTGGGGCAGTGGTGTAGTTGATACGCTTGTTGATGTCCACGGCGTCCAGCCGTAGGTTCTCAACAATCATTGCTCGTGTCTGCCAACGGACAAACCAATACTGGGCAATTGACGCGACCGCAAAAAATATTGCTAGCGTCAGCGTCGCCCACTTGAGTTGCGTGAGCGTCGGTTTGCCAAGCACAGTAAGATTCATTGCATTGGACTCCCGGCAACCCGGTTAATTTAAGGCTGCATTGTGATCGCTACTGCCATTCAAATTACCGGCAGCTTCGGGCAGATTGCAGACATCGCAATTTCCAAAACCGAACGATTGTTCCAAATACGAAGTCGCGAACTAAGAAGCCGGCGGCGCCACCTTCATCACCTCTTCCAGCGTCGTCACCCCCTGCGCCACCTTCATCGCGCCCGACAGCCGCAAGGGTCGCATCCCCGCACGATAGGCTTCGGCAGTGATCGCAGCTAGGTCGGCATTCTCGACGATCAGTTTCTTGATGTTCTGGTCGAGGATCAGGATTTCGTAGATGCCGACGCGGCCCTTGTAGCCGGTGTTGCGGCATTCGAGGCAGCCGACCGGTTTGTAGATTTCCTTGGGCGCTTCGCCTTTCCAGGGTGAAACCATGTCGTGCCAGAGCTTGGTCCTGACCGGATCGTCGAAAGGAATTTTTTCCTTGCAGTGCGGGCACAGGGTGCGCACCAGGCGCTGGGCCATGACGCCGAGGACCGTTGAATTGATCAGATAAGCGGGCGCGCCGAGGTCGAGCAGGCGGGCGACAGCCGTCGGCGCGTCATTGGTGTGCAGGGTGGAGAGCACCAGGTGGCCGGTGAGCGCCGACTGGATTGCCATCTCGGCGGTGGGCAGATCGCGAATCTCGCCGACCATGATGATGTCCGGGTCCTGCCGCATCAGGGCGCGCACGCCTTCGGCGAAGCCGAGATCGATCTGCGTCTGCACCTGCATCTGGTTGAAGGCGGGCTCGACCATCTCGATCGGGTCTTCAATGGTGCAGACATTCACGTCGGGCGTGGCCAGCATCTTCAGGGTGGAGTACAGCGTGGTAGTTTTGCCGGAGCCGGTCGGCCCCGTCACCAGCACAATGCCGCCGGGGTTACTGATCAGGCTTTGCCATTTCTCGAAATCTTCGGGGCTGAAACCGAGCTCGGTGAAATCGCGCACCAGCACATCGGGGTCGAAAATGCGCATCACCAGTTTTTCGCCGAACGCGGTCGGCAGGGTGGAGAGGCGCAGCTCGATCTCGTCGCCGTCGGGCATGCGCGTCTTGATGCGGCCGTCCTGCGGGCGGCGTTTTTCGACCACGTCCATACGACCGAGGATCTTGATGCGCGAGGTCATCGCCGCGGCGACCGTGGCCGGTACCTGGTAGACCTGATGCAGCACGCCGTCGATGCGGAAGCGGATGGTGGCGACGTCGCGGCGCGGTTCAAGATGAATATCGCTGGCGCGCTGGTCGAAGGCGTACTGCCACAGCCAATCGACCAGATGCACGATGTGATGGTCGTTGGCGTCGAGCGTGCGGCCGGCGCTGCCCAGCTCCACCAACTGCTCGAAGTTGTTGATGCTGCCGGCGACGATCTCGCTTTTCTCGCCGCGCTTGACCGATTTGGCGAGGTTGTAGAACTCGCTCACATAACGGGCGATATCCACCGGGCTGGCGACCACCAGCTGGATGTTCATGCGCAGCATTTCGCCAAGGTCGCGCTGCCAGCTGGTGACGAAGGGTTCGCAAGTGGCGATCACCGCATCGCGGCCATTGATGCCCACCGGCAGGATATTGCGCCGCGCCGCGTAGTCGGAAGACATCACCTCGGTGACGGCGCGCAGGTCGATCTTCAACGGGTCGATATGAAAATACGGCAGGCCGACACGGCCGGCCATCCATTCGGTCAGGCGCTCCAGCTCCAGCGAGCGCAGCGGCGGCTTCTGCGACTTGATCCGCGCCTTGGCGACGATGTTCAATGGATGATCGTCGGTGGGCGTGGAACGCTGCTCCTGCGCAAGCTTGTCGCCCTCTTCTTTCAGGATGTAGCCGTCCTCCAGCAAAGCCTCCAGCACTTCGCGCAGCGTAATATGGCGATCCGACTTGGTTCCTTTCGCCAGCGGCGCCAGCTTGGGCAATGCAATCGCGGCAGGAGTGGCCATGGCTTGGGAGCTCGGGTAATGAATGTGAATGTTGAATGCTGAATGTAATTGGGAAGCGGGCCGGCAGTACGCTGCTACAGCGCGGCGCAACAGCGGATCAATAATACCGCGACGGGTGTTCGCCTGCCATGTTGTTGTCGTGAATCAGGTTAAGGCCATGTGAATGCGGTATTTCTCTTGTTTCTGTAAAGCCGCCGGCATCGGCGCCGACATATAATTCTTCGCCATGAAACGTCCCTTTCCGATGATCCGCAGCCGTGCCTTGACCGTTGCGGCCAGCCTGGCATTGCTGGCGGGTTGCGCCGCAGTCGCGCCGCCGATGGCGCCCGCCCAATCTCCGGCCGAATTTACGGCGGAAGTGATCGCGGCGCCCTCAGCGGAAAAATGCCGGCGCTGGTACCAGATGCTCGACGAGGCCGTCGAGCAAGGCGGCACCCGCGATGCCGGCGCGGCCCGCATCGCCGGATTTCCGCAATTACGCATGGACCGTTTCGCGGCTTCGTTCAAGGATGCGTTGCGGTATGCACCGCGGGATGCATCGCCGACACAACCGGACCCGGCCCGTGCGGCGCAGCGCCGTGCCCTGCTGGACTATCTGCAGGATCTCGACACCGAGGCCCGCCTGTTCGAGCTGGGCAATCTGCCCGCGGCGGCGCGATTCCGCCTCGGCCTGAAATCCGCGGAAACATTGGCGCCCATGCTCGGCACCTGCGCGGCGGAAATGAGCCGCAACACCTTCAGCGGCGCAGCGGAAGCCGATTCAATCGCCGCACTGTCGAGCCAGCTGACGGTTCCCGACCAGTATGCCGACTGGAAACGCATACTGGGGCTATATGCACTGACCTCGATTCCTTTTTTGCACGGCGTCGAGGCTTGGCAGCAGGAAACGGCGCGGCGCTTTGCACAGGAAGCGGAGCGTGAACCGGACACGGCGTCGCGTTATGTGCCCGCACCGACTGCCGCCGGGCAGACCCAGAACATGCTGCAACGTTTCGCCGCCGGCCCGCGCGATGAACTCGGCATTCCACAACTGTCGGTCGAGGACTGGGCGACGCTGCTGGCGCAATACGCACCGGTGTTCGAGATTGAATCGGGCGGCGCGGCGGACAAAGACAGCGATCGATTCGGCACACTGCGCTTCGCCGGCGAAGGCCCGCCCATAGTCGATGCGGACAAGCCGGTCGCCTACCGGCGCATCGCCTTCACACGCTATCGCGGCCAGACGCTGGTGCAACTGGTCTATGGCATCTGGTTCCCGCAGCGGCCCGCAGCGCAGACCATCGACCTGCTCGCCGGACGCCTGGATGGCGTGATGATCCGCATCACCCTGGATGCGCGCGGCGCGCCCCTGCTGGTGGACAGCATTCACGCCTGCGGTTGTTACCACCTGTTCTTCCCCGGCCCACGCCTGAGTCCGCGGCCGGCCCCGCGGGACCATATGGAATGGGCGTTCATTCCCGCCCGCTTGCCGATGCTGGATGCCGGCCAACGCGTGCAGGTGCGACTGGCGCCATCGAGTCACTATCTGATCGATATCAGGCCGTTCAACGGCGCGCCGCGCGCGACGGATATTCGCTACCGCCTGCGCGACGACAATGAATTGCGCGCCCTGCCGCTGCCCGGCGGCGGTCAGCGCAGCGTCTTCGGCAGCGACGGCATCATCGCCGGCAGCGAACGCGGCGAGCGTTTCCTGTTCTGGCCGATGGGCATCGCCAGCCCCGGTGCAATGCGCCAGTGGGGCACCCATGCCACCGCTTTCGTCGGCCGCCGTCACTTCGACGACGCCGACCTGATCGAGCAGCGTTTCGACATCAAGCCGGACTAGCCACGCCCGGACCGGTTAGGCCAGCTTCGGCATCCCGGCGCAGATCGCCAGCGCGGCGCGCTTGGTGACATAGCGCAGCCCGGAAGAGAGCGTGATGATGCCGCGCTCCTCGTCGGTCTTGCTGTCCTTCACCGCCTCGATCTGAATGATGTGCGCGGTAAACAGATACACCGTCAACGCCCGCCTGGCGTCGAACATCACCACCCGCATGCCGTCCTTGTCGCGCGAATCCGCCGAAAAATTGTTCTCGACCGGATTCACCGATTCCACAATGTAACCATCGCTCATGATGCTGCCCCGCGGATTACGCGACTCGGGAGGAGTCTCTGATGATAAGCCGTGGGTGAGAGTAACACGCGAGTGTTGAACGCCTTGTGCGCTGGCGAACATGTGCACAAAGATTATTGGGCGCGGCGGAATGGAAAATGAAACCACAGCATTGGCGCGGGTTTCGGAGCATTTTTGCCCCGAAAGGCGCGCCAAATGGCGTTCTACGTTTTAGGGTACATCTCGAAACCTCAAATATTCGTCATTCCAGCGCAGGCTGGAATCCAGTCCTTCGTATATTCAAACACTTGGACGGACTGGGTCCCAGCCTGCGCTGGGACGACGCGGTTTTTAGAAGTCCTCCTTATTCGACAAGCCGCTGGATAGCATAGATGTGGCAGGGCATTCGTCGCCATTCTCTTGGGATTCTGCGCGATCAATTTGAATCGGCAATTGCTGACCGAAGTTTCTTTGCGAACAGTTGCGCTTCCGACTCGCTAAGTTCAACAGGGTCTCCGAATGCTGAAATACACAGCATGTGGACCGCACCGTCGGCGGCCCAAACGTTGGCGCGCTCCGTTACGCCTTGAGTAACATCAACAGCGCTTGGCATTTGCTGGAGAAGGCCGGCGAGAAACTCGCGGGTAACGCCAAGACGCGTTTGAAACTCAGCGTCCGCAATGTGAATACCGTTGCACATTTCATTTATCGCGTTACTGAGGCCAACGAGTTCTTCGCCGGTAATCGAGAGCAATATTCTTTCATTGGACTGAAGTACGACGTTCATGTGAGTTCTAGCCTTAGCGAATTAAGGTACATAACTAGTTTCAGTCAAAACAACCTCACCACCGCCGGCCCCGCCAGCAATATCCACGCGATCCCCGTCACCACCAGGCTCAAAAACACCGCCGCGCTGCCAAGATCCTTGGCGCGCTTCGAGAGCTCGTTATTTTCCAGGCTGACGCGATCGACGATCGCTTCGATCGCCGAGTTGAGCAGTTCCACCACCAGGACGAACATCAAGGTCATGATGAGGATGATTCGTTCGACGAGATCGAGCGGCAGGAAGATGGCGAAGGGCAGCAGTACCAGGCACAGAACCAGTTCCTGCTGGAAGGCATGCTCGTATTTGAGCGCGGCTGCGAACCCTTCCATCGAATAGAAAAATGCGCGCCAGATGCGCACCAGGCCGCTTTTGCTTTTGTGGGGGCTGTCGCTTGAGTCGGGTTGCATGCTTTCTCCGTTTTTCTTTTGCGGTTTGCTGTGGCGATGCAAGGTTATATCAAATATCAGCGTACGAGGCAGATGCGATAGCGCGTCGTCCCAGCGCAGGCTGCCCCGTCCCGAACTAACGAAGGACTGGATTCGGGCCTGCGCTGGAATGACGACACTTGTCGTGCAAAAAAACACATCGTCCCGGCGCAGGCCGGGACCCGGTCTGTACAAGAATGTTTTCACGTCTGGACGGCAAGACAGGCGCTATGCCTTATTAGGCAGCGTGGCCGGGGCGCGCATGGTCGGCATGGGCATGGGCGATCACGGCACGGGCCGCCGGACGCCAGGGGTCGACGTAAAACGCCGGCGGCGCAATACAGGCCGCGCACGGTATGTTCCAGCAGGGGCATAGCGGATGAATACCGGGATGAATACTGAAGAACAGGCAACAAGCGGCGGACAACAGAACTTCTCCCCTTATAATCATACTGCTGCTCATTCAAACCATAATATGACCTCACCAACTTCAAGCGCCGCATGGCAGGAATTAGCTGCGGAAGCAGAACGTCTAAAAACGTGGACGTCAGTCGCGGCATCGAGTACCGCGGCCGGCGCGGTATCCGAAATTGAGCCGATCAAGGCCGCCGGCCTCTATGCCGATTTCTCGCGGCAGGCGATCGACGCCAAGACGCTGGCCGCCCTGGTCGGCCTGGCCGAGGCCATGGCCTTGCCGGTGCAGCGCGAGCGCCTGTTCAACGGCGGCATCGTCAACAAAACCGAGAATCGCCCGGCCCTGCACACCGCGCTGCGCGATGATGCGACGGCGCCGCTGATGGTCGATGGCCGCGATGTGCGCCCGCTGATTGCGGCGCAACTGAAAAAGGTCGAGGCCTTCAGCAATGCGGTGCGCGCCGGCAAACGCCGCGGCGTCAGCGCCCAGGCCTTTACCGATGTGGTCGCGATCGGCATCGGCGGCTCTTCGCTGGGACCGGCCTTCGTTTGCGCGGCGCTGGCGCCTTGTACCAATAGTGGCAGCGGACCGCGCGTGCATTTCGTCTCGAACATCGACGGCTACAGCCTGCAAACCACGCTGGCCACGCTGAACCCGGCGACTACACTGTTCACCGTCACTTCCAAGACCTTCACCACCGACGAGACGCGCAGCAATGCCGACTCCGCCGCCGCCTGGCTGGCGCGCGCCCTCGGCGACGACGCCGAGGTGCGGGAGGCGCATTTCGTCGCGATCACGGCGGATGTGGCCGAGGCGCGCCGCCAGGGCTATCGCGAGGAAAACATCTTCGAGTTCTGGGATTGGGTCGGCGGCCGCTATTCGCTGTGGTCGGCGGTCGGGCTGCCGATCGCGCTGGCCCAGGGCTATGCCGAATTCGAACGGCTGCTGGCCGGCGCACGCGCCATGGACCGGCATTTTCTGACGGCGCCGACCGCGCGCAATCTGCCGGTGATGCTGGCGCTCACCGGCATCTGGAACCGCAATTTTCTGCATATGGGCGCGCACGCGGTGCTGCCCTATGCCGAGCGCCTCGCCATGCTGCCGCGCCATCTGCAGCAGGTGGAAATGGAATCGACCGGCAAATCGGTGGGCCTTGACGGCAAGGCGCTGGATTACGCCACCTGCCCGCTGATTTTCGGCGAGGTCGGCACCAATGGCCAGCATTCGTTTCATCAACTCCTCCACCAGGGCAGCGACAAAATTTCCGCCGACATCCTGATGGTGGCCGTCAGCCAAAGCAAGCTCGAGGGCCACCACCAGAAACTGCTGTCCAGCGCGCTAGCGCAAGCCGATGCGCTGTGGTTCGGCCGCGATGCCGCGCAGGCCTACGCGGCCTCGGCCGATATCAAGGATGAAACCGAGCGGCGCACCCTGGCCGCGCACCGCACCCAGCACGGCAGGCGCCCGGTGACCCTGCTGGTCCTGCCGCGCGTCGACGCCTTTCACCTCGGCGCCCTGATCGCCATGTACGAGCACAAGGTGTTTACACAGGGCGTGATCTGGAATATCGATCCTTTCGACCAATGGGGCGTGGAGCTGGGCAAGACCATCGCCAAATCGCTCCTCCCCTTTGTCGATATCGCCACCAATGCCGACGACGCCGTGCCGGCACATCTGCAGGCGACCATTGCGCACCTGCGCCGCGCAGCAAACGATTAAGCTCGTACAATCCAGTCATGTCTTCTGCAACATCCCGCCATGAACAACTGATTCTCGCCCTCAATGAGCCGGTCTTCGAGCTCGATGCGGCGGGCACCGTCGTTTACGCCTCGCCGGCCGTCAAGCGCTGGACCGGCGAAGATAGCGGCTATGTGTTCGCCGCGCGTTTGGGCGCCGGCGAGCAGGGGCGCTTCGAGCAGACGCTGAAGCGGGTGATCGAGGGCAAGACCATGAGCGCCACCCTGGAACTGATGCTGGCCCCGTCCGGGGGCGAGGCGCTGCCGGTGGAGATCAAGCTCGCCGCCGTCTCCCGCGAGGGCGGCAAGGTGTCCGGCGCGGCCGGCTGGTTGCGCGATCTGAGCGTGGAAAAAGCCAATGAAATTGCCGCCAATGTGCAGGGCACCCATCTGCTCGACCTGGTGGAAAACGTCTCCGACGCCTGCGTGGTCGAGGGCGCCGACGGCATGGTGGAGATGGTCAACGGCGCCTTCTGCGATCTGTTCGCCATCAAATCCGCTTCGCAGTCCCTGGTCGGCATGTCCTGCGCGCAATTGTTCGAAGACGCCGCCAAGGTTACCGAGAAACGCCAGGGACCGGTCTACTTTCCGCTCGATGCCGAGGAAGCCGATCAGCTGGAATTCGCGCTCAGCGACGGCAAGGGCGTCGAGCAGCAGACCCTGCCGGTAGCCGGCGAGAACGGCATCGCCGGGCGTCTGCACCTGTTCCGCCCGACCCTCAAGCACGATGCCAAAGACGCCAAGAATTTATCCGCCATCACCGCCACCGCGGCAGTGCAGATGGAGCTGATCGAGCGCATCGCGCGCGAGCTCGCCGCCACGGTCGAGGGCGCCGGCAGCGCGTTGCGCCGCACCGAGCAACTGGAGCTGCCCACCGATGCGCTGGAACATATCCGCCAGGTCGAGACCTCGGCCAAATCGGCATTCGCGGCCATCGCCGGGCTGATCGATTTCTCGCGCCTGGAATCGGGCGATGTAGTGCTCGATGCCGGCGACTTTTACCTGCGTGACCAGGTCGCCACCATGCTGGAGCGCCTGGTGCATACCGCCGAAACACACGGCCTGCAACTGAAACTGCGCATCGAGCAGGATGTGCCGGACAATCTGCGCGGCGACGGCGCGCGCCTGATCCTGGCGCTGCGCAATCTGCTGGAATGCGGCCTGAGCGGCGACGATGCCGGCGGCGAGCTGGGCCTCGCCATCGAGCCCGAGTATGTGGCCGACGGCGTGATTCACCTGAGCTTCACGGTCGAGCATACGCAGCCCAGGGGCATCGCGCGCGCCAAGACGCTTTCGCCGGCCGGGGTGATGAAATATTCGCTGGCGCGGCAGATCGTGCGTGCGCTCGGCGGCAAGGTTGAAATCCGCGAGCGCAAGGAATCTATTGCCTACCACTTCACCGCCGCCTTCCCGATCCACGGCGCCAAACCTGCGCGCACGCGTCCGACCTTCGTCACCCTGACCGGCCTGCCGGTGCTGATCGTCAGCGGCGACCCCGCCGAGCGCAAGGAGCTCGCCGAGCTGGCGCGCAGCTGGCGCATGCATCCGCGCGAGGCCGACAACGCGGCCATGGCCCTGCAACTGCTGACCCGTGTCGGCGCGGAAAACGGCGCCATTCCCCTGGTCATCACCACCAACAATATGCGCGTGCAGGACGGCTTCATGCTGGCCTTCCGCATCAAGCACCAGCCGCGGCTGCGCAATACCGCCGTCATCATGCTGGCGCGCGGCGGCCGCCCGGGCGACGCCATCCAGTGCCGCGAAAATGGCATCAGCGCCTACCTGCGCCATCCGATCAGCGCCGACCAGCTCAATGAGGCGATCACCGCGGTGATGGGCGCCGAGGAAGATGCCGAATCGACCCAGACCCTGATCACGCGCCACAGCCTGCGCGAAGCCAAGGCCGGCACGATATTGCTGATCGACAGCAACCGCGAACAGGCGGCGCTGGCGGCCAAGGCCTTGCGCAAAAAAGCTTACCGCGTAGTGGTGAGCGACAGCGCGCAGGATGCGCTGGCCGCCCTGCTGCAGGATATTTTCGACGTCATCCTCGTCGACCCCGCCACCCCCGGTTTCGCGGCCGGCGCCGAAATCACCGCGCAGCTGCGCGCCCTGTTCGCCGACGGCCGCGAAATCCCCGTGCTGCTCGCCGACAGCCGCAGCGGCGGTGCCGCCATCAACGCCGACAACAGCGCATACAGCGGCGTCATCACCAAGCCCTACGACAAAGAAACGATCGCGGAGAAGATTGCGCGGTTTGTGGGTCGGGCGGAGAGCTGAGGGTTTGCAAACCCTAGCACTGGCGCGCCTTTCGAAGCATTTTTGCCCCAAACGCCGCGCCAAATGGCGTTCTACAAAATAGAGCGGCGCCATACGAGGCAACAGCCAGTCGTAAGCTCCCCGTCAAGTAGACAGTCTAGACCAAAGGGATCAATCATAAATAACGGGTTCCCGCCATCTTATGCCCTGCGTTGTCGGACGCAAATGAGCCAAAACAACACACCGGAAACAAATCCCATCGGCCCAAAAAAACTGCCAAGCCAAAAAAAGAAAATCCCGAATCCACAACTTCAATTATCAATGCAGCAACTATGCCGACTACAACGCCGACTAGGCCATTCGCTTAATCAACCGTCGCACTTTGAAGTTGAATCCGCCTTTAATTCAAGACGGGTTCAGGGTTTTTGCATCACCACAATGGAACTAGCCCTCATCGAAGGGCGAAATGCCAGTTTCAACAGCCGCTCGGCCAGGCGCAGCCCTTCCCGGGAAAGAAGCTTTGGCCGCCTGGCCGTGTCGCGATAGAAAATTTCATTGAGCTCATGCACCATCGGCACGACGTTGAAATTGCCGAAGCCGATCTCTTTGGCCCTTTGCATGATCAGCCAAGGGGGCATATCGCGTTCATTCACGCCATAGATTTTCATTGCCTCAACGGACCCTGGTGCAATTGAATGGCCTTCACCGGGCTCATGGGTGATCAGGGTGCCGCCGCTTTTCAAGGCCTTGAAGGCAGACCTCAAGGCAGCGCCTTCATCGTCGGAATGGTGCAGCGAGTCGAAAAAGACCGCGCAATCAAATTGCCCCGCCAAATCTAGATTTTCATAATCGCCAAGAATGAAACTCAAGCTGTTGCTGGTGCCTGGTGCATTCTCCGCCTGGTTTTCCCTGGCGAGCGATAGCATATCCTCGCTGATGTCCTGGCCCACGGTTTCATAGCCATACTTGGCAAAAAAAATGCTCGTCCATCCGCCACCACAGCCAAGGTCCAACAACCTGGCAGGGGGAGGCTGCAACAGATTCATGATCGTGCCGATCGAAGCCAGGTTGAGCCCACAATAACGGTCGGAAAACGGCTTCCTCTTCGAGTGGTCCCACCCCCCGGGACCAGTTTTTTCCAGATAGGATTGCTCCGCCTGCTTAGTCATATGCGCGTCATCTCCGGTAACATTTCGTACAGATGCTTCACCTATTTTGTGAAAACTTCCTTGACTTTATGCGCGCCGGATTTAGCAACTTCTTTTATCTCCTTGGCCGCCTCTTTCACTTCCGGCTTCACTTCCTTGGCATCGGATTTTATCGTCGATTTTGCCTGTTTGGCGTCTTGCCAGCAATATATGGGGCCATGCTCGACCATGTTTACGGCCCGAGCTTCTGCTGCCCCACGATCGGCTGGGTACTGCCCTCATGTTCGCGTCGCGGCCGCCCCCGTGGTTTTGCTTCGCGCCGTATCCCGGTCATCTTTTCAATCCGGGCATAGAAGCGTTCATTGCCCAGCGGTTGGTTCTGATTCAGCGCCAGGCGGATATCGTCAATCGCCGCCGTATCGAGATGCGCGCGGAACAGGTCCCGATAGGCGCTTTGCCGCTCTCTGTCGCTGCGCCCCAGGGCCTGAAAGAGTGGATGGGGCGTAAGCAAATCATCTGTCTGCCCGAGGGCATTGGCACGATAGCTGGTCCAGCGATAATGCGCCGGATCATCCACCATTGCTGCCCTCACCGGATTGAGTTCGATATAGCGCTGGCAAGTTAATAGATAGGTGTCGCTTTGCACCAGCGAGGACTTGTAACGGCTGTCCCACAAAGTGCCCGTGCGCTGGTAGCTGCGATTGATGTACTGCACATAGCGCCGGCCAATCGAAATGATGAGCTTGGGCACTGCCTCGGCTTTCTTCGGCGTGAGCAGCAGGTGCACATGATTGGTCATCAGCACATAGGCGTGCAGGGCGCACTGGTTTTCCACCAAGGCCCCTTTTAACCAATGAAGATAGCTCAGATAGTCTTCTTCGCCGAAGAAACAGGGCTCACGATTATGCCCACGCTGCACGATTTGCAGCGGGATTCCATCGAGGTGGACTCTTGGGCGGCGGGGCATGGCCTCATATTACGCTGTACTAGGAAATAAATCGAGCCTGGCCCCTTTAATTCGCTTTAATTCAGGCCCCTTTAATTCAGCCTGGCCCCTTTAATTCTTCTTTAATTCTTTTAATTACTTTAATTATTCTCATTTCAAATGCTGTATTTCTTGAAAGCATCTTCACGGGACAACAACTCCAGATTCGGCGCACCACCTCCATGCTGGCTACTATCTGGGTAATTTAACTCCCAATAACGTCCATCTCTTTTGTCGAAATAGAGTACAGACCAACCGTCATCAGAGCGTCCCTTTTCCACAAGCTCATTCTTGATTAGATGGTCAATACGCATAGCTGACGCATCAGCAACAAGCTTTCCATTTTCAAAGACCCATTTGCCAGTAATCTTCGTTTCGGTTGGTTGAATATTCATATTAGTGCGGAATCCATTGAGTTGTTCCTGGTGGAATCGGGCCGTTTGGAATCACAAACTCTGCTGCTTCTCCGGCAGTTTTACCACCCCCAACAAAACCGGGATTTGTCCTAAGTACCGGCGACGCAATGCCATTTACCGACGAGCTTGGAAATTCGAGCACCTTAAATCCGCCAGGTACATTCGGAATCGTTAGCTTGTCTGCAATTTGCGCATTAGACAATCCTCGCAATTCGCTGGCATTGGTAACAAATACGTCCGCTTCACCAGCTTTGCCGAGTGTAGTCGGATTAAGGCCGCGAGGCACAACGCGAGCCAATGTGCCCGAAACCGGATTTGCTATTCCCTTTACCGCTAGAGCCGGCCCGACTTCACCCAGCGGCCCCATTGCCACCAATGACGCACCAGACCACCACTTATAAACCTCAGAAACAGCATCCGTAGCTGTGGCCATAATTTTGTGGAACGACTCGGATAGAAGATCGTCGCAGTCCCCTTCATGGAAACAGTAATTAAAGAGATAACCATAAGCCGAGGTCATGGCGCCATTAGCGAACTTACCACCCGTAATGACCGATGTTGTGCCACCACCTACCACCGTAGCTGCGAACTGTCCCGGTTTGCCCCAATCATTTGGCGTGTTATCGGTGATGAATTTCCCCACCACAGCCGCCGCCGCACCTCGCCCGCATCCGTCAGCGCCCCCGTCAATAGCACCACTTATACAGCCCGCTACGGCGTGCGCAGCATAGTTTTCAGTTAGGTCAGAGTACCCCCCCGCCCAACCCATCAACGCCCCAGTAAGCGCCCCTTGCGCCGCCGCCTTGAAATCGCCACCGCTAGCAACTAGTGAACCCGCGAAGCCTCCAGCGGCGCCCCCAGCAATTGCACCTCCGCCTAACTCAACACCTACATACTGGCCTGTATAGTAAGCCACTACGATAGCGATTGCGGTGCGAACGTACTGATTATGCCAAGCCTTCTTCCAAGTCTTGCTCAACCACGAGTACCCACTCGGATCCGTAAGCACAAACGGGTCGTTCATCACATAGACGTAGCGGTTGTACGACAGCGTCATCCCCGGCGCCTGGATATACGGGTCCGCACTCATGAACCTTCCCAGCGTCGGATCGTAAATCCGCCCATTCATATGAATCAGCCCCACCGTATCCAGCATCTCGTGGCCGGTATAGCCACGGTCGTTCTGCGGCAGTAAGGTGTTCGTGCTGTCCGTTCCGTCCGGGTTGCGGCGCTTGCCGAAGGCATCATAGTTCAGCAGTTCGATCGCCGCGCCGTTGAAGTCGGTAACTGCGACCACACTGCCCAGCTGGTCCTGATGGAAGTAGCGCACATCGGTCGGCGTGCCCCCCGGTGCGGCGGTGGTGTAGCGATCGACGAACACCCCCAGGCTGCGGCCGCCAGCACTGAGGTAGTACTTGTAGTCCACCGCCCCGGTATCGCTATTGGTCTCCTGCTCGAAGGCGGCCAGGTACAAGGTGGTCAGGGTGCCGCTGCTACTGGGCAGGGTAGCGACCTGCTTCAAACGCTGATGCTCGGGCCCGTAAGTGAAGGTATCGGTCTTGTTGACGCCATTGACGGTGCCGCGAATGATGCTCAGCGGCATATTGAAGCCGGTCCAGTTGATGGTCAGGTCGGCCGCTGTTTTGAGATTGCCGTTGGCGTCGTATTGGTAGGTCGGGTTGGTGACGCCGTAACCGCCGGCAATGCCGCTGGTGCCCTGCACGGTGCCGGTGATGCCGGCAAGCTTGTGGGTGCCGGCGGTGTAGTTGTACTGGCAGTTGGCGACGCCGCGCCCATTGATGCAGGCACCGTCCTTGGTGATGAAGTTGCCGTTGTAGTCGTACACATAGTTCTTGTTGCCAGCCCGCCGAGGCTGGAGGCCACCGCCGTGATCTGATTCAGATCGTCGTAGGTGTAGGTCTCGCTGATGGTGGCGCCGGCATTGACCCAGTTGCGTTGCAGCACTTGGTCGATATTGTTGTAGGTGGCGCCGTTGTATTGCAGGGCGCTGGCGGTGTTGACCGTCTGGGTGGTGCCGGTGGTAACCAGCATCGAGCGGCCGCGGTCATCATAGGTCCGCTGCGTGACCAGGCCGTTGCCCATGGTCTCATTGGTGATGTGGCCGAAGGCGTCCACGCCATTGCCTTGCCACAGCACCGCACTGGTAGATACGCGCACCAGCTGCGAGGGGTAGCCCTGGGCGTTGTAGACATTGCGCACCGCAAAGCCTGCGGGATTGCTGGGGCCGGCGGGGTAGGTGGAGGTATCTACGCGGCCGGCGGTGTCGTAGGTGATGCCGCTGGTAAATACGGTGCCGCCCGAGGTCAGGGTGGTCAGTTCGCGGCTGCTGCGGCCGAGACTGTCGTAGCAGGAAATACGCGTGCTGTTGGCGGTGACCCCATCGGCCATCAGGGTAAAGGCGGCCGTCAACTTGCCCACTACCTTGTTATTGGCGGCCGAGCTTGCACATTCGCTGCGGTTGGCGTCGAACTCCCATTTGCTGTCAAGCCCCCCCTCGGTACGCCGGGTCATGCGGCCGAGGACGTCGTACTGCAGGGTGGTGGTCTGGCTCAGGGCATCGACCTGGCGGATCAGCTCGCCGAGGGCGTTGTAGTTGTATGACCAGCTGCCCATATCGGCATCGGCCATGCCGGTCTTGCGGCCGCGCAGGTCGTAGCTGACGGTATTGAGGATGCCGTTGGCGTCGGTGCCGATCAGATTGCTGTTGGCATCGTAGGCATAGCGGATGCGGCCGCCGGCGGGGTCTTCCACCAGGGCGGTCTGGCCGGCGACGTTCTTGGTGGCGATGGTGGTCTGCGGGGATTGGTTGCCGGTATAGACCGTGGTCTGGGTGACGAGGGCACTGTAGCTGGCGCTCTTGACCAAGGTATCGCTGCCGGTGAAGAAGTCATGCGCCTCGGTAACGCGGCCGAGAACGTCGTAGTAGTTCTTGATGGCCAGAACGGCGTTCTTGGCCGGCCAGGTATTGCGCTCGTAGGGGCGGAAGGTCTTATCGACGCGACCGAGTGCATCGTAGTACGTCAGACCGTCGTCGATCCAGTCGGTGTTGGCGAAATTGATACGCGTGGAGAAGAGCTTGCGGTTGGCCTGGTCGAGATAGGTGTAGACGGGCTGGCCGATCTGGGCGCCGGTGGAACTGTAGCTGATGCTGGTGATTTGGTAACAGATGGTGGTCTGGTTATAGGTCCATTGCCCGTAGCCGGTGCAGGGTGCGCCGGAGGTGCTGCCGGCGGGATTGGGGTAGCCGGTGGTGCTGTAGGTGCCGTCGGCGCGGTTCTCCTGCACGGTGCGGCCATAACCGTCATAGACCCAAGTGGTGGTCAGGCCGTTCGGCCCGGTGAGACTTAAGCGGGTGCCGAAGCGGGCATCGTAGATATGGGTCTCGGACTGGTTCAGCGCATTGGTGACTGTGGTGGGGAACTGGCCACGGTTGTCATAAACGGTGGCGCCGCTGCGTGCCGTGAATACGGAATCTGCTCCCGGCGCTGGGGCCGCGCCTTCGGCATAAGCGCCGGACAGGATCGGGCCGCTGCCGTTGCAGTTGCGCGTGGTCTTGGTGGCGACATTGCCGTAGCTCTCCTGGGTATAGACCGTGACCAGGCACATATCGGGGTTATTGGGCTCGATCACTTCCTTGATGAGCACCCCGGTGACGGGGTCGTAGTCGAAGATGCTGGTGCGCGTCTCGCCGGTGTTGCCGGCGGGCAGCGTGGGGGCGGCAGCAATGGTAATAGTTTGTACCGGACTGGTAACCGTGGCGTTATAGCTATCGGTGGCGCGCACCTGCAGATTGTAAGCACCGGCACCAAGGCCTTCCCACATATAGGTATAACTCGATGCAGTCGTCTTCGTAAAGATGACCGAGTTGTTTGCAATGAACTCAAGTTTCACGACGCCGGCGCTGCCGATAGCGTTGAATTTGATGCGCGCCGGCGCGATCGGTGCCAACGATTGCGTAGTCAAGCTGACCGTCGGCGGCGGCGGGGCAACCGTAAAAGATTGCACTACCTGTGGCGCCGCGTTGTAGGTGGCATTTCCCGCCTGATCGGCTGCAATGCTGCAACTACCTACGCTAACCAGGGTAATGGTAGTACCTGAAACGGTGCAAACAGGGGTCGTCAACGAACTGAAGCTGATACCAAGCCCGGAAGAGACCGTGGCACTTACCGCAAATGGCGCATCACTGCTCAATTTATTGGCGAGTGTACCAAAGCTGATTGTCTGATTCTGCTTTGCAACGGCCACAACGACATTTGTGGAATAGTCGCCAAACCAGGCCACACCGTCCTGCACCATCTGTGATTGGAAGTTATAACTGCCGGGGGTCGGCGCGGTAACATTGATACTGATCGTCGCCGTCGCACCCGGCGCAACTGACGCTGGCAAGGCGAATCGATTCGCTCCCCAAGTCGAGTTACTGATTGGGTTCTGCGAACCCAGGGAATATGCCGCGGCGGAAGTCCAAGTATTGGTTCCCGTGTTTTTCATGGTCACGGAAACCGGATATACCTGGCCCGTGACCATTGAAGAGGGAACTGACTGCGAAATGAATTGTGCAGCGTTGGGCGGAGCGGAAGCGGCAATGGAGAAAGCGACAATGCCATCCGTCTTTGCGACGGTACATCCGGCACCGAGCGTGCCGTTTTTAGGGGTGATGTCGAGGGAGTAATTTGCTGCGCCAAGTCCGCTTATCGTAAAAGATTGCGTTGTGCTTGCTACTGTCCCGGTTTGGCTTGTTGTACCGTTACTGGTGAGCGCCCAGGTCGCCCCCAAATACGAGGAATAACCCGAGTAGGTAAACGTGACCGTTGCTGAAGTCGTGCCGCTCGCAAATACGGTATTGTTCGCTGGCGAAGTGACGGTAATCACTTGCGTATAGTTTTCAGTCCCATCGCAAGGTGGAGGGGTGGCAAAGGCAGCGGACTGCGCCAAGAGTAACGCAAGCCCCAGCAATACGGCGAATGCCGAGCATGCAACATGCTTGCAATAGACGACCGACAGGGAAATTGGATTGTTCATCGTCATCTCCCCTTAGTTCGCAGGCTTGTTGCTGGTAACCACACTTTTCTTGAGCCGCCCGATCCACCAGTTCGCACCGGGGTCGTTGACGTATTCATTCGTGGTGGTCTTGCTGTAGCCGGTGGCCGCGCCTGGGTTGACGGCCGCATCGAAAACGCTTTCGTTCCACGGCGAGCCGGTCAGGATTTCGCTGGTGATGGTGCCGGGATTGCCGTAGCAATCGACATTCGAGGTAGTGCTTCGGGATTGGGGTAACGCCGAGCCATCCAGGTCCCAAGTCTTGGACAATGAACTGGCACTGTAGACCATGCAAGCCAGACCGCCGGTACAAGCGCCCGAACATAGCGCAGCCGAATTGGTGACCTGGAACGATCCATAGGTGACATCGCTGCGCGATAACTTGCTGCCCGCATTGGTCCAGCTCATTACGGTCTGCGGCGATCCGGTATACGGCCAGTCCGTAGCAAACCAGGTTCTATTGACAAGCCCGGTGATCGCATCTTGCGACTGTTGCCAGCCAAAACCCTGGGAGCTACGGCCGTCGTGGGAATACACTGCATTCGCATACCAGTAGTTGACAGCATTCCGTCCGCCAACAGCATTATCGGAGGTGATCGTCAAAACGGCCGGTATGTTTGGCGTCAATACCACTCGCGGATACGCCAGCGAGTATTCGCGGGAATAGCGTCCTGCGCCGGCCGCACTACTCAAAGGCGCATAATTGATGTCCGACTTCATGCCCAGACTTGTCGTGACACTGGCAAGCAAATCGGGAGAATTCACCGGTGCCATGCGTATATCCCATACTCCGTTGGCGCCGGTGTAGCCCGCCATATCTTGGGTTCCATCCCCGTTAAAGTCACCGAGAACGATATCTGGCGGTGTCAAGGTGAAACCATGGCTGTTGTAGCAGTTGAAGTTCACACTGCCGGCCAGGCAAACTATCCACAGGTCGCCATTGCTTGACCCGGCCCACACGGCAATATCAGTCTTGCCGTCGCCGTTGAAATCGCCGGAGACGAGATCGCTCGCCGGGTGATTTGCCGGCCCATTCCAATAACTGCAAGCGAAATTGCTTCCAGTGGATTGGCAGACCTGCCATATATCACTGTTGCCGGTGTAAGCAAGTAAGTCGGCTTTGCCATCACCATTGAAATCACCGATCGCGACCTGATCCCGGTTGACACCCGGCCCCGTCCAGTTGCTGCAGCTGAAATTGGTTTCACCCGCAAGACAAATCGTCCAAATGCCGTTTGCGCCGGTGTAGGCCGCCAAGTCCATTTTTCCGTCACCATTGAAATCGGCAGAAATGACAGCCGGGACCGTGACACCATGAACGGTTCGATATGTAAACGCTGTTCCGGCAATGCCGTTCCAATAGCTGCAGGAAAAATTGCTGCCCGTAGATTGGCAAATCTGCCATAAGTCGCCATTACTGGTATAGGCGGCAAAATCGGTTCGTCCATCACCATTGAAATCACCTGAAACGACATGATCTCGGGTAACGCCCGGACCCGCCCAGTTGCTGCAAATAAAATTTGTGTCGCCAGCCAGACAGATTTGCCATAAACCATTGCTGCCGGTGTAGGCTGCAAAGTCTGTCTTGCCGTCGCCATTGAAATCGCCGGTTATGACGTTCGGAGCATCAACGCCCGGGCCATTCCAGTAGCTGCACGTAAATCCGCTGCCGGTAGATTGGCAAATCTGCCACTGGTCACCAACCGATGTCCACGCGGCGAAATCGGTCCTCCCATCCCCGTTGAAATCACCTGTCACCACATGCATCGCCGCCACGCCGGGGCCGGTCCAATTCCCGGTGCCGCTGCCATTGAAGGCACTGAAATCCGCGGCCGGAGTATTGGGGGCGAAGGTGATAGGGTTCAGGCCGATCCAGTTTCCAGCACCATCCTTGCCAAATTCCTGGACACTCTGCAGTACCGAGCGCTGTGTCGCCGGGCTCGCTGTATAGCTCAGCCGATATTCGGTAACCGCCTGCTGTGTCGTGCCGCCACTTGGGCTTGCCCATGTGCGAACGGTAGTCAGCCGCTTATTGCTCGCAAGTCTCAGACCACCGACATAACCGATGCCAACATCGGACCTGGTTTCATAAACGAATTCAACCTTGTTGTATGGAGCCAGTCCTGTTACCGCATTGCCGGTGTAATTGATTGCAGACGTCATGTAATTGTTATTGGCGTTATCGCGCGCGTAGTCGATTGTCCAATAGTTCCCGTGCGAATCCAGCACGCGGACCAAAAGCCACATTGCCGTTGGCTGAGTTGAGCCACCACTGTAAAGATCGGCACGAGCATATTCCATCAATTCGCCAGCTTTTGTTTCAACCCTAAATTCGATATCGCTTGCCGACGTCGCGTAGGTGGTTTTTTGAACGCCCTGGCTTGAGATTGGCGTGCCGCTTCCTGCTGAAGCCGTTGCAAACGTCAATGAAGTTGGGTAATTGGTGTAGCTGGCTGAAGGCGTGCGCCAACCTAATGTTGGTGTCGATCCAATTTGGGTAATGCGACTACCGTTAAAAATTTCAGTTACATAAACGGCGTTGGGCTGGCCATAAGTTCCCGACTGAACAATTAAGCGCTGGCCGTCAAGGCACAGCTTGTCGTTTGCGTCCAGGTTCACGTTACCGCGAACGCCCGCATCTGTTGCCGGGCTGGAAGCGCAGCGACTAATGGAGGACACACCACCAAGGGTCCATCCAACCCCTGCATTACCGTTTCCGCCTTGACTGTTATAGGAGAGTGCAATCGATGGCTGCACTCCAGCGGTTCCCGGCGGCAAGCGCACCGGAATGCTGTAGGTGAACGCGCCGGAGGGACTTACGCTGCCGCTCCCGGCAGTCCCCACTTGCGCAAATGAGACGCCAGCCGAAATCGCCAGGACAGCTCCGGCCGCAATACAAAGTAATTTTTTGGAGTTTGCCAAGATGGAATTAAGCACACTTCGAAGTCGGGGCGCTGACAGTAATATCGCTGAATTAAAACGCCCACCAAACCTGCTATGCGTGCTTCCCATATGCTTCTCCCAATTGCCGCCGTTTTTGAAGTTTTTTGTGCAGAAGAGCGATTCGTGTTTCGATCACACTTTTCCACCAATGGCGAAAGTAACGAATTGTTAAATTGATACGCAAGGAATTTTGGGGGGTTGTGGAAAATTTGCTACAAATCTTTTTGCGAAACCTACCTGCACGCGTGGGAAAAGTCGGAAAGGTATTGACAGCAATAGGCGATTGATCGCAGTAGGAATTGCGTCGGCGCGAATGGCAGTGCCCCATGCTATCTTTAGAGATTAACAACTTGGCTTTCTGACTCGCACCACCTGGTAGATCAATAAACATGTCTTTGGATGATCGGCAAAAAATGCTTGGCGAAATCCTCCTTGCCCGCGGCAAGGTGGACAGCGCCAACCTCGATCGCGCCTTGAAGGTGCAAGAAGCCTCACGCGCTGATTCCGCCGCTGCGGAAAAAATCGGCGCCATCTTGACGCGCCTCGGCATGGTCTCGAGCCGCGATTTGACCGAAGCACTTGCCCATCAGCGCGGCTGGACGATCGTGCAGGCCAGCGAATTCCCGGAGCTTCCCGTATTGGAAGAAGTCATCTCGCCGCGCTTCATTCGTGAATCGCGCGCCATCCCGTTGACGGAAAGCGAAGACGAAATCGTGCTGGCGATGACCGATCCGGCAGATACATTCACCGTGCAGGCCTTTGGCGCCGCCACGCGTAAGCGCGTCAACGCGAAACTGCTTGCCCTGAACGATTTTGATGATTTATATGAACGCCTTTACGGTAGCGGAAAATCATCGATGGGGCAAATTGTCGAGAACATTTTTTCCGCGCGCGACGAGGAGCAGGAGTTCGGCGATATCGAGCACCTGAAAGACCTGGCCTCGGAAGCGCCAGTCATCCGCCTGGTCAACCTGGTGATCAATCACGCGCTGGAGCGCCGCGCTTCCGATATCCACATAGAACCTTTCGAGAATCGCCTGATCTTGCGCTACCGCGTCGATGGCGTGCTGCACGAAACCGAGTCGCCGCCACGGCGGTTATCGGCGGCGGTAATTTCACGCATCAAGATCATGGCCAGCCTGGATATCGCCGAGCGCCGCCTGCCGCAGGATGGGCGCATCAAGTTGCGCATCCAGGGCAAGGAAGTCGATCTGCGCGTGTCGACGGTGCCGACCATGCACGGCGAATCAGTAGTGATGCGTATTCTTGACAAGGGCGGTGTGGCGCTGGATTTTCATGCGCTGGGTTTTGACGACGCCAACCTGAAAGTCTTTACCGATATCCTCGGCCAGCCGCATGGCATCATCCTGGTGACCGGCCCCACCGGCAGCGGCAAAACCACCACCTTGTACACGGCGCTGGATCGCCTCAACCAACCCGATGTAAAGATTCTCACGGTTGAAGATCCGGTGGAATACCAGATGCCGGGCATCAATCAAATACAAGTCAAGCCGCAGATCAATCTCACCTTCGCCAATGCGCTGCGCTCGATTGTGCGCCAGGACCCGGATGTGATCATGATCGGCGAAGTGCGCGATCTTGAAACCGCGCAGATCGCGGTGCAGTCCGCGCTCACCGGTCACCTGGTGCTGTCCACCGTGCATACCAATGATGCCGCCTCGACCATCAATCGCCTGCTCGATATGGGCGTGGAAGATTATCTGCTGACCTCGACGGTGATCGGCATCCAGGCACAGCGTCTGGTGCGCGTGCTGTGCACGCATTGCAAGGAACCTTATCGTCCGGTCGATGAAGTGGTCGCGCAAATGGGCTTGCGGCGGTTGGCGCTGGCAGGCGAAGCAGTGACCTTGCATCACGCCAAGGGCTGCGAGCACTGCGCTCACACTGGCTATTTTGGCCGCGAATCGATCATGGAAGTCTTGCCGATGAGCGATGCCCTGCGTAGCCTGATCATGCGCCATGCCATTTCTTCGGAATTACGTACCGCGGCCATTGCCGGCGGCATGGAGACCATGTACGAAAACGGCTTGAAGAAAGCGGTGCGTGGCGTCACCACCATCGAAGAAGTATTGCGGGTGACGCGTGAAGATTGAGGCCTGCGTATTTATTGCCCGCTGCCCGGGCATTTTGCGCACACAGCGCGGGGCCTGAGTCATGCCACTGTTCCGATACAAGGCGGTCACGCCGGACGGCAGCGTCGAGGAGGGCGTACTGGAAAGTGCCTCGCAATCGAGCGTGGTGGCGCATTTGCAGTCACTGGGCCTGATCCCGATTCGCGCCGTTGAAGTCGGCGCCGGCACCGACGTTACTGCCGCATCATCAAGTTCTACAACCCCTGCCCTGTTCGGTCCCCGCCCCATCGGTCCGACCGAGCTTGCGCTCATCACGCGCGAACTCGCCACCCTGCTGAAGGCCGGGCTGCCGCTGGACCGCAGCCTGGAAATACTGATCGGGCTTGCCGAGAGCCTTCGCACCGCACAATTGCTGACGGCGATCCGCAACGAGGTGCGTGGCGGCAATGCCCTCTCGAAAGCGCTCGATCAGCATCGCGAGGTTTTTTCCCGTTTCTATATCAATATGGTGCGCGCCGGGGAAGCCGGCGGTGCCCTCGGCAGCGTGCTGGTACGGCTGGCGGATTATCTGGAGCGTGCCAAGGAGCTGAAAGACAATGTGGTCTCGGCGCTGATCTATCCCACCATCCTGTTGCTGGTGGCCACTTCCTCGGTGTTGATTCTGGTGGTGTTCGTGGTGCCGCAGTTCAAGCAGATTTTTGACCAGTCAGGCAAGACGCTGCCTCTGGCCACCGATATGGTGTTGACCACCGGCTTGTTCCTGCGCCACTACTGGCCGCTGATTGTCGCCGCGCTGCTGGTGGTGCTATGGCTGCTGCGCTGCTCGCTGATCAACCCAGTTTCGCGCGCCCACTGGGATGCAAAATTTCTGCGCTGGCCCCTGGTCGGCGGCCTGGTGGCTCGGGTGGAAATGGCGCGATTTTCCCGCTCGCTGGGCACCTTGCTGCAAAATGGTGTACCGCTGCTGACCGGGCTGTCCATCCTCAAGGACACGTTGGGCAATGCGGTGTTTCGCGATGCAGTGGAGGTAGTTTCGCGCGAGCTGAAAGAGGGCCGTGGCATGGCCAAACCCATGCTGGAAACCAATGTGTTCCCGAAACTGGCCGTACAAATGATCAGCGTCGGCGAAGAAACCGGCCAGCTTGAGGGCATGCTGTTTCAGGTGGCAGACGTATATGACCGCGAAGTCGCGGCTGCCGTCAAACGGGCCATGGCGCTGCTTGAGCCGGTCATGATTGTCGGACTGGCCTTGTTGATCGGCGGCATCATCATGTCGATCCTGGTGGCCATGTTTGATTTGATGGATTTACCTTTCTGAAATTTCCGGAGTGGGCATACGTATGAATCTTCACAGGATGCGCGAGCGCGGTTTCTCGCTGATCGAAATCATCATCGTCATCACCATTATCGGCCTGATCGTGGCCTGGGCCGGCAACCGCATCTTCGGCCAGGGTGACAAGGCCAAGGCCGGCATCGCCAGGAGCCGCATTGCCGAACTTTCCGCGCAGCTCGATTTATACAAACTGGAGACGGGACGCTACCCCACCTCGGCCGAGGGCCTCAAGGCCTTGCTACAGGCGCCGGCTGGTGTCAGCAACTGGAACGGCCCCTATGTCAAGAATGCCGACTCGATCAAGGACCCTTGGAACAACGAGATGATTTATCGCTCGCCCGGCAATGAGAATCGCGCTTTTGAAATCATTTCCCTGGGCAGCGACGGCAAAGAAGGCGGGGAAGGTGTCAACAAAGATATCAATAGCTGGCAGTAATCCGCGCAGGAACGCCGGCAAGCGGGAGCGTGGCTTTACGCTGATGGAACTGGCGGTGGTCATTACGCTGATCGGCTTGGCCTACCTCCTGTTGCCCAAGATGGTGTTTGGCGGCGTCTCCGGACCGGAGTTGAAATCGAATGTGCGCGCTATTGCCACGGGCCTGCGTATCGCCCGCGACACCGCCATCAACAGCCGCCGCGAATCCCTGCTGAGCATCGATCTCCAGGCGCGCGAATTTACGGTACCCGGCGACGCCCGCGTCCACAAGCTCAACGACAAAATCGATTTGAAGCTGTATACGGCGCAGACGGATCTGGTCTCCGACAAGACGGGTGCGATTCGCTTTTATCCGGATGGCTCGTCCAATGGCGGCCGGATCACGGTCGGCGCGGGCGGGCGCGAGTTCGGCGTAACCGTTGACTGGCTGACCGGGCGCGTGAGCGTCATCGAACTGGGCGGAGCCGGCGGTGGCTAGACATTCGCCGCAAGGCATAAACAGGGCGCGCGGATTCTCCTTGCTCGAGATTCTGGTGGCGTTCACCCTGCTGGCCCTGGCCATGGGCGTGCTGATGCAGCTGTTTTCACGGGGGGTGAACGGCGCTTCGCTGGCCGATCGCTATGCGCGCGCCACCATGATGGCGGAGTCCAAGCTGGCGACCATCGGCGTCGAGGAAGAAGCCCGGGAAGGCGATAGCCACGGCACATTTGACGACGATTATCGCTGGCAATTGTCGGTCAAACCGTATGTCGATGCCGGGCTGAAAGACGCCGCCACCAGCTTGCCGAGTCCGCTGGACCCTGATGCACAGATGCGCGTCCGCCTATACGATCTGGCGCTGACCGTCGGCTTCACCGGCGACGATCGGCGTGAACGCAGCGTGACCCTGAAAACCCTGCTGATGGCGGCTCGCAAATGAAGCGCCAACAGCCAATCGCCCCAACAAACCGGCGCCACCATGGCGGCTTCACCCTGCTGGAACTCCTGATCGGCCTGACCCTCCTGGCGCTGATGATGGTGATGATGTATTCCGCGCTTAGTCTCGGCATTCGCGCCTGGGATACTGGCGATGCCCGCGCCGGCGAGGCGGCGGACCAGCGCATTTTGCAGAGCTTCCTGCGCCGCGAATTCTCGCAGGTGTTCGCCGCACGCTGGCGCGGCCTTGCCGAATCCAGAATCGCTTTTGAGGGGAGCCGCGAGGAAATACGTTTCGTCTCGGCGCTGAGCCTGGAAGCGGGCGCGCGCGATGGGGGGCTGCAGTGGGCGCATTTGCAGTTGCGCGACGACCGGGACGCCGCTGCCGCGCCGGGCAGCAAGGCCCTGTATCTGTCGCGCGATGCATTCGACCTGCAGGCCGGTGACTGGAGCGCATTGGACAGCCTGCCCGCTGCACGCGAAACGCGACTGATCGGCGGCCTGCGCGGGGTCGAGATTTCATACTTCGGCGCGGACGGCGATCAGGCCACTGCGCAGTGGAGCAATACGTGGACCAGTCCTCGCCGCATTCCACAACTGATCCGTTTCACCTTTGCGGGCGTCGGCAAACGTACGCTGCCGGAGCTGACCGTACAACTCCAATTGGGCGAGGAAGCAGGTTGCCTGGAAAACGGCTTTTCGCGACAATGCGGGCCGCGCCGCCCATGAGCACCTGTCGTGTCGTCCGGCAGCGCGGTATCGCCCTGATCCTGGTGCTGTGGATCATCACCTTGCTGTCTTTGATCGCTTTGAGTTTCATCGCTACCATGCGCAGCGAGATCAATATCGTGGCCAACACCATGAACCGGGCACGCGCGGAAGCGGCGGCAAACGCCGGCATTCAGCGCGCGCTGTTCGAGCTGGCCAGACCGCCCAATGCCGAAGGCCGCTGGATCGCGGATGGGACCGCGCAAACCCTGAATTACCAGGATGCGAGCATCCGCATTGTCATGACCGACGAAACAGCAAGGATCGACATCAATACCGCCAATCCGGAGTTGTTGCGCGGCCTGTTCCTGTCGCAAGGGTTGAGTGCCGACGGGGCTGCTGCACTGACCGATGCAATTGCCGACTGGAAAGATCCGGATACTCTGAAGCGTCTCAATGGCGCTGAAGAACCCGAATATATTGCTGCCGGGCTTTCTTACAAGCCGGCGAATGCGCCGTTTCAGTCCATCGAGGAACTCAACTGCGTCCTGGGCATGACCGCGGCCCTGTACGCTCGCATTGCCCCGCTCATTACCGTTTATTCGCGGCAGCCGGGCATTTATGCGCAAATTGCCCCGCGCGAGGTACTGCGCGCCATTCCGAACGTGAACGATGAACAGATCGAGCTATATCTGCAGCAGCGCGATCTGGCGCGCGCCGGCAATGCGGCGCTGCCGAATTTCACGCCAGGCACGGCCTACCTGTCCGCCGGCAGCGGCTATGTAGTCAGAGTGCAGGCCGAGGCGATCCTGCCGGACGGGACGCATTTCACACGCGAGGCGGTCGCCCGCCCGCTTGGCAATCCGCGGCGTCCCTTTACGTTCCTGTTATGGAAAGAAGGACGAGAGACGCTGCCGCCGGCAGATATTGCCGCCGGCCGCTGGACTGATGCGAAAGCGGGACCCAAGGCGGAAGGTGATGTACCGGCTGCAAGCGATACCACGGGACAGGTAAGATGACGGCCATGACAACCATGCTATCCCATTCCATTTTCAGCCGGACAGCGCAATGGCTGCGTTTGAGCGAGTTTTGGCGCTGGTGGACCAGCGAGCTGGCTGCTGTTTTTGCGCCCTTGGCGCCGTGGACAACACGTTATCTGGGGGAAGAGGTAGAGACAACCGAGCTCGCCCTGGATGCCAATTCGCTGCGCATCGCGGATGCGAACGGCAAGGCTGGCGCCGCATTCGTCAGCCCAATTGATCTGCAAGAAATTTCCGGCGATGCATTACGCCAGGCGCTGGGGACAGCCCTGCGCGATCGCGCATTGGATTTGCGCATTGTTTTGGCAACTGCGTTGTGCCTGCAAAAGCGGACGAGCTATCCGCAAGCGACCGAAGAAAATTTGCGCGAGGTTGTCGGCTTCGACATGGATCGCCAGACACCCTTTACCGCCGCCCAGGTTTACTTCGACGCGCGCGTGGTCAGTCGCGGCCCCGCGATTGCCGAACGGGGCGCCGGGGACAATCAGGCCGGCAGCGCTTCGATCGGGGTAGAGCTGGCCGTTGTGCCGCGGCCCAACCTGGATCCGCTGTTGCTGGCGCTGCAGGGTCATGGAGCGCGCGTGCGCAGCATTTCGCTGGCCGGCGATACTGGATTGCCGCGTTTCGAATTCCTGCCGCGGACCGAGCGGCCGCGGCGACGCCTGCAGGCGCGGCAGATTATCAATCTGGCCATTGGCGGACTGATCGTGTTGTTCGCCGCGATTGCCCTGCTGCTGCCGATTTGGCAAAAGCATGAACTCATTGGCGATCTGCAGCCGCTGGTGGACAAGTCTCGTGCCGAGGCCGAATCGACCCGCCGGATCGAAAGCGAATTTACGCAGCTTGCACAGGAGTACAACTTTGCCGTCGGCAAGAAATACGCCGCCTATCCCGTTGTTGAAATCGTCGATGAACTGTCGCGGATGTCCCCGGATACCACCTGGCTGCAGAACCTCGAAATGAAATCGTCGGCCGGCAAGGGCGGGGCGATCGTCAGCGAAGTGCAGGCGACGGGAGAAGCCGCATCGGCGGCGAAAATGATCGAATTGTTTGAGCAGTCGAAGCTGCTTCAGAACGCGACCCAGCGCTCGCAAACAACCCGTGGCAGCGTAATCGGGACCGAGCGCTTCCAGATCGCCAGCGAGGTCAGGGCCAGGGCCATGCCGGCCGCGACCGGGATGGTACTCAGCGACCTGAAACAACCGGCGCCCTCAATGTCACCTGGCGCTGCAACACCCGCAATTGCAGCCACTCCAGTCGCGGCCCCCACCGCGATCGATACCTCCGCGATCAAGCCGGCGCCCGCAGCAAGTCCGCCTGTACCCAGCAAGACACCGACCCCGCCAGCCACGACCCAGGGGTTGGAGCCATGGTAGGCATGTTAAAGACCCCGCGATCGCGGCGCGTATTCGCACTGGCGCTGTTGGCAGCTGTATCGGTCGCGGCTGTCGCCGTGATTGCGTTGCCGGTTTATTTTGTACGCGCGCATTTCGATAATGAAATCGCCAGGATGCAGCGACAGCTCACCGCGTTCAGCGCTCTCAATCGCCAGCGGCCGCAGATCGTGCAGGCAGTTGATCTGCTGAAATCCCGCGACGCCAGGAAATATTTTCTCAGGGGCGCGTCACCGGCGCTGGCATCGGCAGAATTGCAGGAAGCCACCAAGTCCGCTGTGGAAAACAATGGTGGCCGGGTATTGTCGACCCAGGCCCTGAGCGGCAGCGACGAATCGGGTTACCGGCGGGTAGGCGCGATGTTCCAGATCAACAGCAATATCCAGAACC
>Ga0209131_1000069_pt1 | contig 79402 bp, 69 predicted proteins | sample GraSoi_2013_40cm_FD_185826 | JGI IMG/M metagenome (GOLD analysis project Ga0209131, IMG submission 185826) | Grasslands soil microbial communities from the Angelo Coastal Reserve, California, USA - Sample 9_17_2013_40cm (SPAdes) (version 2) | ecosystem: Environmental > Terrestrial > Soil >... | reverse complement strand
TGTTAATGAATTTTGAAACTACCTAACTTCATGGTAAAAGTGGGATATGAAGAACATCAACCAACGTGATTTCATTTGGGTATTGCCTCTTTCTATCGGTCTGGGGGCTGTCTTATCTTATCTTCAGTCCGGCAATTGGCTTATCGGCTGGCTGGGATTCTCTCTCCTCTTTCTTCTTTGTTTTTCCTTGCTGACTTTATCCATACGGTGGGCAGGCGGAGGCAAAACCCTTGCCTGGATGGTTGCCCTTGCTTTCGCCTTGCGTTTTGTAGGGGGTGTTGCTACCTATCTGGCATTACCTATCAATGGCTTTAACGATGCAGACGATAAAGCCGGCTTTGTCTACACTGACGCACATCGCCGCGATGACCAGGCTTGGGATCTGGCCAAATCGCAGGATCCAATTATTGACGCGTTCAACAAAAATTACGCATATGATCAATATGGTGGCTTGCTGGCATTCAGCGCATTCTTATATCGTTACGTTTCGCCAGATTCACATCGCCCATTGATATTGCTCCTGCTTTCAGCTTTTGCAGGTACTTTAGGTTTATCCTTTTTATGGAAAGCCGTGAGTCTTAAGTGGGACGAGAAAGTGACGATCGCTTCAGGATGGATATTTGCTCTATACCCTGAAAGTATTTTGCTGGGCGGTTCATCGATGCGTGAGCCATATTTGATGTTGTTCAGTGCATTTACATTATGGGGATTTGTAAGCTGGCAAAATTTTGGAGTACAGGAGATTGCCCCTCCAAAGTCCGATGGCCTGCCGTTGGCCTCCATAGTGTGGCTTGGGCTTGGTATTTTGGGAATGTTGCTTGTCTCGCCTGTCGCGGCTTTAGTGACGCTTCTCCTTTTTGCCGGGTGGATATATTTCATCAGGGAACATAGCCAGCTTTCATGGTCGAGCGTATTGGTTATTTCTGTTGTGTTTATTGTTGGGCTATTCCTGCTTGCCTCAGCCTTGGACCGTCAGGGTAATTTAGGTGGCGGGACTCCGTTTGCAATCGTGAATAACTTTTTACGTGAAGCGATCAAGATGGACGTGCATCATCTTGAGCGTGGCTCTGGATGGGTGCAAAAATTATTTGACGAGATGCCAAAATGGTTGCATCTGCCATTTGTATTGGTGTATGGAATCTTTCAGCCAGTATTGCCGGCAGCCCTGGTCGAACCAACTACATTTACCTGGCGTATCATTGCGATCATTCGCGCATTAGGCTGGTACGCCTTGCTTCCTGCTTTGATCCTATCCTTCGTAGCCGCAGGGAATCAACAGTCTGAAGAAGATCGAAAGTTATTAATGTGGTTAAGTCTGGTTATATGGGGTTGGATCCTGCTTACATCTGTGCGTGGTGGCGCGGATCAATGGGATAACCCGCGTTATCGAACAATCCTTTTTTTATGGCAGGCGATCCTCGCTGGATATGTGTGGGTGTGGTGGCGTGAATCAAGGAATCTATGGGTGGTGCGCGTAATCGCAATGGAAATTGTCTTCCTTCTTGTTTTTGGGCAATGGTATGCAAATCGTTATTATCATTTCGGCCCACAGTTGCAATTTGTCTGGATGGTGGTGATTATCTTTGGTTTGTGGATCTTGATCTTGCTCGAGGGAATATGGCGTGATCGAACGCGGCGGGCTGAACGTAGTGTATAATTCAGCGACTGAATTTTGGATTAGGAGATAATATGCCCACCGCCCTTATCACTGGCATTACAGGCCAAGATGGTTCATATCTTGCCGAGTTGTTACTAAAAAAAGGCTATCGTGTGATTGGAGTTGCTCGCCGCTCAAGCACAGTGAGCATTGAACGGATTGAGCACATTTTGGACGACATTACGGTTGTGCAGGGCGACTTGCACGACCAGGGCTCTTTACTTTCATTTCTTGAGGAATATAAACCTACCGAGGTATATAACCTGGCCGCGCAGTCTTTCGTGCCAACCTCGTGGAACCAGCCGGCGCTGACAGGCGATGTCACTGCGCTTGGTGTAACGCGCATTTTGGAAGCCATCCGTTTTGTGAATCCAAAGATCCGTTTTTATCAAGCCTCTTCTAGTGAGATGTTTGGCAAGGTGCTTGAGGTTCCGCAAAATGAGGATACGCCCTTTTATCCGCGCAGCCCATACGGAGTGGCAAAAGTATATGGTCACTGGATCACGGTAAATTATCGCGAGTCATTTGGCATGTTCGCGGCTTCAGGCATCCTGTTTAATCATGAGAGCCCGCGTCGAGGCCTTGAATTTGTCACACGCAAGATCAGCGACGGTGTGGCACGTATCAAACTTGGCAAAGTCAAGGAATTGCGACTTGGCAATTTGGAATCTCAGCGTGACTGGGGCTTTGCAGGCGATTATGTCGAAGCGATGTGGCTAATGCTTCAGCAGGACCATCCAGATAATTATGTGATCGGAACCGGTGAAACACATTCAGTGAGTGAGTTTTGTCAAACCGCGTTCTCATATCTGGATTTGGATTATAAGGAATTTGTTGTGCAGGATGAAAAATTCTATCGTCCAGCAGAAGTGGATTTGCTGATTTCTGATCCATCGAAATCACGTGCCAAGTTGAAATGGGAACCCGCCATTTCATTCAAAGAGCTTGTTACCATGATGGTGGATTCGGATATGGCGCGATTGAAAAAGGGGTAGAATTTATTCCAATTTTAAGATCATGAATAAACTAAATATTCTTCAAAAACAGGAATGGCCGGATTGGACGGCATCTGCAATCGCGTTATTGGGCCTTATTGCATACACCATCCAGGCTGTAATATTTGCTCATACGACAGTCTCAAATCTGGATGAGGGGGCGTATCTACTAAAAGGCATCCTCTTCGCAAGCGGAAAGTATCACCCTTTTGACCCTGGGATTTCCACGAACAAAGCCCCATTAGCTTTTTTAATTCCTGGATATATACAGCTTCTGTTTGGCGCAGGTCTACGTACTGGGCGTTACCTTGCAGTCTTCTTTGGGACGATGGCTGTAGTTGGAACATGGGTAGCTGCACATCGGTTAAGCGGGAAATGGCTGGCAGCAGGCGCAGTTTGGATTCTAGCTCTCAGCCCCGCTGTCATTAAATTTTACAGTGGCGGGGCGACTCAAAGCACAATCGCATTCCTGCTGGCGTGGTCGCTTGTTTTTTCTCTTGGAGAGAAACGCCCCCTATGGCAATTAGCCCTGAGTGGCTTTCTCGCTGGCGTGATGATGCTCGTTCGCCAGAATATGATGCCTGTTCTTCCTTTGTTGGTAATATACGCCTTTTGGGAACATAGATCGAGAGCGATCTGGTTATTATTCGCTGGTGTCGCCGTGGTGTTGGCGATTCATATTCTTTACTGGCCTAATATTTTGCAGATATGGACATGGATCCCTCTTATCTCATTTCCTGCCGGATCTGAATATGCAGGTGGCGGTACTCGTTCATGGACACCTGACATTGGCTTGAGTTCTCGCCTGCTCTCGATTTTCCAAGCCTTTAGGATTCATTTTGCAGTGTTGGCCGGGGGTATTGTTTGCATGATTTTGTGGCCAAAAATAAGTGATTGGAAATCCCGTGCAGACTATCGTGTTGGGTTATTCCTGCTTGTTTTGTTTTTGAGTTTGGTTTATATGCACTCTGTGGCCGCAATTGGTAGAGATTATTGTGTTTATTGTTTCGCACCCTATGTTGCATTTTTCAACATTGCCGGTATTTTGTTGCTGATTCTGATTGTAAAATCATGGAATTGGCGACCTTCTGTTCTCATGAATATATTAATTGTTGTTTTTTTTCTTATCGTCTTGACAGGAATGAGTTATTCTGCTTTTGAAGATATTGGTCCTTGGATTTTAAACCTTCCCGCGCCTCGCATGCGCGATCTCACCGTTTTGCCAGGTTTTGTAACATGGTGGGAAATTCTCTCAAATCGTTATCATCTTAATTACAATCTGGCGAGGAAATATGCTTCGGCTATATTTGGATTGCTCATTGGTGGATTTATTTCACTACTTGTCTATATTGTTTGGCGCCGAATATGGCGAAATTCAAGCCTCTTAAGCTTTGGTGCGTTTTATGCTTCTGCGATCCTCGTTTTAGGGATTATCCTGTCTCCCATCCTCAATGGAAGTTTTGGATTTCATGATTGCCGGATGGATGTTATTAGTGCGAATGAACAAATTGGTACATATTTAAGGAGCCTAATTCCAACCGACAATTTGGTCTATTGGGATGGCGGCCTTTCTGTTGCTCCATTATTGTATTTGCCAGATGCCAAAATAATTCCGGCGCAGATCAATGCCGGATATACTTACTACGGGGGTGGCGATACGACCGAGTTGTACAAATTCGGATTGTGGAATCAGGAGATGGATAATGAATGGAAAGCGACTGCCAAATTTTTCATCATTGAAGAAAGTCGATATGCCAGTTGGCAAGCTTTCCTAACACCCAATTTATTTGATGAATATGGGCGTAGCCCAGTAGGTACGTCTTGTCAGGAAGAATCGCGTTTGCGAATTTTTCGAAGGAAATAATGGACCTTTCACTTGTCACTCCGGTTTATAACGAACAGGATAACATTCCGCTATTGCTCGATGCTGTATATAAGGCTATGAAGCCTTTAAAATTGAAATGGGAAATCATCTTAGTCGACGATGGCAGCAGGGATAATAGTCTTTCGATTCTTAGAGAGAAGGCGGAAAAAGATCCCCGCCATGTCCGGGTTGTGTCTTTCCGCCGAAACTTTGGGCAGACTCCTGCCATCGCAGCGGGGATTGATTATGCACAGGGAGATATCATTGTGCTTCTCGATGCTGATCTCCAAAACGATCCATCCGATATTCCCTTGTTGTTGGAGAAACTTAACGAAGGATACGATCTTGTGAGTGGGTGGCGTAAAAATCGCAAGGACAATGCCTTAACGCGTAATCTACCTTCCATGATCGCGAATTGGATCATTTCGCGTGTTACGGGAGTCTATTTACATGATTATGGCTGCACATTGAAGGCCTATCGGCGCGGTGCACTTGAGGGGTTCCGGCTTTATGGGGAAATGCATCGTTTTATTCCGGTTTTCGCGAGTTCCGTTGGCGCACGTATTACAGAAATTCCTGTTAATCACTATCCGCGTAAATTTGGCAAGACCAAGTATGGAATAGAGCGGACCGTTAAAGTCATCCTTGATCTTTTCACAGTTAAATTCCTGATCAGTTATGGTTCCAAACCAATTTACCTTTTTGGAGGTACCGGCCTCTTGCTAATGCTGGCAAGCACCATGTTGATGGCCTATTTGTTAATTCGCAGGATTTTTTTCCATGTTAGCGTGCTTGGTTCCCCGTTTTTTCAAACCAGTATCATGTTCTTCATCCTTGGCTTTCAATCCATGCTGATGGGTTTAATCGCCGAACTGCTTGTTCGTACTTACCACGAATCGCAGCGGAAGCCCACCTATGTGGTTCGTACAATGATCAACCTGAAGCGGGATCCTCGTGACTGATTGGTTGCGTGGAAATCGTCAGGCCATTGCTCGATCATTGGGTAGTGTTTTAGCTGTTGTTCTACTGGTTGTATTATTGCGAGAAGAGAGTATTGACCAAATTACATCCGCCCTAAAGCGCATTTCCATTTGGTATTTCCTAGGCGGTATGCTGGCAATGTTAATCTCACGGCTGTTTGTTGTCAGCCGCTGGCATGTTCTGTTACGTTCTGCAGGGATTGATATTTCGTTTTGGCATACAGCTATGCTTACATTTACAGGCCTTTTCTCGTCCAATTTTTTGCCAACAACAATTGGCGGAGACGTAGTTCGTCTCGCAGGTGCAATGCAGTTGGGATATGACCGTGCCATTTGCCTCGCTTCTATGGTCGCTGACCGTTTGATCGGCATGGCTGGAATGCTTGTCACGCTTCCTTTCGGTTTAATCCCCGTTTTGTCGCTTGGTAAGGCGGGTTTGCAAGCTATTTACTTTGGCGCACTGCTTCAAAAAGGATTGGATTTTGTGAAGCGCATTTTTGGCATATTTGTGATTTGGTTTAAAAAACCATTGGCATTAGTCGAATCGTTGGGTTCCACATTTGGTAATATGATTTTCATTTTTCTAGCGATCTTCCTTCTTATCACAGGAATGGGACGTTACGTCTCGTACTGGCTTATTGCCGGCCTGTGGAGTCTGACATATTTTGTCGCCCTGATCCCCATCTCCGTGAATGGATATGGCGTTCAAGAACTCTCCCTCACCTTTCTACTCGCTGAGATAGGTGGACTAAATCATTCAGAAAGCCTGACAATAGCTGTTCTGATACGCGTTTTGTTCATTGTCACAAGTGTGCCTGGCGCATTCTTTTTGCCGTCCATTCTTGCTGCGATGAATAACAAACAGCCGGCGCCAAATGATTGATTTAGGCGTGCGTTTTTAAGGGCAATAACAAAAGCATGAAACCAATACCTTCAAAACTTTTCTGGCAAACTTTTATTTTGTTCAGCATTCTGTTAAGTGCGTTTGCAATTTATCAGACTTTGCAACAGCTTCTGGCACTGGATATTATTCTCTGGCATTCCAAGTGGGTTGCTCTGCTGAGCTTATTTGTGTTGAATATTCTGGCGGGTGCATTAGGGCTTAGGCAATTATCTCTTGAAAGCGGCGCACGCTGGATCGAAAAACTTGAATTTACTTCAAAGAATTTTCCCGTTAAGTTGTTTGGTTTTGTTCTTGTTTTATTTGGTTTCTCTCTCATATGGGTAGTACGGTTGATCTTTTTCGGTAATACTCTTCCTGAAGTCATGCCCATTTTTTGGATTTTTCTTTGGGCAAGCCTTGTCCAGTCTCTCGGCCTGAAATTAATAACTGGATACAAATGGCATGCTCTATTTGTATTAACCGTCCTTATACAGGGATTGATCTATCAAACCTACGGGCATCTCGCGGCTGTTTCTGACTACCCTTTCTCCATTGGATATTCTGAAGCAGGACGCTATTACTATGCTTCCGAGTTTTATGCAAAGTCTTTATATAATTTGGAGCTGCCGCTTCCCTTTTTGCATCCAACGCGCTATTTTTTGATGTCGCTGCCATTCCTGTTTGAAGGCCTGCCACTTTGGTTTCATCGTTTGTGGCAGGCATTATTGTGGATTGGACTTACCGCTACTTCATCCATTTTATTGGCTCGCCGTTTTGCTTTGAAAGGGTGGATGCAATTCATTATTGCAGCGTGGGCGTTTCTATATTTTTTTCAAGGGGCCGTGTATTATCATCTTCATGTTTGTGTCATCATCATTCTTGCCGGTGTCTCGGTACGACGTCCCTGGCGGTCCTTAGTGTTTGTAATTATTGCTTCAATGTGGGCAGGCGCGAGTCGGGTTAATTGGTTTCCTGTTCCAGCAATGCTGGCGATTGCCATATATTTACTTGAGACTTCATTCGATGAGAGGGGTTGGCGTTACTGGTTAACTCCGCTCATTTGGGGGACTTCGGGTCTTGCTGCTGCTATTATTGCTCAGTTCATGTATATAAGCATTTCGGGAAATTCGGATATCCGTAAATTTGGCTCCAGCTTTACATCAGACTTACTGTGGAATCGACTGCTTCCCAATGACACATTTCCATTGGGTATATTGTTTGGAATACTGATTGTTTCTGTTCCTGTTGTTATCGCGATTATTCAAATAATACGCGGAAAATTTGCTCGTTTGCACCCCTTGCGCTGGGGTGCACTTTTTGTCATGCTGTTTGTTCTTTTCCTTGGCGGATTAATTGTCAGCGTAAAAATTGGTGGCGGTGGAGATATTCATAATATGGACGCGTTTCTTGTATTGCTTGCGCTGATTGCCGCATCATTCTTTGCAGGAAGTGTTGCAACTGAAAATGAGTCGAACCTTGTCTGGGGGCAGGTTCACTGGCCGGTATTGCTGGCAATTTTACTTGTCCCGATAGGCTTTGCTCTCCCGCAGATGGGTTTCCCTCCGCGCTATGATCATGTCAACGCAGGAACAGATATTCAAAAACTACAACGAGCTGCATCAGAGGCAGTAAATAATGGGGGGGAGGTCTTGTTCGTGACGGAGCGCCAGCTTTTAACTTTTAAAGAATTGAATAATATCCCCCTGGTCCCTGAGTATGAACAAATTGAATTAATGGAAATGGCAATGTCTGGAAACCGTGAGTATTTGGAACATTATTATGCAGATCTTAAGAATCATCGTTTTGCCATCATCATTGCCGAGAAACAAAAATTTACACAGCAGAAAAAGGGTTCTTTTGTAGAGGAAAATACTGCATGGGTGCGTTATGTCGGCGCACCGCTTTTATGTGCCTATAAACCAGTCGAGACTCTCTCTTCAACAAACATCCAGATATTTGTGCCTCGTCCTGCTGAGCCGGCTTGTCAGGATCCATTTTCAAAATAAATTTATCTAATGCGTATTTTAGTCATCAACAGCGAGTTTCCTCCTATTGGCGGTGGCGCGGGCAATGCCAGCGCAAATATTGCGCGTTGCCTCGCATCTCTCGGCCATGAGGTTACTGTGATGACTGCCCGCTTTGCTGGTCAGCCGAACTTGGAAATCCATGATGGCATAACCGTACATCGGGTCCCCGCTTTGCGCCGTCGACAAGATCGGTCCACCGTGGTGGAACAATTGGCCTTCATTATCTCTGCTTCTTTACGCACTCTAAGCCTGATGCCTCAACTCAAACCGGCTGTCACTTTAGCATTTTTTGGCCTACCATCAGGCGCGGTGGCCTGGCTTTTGAAAAAACTTTATGGCATTCCCTACATCGTTTCACTGCGCGGCGGGGATGTGCCCGGCTTCCGTCCGTATGATTTCAGGACTTTCCACAAATTGATCGGACCATTTCTGCGCGTTATTTGGCGCGCCGCGGATGCAGTGATTGCCAACAGCAATGGATTACGTGATCTTGCAGTCGCTTTTGACTCGGATATTAATATTCCCATTATTCCCAACGGTGTTGATGGTGATCTTTATAAGAACATTGCCCGAGAATGGTCTCCTGCTCAATTATTCTCTGTTGGGCGTATTGTCTACCAAAAGGGACTCGATCTCGGCTTGCGCGCACTTGCCCAACTCAAGGACCTCAATTGGAACTGGTGCATTGCTGGAGACGGCTTACAATTGCAGACTCTGCAATCATTGGCGCGTGAATTGGGAATTTCCGAACGTGTGTCCTTCCTTGGCTGGCAGTCTCGTGAAGCACTGGCAACAGATTATTTTCGGGCCAATCTATTCCTGTTTCCCTCGCGGCATGAAGGGATGCCAAATGCGGTACTCGAAGCTATGGCTAGTGGATTGCCTGTGGTGGCAACCAGAATTGCAGGAAGCGAGGAACTAGTTATAGATGGTGTGACAGGATTGTTGGTTAATCCGGAGGATGTGGATTCTCTTCGGGATGGCCTCCGCAAGCTCATCGTCGATGAAGCGATGCGCAGACAAATGGGGCAGGCTTCCCGTCAAAGAGTCGAAGAGAAATATACTTGGGAAAATGTGGCGCGCCAGTATTCCGAATATTTGGTGAAAATCGGTGGTTCGCCAGATCCGAGTGAAGTGAAGAATGCATCAAAACCACCAATAGAAAACAACGGATAAAACTTTATGTGCGGCATTTGCGGACTTTCATACTCAACCAACCAAAAACCTGAGCGCGTCCTTCTTGAAAAAATGAACGCGGCGATTGCTCATCGCGGCCCCGATAGTGATGGCTTCCACGTCGACTCAGGCGTGGGGCTTGCCATGCGCCGCCTGGCTATTATTGATGTGAGCAGTGGTGACCAGCCGATTACCAATGAAGATGAATCGATTTGGATCATCTTTAATGGGGAGTGCTACAACTACCCTGAAATGCGTGCTGAACTCGAACGCCGCGGCCATCATCTTGTCACTAAAACTGATACAGAGTGTATTGTTCATTTTTACGAAGATGAAGGTGATGACTGTATTAAACGTTTGCGCGGCATGTTTGCATTTGCATTGTGGGATGATAAAAAACAGCGGCTGCTTTTGGGTCGTGATCGTCTTGGCAAAAAGCCAATGTATTACACAGTCCAAAACGGTACGATTTATTTTGGTTCCGAACTAAGTGCCATTCTCGCGGCGCTTCCACATAAACCCGAGATCAACCTCGAAGCGATCGATCTTTATCTTAGCCTGCAATATATTCCGGACCCGCTCACTGCATATCAGGACGTTTTCAAGTTACCGCCGGCGCATACATTGGTTTGGGAAAAGGGACTCGTGCGCGTTCAGCGTTATTGGGATTACACCTATCTGCCCAAGTGGACTGCATCCGAGGATGAACTGATTGAGGAGTTGCGTTTCCGATTGCGTGAGGCAGTTAAGATGCGCCTGCTCAGCGAACGCCCTCTTGGAGCTCATCTCAGTGGCGGGATCGATTCGAGCATTATTGTTGCACTCATGTCTGAGTTTGCCAGCGGACCCGTCAAGACTTTTTCCGCCGGCTTTAAGGAGCAGAACTTTACTGAATTGCCTTATGCGCGTGCAGTTGCAGATAAATATTCCACTGACCATCACGAGTTTACGCTTACGTATGGGGATATACCATCAACTCTTGAAAAAATCTCGTATCATTTTGGCGAACCATTTGCAGATCCTTCGGCGATTCCGCTTTATCATCTCTCTGTGATGACGCGCGAACATGTCACTGTTGCGTTGAATGGAGATGGTGGCGATGAAGATTTTGCCGGCTATCAACGTTATTGGCTTGATCGGTATGCCAACATTTATGAGCGTGCGCCTCGTTTTTTGACCCGCAACCTGGTCCCGTCGATTGCGCATTTGCTTCCCGATCACTCGGATCGCCCAGTTGGGCAGAGTCTGGTTAATGGATTCAAACGCCTTGAACAGTTACCTGATATTGACCGACGTGCCAGCATCCTGCGATGGAGTTCATATTTCTCGCCGCGTCAACGGGCTACCTTATGGAAACCTGAATTCCGCTTCGATCCTCGGAATGCCCAATGCCTGCTTGCCAATCAATTTGACAGCGCTGAAGGTTCGTATCTCGACAAGACTCTTTACACAGATTTACACACTTACCTGCCTGGCGATTTGCTGGTCAAAGCGGACCGTATGACGATGGCGGCCTCACTTGAAGGACGTTCGCCATTCCTGGATCATGAAATCGTGGAATGGGCAGCTCGGGTGCCGGATCATCTCAAAATTCGCGGAAGAAGCGGGAAGTATCTCTTGAAAAAGGCATTTGCCAAAGAGTTACCTGAAGCCATCAAAGGCCGCGGAAAACAAGGGTTTGGAATTCCGCTTTCAGCCTGGTTCCGTGGGCCATTGCTGGATTGGTCGAAGCAAATGTTATTGGCAGGGAGGAATCCGTTGCATCAATGGTTTGACCGTGCGGCGCTGGAAACCATCATTGAAGAACATAGTTCAGCGCGTTTTGATCATGGTAAACGACTTTATGCGTTAGCGATGTTGGGGGTTTGGGCAGAACAAACTGGTTCGATCTGAACTCACTGGAGAAAAGCTTGGCAAAAAGAATCATCGCATCAATTGCTGGTGCCCGCCCGCAGTTTGTAAAAGCAGCCTCTGTTTCGCGTGCACTTGCCCAGGATTTTAACGAGGTCTTGATTCACACTGGGCAACATTACGACTATGGCATGTCCGAGGTTTTCTTTAAAGAAATGGAGATGCGCTCCCCTGATTTCAATTTGGGTATCGGGGGTGGTTCCCATGGTGAGCAAACCGGAAGGATGCTGTTGGAATTGGAAAAAGTGTTTGGTTCAGTGAAACCAGATTGTGTGCTGATATATGGTGATACGAATTCGACGCTGGCAGCAGCACTAGCGGCAGCCAAGATGCGGATTCCTCTTGCCCATGTGGAGGCCGGGTTGAGATCTTACAATCGGGCAATGCCAGAGGAGATCAACCGCGTCTTAAGCGATCATGTTTCAGATCTACTATTTTGCCCCACAGAAGCTGCTGTTGAAAACTTGGAAAAGGAGGGGATCAAAAAGGGAGTTCATCTTGTGGGCGACGTGATGTATGATGCACTCCTGTTTAATTTGGAATTGTCTCACCAAAGATCCCACATATTGGATCAATTGCACCTGAAAAAAGGAGCGTACGCGCTGGCCACAGTTCATAGAGCTGCAAATACGGATGATCGCGGGCGCATGCACTCGATCCTGGATGCCCTCGGCAGTCTTTCTACTCAAGTGATTTTTCCAGTACATCCCCGTACGCGTAAAATGATCGGGGAGTGGGACCTGACTGTGAATTCAAACGTGAAGCTGGTGGAACCAGTAGGACCCTTTGAGATGTTGTCTTTGGAGGAGTACGCAAACTGTATTTTGACTGATTCAGGCGGGGTACAGAAGGAAGCCTATCTACTCAGTGTGAGATGTCTTACACTTCGTGAAGAAACAGAATGGGTGGAAACAGTCGAGGCGGGTTGGAATAAGTTAGTGGGAGTCGATACTGCAGCAATTCATGATAATTTTGAATCATGGCATCCATCCCGGCCGCGCACGTCTTTATATGGTGATGGTAACGCCTCCGGAAAAATTTGTGCTATCTTGAAACAATTATTGGGATAGATGAATAAATAAGTGAACGGCCTTTTACTTGACAGAGGTGGGATTTTATGCGAGAATTCAGAAAATGAACTCTCAACCCAAGCCTGATGTAAAACAACACGAATACGAGCTATTGAACGAAATTGCCCAGGATTCTCTGGTTACGCAAGCGAACTTATCAGATCGCCTCGGGATCGCCGTTGGCAGTGTCAATTGGTACATCAAGCGTCTGATCCATCGCGGCTGGGTCAAGGTTTCGCACCTTGATCGTACGCGCTTGAAATATGATCTTACTGCGGAAGGAATGACCATTTTTAGCCAGCGTGCGTTGTTATATGCTCGCGATTCTCTCAAAGTGTACGGGGATTTTCGCAATAAGGCAAAGACACTGGTAGCGGATTTAGAACAAAAAGATATCAAACAAGTTTATATTGTTGGAGATGATGAGGCCGTTGATATCCTGCGCCTGACTTGCATTGAAGCCGGGATTCAAATTGGCGATGCTCCAAACGGGGTCACTCTGAAGGCGGATGGACAAGGTTATCGCCTGGTTCAAAGGAAATAAATGTCTCAAAAAAATTTTGCAGTGATCGGTGTAGGTGGATATATCGCGCCCCGCCATTTGCGGGCTATTCGCGATACAGGGAATCAATTGATCGCTGCAGTGGATCCGAAGGATTCTGTTGGAATACTTGATCAATATTCCTTTGATGTTAAGTTTTTCACCGAAATCGAAAGATTCGACCGCCATTTGGAAAAATTACGCCGCGGGCCAGATGAGAACCATGCCCACTACGTTTCTGTCTGTTCGCCAAATTACCTGCATGATGCGCATTGCCGGCTGGCCTTGCGCGTTGGTGCAGATGCGATCTGCGAAAAGCCGCTTGTGATCAATCCGTGGAACTTCGAGGCGTTGGAAGAATTGGAAGCAGAAACGAAACACCGCATCCATACGATCCTACAGTTGCGTGTTCACCCGGAGTTGATCAGGTTGGAACAGTCTCTACAAAAGGAGGGTGGTCAGCATGAGGTGGAACTCACGTACATCACCAGCCGGGGCCCGTGGTACCAGGTTTCATGGAAGGGACAGCAGGATAAGTCCGGAGGGGTGGCCACAAATATCGGTGTGCACTTGTTCGATTTGTTGATCTGGCTTTTCGGTCCAGTGAATGGGATCAGGGTTTACCATTCAGACGACAGCCGTATGTCTGGTTTTATTGAATTGGAGCGTGCGCGCGTGAAGTGGTTCCTTTCGGTGGATAAAAACGATTTGCCAGCTTCTGCAAAAGCCATCAATAAGACGACCCACCGTTCGATTATCGTGGACGGAAAAGAGATCGAATTTTCAGAAGGATTTACCGATCTGCACACACGCGTCTACGAAGAGACTCTGGCGGGGCGGGGATTTGGCATTGTAGAGGCGCGTCCTTCCATTGAATTGACCCATGCGATTCGGACATCTGAAATTTCGCCGAAGGATGATTCAATTCATCCATTTTTGAAAAAGTAGATAAATAATATGCCCGACTATTTTGTTCACGAGTCCAGTTATGTAGATGATGGTGCTGAGATCGGTAAAGATACAAAGATCTGGCATTTTTGCCATGTGATGTCCGGTGCACACATTGGCGAGAAGTGCAATATTGGCCAGAATGTGCTTGTTGCTTCAGACGTGATCGTTGGCAATAATGTAAAAATTCAGAATAATGTTTCGCTTTATACGGGGGTGGTTGTGGAGGATGATGTTTTTCTTGGGCCTTCCATGGTGTTTACCAATGTGATCAATCCGCGCAGTCATATCAGCCGCAAGGATGAGTATAAGACCACTCTTGTCCGCAAAGGCTCATCCATTGGAGCGAATGCCACAATTATTTGCGGTACAACGCTTGGTAAATATTCTTTTGTAGGTGCAGGTTCTGTTGTTACCCGGGATGTTCCCGATTATGCGCTTGTTTATGGCTTGCCTGCGCGTCTGCATGGCTGGATCTGTCAGTGTGGCGAGCAGTTGGAGTTTGAGGGCGAGAGAGCTGTCTGCAACAGTTGCGGTAATGCCTATCGAAAACAGAATCAGATTGTCAGTCCTGAAGGAACCGTTCGATGATCCCTCTTGTAGATCTTACCGCGCAGTATCATTCGATCAAAAAGGAAATTGACGAGGCTGTCCTATCCACATTGGAGTCAGGGCATTTCATTTTAGGACCTGCTGTCAGTAAATTCGAGGAGAGCATTGCATCCTATCTTAGTGTCAAACATGCCATTGGTCTGGCATCTGGAACGGATGCCTTGGTGCTGGCTTTGCGCGCACTTAATATTGGCGCGGGAGACGAAGTGATCATGCCGGCCTATACTTTTTTTGCAACAGCGGGCACAGTGATGTCTGTTGGCGCGAAGCCTGTCTTTGTGGATATTGACCCGCAGAGTTATCAAATTGATGTGAGCAAAATCAAGGACGCAATTACTTCCAGTACAAAAGCAATTATTCCTGTACATCTTTACGGTCATCCTGCTGAAATGAATCCCATTCTTGCAATTGCACGGGAGCATGATTTGAAAGTGATCGAAGACAACGCCCAGGGATTTGGCGCTGAGTATAAAGGAAAGAAGACTGGTTCTTTTGGTGATATCGGGTGTCTAAGCTTCTTTCCCACGAAAAATCTGGGAGCTTATGGAGATGCCGGCATGGTTGTAACAAATGATGCTGCGCTGGCGGAACGGATGCGTATGTTACGCACGCATGGCTGGAAGAAAAAATATTATTCTGAAGAAGTTGGTTATAACAGCCGTCTGGATGCTTTACAGGCTGCGATTTTGCAGGCGAAGTTGCCTTATGTCGACTTATGGAATGAAAAACGCCGAGAGGTTTCTAAACACTATAGTGAACAACTTGCGCCCCTAGGCGTTGTTGTGCCTGTAGAACGTGAGTGGGGCAGCCATGTATATCATTTATATGTTATTCGCTCCATACGACGTGATGAGTTGCAGGCTTTCTTAAAACAAAGGGGCATTGCCGCGGAGGTTTATTATCCCTTGCCGCCGCATCTTTCCATACCTTGCAAAAAACTTGGATATAAAGAAGGGGATTATCCACAAGCTGAGCTGGCAGCTCATGAGACGCTTGCGTTGCCACTTTACCCGGAGTTGACTCCGTCTCAACAGGATGAAGTCATCGGCACCATGAAAGCTTTTATAGGTTGACAGAAAGATATTTCTATGCGAGAATTCAGAAAATGAATGCTCAACAAGAATGGGATCTTATTATTCGGCCCCAACGCCCTTGGTGGGATTTGCGCCTGGGCGAACTATGGCGCTATCGTGACCTTATCCAATTATTAGTTTGGCGCGACTTTGTCGCGTATTATAAACAGACGATACTTGGTCCTTTATGGTATCTCATCCAGCCGGTCCTAACCACTTTGGTCTTCACGGTCATCTTTGGAAACATTGCCAAATTATCCACGGATGGTCTGCCACCCTTCCTGTTTTATCTGGCCGGCAATACAGTATGGAGTTATTTTTCGACATGCCTGATAAGTACATCGAATACCTTTACCAATAACGCAGCCATCTTCGGGAAGGTCTATTTTCCTCGCTTAAGTATGCCCATTGCAGTTGTCATTTCCAACCTTATTTCTTTTGCCATTCGTCTGGGCATGTTTCTGGCTTTTCTCGCTTATTTTTGGCTGACGGGTGTGATAATCCAACCCAGTCGCTGGCTTCTCCTGCTGCCACTTTTGATCGTGATCATGGCTGGTCTGGGATTGGGGTTGGGAATTATCGTATCTTCCCTCACCACAAAATACCGCGATTTACAACAGCTTGTGAGTTTCGGCGTACAACTTCTCATGTATGCTGCGCCGGTGATTTATCCTCTCTCCAGCGTCCAAGGGACCTGGCGCTGGCTGCTCATAGCCAACCCAATGACTCCGGTCATTGAGATGTTTCGTTTCGGATTTCTTGGGACCAGTTCACTTGAGCCCTTTTACCTGCTTTATAGTGCCGTCTTTATGATGATTGTCCTTCTAGCGGGAATGTTGATCTTTCATCATGTCGAAACCACGTTCATGGATACGGTCTAAAATGTCTCTGCCCGTTATTTCCGTTGAGAACCTTTCCAAAAATTACCAGCTTGGTGTAATTGGCACCGGGACATTTTTGGGCGATCTCAATCGTTGGTGGGCAAGGCAACTCGGCAAGCCGGATCCATACCTGAAAATTGGCGATACGGATCATGGCAATCGTGACGGCGAAACGCTCTGGGCTCTTAAAGATGTAAATTTCACTGTAGAGAGTGGTGAAGCGCTTGGCATCATCGGGCGCAACGGTGCAGGCAAGAGCACCCTGCTCAAAATCCTTTCACAAGTCACGTCTCCCACCTCTGGTACTGTGAAAGTAAAAGGACGGATTGCAAGCCTGCTAGAAGTGGGCACCGGTTTTCATCCCGAACTGACCGGGCGCGAAAACATTTTTATGAACGGCGCCATTATGGGCATGGATCGTCGCGAGACCCAGAGTAAGTTCGATGAAATTGTGGATTTCTCCGGCGTGGAGAAGTTTATTGATACACCTGTTAAACGCTATTCCAGTGGCATGTATGTGCGCCTGGCCTTTGCTGTCGCTGCACATCTCGAACCGGAAATTCTAGTAGTGGATGAGGTGCTCGCAGTGGGCGATGCCGCGTTCCAAAAAAAGTGTCTTGGAAAGATGGGAGATGAGGCTAGAGAAGGCCGAACTGTCTTATTCGTCAGCCATAATGTGCAAGCGATACGGAATCTATGTCCAAGATGTATCTTGCTGAATAAGGGTGAGGTTCTTTCTGATGGGGCAACTGAAATGTCTCTTAGCGCATATGCTAACCTGTTGAGGAAAACTGTAATAGATATTGAAACTGCAATTGGCAAACAGGAATATCGACGAGGAATGGGGAATATAAAATTTACTTCTGTTGTGTTGAAAGATATAGATGGTAATAACCGCTTTAATTTTGAGATGGGTGAAACCGTTAGATTTGAATTGTCTTATAAAGTTTTCAACTCAATACAGGGCTTGGCGGTTTATATTGGTTTACGCTCAGGCCTTACTGGGGAAACCGTTACCTCAGTTCATCATGTAATATCTTCGGACAATATCAGTGCAGGTTCGGTGGGAATAATCAAGATTGAACTACCTGATATCTATATCCGCCCTGGTGAATACCCACTCTATATTCATATTAGTGGTCTAATACCCACGGAAAGCAATTTTGAAGTTTTGGACGATCTTACCCCTCCATTGGTGGTTTCTGCGGGCAATAAAAATAAACACACGAATTTTGATGTAACAAATTCTACAGGTTGTTTTTCAATTCCCTCCCGACTGATCTCGAGTGAGGGAGATGGCAACTAAATCCAGGAAAAGAGTCTTGACCATATTCCTGTAGTGGCAGGCTAGGTATCCTCAGATGAATGATCATACTATTCCAACAATTAACAAAGTTTCATGCGTCATTGTTGGCATGGGATCTATAGGATACCGTCATATGCGAGTTTTACAATCAATAGGCATGGTCAATGTATTTGCTTTTCCCATACGAACTGCACGCCTCTTGGAAATGCAAGCCGCAAAAATCTCGACAGTCGAGAATTGGGCTCAAGTCAAAGAAATGGGAATCACACATGCCATCATCGCTACTGATACGAGCAGGCATTTAAAAGACGTTCAAGCCGCACTAGAGGCCGATTGTGAAGTTCTGGTCGAGAAACCGATGGCCGCAGATGCGATGACAGCCCTGGATATGTGGCGGATGACAAAACAGTATCAACGGAATTTATGGGTTGGTTGCTGCATGAGGTTTCATCAAGCTTTGAACACTTTTCGTGATCAATTACCTCAACTTGGTAAAATCCATTCCGTTCGAGTCGAATGCCAATCATACCTGCCTGATTGGCGACCAGACCGACCATATCGGGATTCATACTCAGCGCGCCTTGATGAAGGAGGTGTTATGCGCGATCTTATTCACGAAATTGATTACGCCAGCTGGTTGTTCGGTTGGACCGACGCGGTTATGGCTAAAGTCCGAGTAACGTGCAGCCTTGATATTGCTGCTGAAGATGCGGCAGACATCCTTTGGGAAACTAACTCTGGCATAATCGTATCGATTACTATGGATTATCTCTCACGACCAGCACGGCGGCAAATGCGTGCTTTCGGAGAATTTGGTACGCTTGAATGGGATGGGATTGCTGGAAGAGTAGTGCTTTCACTCGCTGGTGAGACTTCACGTGAAATTATTTCTTCGCAAACGCACGATGAAATGTACTTGGCACAAGACATTGCCTTTTTCGAGGCGACCTCAGAGACCCCCGTACTAGATGCACGACTTGCAACTGGTGCAGATGGTGTGCGTGCCCTAGCCATCTGTGATGCAGCACGTATCGCTTCTCATAATAGACATGAAACGCAAGTGAGTTATTTGGCCAAGCCATGAACAACATGAATAAAGTTCTGGCCATTATTCCTGCGCGTGGGGGATCCAAGGGCTTACCTGGTAAAAATATTCGGCAGCTGGCGGGCCTGCCACTTATTGCTCATTCAATCATATTTTCACGTTTATGTTCGGATATTACTCGAACGATTGTTTCCACAGATTCGGAGGAAATTGCGATCGTAGCACGACATTATGGTGCAGATCTTCCATTTATGCGCCCCGCTGAGCTCGCACAGGATGATACATCAATGTGGCCCGTATTGCGACATTCCTTGCATTTTATTGAAGAGAAAGAGAAATCAGCATACGATTTTGTAATTTTGCTTGACCCAACATCGCCGGGCCGATTACCTGAAGATGTCACTGCTGCGCTTATCAAACTCAAAGCCACATCAGATGCTAAAGGTATTGTTGCAGTTTCACAGGCGGAGTTTAATCCTATATGGCACGGTGTTATTGAACAGGATGGTTGGATGGCCGATCTGTTTCAAGATGCGCAGCAATTCAACCGACGACAGGATGTTCCCATTGTTTATCGCATCAACGGCTCGCTTTATATCTGGCGCGCAGATTTTGTGCGCCGCGAAGTAAATGGATGGCGACATGCCCATCATCTTATATACGAAATGCCTGAATCACGTGCTATCCATATTGACGATTTGAATGAATTTGAGAAAACAGATTTGCTTATTCGCCACGGCTGGATCCATCTGCCATGGCTGGAGAAAACAACGTCGTGAAGAGGATCTCTGAACTGGCTGATCTCAGCAGGCGTCGTGCTGTATTAACTGGGGGTGCTGGAAACATTGGACATGCAGTGGCCGAAACGCTCATCGAGTTAGGAGCACAGATTGCCATTGTTGATTTGGATAAGCCTGCCTGCGAAGATCGCGCGAAATTATTGGGGGCAAATACTATACCGCTGCCGTGTGATCTGTTGAATGAACAGGCTACACGCGAAACCTTGCGCACAGCTATTAAATTGCTTGGCGGACTAGATATTTTGATACATTGTGCAGCTTATGTTGGAACATCTCAGGTCTCCGGTTGGGGTGTACCATTTGACCAACAAACAGTTGCAGCTTGGGATGATGCCTTGCGTATCAATTTGACATCTGCTTTTGTACTGGCACAAGAAGCGCGAGAAGCGCTCAGTGCCAATGGACGTGGTTCAATCATTCTCTTTTCTTCAATTTACGGAATCGTCGGACCGGACATGGGGCTTTATGCTGATACTAAGATGACAAACCCGGTGGGCTATGGTGCATCGAAGGGTGGTGTACTGCAATTAACACGGTATCTTGCCACAGTACTTGCACCGCAAGTGCGTGTGAATTCAATTTCGCCCGGTGGAGTATGGCGCAATCAACCCGAAATTTTTCGTGAACGCTACGAAGCCCGCACGCCCCTACAGCGGATGGCAACAGAAGAGGACCTGAAGGGCGCAACTGCATTTCTTGCCAGTGATTTATCAGCCTATATGACTGGCCAAAATCTTATTATAGATGGTGGATGGACTGTATGGTAATCGAATTTCCAATCGGCGACCATATTGTTGGTTTGGATCAGCCGTGTTTCATCATTGCTGAAGCAGGTGTGAATCACAACGGTGATCTGAATCTGGCGCATCAATTAATTGATGTGGCGTCTCAAGCTGGTGCAGATGCGATCAAGTTTCAAACATTCAAAACTGAACATCTGACAACACCTGATGCACCTAAAGCGGCCTATCAACTTGAAACAACGAATTCCAGTGAATCGCAATTTGAAATGTTGCGCCGCTTGGAGCTTGATGCTGACGCGCATAGTGAACTTATCGCGCACTGCCGCGAGAAACATATTTTATTTCTCTCGACGCCATTTGATGAAGCTAGCGCTGATTTGCTCGAATCATTTGGTGTGCCTGCATATAAGACACCATCAGGTGAAATCACTAACTTGCCATACTTGGCTTATATCGCGCGTAAAAATAAGCCGATGATCGTTTCCACCGGGATGGCGTTTCTTGGCGAAGTAGAAACTGCAGTGCGCACGATTGAAGGTGCGGGTAATCTTGCGGTTGCGTTGCTGCATTGTGTGAGTAATTATCCGGCAAATCCAGCCAGCATCAATTTGCGTGCGATTCATACAATGGCATCTGCGTTTAATGTGCCTGTTGGCTATTCTGATCATACGTTGGGAATTGAGGTACCGCTTGCAGCCGTTGCACTCGGCGCCTGCATTATCGAAAAACACTTTACGTTGGATCGAAATTTACCCGGCCCGGATCATCTAGCTTCGGCAGAGCCAGCGGAACTTGCCGCGCTCGTACACGGGGTCCGCATTGTTGAAGCATCCCTGGGTACGGGACGTAAACAGCCGTCCCCAAGCGAGGCTAATACAGCGGCTGTGGCGCGTAAAAGCTTGATTGCCGCTTATGATATTCCCGCAGGCGTAAAGTTGACTGAAATGATGATCGCTATCAAACGTCCCGGCACCGGGCTACCGCCTGCAATGCGTGAATATCTAATCGGCCGTGTTGCACGCGCCTCAATTTCTGCTGGTTCATTATTAAATCTGGAAATGTTCTCATGAGAACTATCGGAGTTGTGACAGTCGCACGATCGGACTATGGAATTTATTTGCCAATTCTGAACCGTATTCAAGCCGACCCGCAATTGCATTTGCATTTGATTGTGTCGGGCACACACCTGGTAAGAGTATTTGGTTATACCGCCAGTGAAATTCAAGCCGATGGTTTTGAAGTTGCCGACCGTGTTGAGATGTTGCTAGCGTCTGATTCACCTGAAGGCATTGCCAAATCCATTGGTATCGGTGTGATTGGTTTCGCACAGGCATTCGCGCGCTTTCGTCCGGATATTTTAGTGGTATTGGGTGATCGGTTTGAAATGTATGCAGCGGCACTGGCGGCATTGCCTTTTAATATCCCAATCGCACATATCCATGGTGGCGAATTGACGCTGGGTGCGATGGATGATGCACTGCGTCACTCGCTCACCAAGTTAAGTCACTTGCATTTCGTTTCAACTTCACAATATGCGCGGCGTGTGGCACAGCTGGGTGAAGAGGATTGGCGCATTACTGTATCTGGCGCACCTTCACTTGACAATTTGCATTTTATGAAATTTCCAACGTCTGAGCAGCTTGAAGAGCGTTTCGCGTTTAAGCTGCGACCTGCCCCACTACTCGTGACATTTCACCCGGTTACCCTTGAGTTCGAGGACACCGAAAGGCAAATTGCTGAATTGATGACTGCGTTGAATGAATTGGATATGCCGGTCATTTTCACGCTGCCGAATGCAGACACACATAATAGTATCATTCGTCGATATATTGCTAAATACGTGGATATACATTCATCGGCATGGTGTGTTGAAAATCTCGGCACGCAGGATTATTTCGGTGTGATGCAATTTGCGGCAGCAATGGTTGGTAATTCTTCAAGTGGTATTATCGAAGCGCCGTCTTTCAAATTGCCCGTTGTCAATATTGGCACGCGGCAAACCGGCCGCATACGTGCACCGAACGTCATTGATGTGGGTTATTTGCGTAATGAAATAGTTTCTGGTATTCAACGCGCAGTTGCACCTGAATTTCATGCGAGCTTACAAGAACTAGTAAACCCGTATGGTGATGGGCACGCAACGGATTCTATCGTTGCCAGCTTGAAAGCGACCATTTTGGATGATCGGTTGATCCGCAAAGTTTTTTCCGACTTTGGAATGGCTGAGTGATTCAAGTTGTTGGTATTTGCTCATGTGCAAGTGAAAGGTGCATTGCCGCGCCAAGCGCAGGAGATAAAAGAGTGAATATACGTATTATTCCAAGGCTTGACATCAAAGGGCCAAATTTGGTGAAAGGAATTCATTTGGAAGGTTTACGAGTACTTGGTAAACCGGAATATTTTGCGCGCTACTATTACGAAAACGGGGCAGACGAATTAATCTACATGGATGCGGTTGCAAGCTTGTATGGCCGTAATAGTCTGGTTGATATTATCGAAAGGACTGCAAGGGAGATATTCATACCATTGTGCGTTGGAGGTGGCTTGCGAAACGTGGACGATATTCGTGCAGTCTTGCGTGCAGGAGCAGATAAGATATCCATCAATACCGCCGCTATTCGACGTCCGGAACTCATCCGTGAAGCTTCTCGTGCATTTGGCTCTTCTACTATCGTTGTAGGAATTGAAGCTTTCAAACACTCAGATGGGAGTTATGAGCCGTATATTAATTATGGGCGGGATCGCACAGGGCTCGATGCAGTAGAATGGGCTATACGCGTATCTGAAATGGGCGCAGGTGAAATTTTGCTTACCTCAATCAACCAGGAGGGTACATGTAAAGGTTTTGATCTTGAATTAATTCAGCGTATTGCTGATGCAGTCCCCATTCCAGTGATCGCCCATGGCGGAGCAGGCAAGCCCTCGGATATATTTGACGCAATTGTGAGTGGTCATGCCGATGCGGTAAGTGTTGCATCCATCCTGCACTACGAGTGTCTTGAGCAGGTAAGGGTTGATGAAAAAGAATTTGTTGCTGAAGGAAACATTGAATTTTTGCGCCGCGGAGGAACCCATAACAACCTCCAACCGACGGCACTTCGAAAAATAAAAGAATATTTAACCGGCCAGGGTGTAGCTTGTCGACATACTCTATAGAGAAAGGATAGGATAGTAGCATGCAGGTAGCGCCTCCTAAAGTTGCCATTGTTGACTATGCACTTGGCAATCTCTACAGCATAAAAAATGCCTGTGAACGTGCAGGCTTGGAATCGGTTATTACGTCATCGCGTGACGAAATTTTGCAAGCTGACGGCGTCTTGTTGCCTGGCATGGGCGCTTATGGCGAGGCCATGCAAACTTTGGATAAGCTTGATCTCGTTACAGTTCTTAGAGACTATGCGGCATCGGGCCGACCGCTGATAGGGATATGTTTAGGAATTCAATTGTTATTGAGTGAGAGCTATGAGTTTGGCAAACATAAAGGTTTGGGCATCATTGAAGGCTCAGTGATACCTCTTAGCCATCCACGTGAGGGCGAACGTGAGTTGAAGATCCCACAAATTGGCTGGAATCAATTACATGCGGTTCGTTCCTGGGATGAAACACCTTTGGAAGATGTACCTAATAATGAATATATGTATTTTGTACATTCATTTGTGCCACGGCCGCAGGATGAGAATGTTGTGCTTGCCATAACCAATTATGGTGGAATAGAATTTTGCTCGAGTATTCAAGAGAAAAATATTTTTGCTTGTTTATTCCATCCGGAGCGCAGTGGCACTGCCGGGATTCAGATATATCGAAATCTGGCTAAGCAGATTAAGCACAGGATGCAATTTGAATAACTTCCAGTACGCGAGAATATCATAAAGAGGCAATAACTATGACAAGCATTAAAATCTTAGATAGACAATTGTCGAGCCTGCCAACAGAAATAAGATTCTGTAAAAGGTGCGTTGTTTCAAATCAACGTCCTCGGATTTCCTTTGATAATGAAGGGATTTGCGGAGCGTGTCGGTATGCAGAAATCAAGGAAAACGGAATTGATTGGCAGATGCGTGAAAAGGAGTTGCGTGAACTGTGCAACCAATTCCGCAAAGAGGATGGTCGCTTTGATGTTATTGTTCCGGCTAGTGGTGGCAAAGACAGCTCACGCGTAGCGTATGAACTTAAATCCATTTATGGGATGCATCCACTAACTGTGACCTGGGCGCCTTTTGAGTACACGCCTGAAGGGTATGTCAATTTTCGCAATTTTGTCAAAACAGGCGGTTTCAATAATCTGATGGCATGGCCCAATGGAAAATTACATCGTAAGCTTTCGCGAATTGCATTTGATGCGCTTGGTGATGCCTGGCAGCCATTTGCCTATGGACAAATGTGTTACGCTTTTCATATTGCCCAAGCTTTTGATATCAAACTCGTTTTCTTCGGTGAGAATGGCGAGGCAGAATATAGCGGCGATCCGCGTGTGTTTAATCTGCGTGGTATGCCATTTGATATCTGGGCGGAACAGTATTTCAAAGGTGTTATGGTGGACGATTTAATTCAGTATGGATTGGAAGAGACGAAATATTTTTCTAAAAATGATTATGATGAGAGTGATTTGCTTTTCTATCGTCCTCCAAATATTGATGCAATGCGTAAGCAGGGTGTGGAATTTCACTGGTTCTCGTACTACAAAAAGTGGGTGCCGCAGGAGAACTATTATTTAGCCAGTGAGCATACTGGTTTTCAGGCCAATCCGACCGGTCGTTCGGAGGGAACCTACTCCAAATATGCCAGTCTTGATGATCAGATGGATGGTTTTCACTACTATTTAGCATTTATCAAGTTCGGCATCGGACGAACTACATCGGACGCTGCCCACGAAGTACGGGATAGCCATATCACTCGTGAAGAAGCGGCGGCATTGGTCAAGCAATTTGATGGCGAGTTTCCCCGACGCTGGTTTAAAGAATTTTTGACATATTTGGATATTACCGAAGAGCAATTTTGGAGTGTACTCGATCGGTATCGTCAGCCCCACATATGGAAACAAGAGAATGGGATTTGGAAGCTGCGTAATGCAGTTTACGATGATGCTTCCACTGACAATGCTCTTCCCGGCTATCTCGCTAGTTTATTGCGAGGCGATTCCGTCTAATAATGAGCGGAACCTTGTACTATACTTATCAAAGTAGCTCAAAGATAAACTGAATTGATATTGAATGATACATTGATTTGGGAGTTTGTCCGATTAACATTTCAGTAAGTATAGAGTTTCGATGATTAACGAGACAGATTGACATATATGCGATTGAGCCTTGAATCTACTCTTATTATTAACACTGCTCCTATCCGTGAGGCGATCGCCTGCATTGAACATGGCGGTTGCGGCATCGCGTTAGTGGTGGATGGCGAGCGTCATTTGATCGGTACCGTAACGGATGGTGATGTACGTCGGGCAATGCTGGCGGCGCTTGACCTGGATACGCCGGTCAGCACACTGTTGACGCGTAAGGCCGGGACGCAATATTCCAAACCAGTGACTGCTAGCGCGAGAAGTAGCCGTGAGGAGTTGTTATCGTTAATGCGCCAGAATGTACTGCGTCAGATCCCAATTTTGAACGACGATGGGTGTGTCGTGGACTTGGTGTTATTGGATGATTTGGTTCCTCCAGACGAATTACGAATACAAGCAGTGATCATGGCTGGCGGTTTAGGTACACGCCTACGTCCATTGACGGAGGATTTGCCCAAACCCATGTTGCCAGTAGATGGTAAGCCTCTCATAGAACGAGTAATCGAGCAGTTGCGACAAGCTGGAATCCGACGTATGAATGTAACAACACACTACAAGCCTGAAAAAATTGTGGAGTACCTTGGGGATGGGCACGCATTTGGTGTCGAATTGAATTACGTAGACGAAAAACAGCCATTGGGTACTGGCGGTGCCCTTGGATTGATGCCACCTCCCAATGAGCCAATGTTGGTGATTAACGGTGACATTCTTACACAGGTCGATTTTCGCGCCATGCTTAACTTTCATCAGGAGAATCACGCGGACATGACAATTGGCGTAAGGCGCTATGAAATGCAGGTGCCATACGGAGTAATCGAGTGTGATGGTGTGCTTGTGCGGCATTTGCAGGAAAAACCGCAGGTAGGTTTTCTGGTCAATGCCGGAATTTACCTGCTCGAACCATCATTCTATGAACTCATGCCGCAGAATACCAGCTTTAATATGACTGATTTGATCCAACGGTTCTTGGATGCTGAGCGAACCGTCGTAAGTTTTCCGATTCACGAATATTGGTTGGATATTGGACAGCATGCAGATTACACTCAAGCTCAAGGCGATGTGAAGAATGGAAAATTTCGCGAGTGAACAGGTCGCTCTTATATAACGCCCTCGAACTTTTAAGATCAGAACCATACGTGAATTTTGAAGATGGTTGCAATGAACGATTAGTGGATTCGAGAATATCCAGAAAGGTACCAACCTGATGTCTATGTCATTTGAACCTGGCGCACCCTTGCCTGCTGGCTTTATTCCATTGTGTGTCCCCGAAATTCGTGGAAACGAGTGGGCATACATTAAGGAGTGTCTGGACACAAATTTTGTGTCGTCAGTTGGAGCTTACGTAGACCGTTTCGAGAGCGATATTGCAGCACGAGTTGGAGCACGTTATACGGTTGCCACAACAAGTGGTACTGCCGCTTTGCATATTGCATTCTTGGTGGCAGGTGTTCAGCCCGACGACGAGGTACTGGTTTCGACGCTCACATTTATTGCGCCAGTCAACGCGATTCGCTATGTGGGCGCGTACCCAGTCTTTGTGGATGCTGAGTTGGATTATTGGCAGATGGACGTGCACAAAGCTATTGAATTTATGGAACAAGAGTGCCGATGGACAAACGGTGAATTGCGCGACATTGCCACCGGACGGCGCGTTAAGGCAATTGTACCAGTAGGCATTCTTGGGCATCCTGTGGACATGGATCCACTCATTGCAGCCGCGCGCAAATACGATCTTGCGATCATCGAAGATGCCACGGAAAGTCTCGGCGCGAAATACAAAGGAAGAATGGCAGGGCATCTTGGAGATATTGCATGTTTAAGTTTCAATGGCAATAAGTTGATCACGACAGGTGGTGGGGGTATGATCGTCACCGACAACGAGTCCATGGCGCGCCGTGCAAAGTATTTGACGACACAGGCCAAAGATGATCCCCTAGAATTCGTTCACGGCGCAATTGGCTACAATTATCGCCTGACGAATATCCAAGCTGCGCTTGGCGTTGCACAATTGGAAAAATTGGATGAGTATATTGATGTCAAGCGTAATATTGCCAAAACCTACACAGCTGCATTACGCGACGTTCCAGGCGTAAAACCTATGACTGAAGCAGATTGGGCCTTTGGCGTGTTCTGGTTGTACACGGTCCTGATCGACTCTGTTGGGTTTGGAATGGATAGCCGCGCCCTGATGAGAAAGTTGGATACACATAAAATTCAGGCACGGCCACTCTGGCAGCCAGCGCATCTCAGCCCTGCGCATCGCGATATGCGCGCGACGGATTGTTCGGCGGCCGAACAATTAAATCGTGACGCGATCAGCCTGCCAAGTTCGGTGGGATTGAATTATGTAGATCAACAGCGTGTCATGGAATTGCTCAGAGATTTGCAGCGCGGTGTTGCCCCGTCATAATCTTTCGCTGTTTGCATTAAACTTATGACCATAAGAGCGATCTGCTGAGATGATGTAGTCTAAATAATTAATATAGTAACTGATATTTGGAATAATAGAATGAAATCATGCCTGCATATTTCTAAAAATGCAAATCGACAAGTTAGAGATGCTATTCTAATATCTGGATCAAGCAGAAGTGGGACAACGATACTTGGCAAATTGCTGCATAGTTTCCAGGGAGTTGAGTATGCTTTTGAACCGCCGATGCTCTTTTCAGTAATAGCTCTGATTGAAGAGATACCTAAAAAACAATGGAAATTGTTATATGAAACTTATTTATACGAAGATTTTTTTATAAATGCTATTTCAGGCAGAAGCATTAACTGCAATAGAGTTGATGATAGTTCGATTTATAGTGTTAAATCTGCGGAGGATATAGAGTTGAGATTGACGAGGTCGCTTAGTAAAATTCAAGCTGAAGAATTATGTCAAGACCATATCATTGCTTATAAGATGCCAGACGTTGTTCCGTTTCTACCTAAATTGTTTGAATACTACCCAACAATGCGCATCATTATTATGAGACGGGATGCAAATGAGACTCTTAATTCAATCTTGGTTAAAAAATGGTTTGCCAATGAGAGTGAAAATAAAAACCTGATCTGGCCCTACAGGATCCACAGGGGCATCCAAATACCTTTCTGGGTGAAGAAACGGGACAGCGATCGATGGGTAGAGATGTCCGAGTTGGATCGATGTGCGTACTATTATATTCGCGTGAATCAAGATGTGGAGGCACTTGTTAATCGAATTGAAGTTAAATATGACCAGCTATTAAATACGCCATTTCAAGTGGCAAGAAAACTTGCGGATAAGTTAGGTCTTTCGTTTAGCGACAAGACCTCTGAAATTATTGAAACAATCAAACCAACACAGAAAAAGCGAGAGTTAGGTTTGATAGAGAAGGTTAGCGCTGAATTAGCTGACCTTGTTAGGTATTATTCTGACTCTTCCGAAGTTGGAACTTAAGAGTCGTTAAGTGAAAATTCTATTTTTTTCCCCTCATGCTTACATAACGGTTCATTCAATTCCAGAGGCGATTGTTATTGAGACGTTTAGAAAGAGGGGACATGATGTGATAATGGTCAACTGTGATGGGGCATTATCGCGCTATTGCATAAGTATGAGTGCCGCCGGGCTGTCACCGCGAGCATCTACGATCGAAAAGAAAGCGATTTGTGCAATATGTAGAAAAAGGCGAGATTTGATTCTAAATGAATTTGGATTTCCTTCAATACTCCTTGATAATTTTGTCGGAATGGAAGAGGAGCATGCTATCAGAGAGATCATCTTAACTGCTCATTCGAGAAATTATACTGAACTTAATTGGATGAATATTCCAATTGGCAAATATGCGTTATATGAGTTTTTGCTTAATAACAAATTAAACTCGCTGAATCTGAATAATGCAGAATGGGAAGAGTATAAGATTTATTTATTCAATACCCTTAAGGCGGCATATGCGGGAAGGAAAATATTGGATGAAATAAAACCTGAGGTGATCGTGACATACAACTCTTTGTATTCTGTGAACCATGTCCTGTGCGCCCTGGCTGAGCAGCGCGGCGTCCCACACTACACACTTCATGCGGGTGACCATATTGATCGCCGTTATTCTACCATGACCATTTTTAAGGGACTTGTGTCCTCAAGACTCGTCGCTCGCACGGAAACTTGGAGACAATTATCAAATATGCCTATATCGCCGCGACAAGTACAAGTTGTTGCTGAGCACATAAATGCTTTATTGAAAGCCACAGATCCTTGGGTATACTCTTTAGCATCAAAGAAGGCTAATTCGGAAAGTTTAAGAAATTACTTTAGGATTAGTAAAGATAAACGTGTTTTATTAGCTACAATGGCATCTGCTGATGAGCGGTTTTCAGCAGCGACGATTGATGCAATGCCTCCCTTTATCGAGCCAATGTTCCCAGCACAAATTGATTGGATAAATGCGCTAATCAAGTTTGTTAGTCATAGAAACGATTTGTTTTTGATAATTCGTGTGCATCCGCGAGAGTTTCCAAACAAGCGAGAACAAGTGTTGTCTAAACAGGCGGCAGAATTGCAGAAGTTATTAGTTAATTTGCCAAGTAATATTGGTGTTAATTGGCCGAAAGATCAAATTTCCCTACACGATTTGATAAAAATTACCGATGTCGGGTTGAATGCGACATCGACGTCTGGTATTGAACTTGGCATGTTTGGAGCTCCGGTTGTCTTATATGACTCGAATCAATTATTTTCATATCCCTCGGAAATAAATTACGTTGCTAAAGATCCAGAGGATTATTTTAAAAAAATCGATATGGCGATAAAAGATGGATGGTCTATTGAAAATGTGCGAATGGTCTTCCGTTGGTTATCCTATAAATTTGAGTACGTATCTATTGATATCTCGGATGGACTTGGAAAGATTAAGGAATTACCACGGTTTGTTAAGCTTTACTATCGCCTGTTGCAAAAATTTAATAAGAATTACTCTTTTGAAGAGAGCTTGCTAGTTAGAAAACTAAAACAGCGACCTATTCCTGTTAAGAATAGCGAAAAATTGAGCGTCGCCATCGAAAGAAATCTCGAAAGCCATTTAAAACTTGAAAACATAGTTAATGATGCTCAATTTTCATACGAGGAAGAAACGATTGCTATCAGAGCCCAAGTGCAGAAAATGCTTCAAATGATGGCTTGGGATGATGATGCGTCAGATATATTGGCTTGTAAAATTAGACGTGTTTTATCAGGCTGATATCTAAAATGAACTCGATAACGCATAATATGAAATTATACGATTCGTATAGAGGATTGGCGGCAATTGTTGTATTCATAAGTCATCTTTACTACACATTTTTCGGTCCCTATATAGGATCCTCAGGCGCGTTAATGAACACCATGGGTTTATTAGCTACATGGTCAGTAAATATTTTTTTTATATTGAGCGGTTATTTGATTACGTATAGCATCTTAAGAAACATTAGTAAGAATGGTTATTTTAAATGGCAAGATTTTATGATTTCAAGGATTGCCAGGATATATCCTCCGCTTATCGCTTCGATAATACTAAGCATATTGCTCTATTGGATAGTAGTCTATTTTGGGATGCACGGAAAATACTCTTTTCGCTTGCCGGGAGATTTATATCTTATTCGAGAGAATTTCTCCCTAGCATATCGCGAAATTCTTGATAGCCTGCTCATGCGGGGAGGATTATTGTTAGTCAATGGAGTTTTGTGGAGCTTGTACATTGAAGTGAAAATATATCTGGTCGCTATGCTAATAGCCATACTAATTAAAGGTAATATTGGGTCGTTAGGGAAATTTGTTGCTTTTGTCACCCTAATCACCGTTAGTTGGGAGCTATTAGATTCTTTTGTTTTCGTAATAATTTGGTGCCTGGGATCTGTGTTTGTTTTTACCTCACAAGAAGGGGAATTGGCAGTGCAAAAAAGAATTATGAATTTCCTTTATGTATGTGCATTGGTTGTTTTTATATATTATTTGCCTTACCCAATGACGTTTATGCAGAATAATAGGGTCATTAACGGCTTTTTGGCAACAGTATCATTGTCGTTTCTTTTTACAGGATTAATATTTAAGTGGCAAGCTGGTGCTAAGATTTTACAATCTTTTGGGGCAGCGGCTAAATATTCTTATACTCTTTATTTAATTCATTTTCCACTTCTGCTTTTTGCCTTCTCGTTGACCCATCAGATGCTTTCGTCGGAATTTAATTATGGAAAGCTCCTTGTCACATGTGCTCTGGTCTTTATTGCTATATTATTTACGGCTTCCATAACAGCTTCTTTTTTTGAAGACAAGAGTCATTTTGAAGATTTAATAAGAAATATGCTGCATATACATAAAACCAAAAGTGATCAGGAAACTCAGTAATATGTTAGAGAAAACGATTCGCCTTATCCGTAGTTATTTTGGTATTGAGCTTATTGGCTTACATCGCCGACCCGCTTATGATGGTGAAAAAGATCGTTATTCTTATCAGGCCAAATATCATCAATTCGAAATAGGAGCGGAAGAAAAAGTGCTGGATGTGGGATCTGGTGCTTATCCATTCCCCTATGCAACTATGCTTGTCGATCTATACACTGAGAATACCGAGCATCGCCATGACGATTTGAGAACTGATGGCAAACCATTTAAGGTCGCAGATATAAATCACCTGCCTTTTGAAGACAAATCCTACGATTTTGTCTACTGCTCTCATCTTTTGGAGCATGTTGAGGATCCAGTTCGGGCATGTGCGGAATTAATGCGCGTGGGGAAACGAGGATATGTTGAAACTCCTTCGTTAATGTCGGATGTGCTGTTTTCCTGGGCCAAGGGAATGCATAAATGGATCACCTTTGTTATAGCAGATCGAATAGTATTTTTCGAGTATAGCAAGAGGATAATTCAGGGAGTTCGTAATCCCTATTGGGGAGAATCTGTATTCTCCAGGAGACATCATCCCTTGCAGAACGTCTTCTATAACAATATGGATATCTTTAATAACTCCTTATTGTGGTGGGATTATTTTAATTACTCAGTTTTTTATCTGGATGGACTAATGGTGCACAGCGACTTGTCGACAAGGAAGCGTTAATGAATGGCCGCAAGGAAAACCTTGCTGGTTGACATATTCAACTTCAGGCCCTTATCGTTGAAAGCCATCTGATGTCAACCGCCTCGATTGATTTGAAACGCATGCAGTTATGGAAATATTGATTAATTGAAGGACTTAGATGCACATTACTGATTTTGTCCCGCCTGTTTTTATTAAGATTGTCAAGATGATTGGAAATGCCAATTCATCTGGTGCTAATATTTTTAATTCTTATGGTGAAGCAGCTTCAGCTTGTGTTGGATTGGGATATGAACAAGATGAATTGATTAATGTGGTTTTTCTTAAGACAAGGGCATATCGGGATTGGCTGTCTCAAACAGGCAACGTGATGCTCACTGAAACCATGACCCAATCCCTCGCGGGATTATCCCTGGCATTGTACGCCCGGGCTGATGATGAAATCAGTGTTTTGGATTTTGGCGGAGCTTGTGGGTCACTTTATTTTGCAATGCGCGCTGCTTTAGGAAATAAGATAAAGCTCAACTGGCATGTAGTTGACACCTCAGCGATGACTCGCAAAGCAAAAGCACTGGAGACGGATGAATTGCGCTTTTTTGATAATCTCTCAACTGCTAAAGAAGCTTTTAAAGCAGGCATTGATTATTTTCACTCATCAGGAACTATCCAGTATGTCCCCGATCTAGAGAAGACACTTAATGAAATTTTTGCCAGCCAGGCCCGGTTTATGCTTCTTAATCGACTTGCTTTGTCTTCAAGCCAGAAAGAAATTGTTTCTGTGCAAGAATCAATGCTGAGCGCGAATGGCCCGGGAGCTTTGCCTGCCGGCGTTCAAGATAAGCAATGCAAATATCCGGTTACCTATTACCCAAAGTACAAATTGGAGGAATTAATTCACCAAAAATATTCCGTTACTTTAAGTTTTGGAGAAACGAACTTAAATGTCGTTGACGACCAGCGGGTCGTCAGTGTAGGCTACTTCGCAGAATTGCTTGACTAACTTATGAACCCTGTTATTCCTGTCCTACTATTTGCATATAACAGACCAGATCATTTACGGCGGACACTATCTTGCCTGCGTGAGAACCAGGTCCCGTTAATATATGCCTTTTCTGACGGGCCTAAAACACCTGATGCGGTCGGACATGTTAACGAAATTCGAAAGATTTTGCGCGGGATAAATTGGTGTAAAGTGCATCTTGTTGAACGATCTGAAAACCTTGGCTTGGGGAAATCAATTCTTGCCGGTGTGGCCGAGGTGTTAAAACTACATGATGCTATCATTGTCTTTGAAGATGATTTGATCTGTGTCCCTGGCACTTACAAATATCTTTGCGCTGCGCTTCAGCAATACAAGGATGATCCGCGTGTCATGAGCATTACCGGCTGGACTCATCCTCTTGTTGTTCCAAAAGATATTGGCGATCAACCTTACTTCGACGGGCGTGCAGAAAGCTGGAGTTGGGGCACATGGTCAAGAGCCTGGAGAGGTATGGAGTTTGATGCTATGTCCATTCTCGAAATGTGTTCAAATAAGAGTATTGATATATATAAATATGGCGCAGACCTTGTTCAAATGGCGCAAATGGAAAAGGAAAGGAATTTGTGGGCAGTTAGGTTTAGTTTTTCACATATTTTGAATAATGCATTCTGCCTGCGCCCGCCGAGAAGTTTGGTCGATCACATAGGGTTTGATGAAAACGGCACAAATGCCAAAGAACCATCAAAATGGTCTCATGATCATCTTGAGCAACATCCTTATTGGCCCGATCGTTGGCCTGATCCTGTTGAAAACACGGAATGTCCGACTTTATGGCAAAAGGCATGCGGCGGAAAGCCTCGTCAATCAACTCTTTCTCAAAAGTTCATAGCAAAATTATCAAGCTCAAATAAGTATTTGCGATCCAAATTTACGAAATACTTTAGAGTCAAAGAGAAGCAATAACGCTGTGATTAATCAAATAAGGAAAATCCTTGGGTCTGTAATAGATCCTAAATATGACGAAGTAAAAGCTGAGCTTCAATCGCTTAAGCTCTTAATTGGAAAATCAATGGCTAATAGCGTTAAGTCTATGGGAATCGTTGCAAATATTCATGATGTGGAATTTAAAGTGTTTTCCCAATTTGGTGACGATGGCATAATTCAATACCTCATCAATCAAATTGAGTCATTCCCGCGCACTTTTATTGAATTTGGCGTCCAGGATTATATGGAGGCCAATACACGCTTTTTGCTGCTGAACGATAATTGGCGCGGCCTTATCATAGATGGCGATTCGCAAGCTATGTCCGCTTTGCGCGCAGACGAAATCTATTGGCGCTATGACCTAACCGCTATCGGAGCATTCATCACCCGCGAAAATATCAATCAGCTATTTCGGGATAACGGCTTCAGTGGTGAGATAGGCCTGCTTAGCGTGGATATTGATGGTAATGACTATTGGGTTTGGGAAGCAATTAATTCAGTTAACCCGATTATTGTCATAGCGGAATACAACAGCGTGTTCGGTCCACATCATGCCATTAGCGTACCTTATGACTCATCTTTTTATCGTACAAAAGCGCATTACTCCAATCTGTACTGGGGCGCTTCGCTGAAAGCGTTGTGTATCTTGGCTAATAAAAGAGGCTACGCTTTTGTTGGTTGTAACTCCAGCGGCAATAATGCACATTTTGTCAGGAAAGATAGGGTAGGAAAAATTCGAGTACTAACTTGTGAAGCAGGATATGTCGAATCGAAATTTCGCGAATCACGTGATGTAAAGGGCAATCTTACATATTTATTTGGCCCCCAACGGTTGGAGGCAATAAGTGAAATGGAGATTTATGATCTGGAGAACCAAAGCTTAAAGAAGATCAAAGATCTGTTTTTGGAAAAGTAATATATCGGGATTTTGTATGAAAATGCTATCGCGAATCGAAAAAAAAATCCAAAGACCCTTTGCTAAAATTATTGCAAGGTTATTTTCCGGTGATCTCATTGAAAGATTGGCTGTCGGTTTACTTTTACGTGTTTACGACTCGAAATTTAACAATGACTGGATCTACAGTAAGGCTGCACCTCATTTCTACAATCAAAGGATTGGAGTATCTCGCTTTGCTTTTGGCACTCAGAAATTGGGTGCCCGTAGCTTTAATAGAGGTTTTTTTGTTTCTCAAGTTATTCAAGAAGGCGATCGCCTGTTAGATATCGGATGCGGAGGTGGTTTTTTTACACGACGTTTCTATGCAGGGAAATGCAAACAGATCGATGCGATTGATATTGAACCCTCAGCTATTCTAGCGGCTCAAAAATATAATAATGCTGAATACATTAAGTACCAAATTATGGATGCAACGACACAACCTTTTCCTAACAGTATATATGATATTATCGTTTGGGATGGTGCAATTGGTCATTTTCCACCTATGGCAATTGATGGGATGCTCAATAAAATCATTGCGAACCTATCTAAAAAGGGGGTCTTTGTAGGATCGGAATCTGTTGGTGAGGAAGGGGATGATCATTTAACTAGATTTGAAACATTAGAAGATTTTGGAAAGCTATTTCATCAGTATTTTAAGTTTGTGCAACTATATGCTGAAAAATACAAACTAAATGATAATTTTATTCGACACGAGGCCTATTGGAGGTGTTCGAATAGCCCAATCCGTATAAAGGAATCCAACTGGATAGACTTTGATTAATATTATGTTTGGAGATATTTATGTCTATAGAATCTGTTGAAAACCTCGGTGTGCGCTATGCAGAGATTATTCGAGCTGAAACAGTTGTTACAAGAACTACATTTTTCTCCCCAGCTGAATCTTCATTTCAATTCGGCTTGCTGGCTCATGAATCTGGCTTTTTTGAGCCTCCACATTACCATAAGCCGTTCAAACGGGAGATTGCCGATCTACAGCAAATGTTTGTTGTTCAGCGAGGTATTGTGGCAGTTCAACTTTACAATGATGCTGGCGAAATGTTTCGCGAAGTGACCCTGAATGCTGGCGATGCGATCGTTCTTATCCATGGGGTACACTCCTTGCGGGTCATTGAAAATATGCAATGTATTAGTATAAAGCAGGGGCCATTTCTAGGTACAGACTACGATAAAGTAAATGTAGAGGTCAAGAAATGAAAATTCCAGTCTTTGAACCAGTCATTGGTGAAGAGGAAATCGATTCAGTTGTTGCGGCATTACGCCGCGGAGAGATCTCGGGTACTTTTGGAAAAGCAATAACAGATTTTGAAAACGGTTTTGCTGAATATTGTGAAAGTAAATATGGTGTGGCAGTTAGTAATGGATCAACCGCATTGCAAATTGCAGTTGCTGCTGGTGGTATTGGCGCGGGTGATGAAGTGTTGATCAGTGCCTGCACAAACATTGCAACAGCCTTGGGCGTCATCCATAATGGTGCTACTCCTATCCCAGTTGATTCAGAAAACGTCAGCTGGAATCTGAATTTGGATTTAATTGAAGATCTGATCACCCCACGCACAAAGGCAATTATTCCAGTTCATCTGTACGGTCATCCAGTGGACATGGATCGCTTGATGGAGATCGCTAATAAGCATAATCTGATCGTTATTGAAGATGCCGCTGAGGCGCATGGCGCCACAATTCGCGGGCGCAAAGCCGGTAGCTTTGGACACATGTCCTGTTTTAGTTTTTACGCGAATAAAATAATTACCACTGGGGAAGGTGGCATGGTCTTAACCAATGATGAGAAACTGGCCGAGCGCCTGCGTCTGTTACGCAACCTTGGCTTTACAACGCCTCGTTTCCGTCATGAGGTTGCTGCATATAACTTCCGCATGACCGGCTATCAGGCTGCCATGGGTGTCGCGCAGCTTGAGAAGATCGAATCGATCATAACTGAAAAACGCCGCATGGCGCAAACCTACAATCGTTACTTGAGTGATATTCCCGGCTTGCAATTGCCTCCAGAATTGGAATGGGCGCGCAATGTATATTGGATGTATGCAATTGTGATCACGCCTGAGTTTGGCATCAGCCGCGATCACCTCGTTAAAACCCTTGCAGATGCAGGCATTGAGACGCGCACCTTTTTCTGCCCGATGGACCAGCAGCCATGTCTTCTCGACCTACCCGATTTTCATCCGATCCCTTGCCCTGTGGCCGCATCTCTCTGGACCTCTGGATTGTATCTACCATCCACACATACTTTACCCGAATCATCCATTGCATACATTGCCGATGTAATCCACGATGCATATAATGCGGCTAATAAATGAGTATTATGGAAACACCGCAATCTTCCTATATCGGACGCCATGCCGAATTGTACGACCTATTCTATTCAGATAAGCCTTATGAAAAAGAGGCTGAGTTCGTTCACGAATGCTTGCAAAGATATAGTAAGAACCCAGCTAAAAATATTCTTGAGCTTGCCTGTGGAACCGGGACACATTCCCTTCTATTGGAGAAGATCGGCTACAAAGTCATTTCTGCAGATTATTCCGCAGACATGCTTGCCCAAGCAAGAAAAAAATCTGCAGCTGCACATTCGCACGTGGACTTTCGTCTTCAGGACATGAAAACCCTGGATGTGCCCGAACGCCCATTTGACGCGATCATTTGTTTGTTCGACTCGATTGGCTATGTGGCCACAAATGAGAGTATCAGAAAGGTTTTCGATAATGTCCGCGCTCATTTACGCGATAATGGCCTCTTCATCTTTGAATTTTGGCATGCAGGAGCAATGATTCGAGGCTATGACCCGCTACGGATCCGCCGCTGGCAGGTCCCGAATGGAGAGGTCCTGCGCATCTCTGAAACGACGATCGATTATCTGAAACAATTGTGTCATGTTTCGTATTCTATTTACGAGCTCAATCAGGATGGTCATTACAATTATTTTCAAGAAACCCAAGTCAATCGTTTTTTCTTGATACAAGAGATGGATAATTTTGTGCGCAAAGCCGGGCTTACTCCAATAAAATGGTTTAATGGTTTCAACGAAAATGAAAATATTGATAATAATAGCTGGCATATCGTTGGGGTAGTGTCTAATAGGCCCGAGAGCTATAAATGAAGGTTGGTGTTTATTCCGCGGGCTTTTCTCCTGACGCTGGAGGGGGATATACCTTTGAGCAGGAAATTCTGGGATCCCTGATGAGGCTAATGCCAGAATCACGGCATGAATTTACTGTTTTCCTAATTGATCCTTCGGCTGAAGTTTCGAACTCGATGAAGAATTTTGTTGGGCCCTATATGCCATTGGTTGAAGTTTCACCAAAGCCAAAAATAAACTTTGCAGGAAAAATAAAAAAAATATTGAAAAGACCTACAGACCAAAAAAACGCACTTCAGGTTGCTGCGGAAAATATCAATATTCAAATGATGTGGTTTCCCGGACCTCTATACATGAGTGTTGATATTCCATACATTGCAACGGTTTGGGATTTGCAGCATAGATTGCAGCCATGGTTCCCGGAAGTTGGCGTCGGAAGTGAATGGTCTGCACGCGAGGCTAATTATTCGTTAATGTTAAGACGTGCATCTTATGTGATCGCAGGAACTCAAGCAGGTAAAGATGAAATCAGATCTTTTTATCAGATTCCTGAACGGCGGATTCGTATTCTACCCCACCCAAGCCCATCATTTGCCTTGAAATCGGATGGTGTTGTAATTGATACGGTGTTAAAGAAACATGATCTCGAGCGTGGCTTTCTTTTTTATCCTGCGCAGTTCTGGCCGCACAAAAACCATGTCAATTTATTGCTGGCCCTTAAAGCCCTTAAAGAAAAATACGGGATTGGCATGACCCTAGCATTGGCAGGTTCCGAAAAAGGAAATCAGAATTATGTCCGTGAGTATGCAAAACAATTAGGGCTCGATAATCAAGTGCGTTTTTTGGGATTTGTTCCAACAGATGAATTAATTGCTTTATACAAAGGAGCATTCGCGTTGGTTTATTTAACGTATTTTGGACCGGAGAATCTCCCTCCTTTGGAGGCCTTTTCTTTGGGATGCCCAGTCATCGCTTCTTCTGTCTCGGGTGCACAAGAACAATTAGGCGATGCTGCAATTCTTGTAAATCCATCTGAGCCGGAGTCGATTGCATTAGCAATCAAGAATTTAGTTGAGCAGCCGGCTATAAGATCTGAACTAGTCGAAATGGGTCGAAAACGAGCTTCAAAGTGGACAGGTACAGAATTTGTCCGTGATATGTTCTCCATCTTTGATGAATTTGAGCCAATTAGGCGGGTGTGGCGCTTTTAGTGCAAAAAATATGCTATTTTATGAAGACAGGTTGAATAACTTGAAATGTGAACCAATATATTGTAATTTGAAGTTTGAAGGATAATCTATTATGAAACAACTGATCAATAAAACACTGGCAGTGTTTGGCTATCGAATAAGGAAGATCGTGGATGAATCATTGCCGGCCAAATCCGCGGATAATGCTATTAAGAGAATCTCTGGAATTCATCATATCAATACGGTTGTAGATATTGGTGCGTCCAGCGGGATTTGGTCTCAAATGGCTATGAATCATTATTCCGAGGCAAAATATTTACTAATAGAAGCTCAACCTGTCCACGAAGAGGCTTTATCAGCCTTTACCAGGAAAAACCAAAATACGCAGTTTGTGTTGGCCGCTGCTGGGGAGACTTTAGGGCAGATATTTTTTGACGCTGGCGACCCGTTTTCCGGTCAAGCTTCTTATACTCCCTATGAAAAAGATAATATCATTGTGCCGGTTATTACTGTTGATAGCGAGGTCGGTAGGCGTGGGTTGAAAGGTCCGTATCTCTTAAAACTGGATACGCATGGGTTCGAAGTGCCCATTTTCAAGGGCGCCATGCAAACCCTGCAAGAAACCGAAATTATTGTTGTTGAATGTTACAATTTTCAAATAAGCCCCGAATGCTTGTTGTTTTATGAAATGTGTGAGTACCTCAACAACTTAGGATTTCGATGTGTTGACCTTGTGGATCCCCTGTGGAGGCCGTACGACCAGGCCTTCTGGCAGATGGACCTGGTTTTTGTGAGAACAAACTCTCCCGAATTCACGTATTCGAATTATGCATGAGCTACAGCAGGAAAATTTTTCAAGTATGCGGCCTTTAATCAGTCTGATAACCCCCTCATATAATCAGAATAAATATCTTGAGCAAACGATCCAGTCGGTTATTTCGCAAAAGTATCCAAATCTTGAATATATAATCATGGATGGTGGTTCTAACGATGGAAGTTTGAACACTATCGCAAAATATGAATCCCATCTGGCATATTGGCAGACTGGCACTGATGGCGGGCAGTATGACGCAGTCCAGCAGGGGTTTCTTCATTCGCATGGGGAGATCATGGGATATTTAAATTCAGACGATCTGTATTTTCCATGGACCTTGCAGGTTGTAGGGCAGATATTTTCTGCCTTTCCTCAACTACAATGGTTGACTACTTCACGCCCTTGCGCTACTGGGGTTCACGGGCATTTTCCGCTGGAACATACTCATCATAATTGGAGTCGCCGTTGGTTTCTAAGTACTCGAGGCAAGTTAATGAAAAGCAGGGGTTTTATTCAGCAGGAGGCCACTTTTTGGCGCAGAAGCCTGTGGGAAAAGGCCGGAGCATATCTGGATACAGGACTCCAATACGCCGGTGATTTTGAATTATGGTCACGTTTTTTTGAGCATGCCATCCCTGCCACAGTAGATATTCCTCTTGCCATGTTCCGTTTACACGACGATCAAAAAACTTCCAACATCGACAAATATTTATTAGAAGCAGAAAAAGTATTATCGCGTTATTCTCTGCCTATTCGGATACCATTATTCTTTATTAGATTACTGAACCAGATCTATCTAAAAACTGGCAGTCACAAAAATTGGTTTGATGCACGCTGTGATAATGTGGCGTATGATATACATGCAGATAGCTGGGTTTATACAAAATGCCTTGAGTGGCGAGATTTCACTTTTTAGAAAACTTATATGCAAAATGAAATGCAATTTCCATCTCCAATACAAGGAAAATCTGGTTGGCCCTGGGGTTTTCAGCCTGAAAAAGTTTTTCCTAATTTTGATTTGCCGCGTGTGACGATCGTTACACCATCCTACAACCAGGCGGATTATCTTGAAGAGACCATCCGTTCCGTCTTACTGCAAGATTACCCAAATCTCGAATATTTCATAATCGATGGGGGGAGTACGGATGGAAGTGTGGAGATTATAAAAAAATATGAGCCATGGCTGGCAGGCTGGATAAGCGAGAGAGACAACGGGCAGAGTAATGCGATCAACAAAGGCTTTTCCAGGGCGACAGGTGATTGGATGGGATGGGTCAACAGTGATGATTGCCTTGCTCCTGGTGCATTGCATAATCTCTTGCAGACGGCAAACACAGCCCGGGCGAATTTTGTATATGGCGCCTGCGTTCAATTTGGCAAGGCCAGGCACTTTCCCTTGCTAAAAAGCCCTGGACGTTCGGCTTTTGACTATGAACTCATTACCTTAATAGATTTGATAGATCAACCTGCAACGCTGTGGGAACGCCAGTTGTTTGTCGAGTGCGGGCCGCTGGCGGAGGACTTACACTATGTGTTTGATTGGGATTTTTTTATTAAGTGCGCCAAAAAAGGGAAAGGTGCGTTTTGCCCCTTTGTAGTGGCTGCTTATCGTCTGCATTCGGACAATAAAACTCTTTCCGGTGGTATAAGGCGCTCTGAAGAAATATTGCGTATTTCTTTGGAGCATATACCGGATAAATTCAAAGAGAAATTTGTTCGATTTGTTCCGTTAATCAATTTTCTTGCAAGGCTTAGCGTGAATAGGCAGGAAATGTCTTGGTTTGCAAAAAAGGTCACAGGACTAGTGTTTCTGCCGTTTAGAAATTGTTGGCTCCTCAAATTCGTTGGGTTGCCAACAGAACTGTGGTCCGCCAATGGAGTAAGTAATTGTCGAGAAAAGGAGTTATTAATTCTTAGATATGCAATTCATCCAGCATCCAATGTGTCTGAGGCATTGTCTTGCTTTGGGAATGAATTGGCAAAATTGGGCGTGTTGGATAAATAAGGATTCTTAATGTATATTAGAAAGATCTCTATTATTACCCCAAGCCTGAATCGCGTAGATATGCTCGAGGAAGTTATCCAAAATGTTGCTATGCAGCAGTATCCGGACTTTGAGCATATTGTGATTGATGGCGGTTCAACTGATGGCACGCAGGAAATGGTTAAAAAATATCCTCACATACGTTTCGAATCCGGATCCGATCGGGGTATGTACGATGCATTAAACAAAGGATTGGATCTTGCCAATGGAGAAATCATTGGATTCTTGAATACCGATGATTATTATGCGGAAAACATATTTTTGGATGTTGCCTCCAAATTCAAAGACGAAAGTGCAATGGCCGTAGCCGGCTGCGCAGCAGTATTCCATGAACCTTCGAAGGGAAAAACAGAAATTGTCGGAAGGTATTCCCCGAACGAAGAAACCTTGTTGGAGTGCTCTACCATTGGTAGCAACTATTTTAATGCATGGTTTTTTCGGAACACATTATTTAAAAAAATCGGATACTTTGATGCAAATTATCGGATTGCAGGTGACAGAGATTTTATGCTTCGATTTGCGCTGAGCAATCTTTGTTATGCTACCATTGATAAGCTTGTGTATCGTTATCGTCAGCATCCTGGTTCATTGACTTTTCATGCCACTGATGAAAGGCGTGAGCTGAGCGCCCGAGAACACTTGATCATGACAAACTATTATCTAAATAATGAAAAATTATCAAATCTTGAAAGGAAACTTCTTGTTGAACTTCATACTCGTGAAACTGTGGAAATGGCAGCAAGATCACTGAGAGTATGGAACTTTGGAAAAAGCGTTTATTACTTTGTAGAAGGGATAAGGTCCGACTTTCTTTGGCCACTCAAATTTGTGCGACTCGCAATACTGCTTGGGATCAAAATTGTGATTGTCATTGCAAAAAAGGTAGTTAATGGACTTGGCGGATCAATTGTGAAAATATGAATGATAAAGGTCGAAAACCCCAAATGATTAATGACAAAGATACACGATGAAGCGCGTGCTGATTACTGGCGCCTCTGGGTTTGTTGGTTCTCATTTGACCAAGTATCTGCGCTCTCTCAATCTGCATGTTTTCGGCTTTGATCTGCGTCCGCCCGATACCAACGCGGATTTTTATATCGGTGAACTTGCTGATCGTGCCTTGGTTTCGCGCACTTTGCTTGAAGTTAAGCCTGACGTGATTTTTCATTTGGCCGGCATGATCAAATCATCTCAGCCGGAGGATTTGTATAGGACAAATCTATTAGGGACCACCACGTTTTTTGATTCGATCATTGATTGCGGTTTGCATCCGGTCGTGGTTTTGGCGAGTTCAAGCGCGGTATATGGATCAGGTTTTGGTGGTAAACCGATTAATGAGCAATTCAAGCTGCGCCCGGTGACGCATTACGCGGTTAGCAAGCTGGCACAGGAGATCGCCGCGCTTCGTTATTTCGATGCTTTTCAATTGCCAGTGATGATTGTTAGAATGTTTAATTTGCTGGGACCCGGGCAATCGCCTGATTTAGCCTGTTCGGCGTTTGCTCGCCAGATCGCGCTGGCTGAATTGCATGGACAAAATGAGATTGTGACTGGTAATTTGGATGCCTGCCGCGATTTTGTGGATGTTCGTGATGCAGTCCGCGCTTTTGGATTAGTGGTTGAAAAAGGGAAGACCGCCCAAGTCTACAATATATGCTCGGGACGCGCAGTGGCAATACGAACATGTTTGGATGAGATGATATCCATGTCGTCACATCAGTTTAAGATTAGAGTGGATTCGGATCGCCTCCAGAAAAATGATGTTCTCGTTCAGATTGGGAGTGCACATAAGTTAAATCGGGTGACAGGGTGGCGTCCGCAAATTTCTTTACGAGAGTCATTATTAGATTTGTTGGAAGATTGGCGTGAGCGTATAAAATCGGAATTGGAGTGAGTGATGGATTGGAGTGGTAAGCAGGTACTTGTAACAGGGGCTGGTGGTTTTATCGCCAGCCATTTGGTGGAAAGATTAGTCAGTGCGGGTACGCGTGTGCGTGCGTTCACGCGTTATAACTCGCGCAATGATGTAGGCATGCTGCGCTTGATATCACCTGATATATTTTCGCAGCTTGAGATCATTCATGGTGACTTGCGCGATGTGGAGGCGGTGCATGAAGCCGTGAATGATGTGGACACCATTTTTCATCTTGGTGCCTTGATCGCTATTCCTTATTCATATGTACACCCACGCGAGGTTTTCGAAACGAATATTATGGGGACCATAAATGTTTTGATGGCCGCGCGCGATCATAAAGTGCGGCGCGTGGTGCACACCTCTACAAGCGAAGTGTATGGCACAGCACAATATGCTCCAATTGATGAGTCGCATCCGCTTCAAGGACAGTCACCTTATTCCGCCAGCAAGATCGGGGCCGATAAGATCGCGGAAAGCTTTTATCGTTCATTTGAAGTGCCAGTGGTTACATTGCGTCCCTTTAATACTTATGGACCGCGTCAATCCACCCGGGCAGTGATCCCCACCATTATTACGCAGGCGCTTACGCGTGATGAAGTAAAACTTGGGAGCCTTGATCCATCACGTGATTTCACTTTTGTCGCCGATACCGTGGATGGTTTTATGCGTGTCGCAGCCGCTGAAAATGTGTTAGGACAGGAGATCAATCTTGGCAATGACAACACCATCCGCATTGGCGATCTTGTTGATAAAATATTTGCTATCATTGGCAAGGCACCGAAAGTGACTATTGACTCTCAACGTATTAGGCCTGATAAAAGCGAAGTGATGAAACTATGGGCTTCGAATCAAAAAGCCCGCGAATTGATTGGATGGGAACCCCACGTCTCATTGGATGATGGCCTACGTCTCACTATTGAATGGATCTCAGCTCATCTCGATCTATACAGACCCGACCAATATACTGTGTAGGTGATGATGCGTGCAGTTATTCTTGCAGGTGGTAAAGGTACTCGCCTTTCACCATACACCACGATTTTTCCCAAGCCATTGATGCCCATAGGAGATATGCCCATCTTGGAGATAGTGATCCGTCAACTGGCCAAGCATGGGATTCAAGATATTACCCTGGCAGTGGGTTACCTGGCAGAATTAATAATGGCCTATTGCGGCGATGGCGAAAAATTTGGTGTTAAGCTGAACTACTCCCGTGAGGAGCACCCGCTGGGAACTGCAGGGCCAATTACATTAATCCCAAATCTAGAGGAAACTTTTCTCGTCATGAATGGTGATTTGCTGACCACGATTGATTATAGTGCAATGTGGAAGTATCATAGGGAGCGCGGTGCGATTGCGACACTGGCTTCTTATTCTCGTGAAGTGAAGATTGACCTGGGCGTGGTTCAATCTGAGGATGGGTGGGTCAAAAATTATATCGAAAAGCCAACCTATCACTATACAGTTAGTACAGGGATTTATATTTTTGAACCGGCAGTTCTAAAATACGTGGCACGGGATGTGCGGTTTGATCTTCCGGATCTTGTTTTGCGTTTGATGCGAGCTGATGAGAAAGTCAATGTATACAATTTTAATGGCTATTGGTTGGATATTGGACGTCATGATGATTATGATTCTGCCGTGCAGGAATTTGCTGCCAATCGCAAAGAGTTTTTAGATAACAGTTAGATATCTCAGGAGTTCTAATGATTTTGGTTTTGTTTACTTCCATTTATCCGTTTGATGGTGGTGGGGAGCAGGCTTTTTTGGATGTAGAAATCCAATATTTATCTCAAATATTTGAAAAAGTAATCCTGGTGCCCAAGAAAATAGTTGGTCAATGTCTGCCGCTTCCAGATGGAGTTGAAGTAGAAGAGAGTTATGCGAAATTATTAAGCCGCTTTAGTCTGTTATCTCTTATGGGTGGTATTGCCAGCCTCAAGCTTGTCTTTCGCGAGTTATGCTCTCGCCCTTCGCTTATATTCTACCCGGAGGCACTAAGGCGAATGATCAGGTTTGCTGTTGTTGCAATGTTGACCTCTTACTGGGTGAAGACGTGGCTGCGTTATAATGATAATGAAAAGCCAAAAGTTTTTTATACTTATTGGTTCGATAGTAGTGCAATGGGTATCGGTTTGGTCAAGCAGGATCGCCCAGAGCTGCGGCTGGTTTCGCGCGTTCATGGCTATGATTTGTATGAGGAGTATTATTATCACCCGCCTTATTGGCCATTTCGTCGTGAGGCGATGTCTTTTCTTGATGCTTTATTTCCTGATTCAGAGGCGGGTATGCATTATCTTCTACAACGATATCCCAATTTTTCATACCGTTACGAAACTGCGTTGCTAGGTGTTCCCAAGGCCGGTTTTGTAACAGCATCTTCAAGTGATGATGTCTTTCGGATTGTATCTTGCTCCATGCTAGAACCGGTTAAGCGCTTAGACTTGCTTTTGGATGGTATTCTTTACGCATCTCGAATGCGACCGAATCAGCGTTTGGAGTGGACGCATATAGGCAATGGCAAAACACGAAGTGAATTACAAGAAAATGCTGATAAATGCCTCCCAACAAATGCAAGGGCGTTTTTTCCGGGTTATTCGAATAAGGATATGCTCATGAGTTTTTATCGAACACGTCCTGTGGATGTGTTCATAAATGTAAGCGCGTCAGAGGGCACGCCCGTTTCTATTATGGAAGCCATTAGTTGTGGCATCCCAGTTATTGCCACGTCAGTAGGAGGCAATCCGGAGATTGTTTCGGAGCGGAATGGGATACTTCTTAAACCCAATCCAACACCGCAAGAAATTGCGGATGCCATATTTGTCTTAGTGGATAATCCGGAAATGGCGGTTAGCAAACGGAGCGGCAGCCGAGAAATTTGGTCGGAGCGATATAATGCCGACGTTAATTTTCAACAATTCGCAGAGCGTTTGAAATTTATACGAGAGGATCAATAATAAATAATGTGTGGAATTGCTGGAATTTGGAATCGGAATGGTGAACCTGTGGATCAGGTAGTCTTGAGGAGATTTACCGATTCGCTCTCCCATCGTGGTCCGGATGGAAATGGATTCTATGTCGACTCCGTCGCAAACCTTGGGTTGGGTCATCGACGCCTAGCCATATTGGATACGTCTGAAGGGGGGCGGCAGCCGATGGCGTTTGCAGATGGACGATATTGGATCACTTACAATGGTGAGATCTATAATTTTCTGGAACTTAAATCTGAACTTGAAGGATATGGATATCAATTCCGGACCAATTCGGATACCGAAGTGATCCTGACAGCCTACCAACACTGGGGAGAAGAGTGTCAACTAAGATTTAATGGCATGTGGGCATTTGCCATTTGGGATCGCGAGGAAAGGAAGTTGTTCTTGTCTCGGGACCGTTTTGGCGTAAAACCACTGATCTATTATTATGATGATAAAAGGTTTGCCTTTGCTTCTGAAATGAAAGCATTTCTTGAGCTGGATTGGTTCCGTCTCGATTTTTCCCCGTCAATGATTACAACGGCTCTATCAAACGCGAGGATGACCGAAGGAAACGAGGCTTGCCTCCTTCAAGGATTGAAGCATCTTCTTGGTGGTCATTGCCTTACCATAAAACCAGGGGAGCAGCCCACACCCAGACGCTGGTGGCGGACTCTGGATCATTTTGAAAAAGTCCCTAAGCGTTATGAAGACCAGGTGCTTCATTTCCGGGAATTATTCCTTGATGCCTGCAGAATTCGAATGCGAAGTGATGTGCCGATTGGAACTGCATTGAGCGGCGGCCTCGATTCAAGTTCTGTGGTATGCGGGATGCGCCATATCCGTAATACGAACAAGGCATCTGACCGCCTGGCGAACGACTGGCAAAAGGCATTTGTCGTAACTTATCCAGGATCTGACATTGACGAGAGGAAATATGCAGATGAGGTTGTAAACCAGACTGGGGTTACACCTGTGTATAGTATTGGCACTTCCGATTTGTATATGGAATATTTTGATGACATTCTTTTTCATCTTGAGGAGATAGCTGATATTCATTTAGGCCCCTGGCTCGTTTATAAAACCCAACGTGAAAACGGGGTGGTCGTCACCCTGGACGGACATGGCGGCGATGAAACACTCGCTGGATATACCTGGTATATTACAGCTGCATTAAAGGATGCAATTCAGAGTGTCTCCCCATTACAAGTCAATGAATTGTTGATGATTCTGAAGGGGCTGGGTGCCTTTTCAGATGGACATATACTTAAGACTCTAAAAAATTATTCCACGAAACGGATCAATAGGCGTAACCACTCCTGGCTATTGCAAAGGCCCGTGAGATTCGAGCCATCGAACTATATTGCGGATCTGCCCATGATACAAAGTGAGAATACTTTATTTAAAAGCTTGTATGTTGATTTTCATTTTACGCAATTGCCCACTGTTCTACGCAATTTTGACCGTATTTCCATGGCTCATGGTGTCGAGATACGATCACCGTTTCTGGATTGGCGATTGGTTTCCTATCTTTTCTCTCTTCCTACAAACACCAAAATTGGTTCAGGCTTTACGAAACGAATTTTGCGAGATGCTTTAAGAGATATCTTGCCTGATGCGATTCGCACACGCACCAGGAAATTAGGATTTCCTAATTTGGCGGAAGCATGGACTTCCCGTCGCGCACAAGAGTTCATGCGCGATGTGGCAACAAGTTTGGAATTCCAACAGTCATCGATTTGGAACGGCAAGAGAATCGTAAAAGATTTGGAAATCGCAGCCCGCAATCAGGATACAGAACAATTACATCGTGTATGGATATTTGTGCAGGCCATGTCCCTGATCAGGCTTTTCCGCGAAAAACGAAATCATGTCGTATGATCACTATTTGTCAAAAAATGGGCGTCTAATGCTATGAGAATTGCTTATATCAGTTTACATTGGCCGCGCACGAGCAGCAGCGGCGTGGGAAAAAAGATTTTTCGAGAAGTATCTGCATGGAATAAAGACGGTCATGCTGCGCGCCTTTTCATGCACACATCAGAACATCCATTGTCTGAGTTGGTCCCTGCAGAGATATTTTCATATAACATAAATTCTAATCGGATTGATATTGAATTCAGTCGCGTGAATGCAGCCAGGAGGCTTGTTCGTGCTGTTGGCGCTTTTCAACCAGATCTGATTTATTTTCGATATGGAATGTATGTTCACCCCATCAATCAGCTTGCCTCGATTGCGCCAATCGTTGAGGAGTTGAATACGGATGACCTTCTTCAACACAAGGAGTTGGGCTGGATCTATGATACATACAACCGCCTGACACGTGGAATTGTTTTGCGCCGGACCAAGGCATTGATATTTGTGTCCAACGAGCTAGCTCGTTCCTCCTCGTTTGCGAAATTTAATAAACCAGGCAAAACCATAGCAAACGGCATTAACCTGGCCGACTTTACACCTCTGCCGCCACCTTCTAATTCTAATCCACGCCTGATTTTCATCGGCACTCCTGATCGTATCTGGCATGGTGTTGATAAATTGGAAACTTTCGCCCGCCTTTATCCTGATCTGCGTATTGATATCATCGGTTATGATAATCTGCCGGAAAATAGACCTGCGCCGTCAAATATGTTTTTTCATGGTTTTCTTTCATCAGACGGGTATCGAATGTTGCTGGCTTCAGCCGATGTAGCAATCAGTTCGCTGGCTTTGCACCGTATTGGGCTTCAAGAAGCTTCTACATTAAAAAGCCGTGAATATTTAGCGTATGGTTTGCCTCTTATTTTGTCTTATATCGATACCGACCTGCAAGACTTATCCTGTAATTTTTTATTGAATATCCCCAATACTGAAGACAATCTGGAGACACATGGTCCGCTGATTCGCAAGTTTGCGTATAAAATGCGGGGCATACGTGTGGATCGTCAACTGATTGCTCCGCGTATCGATACGGAAAAAAAAGAAACGGAACGGCTAAAGTTTTTCGCCCAATTTATTTGAATTTGAGAAAATAGTTTGGTAATTCTGGGAAGAGAATGCTGACCGAAGATTCGAGATGTAGATGAAAATAAATGTTACCGGGAAAAATCTCTCTAAGCTGGGATTGTTGATTGCCATCATATATATACTCTATGAGAGCGTAATTGATTTTTATAATATTGCCTCGGGCACCGGAGTATGGTGGGGTGACTTCTCCCTTAAATGGGCTGTTATTTTTCTTGGCTTTGTGGCTTTTTGCTTATCTTTCTTGTTGATCTTTGGGTTAGCCATTTGGGGCAATCCAACCCTGTCGGCTTATGCATTGCGCATCGCTGAAATGCGAGACCGCCTGGGTCTGCTACGATGGATCTTTGTGATCATTGTTCTGGCTTTGCCGATCTGGCTCTTGCAATATTCGTATTGGGGGATCATCCTCGATAATACTAATGTACGTCTCTTGATTTGGTGCATTATTGTTCTGCTTCTAACTTGCTTAATGACAAATGATCCGCTGCGGCCATGGAATTGGCTTGCATTATTGATGTCCTTATTTTTAACTTCCGCGACATTTTCTTTGGCTGCATCTTTCAAGGCTGTAAGCGACTATCCCTTTTCATTGGGGTGGTCGGAAGGAAATAGGATGTGGGATTATTCCCTTCTCTTTGGAAGTGGTCTTTATACGTATGCACCGGATAATCCACCTGCTGCCTATCTTGATTTGGGCAGGCAATTAAATGGTGGTTTGCCATTTCTTTATTCCCACGTGACCATCTTACAGGAGCGTCTATGGCTCGCATTGATGACGATTGTCCCTTATATGTTGTTGGGCTGGAGCGCATTTCGCCTTCCAGGTGTAAAGTCAAAGCTACTGCCAATTCTTGCTGGCTTATGGGCCTGGATGTTCCTGAGTCAAGGACCAATCCATGCTCCGTTACTGTGGAGCGCCGTGCTGGTCGCGCTTGCTTGGGGCAGTTCCATGTGGTTCGCCATTCCACTAATCGTTATCTCGGCTTACATCACAACAATAAGCCGCTCTACCTGGGTTTTTGCTCCGGCCATGTGGGCTGGAATGCTGGAACTCAGTTCCATACCCCTCAAGCAAGTCCGCAGCGATTCGCAAGCGTGGGCCAGGGCGACTGCAGTAGTTTTGGCTGGATTGGCAGGAGGGCCCTTTTCTTCTAAATTGGTTGGCCTCGGCCAGTGGCTGTTGAGCTTTTTTCGGCACAATGCGGTATTGGGTGGAATACCATCCATATCCCCGGCCAGTGTGATTATTTCGGCAGTGACATCGGCAATGACCCATCAACCCTTATTGTGGTACCGGCTATTGCCGAATGCCACTTATGGGAACGGGATATTACTTGGGTTGCTGATTGCAGCGGCGCCTCTAATTATTGTACTTGTCCATCTATATGTAAGCGGCCATTGGACATTAGACATTTGGCAGAGATTAGCAATTATTTTTCCTTTGATAGCATTCCTTGGCGTTGGCTTGATCGTTAGTACCAAAATCGGCGGAGGGGGTGATCTCCATAATATGGATATGTTCCTGATTGGAGTAATGTTCACGGCTGCGCTGGCATGGAGAGCGAGAGGGGTTGAATGGGGTGGCGCAGCTGAAGGGTTCCCGGGCTGGATACGGATAATAATCCCATTTACAATTGTGATCTTTGGATTCGTACCATTGATGAATCTGCGGCCATTGACCTTTGCCGGTGATCTCGGACGACTCGCAATGCTTGCGGATGCCAAATCCCCTAAAGCGTTGGGATTTTTGCCTTCCGACATATTGACTCAATCTACATTGCAGATGATCAGTAAATATGTTCGGGAGTCTCAGGCACACGGTGAGATATTGTTCATGGACCAGCGTCAGTTATTAACCTTTGGATATATTCAGGATGTAACCCTGGTGCCTGAATATGAAAAAAAAGAGATGATGGATATGGCCTTGAGTAGCGACAGGGATTATTTCGAACGATTCTATAAAGATTTAGCAGGGCATCGTTTCTCTCTGATCATCAGTGATCCTTTGCGGGCACCAATCAAGGACAGTGATTACCAGTTTGGTGAAGAGAACAATGCCTGGGTGAAGTGGGTGGCTATTCCCGTGCTGTGCTATTACGAACCCGTTGAAACAAAGCCTGACTTCCGCCTCCAATTATTGGTTCCGAAAGAAAGTACCTCGGATTGTTCGCAGATCTTGCCCTAGTGGAAGAGCTAGCGGCGCAGTTGCGTAATGTGGTTCATAAACCAATCCCCCTTTATGCCCGAGGCGCTGGCGCGACTCTTTGTGAAAACACGGATGGGCTGTTCAGCTCTTAACCCAACCGGCAATTTCAATCGATTACGTTTATTCGATTACAAAAATATATTTGGACAATATTTTCAAAAAGTGGATATTCATGTGATCGGGAGATTGGAAAAAGAATTTCATGACGTTCAGTCGCGTGCTTGCTCTGGGTTTCTTAAGGGAGATACCACGGTCGATTCGCTATCCTTGATTCCAGCAATTGCTGAAAAACTACGTGCTACGGCTGCCTTATGATTCCTAAAGTATACAAATCCAAACCATTTCTTCTACGTATTTATTTACTACTTGCAATTCTTGAGAATCTTGCAGCCTTGTCATATTTGGCTTGGATCCCCTCAGATTCAAAGAACGCAATGATTTTAGGCTACTCACCTATGCGCCTTGTTGTGATTGGCGGGATGAGCATAACTTTTGTTATTATTTGTTCGATGTTAGTATGGTTAATGACTTCTCGGCTGGGAATGGAAAAGACCATAGAATTGATCGATCATGCTCTAGCCAGCAAAACAATTTATGGCTGGATCATTTATTTTTCTGTTTTTATTTTAATTTTTGGGATTGTTGTTTTACTCCTTCCCGCGGAAAGACTTAAAATCACGATTTATGTGATCCAACGGCTTGTGCCAATAGTTATTTGGGTGATGGCTCTTTCCTTGCAAGCTTTGGCTGCTCAATTCATTTGGCGGGGAGAAAAACTATATTGGGATAATATCATTCAGCAGGCGCAGACATTCCGCTTTTCTTTGATTGTTTTCGCGCTTTTCCTGTTGCTGGCGGGATGGATTATATGGAGTCGAATTGGCCTGAATCCTGATCGGAGCGGTTGGTATTCCCCCGGAACACCCTTGCTTTTTGGCCAGGTTATTTTGGCCTGGATTCTTGGCATGAGTTTCGTTTTTTGGGAAAAACCAATGGAACGATTATTTTCTAATTTGAAATACTGGAAGACGAAATTCACATTAGATTTTGCCCTGTGTATGTTATTCTGGCTGGTTGCTGGTCTTGTATGGTGGGCGCAGCCCATGAATAAATGGGGTTATTTTACTCCCACCCCGACACCACCTAATCTTGAATATTATCCATATTCTGACGCAGCGATCTATGATGAAGCTTCACAGGGCCTATTGATAGGCATAAGTAGGAATGCCAGCGTAATGCTCCGACCTCTCTATACCTTTTTTCTCGCTTTACTCCATATACTTGTTGGTCAAAATTATAATAGAGTGGTTTTCTCGCAAATACTGGTTCTTGCGATAATCCCTGCGCTTATTTATTTGATCGGATCCAAATTGGGGAATCGTCCGGCCGGAATAATGGCTGCACTGTTAAGTATCTTACGCGAGAAAAATTCGATAGCTCTCACCAACATCATTGAAGTTTCTCATACAAAATTGTTGCTGTCAGACGTTCCTGCGATGGCTTTGATGCTACTGTTTGTATTTATCCTCATCAAATGGCTTCGAATGCCAAACCAGCCAAACTACCGGGGAGTTCTTGCAGGCGCAGCACTGGGACTGGTTGTGCTGGTGCGTAGCCAAGCTCAATTGCTGGTCCCGGTGATATTGATAATTTTGTTGCTTGTGGATCAATTTCAATGGAGAATGATTGTTCAAAAAGCCTCCCTTTTTATTGTGGGATTGATGGTGGTGATAATTCCCTGGATTTGGAGGAATTATCTGGTTTCCGGGAATGCGGCAGTTGAAAACCCGGAATTCTACATTCGCATTTTCGCCAGCGGTTATGTCCATTCGCAAACTGAAATCGACATGTTGGCAGGCGAGAATTTTGATGAATATTATGCCCGGATGAAACGCCAGATTGGTAAATTTATCATTGATAACCCTCGTGAGGTAGCACGATTTTACGCCGCTCATTATTTTCATAACGAAATAGACTCAGTCCTGTATCTGCCATTAACCTTTAAGTTGGATTCGCTGTATTCCTACGTTGGCGAGCTGATGTTTTGGAAGGACCCCTCCAAGAACTTGTCTGGCGGCTCGCTGATCATGTTCCTGCTCAATCTTGCTGTTATTTCCATTGGAATTGGAACTGCACTCCGTAAACTAAAGTGGATTGGCTTAATTCCCTTGTTTATCCACCTTGGCTATAGTCTTAGTGTTGTGCCGCTGCGTCTTTCGGGCTGGCGATTTATTCTTCCTGTGGATTGGGTGGCTTTGCTATATTATAGTATTGGTCTATCGATATTAAGCATAGCGATTCGCTCGATCTTCATTAGGAAGGACGCCTATACGGATTTTGAAAAGAATGTAGAAGTTGGTGAGCCCAAGCTGGCCTCTCAAAAAAACCTCGAACCTGACTTTAAGATGATATCTCTTGCTCTGATCGTCTCAATATTGTTTGGATTATCCATGCCATTTATTGAAGCAGTGACTCCAGTGCGATATCCTGAGTTAAGCCAGGATCAAATTGTTCGCGAGTACTTTTCCGGTCAAACCCCATTGAGCGATGGAAGCACGCTGTTAAGTTCGGAGCTCTTGTCCTTCCTGAAGACCCAAAATGGATCTGTGATTTTATACGGACGTGCTTTATATCCTAGTTATTATAAAATGGGTGAGTATTGGGGAGATCAAAACCCGGCTCTTATGATTGCAAGTGAATATAGCCGCCTGCAGTTCAAATTGATCGGCCCAACGCTGGGATTTGTTTTTATTCCGCTTTCCCAAGCTCCTGAATCCTTTCGACATGCTTCAGATGTTCTCGTGATTGGTTGTTCATCGAATTATGTAATTAGAGCCTTGCTTATAAAAATTGGGGATGAGGAAGATTTGTTGATGGCCTATCCGTGGCATGGGTTACAATGCTCCGGGTCCGAGTAAAATTGGAGCAAGCATGTTAACCAGACTCACGGTTTCATTTGATCGGCACAAAAATCTTATTCCGTTATTTTTATTTCTTTTATTCCTGGTGGTTTCCATCCCGGGAGTAAATTGGGGAGTCCCGGCACTTTGGAATCCGGACGAGATGGTCTGGCGTGTCGATGGTGCTTTACGCGGGGATATTATCTTCGATGAGACAGAACCGGATTTTAATTATCCGTCGTTACCAAAGTATGTAATGTTTGCGATAGGCGAAATTGTTTATGGATTGGGGTATTCCACCTCCATATTCTTTATTTCGGCCAGAGTGTTTTCCGCGCTATTGGGCGCAACCTGTGGTGTGTTGATATATTACCTGGCGCGAACGATAGGCGCGCGAGCATCCACATCCGTGCTGGCTGGACTACTTTACATTGCAAGCGGTGTGGTGGCTGCTAACGCTCGATTCGCCCATAATGATCTGTACCTGCAGCTATTTTCCATTCTTTGTATTTATTGGGCGATCAAATATCAATTTACAAAATCAAGGCTGTGGATTTACGCGTCGTTTTTTGCAGTTGGCTTGGCGGCTTCAAGCAAATTTACTGGTGGCAGTCTTTTGCTTGTCCCTTTATTTGTTTTTGTGGTGATGAATTGGGATGCTGTAAAAGAGAACTGGCTTCAGTCATTTGAAATATTGTTTATTGGCGGTGTTCTCAGCTTTGCCGGTTACGCACTTGGCACACCGAAAGCCATTTTGTGGATGGCATATTATTTCAAGCGCGTAATCCCTGCGCTTCAGCGTTACCCGGTTTATGGTCAGAATTCTGGGAACCCAATTGGATTGTATGGTCAATGGGCAGTTTTTGAACAAGCTGTGGGGACGTTTGTGTATTATCTTTTTCTGATCTGTTTTCTTTGGTTTGTGATCAAAATGATCTTGCGCTTTTTTGGAAAAACACAGATGGAAGAAAGGCAGACGCAGGCCATCCTGATCTTGATGGTCACTTTGCTGATCTTTGACCTGCCCTTCATGATCTCGATTAATTACATCCCGCGTTACTTTATCCCGTTTGTGCCATTTCTATCCATTCTCGGCGCGTTGTTCGTAACGGAAATTTATGATTGGGCAAAGAATCGAAACTTGAACTTCGTGTCTGCGGGCATCATCATTCTGCTGGCTGTGGGAATTTCTTATTCTCTTTTGCGGTTGGTGAGTACAGCCCTGCTTTTTATGAATGATGCCCGTATGCCGGCCAGTGAATATATCGCGACATTGCCGGGGAAAGATAAGACGATTGAATACACACTCTACCCTCCCGTGGTGAACAAAAAGCAATTTGCCAAGGCGCATAACTATCCGATATTTTTCTTGAAGTATCCGGATGATGTTGTCCCTACAGGAGGGAGATTCGAATATAACCAGGGTGAGCAGGGATTGATCGATCGAGATGTGGAATATCTGGTGATTGACACATTCACCTATTCAAGGTTTTACAACGAATCTATTTGTAAGACCAATCCTGTCGAGTGTGACTTTTTCAAACGTTTACTGGCAGGTGAAGTCAGCACCTTTCATTTAGTGAAAGAGTTTAGCTATACATTGCCGCCCTATTTGCCAAATGTATCCATATCGGCGGTCAATCCCGAAATCCGTATTTACGAACGGGTTCAATAAACCTCGAGTAAATCACTTGATAAAATTCCCGACTTCATAGACTGCCCCGGCAATGGGCGGAATGCTTTTCATCTGAATTAGGTGGCCCTTTGCAAAAGCTTTGCGTGCCGCATTTGCTATTTCTTTTTCAGTGGAAAAATGCTCATCGCGGATGTTATGACCAAGCATACGAAACATGAACACCATAAAAGGCTTTTCAACCGGCGTACCGTACACCACTTGCCCGCCCGCTTTAAGCACACGCCACGCCTCCCTGAAAGCCTGCTCCAGCTCAATGGGTTTTAGATGTTCCAATATACTGACCATTAGAACTGTGTCGAAAAATTTGTCCGGATAGGGCATTTTTGTTACATCCCCTTTTTCCAGGAATAAGGGAATGTTCATCGGCTCAAAAACAGATTTGACTGCGTGAATATCTGCTGTCAGATCAATGCCATGGATCTCTTTATATTGATCATGTAAGTTGGGAAAAGCCAGCCCGGTTCCAAACCCGACCTCAAGCACGCGCTCTCCACCCGTACATTCGTCTAACGCCAACTCTACACGTCGGCAATACATCCTGCCAAACATTGGCCAGTAATAATATTTGATGGGGTCATATTGATTAACGCCTTTATATGTTTCAGCGGGTAGTAGTTTTAACTTAACGGTCATGAAAATTCCTCAATTGAATGCGCCTTCTATAAATTAAACAATATAGTATTTATTAAATATGTTTTCTGATCTATTGCCTCTTGATAACTGCATGATTTTACCTGAATATTTAGCTTTCGGTTGGAAATCTGGCATCTTATCTCGTCCAACATTCATCGAGGTTATAATCTGTTTTTGATCTTTAGATCAGGACAGATTGTCGAGATGAAAAGTCCGTATCGTTACGAATTTTCTTGATTTCAAAAATAGTTGGAATACTGGATCTTTATGCCTTCTTTGTCAGGTTTTTACGATCGAAAATGGAATGCTCTTTTTGCTTTATGGATGCTGCATGGGGTATTTGCTTTTTGGCAACTCCTGACTTTGCCCTCTGACAATCACGCCTTTCTTTTGGGATTATCTGCTCAGCGTATTCTGGCAATTCTGTTAGTGCTATTTTGGGTTTTTCTTAATTTTGGAATGATCGTTATTAAGCCAAAAGACGGCACATGGCTGGGAGCTCAGCTGCAAAATGCCAATTCCAGGGATTTAGTTTTTATGATTGTTTCTCTGGTCGTGCTTTTTCGGGCCTGGCTGGCAGTCTTGATGAGTTTATTTAGCGGGCGGTTAATGCTTCAATATGCGGGATATCTTGATCGACTTCTGCCGGTTGTTAATTTAATCAGCTATGTGTGTTTGGAAATTTTGATATTGGTATTGTTTAGCGCGCTTCGGGAAAAAGAATTTTTTCAGAGATTGTCCCCCTTTCTGATCAAATTCACGATAGTTTTAACTCTACTATGCCTGGTTGCCGGTCTGATCACTTTTACCAGATTAGGCATAGCTCCGGTAAATAGTGGTGATTGGTCCCGCGGATTACCTGCGGTTCCATTATTAGAGTGGCAGATCATTCTGGCCAGCTTGTTTTGTCTTGGAATGGCCGTTTTTGAATCTAGGGAGAAAATAATAAGAACTGCTTATATCGACAGATGGATTTGTCTGGCGATTTGGTTATTTACGGTTGGCCTGTGGCTTAGTCAGCCGGTCATTCCGAATGCTTCTGCGCTGAAACCGCGTGCACCAAACTTCGAGATATACCCGTTTATCGATGCTCAGGTATATGACCAGTACGCTCAATCAGCATTGATCGGAAATGGATTTGGTACTGATGAAATTCCACAACGCCCTCTTTATATAGTTTTCCTTACGTTTGCGCACGTATTGGTTGGACAGAACTATCGCAATGTAATTGCTTTTCAATCGGTGGTTTTGGCAATATTTCCCGTATTGCTTTACTTGTTTGGTACGGAATTCTTCGGACGTCCTATTGGCATCTCAATTGCTTTATTGGCCATATTGCGCGATTACACTTCAAACATCGTTTCTCCATTTACGGGCAATCTAAGCTATTCCAAGCTCTATCTTTCTGAAATACCAACTGCAATTTTTCTTATCCTGTTCCTGCTTGTTGGTATGCGTTGGATCAAGGCCGGATTTCCCTTGTTTTCAGGATACTTGTTGGGGGGCATTCTGGGGACGGCGATTTTAATCCGTACCCAGGTGGTTGTGGCATTGCCGGTCATTGTTCTGTTTGCACTGCTTGTTCAAACTCGAAAAGTCCAGCCTTTATTGAGAAGCGTATTCTTCATGTTATTGACCATTGCCTTGGTGGTCAGCCCGTGGTTTTGGCGAAACTGGCGTATCACTGGCAAATTGATGTTTGATAACCCTGAATCCCAAACCATTAATCTTGCTTTACGTTACAGCCGATTAAATGGGATCGAGCCCGATGTGATGCCGCGACCGGGTGAATCCATTTCCGATTATGACAACCGTTTGAAGGCAACTGCATGGGATGCAATTTCCTTTAATCCAGGCGGGGCGATTAAAGGGATTGCCAATTCCTTCCTTAATCATGCTGTGAATAATGTTCTTTTATTTCCGCTTAGAAATGATCTTAAGGATTTTCGTGAACTCTGGAGCCCTACAGATGCTTTTTGGGAAAAGTGGGAGGGTAGGCCGACAGTATCCCAGAGTTTATTACTCGCAGCTTACATAGCCCTCTTTGGTCTTGGCGTGGCCACTGCATGGTATCGAAATGGCTGGCTTGGATTTTTGCCCCTTGCTCTTAATCTTGTCTATAACTTATGGACGTCGCTTGCTTTACTGTCGGGGCAGAGATTCATGCTGACTATGGATTGGTCAATTTATCTTTATTATATGATCGGCATTTTTGCTTTGTTGAGTGGGTTTCTATTTTTTCTTGGAAATGGGCGTGACCCTATTCTTAAATGGTACAAATCTAATCCTTTCCCAATAACTCAATCAACTGTAGCAGTAACCTGGAGACAATACCTGTTGGCAGGCTTTTTGTTTTTGGCAGTGGGCGCCTCCCTTCCACTAACTGAAAAGATGTTTCCGAAGAGATACCCGCCGATTGCGCAAGATCAGATATTGAAAGGCTTATTGGTTAATCAGGCACTTGATCAATCCAAGGTCAACTCTCTTTGCTTGCAAAAGGTTGTGGATCAAAATGAACTCAGTATTGTACGGGGCAGGGCACTGTATCCGCGTTATTATGCATCGGGTGATGGGGAAAGATTTACCGATGCCGGCGGTTATAAAGCAGCAGAGCAAGGCAGGCTGGTATTTGAAATGGTTGGACAGGCTAATAATCGCATTATTTTTCCGATGACTGAATCACCAGATTTTTTCCCTAACGCGGCAGATGTCACTATTTTCTTGGATAAGACCAGCGCCCCATGGTTGCTGTTTATGAAACAAGGAAATGTTGAAGGATTTTATGTTTCCGATTCTATTGACTACGCCCTGTGTAAATAGCGGGCATCATCAGATCAAACAAACTTAATTCTGCGCGCTGCAAAGGCCACCATCCTCAACAGCAGTAACCCGTGTTTCCAGCGTGAAATGTTGGTTGTGCCGTAGGTACGTTCACGGTAGCGGATGGGCAGGTCTACGATCTTGAGATTAAGCTTCGCTGCACCAAAGATCAGGTCAAAATCTCCAAAGGGATCGAAATCCCCAAAATAGGAGCGGTTCGCGGCGATCTTTTCATAATCTTCACGCCATAATACTTTTGTTCCACATAATGTGTCTTTAACGGATTGGCCCAGCATCCAGGAGAAGGCTATGCTGAATAATTTGTTGCCAATGAAGTTCAAGGTGCGCATTGCCTCTTTTTCCATGGGATATACCAAACGGACCCCATTGATGAATTCGCCCTTGCCTGAAGTAATGGCTTCATAAAAACGCGGCAGGTCTTCGGGCGGAACCGTTAGATCTGCGTCGAGGATCATCAGGATATCGCCTTTGGCTTCCTCGAAGCCGAGCCGGATGGCATCAGCCTTGCCAGTGCCGGTTTGTCGTAACAGCAGACTGGACGTCTGCGGATGAAGCGCTATTTCCTTTTCAATGGTTTCATAGGTATTGTCGTGCGAGTGCCCTTCAACAAGGATCAATTCAGTTTCGCGTCCCATTTTGGGAACGCGTTCAAAAATGGACTTGATATTCCCGGCTTCATTGCGCGCTGCGATCACCACAGAGACACTTGGTTCCTTGACGGGTTGTGGTAGTGGGCGTGCAATCACGAAGTTAGAAAGTGCAAAGTCGCGAAAAGGCCAGAATTTGACGAGAAAACGATTTGCGAATCCACCAAAGGGGAGAGGCCATAAAATTTCTCGCGAAGTGCTAATATTTTCAAAACCTGCTAGACTAAGCATATTATCAATGTCTTTAGGAGTGAGCCAGTTCTGGTCAAGTAATTTTGTTGAGAGATTTAGATTTTGTGCTAAAAGCAGAGGGATTTGCCATACTTGGCTGTAGAAGTTAAGAATGATGCGAGTATGAGATGTACATAGTCTGCGTGTTTGTTCAAAGGCGCGTTGTACATCCCATAGATCGTTAACTGTGTCCGAAAAGATAATGACGTCGAATTTGCCCGTAATACCGGATAGATCATGGGCATCCATTTGAAGATATTCAAGTTCAGGGTGATGTTCTCTTGCACGGATGATCATTTCATGAGAGAAGTCAATGCCAACTCCGTGAGAAGGTTGCAATTGTGCAAGCAAATCGCCCATGCCGCAGCCGATCTCAAGTATGCGCTGATGTGGGGCAACGAGAAATTTATAGATTTCGATCAACCTGCGATGATACCATTTTCCCATGCCGCGCCAATGATCACGTTTTTTAGCGACCGTATCCCAATGTGCTTTGCGGTTTTGATAATAAGCTTCCATAATACCCTTTAAAATTTTATTGTTACGATTATAATGCTAATTAATTTACGCGCTATAAGAGCACCCGCAACCACCAGCATTTTTATTAGGATGAATCTTGTTCGATGCTGATTTGTTTATAAAGAAATCTGATAATTAGGTATAAATGCAAAATCAAATTCCATCTTCCATTCATCAAACTTCATATGACAAGATCCTTACTATCGTGTGGATTGGATTATTGGTTTTAGGAGTTCTTGCTAATCCCCTGCTTTCTTACCCAGGGCGTGATGGCGGTATTTTCCTCTATATTGGTTCGCTTATCCTTAAAGGCAAACTTCCTTATTTGGATGTTTGGGAAAACAAGGGCCCTCTCGTTTTTTACATTAACGCTTTTGGGCTTTTTTTGGCCAATGGCTCTCGTTGGGGAGTTTGGTTACTCGAATTCCTTTTCCTTTTTTCTGCTGCCTATATTGGCTACTCACTCATCAAGAACTTGATGGGTACCATCCCTGCCTGGATCGGGACATATGTTTGGATAAGCACAGTAGCTATGGTTTTGCAAGGAGGAAATTTTTCCGAGGAGTACTCTTTACTGTTTAGTTTTGTGGCAATGCTATTTTATTTGAAAAGCTTGGAGAAACCCGACAATAAATACTATATTTTGTTGATCGGAGTATCTTTGGGGGCAAACATACTCCTTCGGCCCAATAATATTAGCATGCAGGTTGCGATAATTGGAGCTTATTTTATTCTCGCTATTTTTTCCAGAGTCTGGCTTTTATTTATTCAGAGATCCAGTTTGGTCGCACTCGGTGTAATTCTTGTGCTTGCTCCGGCAGTTTTGTATTTTGCTGTGCACGGCGCGCTTAAGGAAATGATAAACGTTGTTCTTGTTTTTAATTATCAATACAGCAGTGGCGGTGGATTGTCTCGAATTCTGGCTGGGCTTGTCAACGCCTCGTCCTCGATCGGCTTAATATTCGTGCTTTGGGGATTGCTTGGCTATAGTGTGTTCATTTTACAGGTTTTTCGGAAGGAAGTCGTCGATGCCAACTTGCAAAAATTCTTATTGATTCTAATCGTAGGTTGGCCAATTGAAGCAGTGCTAAGTTCCCTTTCAGGGAGGAATTATCCACATTATTTCCTTGGGTGGGCTCCTTATTTGGGTTTATCGTGTGCCTATCTTATATACATACTTTTTCGTCGATTTGCGTTTCATGCTGAACGATCTCTTGTTGTGTGGGTACTGGTCTTGATAATTGTTGCCTTAGCTGCAAAAATTAATGTTTGGAAAGACTACGGTGACGTTCTTGTTCGAGCATGGACTTTGCCAGGATCTAAGTTGGATTATCAAGACCCAGTGGTTTCATATATTAAGGAAAACACGTCACCTCAAGATAAAATATTTGTTTGGGGTTTTCGTCCAGTGATCAATTTTGCGTCTGATAGGGAATCCCCTGTAGCATTTCTGCCCTATCCGCTGATACATGTGGACACACCTTTAACGCAACATTGGGCGGATCAATTTTATGTGCAATTTACAACGCATCCTCCCGAATTGATCATCAACATGATCGAACCGGCCGACCGCGAACGTATCCCGGATATTGATTCTGAAGTGCGCAAACAATATAAGATCAAATGGAAAGAAGTTGTTCTTGCTCATAATTACAAAGAGGTTTTGGAGTTTATTCATCAAGACTATGTTCGTGTTGCTGTTATAGAGGGTACAGATATTTATCGGCTAAATGTAGCCGTTCCATGACTTTGCTCTTTCCAAGTTTTCGAGTAAAAAATAGTTAATCCACGTCTCTTGATTCCTGTTATAATTCAGCGACTGAATTTTGGATTATAAAGTATATGGAATCAACCAACGACGAAATCCGCGAACTCTCCCTGCTCGAACAGATTGAGAGCGACCCAAATGTGAACCAATCCACACTTGCCACGCAGCTTGGCGTAGCAGTTGGAACGGTGAACTGGCATTTAAAGCGCCTTATTGCAAAAGGCGCGGTAAAGGTTGCACGCGCTGAGCGCAAGAAATTGCGTTACATCATCACACCCGAAGGGCTGGCTTTACGTGCTCGTCTGGCAATCGACTATGTAGAGCGTTCATTTTCAGTATATCGAAGGACGCGCCAGCGTGTGAAGGAACATATCCTTGCAATTCGCCGCGCTGGATATGATCGTGTGCGGATCGTTGGTTCGGGGGATGTTGCCGATATTTGCAAATTGACCTGTCTTGAACAGGGTATTTCGGTTGTGAGTGAAAAATCTGCGCCGGCATTGATTTTGGACGGATATAAAGTGAAACTGGAAGGACTGAAATAATGGACCGTCATGTGTTGATCACGGGTGGCGCAGGATATATTGGTTCAATCCTGACCTCAGAATTGCTTCGCATTAATTATAAAGTCACTGTTATTGACTCTCTTCTGTTCGGCGGTGAGGCCATTGTTCCGTTTTTGCATCATCCCAATTTTCATTTCATCAAAGCAGATGTGACAGAAGGTCGAACTGTGCGTGATGCCATCAAGCACGACTGGCAGAAACCGGACGCAGTTGTTCATCTCGCCGCGATTGTGGGATTTCCGGCTTGTCAGGCGGTGGGGAAGCAAGTTGCGTGGAAATACAATGTCGAGGCGACGAAGATGGCCTTTGAACAAGCAGCAGATTTGGGCGTGAAGCGATTCGTGTTTTCATCGACTTACAGCAACTATGGTCTGTCAAAAGATGGCAAGCCGGTTACAGAGGAATCCCCGTTAAATCCACAATCCTTATACGCGGAGACCAAGATTGCTTCTGAAGAATTTTTGTTGTCACAAAAAGATGCATCTTGCGCGCCATTGTTATTCAGATTTGCAACCTTATATGGAATTTCTCCTCGAACCCGGTTTGACTTGATCGTGAATCAATTTGTGTTGGACGCATATACCAAGAGGCAATTATTGATCTATCAGCGCGGATATTCGCGCTCTTTCGTGCATGTGCAGGATGTGATGCGTGGGCTTGTTATGGGTTTGGAAGCAGATGAGCAAAAAGTGCGCGGACAGGTTTTCAATCTCGGAACCGATAACGGCAACTATACCAAAGACCAAATCGTGAATCTGGTTTTGAAGCGCATCCCTGAGACGACTGTCGAATATAAGGATATGTCTTTTGGCGGTGATATGCGTGATATTACCGTATCGTTTGAAAAGATCAAACGGGTACTCGGATTTAACACAACATTGGATGTAGACGATGGCGTCCGCGAAGTTTTGTTTGCATTGAAGACGGGCTTGATCAAAGACCCGCTGAACGATCGGTATAGAAACGCACAATTTATTGTGCAATAATTGGAGGAATATGGCAGAAGACTTCTGGAAAGACAAGCGGGTGATCGTTACGGGCGGCGGAGGCTTCCTCGGTTCGTTTGTGATCGAAGAACTAAAAGAACGCGGAGCAACAGATATTTTTATTCCGCGTAAAAAAGATTACGACCTTACAGAACGCAACGTAATTGAGCGTTTATATGATGATGCGTTGAAGGGTGTTGACCAAAAGAACGTAATTGTCATTCATCTTGCTGCAAATGTAGGCGGGATTGGAGCGAACCGTGAACATCCTGCCGAATTTTTTTACGATAACCTCATGATGGGTGTAGAGTTAATGCATCAGGCTTGGAAACGCGGCATCGGAAAGTTTGTCGCAACAGGCACTGTGTGTGCTTATCCAAAGTTTACGCCGGTCCCGTTCAAAGAAGACGACTTGTGGATGGGCTATCCTGAAGAGACCAATGCCCCTTACGGTCTTGCCAAGAAGATGATGCTGGTACAAGCACAATCTTATCGCCAGCAATATGGGTTTAACGCTATTTTTCTTTTGCCTGTAAATTTGTATGGTCCGCACGATAATTTTAACTTGCAATCTTCTCATGTCATCCCAGCATTGATCCGCAAAGCTGTGGAAGCAGGCGAGCGTGGCGATAAGCAATTGCAGGTCTGGGGAGATGGTTCGCCAACACGAGAATTCTTGTATGTGGAAGACGCCGCCAACGGTATTGTGACAGCCAGTGAAAAATATGACGATGACCTGCCAATCAATCTTGGTTCTGGATATGAAATCTCGATCAAAGATCTGAGCGAGATGATCGTGAAAATGACAGGCTTTAATGGCGAGTTGGCCTGGCAGACCGATAAACCGAATGGTCAACCTCGGCGGGGTCTCGATGTTTCACGTGCAAAGGAACTATTTGGCTGGAGCGCGCAGGTTTCCTTCGAAGAGGGCATGCGCAAGACGATCGATTGGTTTAAGGCAAATCGAGAAAAAATTAAATAAGTTACAGCGCGAACTTTAGTTCGCAATCTGAGAAAAATGACTGAAATCATAAAACATGAGCCAACTACTGTTTATATCAAGCCTCCCAAAGGCCTGGCTGCGTTAAATCTACGCGATTTGTGGATTTATCGCGAACTGGTCTTCTTCATGATCTGGCGCGATATAAAAGTTCGATATAAGCAAACTTTGCTTGGCGCGTTGTGGGCGATCATCCAACCTGTATTGACGATGCTTGTATTTACCTTTTTGTTCGGCAAGATAGCGAAAGTTTCGTCAGATGGGATTCCGTATCCCATTTTCTCCTACACGGCACTTTTGCCCTGGGGGTTGTTCGTTGGGGCACTTAATCAGGCGAGCCGTTCGCTCACCTCGAATCACAATATGATCACGAAAATTTATTTTCCACGGCTGATCCTGCCGGTCGCCTCTGTCTTGGGTGGTTTGGTGGATTTTGCAATCGCGTTTGTTGTATTGATTGGTTTGATGGTCTATTACAGCGTAACTCCTTCATGGGCTAGCTTGTGGACTCTGCCACTCTTCTTGCTTCTTGCTATCATAGCTGCATTGGGAGTCTCGCTCTGGCTCTCCGCCATTAACGTTCAGTATCGCGATGTAAATTACGCACTCCCGTTTTTAACCCAGTTCTGGCTGTTCATCACGCCAGTGGCTTATTCGTCCAAAGTGATTTCTGAAAAATGGCAGTTGGCTTATTCAATGAATCCGATGGCCGGGGTAGTCAATGGTTTTCGCTGGGCACTGCTTGGCTCGGGCAGTGGTCCCGACGCCTCCTTATGGGTTTCAGTTGCAATTTCTTTTCTTATTCTTTTTAGCGGGTTGATCTATTTCCGGAATATGGAAAAGACATTCGCGGACACAATTTAATTATGGCGATAGCGATCAGCGTAAAAAACCTTGGCAAGCGATATCGTATTGGTGCGGCGCAGACCAAATTCAAGTATGGAATGTTGCGCGAAGTGCTCGTGGATGTGGCCATGACCCCCGTTCGTATTTATAAGGGACTCACAGGTAAGGCCGTGCGCGGCACAAGCAGCTCCTCTTCCTTTTGGGCGCTGAAGGATATTTCTTTCGATGTGGAAGAAGGAAAAGTTCTTGGGATCGTGGGGCGGAACGGGGCCGGCAAAAGTACATTACTAAAGATACTCTCGCGTGTGACTGAGCCAACGGAAGGGACAGTCTCTGTGCGTGGACGCGTTGGATCGCTTCTCGAAGTGGGCACGGGCTTTCATCCCGAGTTGACCGGTCGTGAAAATATTTTTATGAATGGTGCCATTCTGGGCATGAAAAATGCCGAGATCGAATCCAAATTTGATGAAATTGTTGACTTCTCTGAGGTCAGTCAATTTATCGATACGCCGGTCAAGCGTTATTCATCCGGGATGTATCTGCGGCTTGCATTTGCAGTCGCTGCGCATCTCGAACCTGAAATCCTTGTGGTGGATGAAGTGCTTGCGGTGGGTGACGCTGAATTCCAGCGCAAATGTCTCGGCAAAATGGGTGATGTGGCGCAACAAGGCCGAACGGTTCTCTTTGTTAGCCACAACATGTCTGCCATCTTACGGCTAACTCAAGAAGCAATTGTTTTGAATAAGGGTCAATTGCTGATGCGTGGACCAACACAAGAAGCTGTTGACTATTATCTTTCATCGGGTCAGGCGCAGGCAGGCGAGCGGATTTGGGACGTGCACGAGATTCCAGCTTCGAGTGCTCCATTTAGACCGATCAGTTTGAAGGTCAAGGACAGAAGCGGGAAGGTAGTTGATACTATTCGCTCGACAGAGCCAGTCTATATCGAGTTTGAATATCAACTCGATGCGCCGATTACAGGTCTGCGAATCGGTTTTTATCTAAGCACGATGCGCGGTGAATATGTGCTCACGTCGTTCGATACAGATGACCCGCAAATGTTCGATCAATTTGATTCGCGCAAGTCAGGGCATTATATAAGCTGCGCTGAGATCCCTGCTGATATTTTTAACGAAGGCCGTTATGGTCTCGGCGTAAATGCGAGTTCGTTCGGTGTGCGCCGTTATTTTATGGATGAAAACGCGCTTGCATTCAACGTGGATATTTCCGGCGCGCCAGGCACGCAATGGCTGGAGCCGCGCGTCGGCCCTGTTCGCCCGCGCCTTGAATGGAAGATCGAGAAGCTGGTTTAGTGGCAACCAAATCTGTTCTTAAAAACTTTCTGGGCGATCTGCCTCTTACTGCTGAAATCGATTGGATGCTTCGGCAGAAGAATCGCGCGCGCAAAGATCATTTCAATCTGGATCGTTTAGGTAAATCATTACCGGCCGCGCGTGCAGTGGTTGAATCCATTGCAAAATATGCAAAGCCCGGCAAGAATGTTTTGTTCTTCGCCACGCTTCATTATTGGGTCGAACAATCTGCTTATCTTGGGTTGGTTCTGGCGGGACTCGGACACAAAGTTACCTTATTGACATTGCCCTATTCTGAGTGGCACAAGCAAAAGGATAATTTTACGCAACGGCAGCGCGTGCTTCATACACGTGATGCGCTTTCGTCTTTGCCTCCTCTGATTGAACACGTCTCCATGCTGGACCTCAAACCGGTTACTGCTCTGCCGGATAGAATCAAATCTGATATTGAAGAGATCTCACTCTGGGACTCGCAATATACCTTGATGCGTGAAGAAGTAAATATGAACAATGCAAGTGATCGCGCATTATATGACCTGCGAATTCAGCGCAACACATTTGCTGCCAAAGCCGCCTTCGAATGGATGCAAACCAAAAAGCCTGACGTAGTTTTGATTCCCAATGGCTTAATTTTAGAGATGGGGATCGTCTTCCGTGTTGCGAGATATTTGAATATCGATGCGGTCACTTATGAGTTCAACGACCAGCGTGAACAGATCTGGCTGGCGCAAAATTCATCCATCATGCAGCAGGATACAGATTATCTTGTTGAGACGCGTTGCGGCTTGCCAATAACAGATGAAATGTTTGAGCGTGTAGCAGATTTGGAAAATGCCCGTCGCGGTGCTCGCGTATGGGGAAAATCCAAACGCTTGTGGCAATATATTTCCTCACAGGGCGCGCAAGAGACGCACAAAATTTTGAACTTGGATGATCGTCCTGTGGTCATGCTGGCTGCGAATGTCCTTGGCGACAGCCTCACTCTTGGACGTGACATTTTCGCCGCTTCGATGACAGAATGGATCACGAAGACCGTTCAATATTTTGCAAAGCGAACCGATGTTCAATTGGTGATCCGTATTCATCCCGGCGAGAAACTTGTTCCACAAGCAAAATCCATGGGGACGGTTGTGCGCGAGGCTTTGCCCGAAATCCCGAGTCATATTCATATTATTGGCGCGCTGGATAATATCAATACTTATGACTTGATCGAAATCGCTGATGTTGGGCTGGCATACACGACCACTGTTGGACTGGAAACTGCGATGAACGGCCGTCCTGTCATTTCCTGCGGGCAAACCCATTATCGTGGACGCGGCTTCACCCTTGATCCGAACTCATGGGATGAGTATTACGCCACACTTGAGAAAGTCCTGGCAGATATCCCTGCTTATCGATTGGATGAAAAGCAAATCGAATTTGCCTGGAATTATGCATATCGATTCTTCTTCGAATATCCACGTCCATTTCCCTGGCGCTTGATGAATTTCTGGGACGATTTGGAAGTTTGGCCTTTGGAGAAAGTGCTGAGCAAAGAGGGGATGACCCATTTTGGAGATACATTCAAGTTCCTGGTCGGCGAACCGTTTACATGGACACAGCAATGAGCGAGAACACCAAACAGAAGGTTCGAGAATTTTATGACCAGGTCGGTTGGCAGCAGGAAGATGATGGTCATTATCAAAATGCGCGTTATGAAGACCTGCGGCCCGTTTCACGTGAATACATCCATAAGACACGTCTGCGTGTGATGAATGGACTTGTCCCGACGGGCAAATTTATTCTAGATGCAGGTTCTGGTCCGGTGCAATATGAGGAATACAAAATCTATTCGCGTGGATATAAAAAACGCGTTTGTTTGGATATTTCCATTCAAGCATTGAAGGAAGCGCGCATGAGGATTGGTGAGCATGGACTATTCGTCGTAGGCGATCTGGCGAATCTACCGTTCAAAAAAGAATCCTTTGACGGCGCAGTCTCCATGCATGCAATCCATCATTTGGCTTTGTCGGAACACCCGCGCGCATATGGAGAGATCCATCGCGTACTTGCAAATGGACGAACCGCCGCCATTGTCAACGGCTGGCATGAACCGCTCTTGAGTCGGATGGCAGAGCCCTTGATCGGCCTGATGCGAAGGATTTCGGGACGTTCTGCGAAAAGGAAAAAGGAATGGCTGAACGAAGAAGATCCAGCCGGGACCTTTGTCCAAAAGATGACTCCGAAATGGCTCAAGCGTGAGATCGGCTCGAGAATGAGTATTGAGATCAAGCCCTGGCGCAGTATGAGTACGCGTTTATTGCGCTGGTTTGTGCGTCCGTTTGGTGGGCAATTCTTCCTGCGAGTTGTCTTCTGGCTTGAAGACTCCTTTCCCAGGTTTTTTGCAGAGAACGGGCAATATCCGTTGATCGTGATAAAGAAATAAAAAATGCTCCTGAAGAAAAAACCTTTGCTTGAAGCTGTCCTGTTGCTGATGATCTCTGCCCTTGTTTATCTTCCAAACCTCGGCAGGTTGTCGTATTTTAAAGATGACTGGTATTACATGTATGATGGGTTGATCGCGGGCGCCAAGGTATTTCATCCCATGTTCAGCATTGACCGCCCGGCACGAGGGTATTTCTTTGAGATCTATTACTCATTGTTTGGACCATATCCGCTTCCGTATCATATCGGCGCGTTTGTCTGGCGCGCGCTTGCGGTCGTTGCTGCTTTGTGGTTGTTCAATATCCTTTGGCCAAAACAGAGAAGCTTTGTATTTTTTGCAGTTTTACTTTTTGCGATTTACCCGGGATATTATTGGTGGGTAGGCGCCATAGAATACCAGCCGATGATCGCGAGCCTGGCCTTGCAGGTATTTTCTATTGCATTGACTTTGAAAGCAATAGAAACATCAGATCGCGTACCTAAAATTATCTATGCAATAGGAGCCATTCTGACCGGCTGGATTTATATTGCGCTGGTGGATTACGCCATTGGTGCCGAAGCATTTCGTTTCCTTTGTGCATATATATTTGTTAATCGAGACGATCAATTTTCTACAATATCGAAGAAAGTCTTTGTGGCTATAAAAGTGTCGAGTTGGAATTTGCTAATTCCATTTGGTTTCATTCTTTGGCGGACCTTCTTTTTCAATAATGAACGTAAGGCTACGGATGTTGGCCTTCAATTAAGCGCATTTTTCAGCTCTCCAGTTTCAACAGGTACAGTGTGGTTTTTGCAATCTTTTAACAGCCTTCTGAACTTAAGTGTGTTGGCATGGACAGCCCAGTTTCAGCGGTTTATCTTCGGGATGCGCTTGCGCGATATCGCTTTCGCCTTATGTATAGCTGGTTTTGTTGTTCTGATGGTTATCCTCGCCGAGAGATTTCTCCGAGAGGATAATGATTCGGTCTCTGAATCAAAGGCCATGGTCAATAACGAAGCGCTCCTGATCGGCATCCTAGGAATGATATTCGGCATTTTGCCCGTGATCCTGGCGAATCGCTATATTAATCTTGAAGGCTATTCTCATTATGCTTTACCGTCATCGTTGGCTGCAGCAGTTGCATTGACGGGCTTTGTTTATACCCTTGCTTCCAGGCAGGTTCGTTTGGCATGTTTATATGCAGTCATTGCTTTTGCTTCTTTGGCTCATTATGGGATTTCGGCGAGCGCAGTAGACGAGGAAAATGCCATCAAAAAATTCTGGTGGCAGGTTGGTTGGCGGATCCCTGCGCTTCGAGCTGGGACTACATTAGTGATCAATTATCCTTCCGGGAATATTGGCGATGACGGCAACGGTGTGATGGAAGCCCCGAATATGATCTACTTTCCACAACCCAATGCTGCTATTCCTGTTCATTACAATATTTCTGCGATCACATTGAATAATGCAAATCTGAAAGATGTCCTGGTAGGCAAATTGTTTCAACAATCTGAATATCGCAGTCATAGTGTTGACTATGATTACAGCAATTTGCTGGTATTTAGCCAGCCATCTTCCACTTCATGCGTACATGTGATTAATGGGCAGCAACCGCTTATTTCCGTCTTTGATCCCGGTAATATCGTTCTTGCTGCTCCTTCTTCGAATATTGAAAATGTGATGGTCGACTCGGAATCGTTCACTCCTCCAGACTTTGCCTTTGGAAAGGAGCCTGAGCATAAGTGGTGTTATTACTATGAAAAGGCAGAATTAGCTCTACAGGCAGGCAACTGGGCGGAAGCCGCCTCTCTTGGCGAGCAGGCTATTCGTCTTAACTTTCATCCCGAAGATCAATCTGAATGGCTGCCCTTTCTCGAGGCTTATGCGATCACCGGCAACGCACAAAGGGTGAAGCAGACCGCGCCCAAGATCAATCTAGAAAAATCATTGAGGTTGCAAGCCTGTGACATGTTGACGAATATTAAAGTATCTCTGACGCCTGAAGTTCGTGAGTTGATCTCTGTGCAGTATTGTAGAAATGCTGAATAAGATGTCAAAGTTCATGGACCAACAGTATCTGACTATAGATGAATACAAGGATGCAAGCAATCTAAACGCGCGTATTTTGATACACAAACGTTTTAGTACAAATCCGTATGGCTGGTTTAATTGGGTCTTTGATACACTTGGCCGACTGCCCATGGACGCAAGTATTCTGGAGTTGGGTTGTGGTTCTGCTGAGATGTGGGTAAATGTTGCAGATAAAATTCCTGTGAATTGGAATATCACCTTGAGTGATCTTTCGCCGGGAATGTTGGACGCGGCCTGGCGTAATTTGGTTGTGACCGGTCGTAAATTCAAATTTGAACAAATTGACGCTCAGTCCATCCCGTACAAAGACAAGACTTTTGATTCTGTAATAGCCAACCATATGTTGTACCATGTACCAGATCGTGCGAAAGCGCTGGGTGAGATCAAGCGTGTGTTAAAGGATAATGGTTGTTTGATCGCAACAACGATTGGCAATGATCATATGAGGGAGATGAATGACTGGTTAACGCGTGTCAACAAGGGTAAAGTGACGGATATGTTTTCTCCGGTATTCACGCTTGAAAACGGATTCGAGCAATTAAAACCCTTCTTTTCCACGGTTGATCGTTCTCGTTATAATGATAATTTACGCGTGACCGAAATCGGGCCTCTGGTCGCCTATATCCGCTCGATGATAAGGATGGCGGATCTATCAGAAGATGAGCTTGAAAATTTAAGAAAAGAATTAAGTGAAATTGTGGAAAGAGATGGCGAAATCTTTGTTACGAAAGACTCAGGCTTGTTCAAGGCCATGAAACAGGAGAATTTATGAACTGGAAAGATCGGGTTGTGCTTATCACAGGCGGAACAGGCTCATTTGGCAAGAAGTTCACCAAAATCCTGCTGGACGAAAAACAACCAAAGAAAGTGATTATCTTCAGCCGCGACGAATTGAAGCAGCATGAAATGCAGGTGGGCGGATATAACCAGGAAAACCTGCGTTATTTTATTGGCGATATTCGCGATCGTGAGCGTCTCTTACGCGCCATGCATGGCGTGGATATTGTCGTCCATGCCGCGGCACTCAAGCAGGTGCCAGCCTGTGAATACAATCCAATGGAAGCGATCAAGACCAATATCATGGGCACGGCAAATGTGGTGGAAGCCGCCCTTGATGCCGGCGTGAAAAAGGTCATGACGATCAGTACCGATAAAGCTGTCGGTCCCGCAAATCTATACGGAGCTACCAAACTTGCCGCAGAGAAGCTGACCATTCAAAGTAATGCATATGCCGCAGGGTCAGCGACCAGATACTCGTGCGTCCGATACGGGAATGTTGTCGGCTCACGCGGCTCGGTAGTGCCATTATTCCTTAAACAGCGCAGCAATGGAAAGATCACGATCACCGATGACCGCATGACGCGTTTCTGGCTTTCGCTTGATCAGGGGGTACGGTTTGTGATCACCTGTATCGAACAGATGGAGGGTGGTGAGGTCTTTATCCCAAAGATCCCCAGTACCAAAGTAACCGATCTAGCGCGTGCGATTGCACCCAAAGCCGAATTGGATATCATTGGTATTCGCCCAGGCGAGAAATTGCATGAGATGCTTATCTCTGAAGATGAAGCGCGCCATACCGTCGAGCTTGATAAAATGTTCGTGGTCCAGCCAGCAGAGGCGATATGGTTCGGATATTCATGGCAGACCAAAGGGAAATCGTTGAACGAAGGTTTTTACTATTCCAGTGACAACAACACGGAATGGCTCGATGTCGAAGGCATTAAGAAATATGTAGCGCCGTTTGAAGAGTTGTTCGTGCATGGCAAGCTCGAAGGATAGCAAAAACTATGGCCCGGATTCTTATCACTGGTGTTAGCGGTTTGCTCGGACTCAATCTTGCCCAGGAGAAAATGGATACGCATGAAGTGATCGGGGTTGATCGTAGCAAATTGACGAAAGCTCCGTTCAAGGTTTTGAAAATGGATTTGCTGAACCCGGGTGCAGTGGATTCCATTCTAGACTCAGCGGAACCCAACTGGGTAGTTAATTGTGCTGCACTTGCAGACCTCGATGCCTGCGAGGAGGCTCCTGAGCTTTCACGCCTTCTCAACACGGACCTGCCTGCACAGTTGGCAAAGGCCTGTTTCAAGCGAGGCATTCGATTGGTACATCTTTCGACGGATGCAATATTTGATGGCCAACGGGATGGATTTAATTCAGAATTGGATGTGCCCAACCCACGAGGCGTTTATGCAAAAACAAAACTCGATGGAGAGCGTGCAGTTCTCACTGAGGACCCGAATGCAATTGTTGCACGTGTTAATTTTTACGGATGGAGTCTTGGCGGAAATCGCAGCCTTGCGGAATTTTTCTTTAACAACCTGACGAACAATAAGAGTATGAGCGGATTCACGGATGCGATCTTTTGCCCAATGTTGGTCAATGATACAGCGCGCGTTCTGGTCCGCATGTTACAAAAAGGGTTAAGCGGCTTGTATCACATTGTAGGGCCACAAGCCATGAGCAAGTATCAGTTTGGGATTGAGGTTGCGCGCAAGTTTGGCTTGAAAGAAGGCCAAATTTCGCCGCGTTCGATTCACACGTCCAATCTGACCGTAAAACGCTCGCACAATCTATCTCTCTCTACAAATAAGGTGGTTATGGACTTGGGCACGCCTCTCCCCGAGTTTTCCACGGGATTGAACGAATTTTTCGCACAGTATGAACAGGGCTATCCACAGAAAATTCGCAGTTATCAACAATAAGCTCACTCTCCATTCCGAGTTATCCACAGGGATTTCGTCGAAAAGGGGTGGTTTTCCACAAGTTTCTCACAACTATTGGGTGAAATACAGCTTTTCCGCTGGAGTTATCCACATGTTAAAGGCAGTTATCCACAGGAAATTACCATGAAAAATTTGCTTAAATTGGAAGAATTGCTATTGCTTGGACTTTCCATCTTTCTCTTTTCGGGATTGGAGTATGCCTGGTGGTGGTACGTGATTCTGTTTTTGGCGCCCGATCTTAGCATGATCGGCTATGTGTGGAATCCACGCGTTGGCTCCTGGACCTATAACTTGGTGCATCACAAAGGGATCGCAGCTGGGCTTTATATTTTGGGTTCCCTGCTTGCGATCCCGGTTTTACAGTTTGCAGGGACTCTCTTATTGGGTCATTCGAGCTTTGACCGTATCTTTGGCTACGGCCTGAAATATTCAGATGCATTCGAGCATACACATCTCGGGATGATTGGCAAGTCCGGTTAATATGGTATAGAGGTCATCATGGAAATCAAATTTGGAAAACATACCATCGGTTTAAACCATCCAACATATTTCATAGCAGATATTGCCGCGAATCATGACGGCGACATGGGACGTGCAAAAAGACTCATTCGCCTCGCGCAGGAAGCCGGTGCGGACGCTGCCAAATTCCAGAATTTTGACGCACCTAAGATCGTTTCCGATTACGGTTTTAAAGCCATGAACGGTGGACAGGTGAGTCATCAGGCAACATGGAAGAAATCCGTGTTTGAAGTGTATAAAGGCGCGTCTATTCCATTTGATTGGTCCATGACCTTGGTCGAGGAATGTAATGAAGTGGGCATCGACTACTTCTCCTCACCATACGATTTTGAAGCGATCGATTTTCTCGATCAATACGTGGAAGTCTACAAAGCCGGCTCCGGGGAGATCGATTGGATCGAAGCCCTGGAACGCATGGCCGGCAAAGGCAAACCGTTTTTTGTCGCCACAGGTGCATCCACAATCGGCGAAGTCCAAAAGGCTGTTCATGCCATCTTGAAAATAAACAAACAGTTGGTCCTGATGCAGTGCAATACCAACTACACTGCCAGCCCGGACAATTACGATCATCTTCACATTAATGTCTTAAAGACCTATGCCACCATGTTTCCCGATGTGATTTTAGGATTATCCGATCACACCCATTCAGTTGCCCCGGTTCTTGGCGCAGTAACTTTAGGTGCACGCGTGATCGAACGTCACTTTACCGATAGCAATGACCGCGAGGGTCCGGATCATAAATTCGCGATGAACCCGGAAAACTGGGCAAAGATGGTCGAAGAGACGCGCTTACTCGAACGCTCGTTGGGCGGCCCGGATAAATTCATCGCGGGCAATGAGCTGGATACACAAATTGTACAGCGTCGTTGTTTACGTGCAGCGCGCGACATCAAAGCAGGCGAGGCCTTCACGCGTGACATGATCGATGTGTTACGCCCCGCAACGCCGGGCGCGATCAAACCAGACCAAATCCAAAATGTGATCGGTACGAAGGCATTAAAAGATATGCCTCTTGGCAAAGAACTTCGCTGGACAGATCTTGGTGCGTAAGCATTTGAATGTTCAGACGTGATAATTTTGATGCGAATTATTTACTTTTCCTCAGGTTACACCACACACGACCATCGCTTCTTGAAAGCCATTTCAGAGGGAGGGCACGAGGTATTTTATGTTCGCTTGGAAGGCAACGCACGCCAGGTCGAAAGCCGCCCTGTGCCTGCGAATGTTCAACAGGTTTTATGGAAAGGTGGACGTGGCCCGTTTCGCTGGAGAAACCTATTGAAATTGACCCTGGACTTTCGACGTTTAACTCGTGAAATCAAACCTGATCTCATCCACGCCGGGCCGATTCAGACTTGTGCATTTATTTCGATCTTAAGCGGGTTTCGCCCAGTACTTACCATGTCGTGGGGTTTTGATTTGATGGAAGATATATATAAAAGTAAATGGATGGAATGGGTGACGCGTTATACGTTGAAGCGTTCGACATTTTTCACCAGCGACGCGAAAGTCACTCGCGATAAAGCTGTTGCTTATGGAATGGATCCAGAGAAGACGGTTGTCTTTCCATGGGGGGTCGATCTTGAACATTTCAATTTTCAGCCCTTTGAAAGCGAGACCTCGAAAACCTTCACCCTGTTTTGTAATCGTTCCTGGGAAGCAAGATATGGCGTGGATGTGCTTGCCCGCGCTTTTGTCAAAGTGGCTGAGCAAAAAGAAAATGTTGACTTGATCCTGCTTGGCGGCGGTTCGCAGGGAAATCAGATTCGTCAGATATTGAATAATAGTGGCGTATCGGACCGGGTCACTTTCGGTGGCCAGATCTCGCAAACGGATTTGCCGCGTTGGTATCATATGGCTGACCTGTATATCTCGCCTTCGCACGTGGACGGTTCCTCCGTTTCGTTGATGGAAGCATTAGCCTGTGGGTTGCCTTGTTTGGTATCGGACATTCCCGCGAACAAAGAATGGGTAACCGAGGGCGAGAACGGCTGGTTATTTCCTGATGGTGACTCGAACGCGCTCGCAGAGAAAATTTTAGCGGCAATGAGTCAAAGAGAAAAATTGCCTGAGATCGGCCGCGCAAGCCGAAGGTCCGCAGAGAAGCGCGCCGATTGGAAAAAGAATTCTGAAGTATTGATGAATGTTTATCGAAGTATTGTTGAAGGAAATTAATATGCTTAGTTATCAGGAATTGTTGGATGGTTTTCGACAAATCAATATCAAGCAGGGCGATACGATCGTTGTACACACGTCGTATAAATCACTGGGCGGTGTGGAAGGGGGCGTGGATGCGGTCATTGACGCGATGCGCGCACTGGTTGGTAATAATGGAACGGTGCTGTTTCCCGCCTTCAACTTTCAATCGTGGACCGAGACCCATTACTTCGATGTCATGGAGACTCCGTCGAAGATGGGCATGATCACGGAGCAGGCGCGCCTCAGGCAGGACGCAAAGCGGACCCCGCATCCAATCTATTCCTTCTCTGTTTTGGGCGCACGAGCCGACGAGTTTTCAAAGGCCGAGGATGTGGAAGCCTACGGGCCGAAGTCTGCGTTTGCATTATTTCATAGACTGAACGCAACCATCATCAGCATTGGGCTCGATTTCAACAATTCATTTTCGATGCATCATTATATTGAATACAATGTGGGCTGTGATTATCGGCGGGTGAAGGAGTTCGCCGGGATATATATGAGCTATGATCGCAAGCCGCAGGTCAAAAAATATTC
>Ga0209131_1000068_pt1 | contig 81403 bp, 83 predicted proteins | sample GraSoi_2013_40cm_FD_185826 | JGI IMG/M metagenome (GOLD analysis project Ga0209131, IMG submission 185826) | Grasslands soil microbial communities from the Angelo Coastal Reserve, California, USA - Sample 9_17_2013_40cm (SPAdes) (version 2) | ecosystem: Environmental > Terrestrial > Soil >... | reverse complement strand
CGCCCGAATGAGATCGCCGAGCTGCGCCATCGCGATGCCTCGCAACGCGAGCGCCGGCGCATCGTCGCGCAGCGCGACGCGCTTCAATGCGCCGAGGGGATCACCCGCGGCGAGCGCGCGTGCCGCGGCCGTGATCAGCGAGTCCATCTAGGCCCTGAATCCCGCCACACTTGTAACTCCCATCGTCTCGACATCCTGCGCTAAGTTTATCGCGTGACCGACAACCACCGAATGGTAACCACGAAAGGAGTACAGCAATGACGAAGCACATGACCGGGACACGGAAGGACTGGCTCGCAGCGCGGATAGAGCTGCTCAAGGCGGAGAAGGAGCACACGCGGCGCGGCGACGAGCTGGCGCGGCGGCGGCAGGAGCTGCCGTGGGTCCGCATCGAAAAGACCTACCGATTCGAGACCGACGAGGGAAGCGCCTCGCTCGCGGACCTCTTCCGAGGGCGCTCGCAGCTCCTCATCTACCACTTCATGTTCGGGCCCGACTACGCCGCGGGATGCGCAACCTGCTCGACGATCGCCGACGGGTTCGACGGCTTCGCCATCCACGTGGCCAACCATGACGTCACGCTTTCGGCGGTGTCGCGGGCGCCGCTCGCGAAGCTGCAGGCGTACAAGAAGCGGATGGGCTGGACGTTCCCCTGGGCGTCCTCGTTCGGCGGCGATTTCAACCCCGACTTCAGCGTCTCGTTCACCGAGGAGCAACAACGCAGGGGGACCATCGAATACAACTACGAGCGCGGCGGCCACGCGATGGACGAGACAGCAGCGGTGCCGGAGATCGTCGCCAGGAACGCGGCCATGGCCGGGACCGACGCGGCCACGTACACGCGCGAGAGGCCGGGCATGAGCGCGTTCGTGCTCGAGGACGGCATCGTCTACCACACCTACTCCACCTATGCGCGCGGACTGGACGGCCTCTGGGGCATGTACCAGTGGCTCGACCGCGCTCCCAGGGGGCGCAACGAAACGGATGTGTGGTGGGTCCGCCACGACGAGTACGCCAAGCGCTGAGCGACGTCGCGGCTGTCGTGGCGCAACTGCAGAGACGGGAGATCTCGCGACGCATGGCTTCCGAGCGTGCGTCGCAGCAAGCTTTCTTCGGCGTCTCCGCGCTACTCTTCGCGGTCAGCGTCGCGGTGACGATCGTCTGGTGCGCGCGCATGTCGGCGATGGGCGAGATGCCGATGCCCGGCGGCTGGACGATGTCGATGGCGTGGATGCGGATGCCCGGAAAGACGTGGACCGGCGCCGCGGCGTCGTTCCTCGGCATGTGGGTCGTGATGATGGTGGCGATGATGCTGCCATCCTTGATGCCAATGCTGTGGCGCTACCGCCAGGCCATTGGCAGGACAGGCGAGACGCGGCTCGGTGGGGTGACCGCGCTGGTCGGCGTGGCGTACTTCTTCGTGTGGACCATGTTCGGAATGGCCGCCTTTCCGCTGGGCATCGCTCTGGCGACGGTCGAGATGCAGCAGCCGGCGCTGGCGCGCGCCGTACCCATCGCGGTCGGTTCGGTCGTCCTGATCGCCGGCTTCCTCCAGCTCACCGCGTGGAAGGCGCGTCACCTTGCCTGGTGCCGGGAGGCACCCGGGCGCGGGCGTACGCTGTCGGCCGACGCCGGCACGGCCTGGCGACACGGCCTGCTCCTCGGCCTCCACTGCACCCACTGCTGTGTCGGTCTCATGGCGATCCTCCTGGTCATCGGGGTCATAGATCTTCGCGCGATGGCTGTCGTGGCGGCAGCCATCACCGTCGAACGTCTCGCTCCGTCCGGTGAGCGCGTCGCGCGAGCCACCGGGGCCGTCGTCGTCGTGGCAGGATTGTTTCTGATCATGCGCGCAGCCGGGCTCGAATGACGCATTCGCATCGTGCGGGTTGGGAATCGAACCTCGTATGCAGCTTCCCAAGCCGACGATGTGGGTGCGATCGAAACGTCCGCTTCGGGTCGATAGCCGCCGCAGGGCGCGCAGTTCGGTCGAGTGCGGGCCGGATCAGGCACCGACTAGAAATACACCCTCGTGCGCCCGGGATTGCGCGAAATGTCGTAGAGCGCCGAGCGCGCCACGTTCGCCACCTTGCGCACGCCCGCGTGCGAGAGCAGCGTTTCGCTCGCGTAGTCGCCGTCCTCGTCGCACACCAGGCGCAGCTCCACGATCGAGAGCCGCGCGGCGATCGCACGCCGCAGGATGCGGTCGTTGAAGATGGCGAGCGCCGTGGCGGCGACGCGCTGCTGCGAGGCCTCGACATATCGCGCCGGAACGAGCGTGCATACGATCGTCGGCACACCGGCCTCGGCAGCGGCGGCGATCAGGCGGGCGAACATGTTCTCGAATTCGTCGGCGGCCGTAGCAAGCGTATCCAGCGCATCTTGGATCGATTGCGCCCGGCCTTTCAGCAAGCCGCTCGTCTCGATCGCCCATCCGCCGTCGACGCAGATCCCGATGTGAGTGGCCTCCGACGGAATCGCCCGCACGCGACCCTGCCGCAGCACCTCGGGCGGCTGGAGAACCGTGAGCTTCCAGGGATTGCGGGGCCGCGGGACGAGCGTGCTCTCGGCCTGCCCCTTTCCGAGATCTATGTTTTGCAACGCGTCTCCGAGCAGCACGAGGTGCCGGATGACATCGGGCGAGCTCTGTTCTTCCTCGAGGGAATTCGGTGTCACGTCGTCCTCCTCTGGACCGGATGGGTTTTCTTGCGGGCGCTTTAGTGCGCCTTTTCCCAATTCTCGCCCGATCCCACGTCCACGACAAGTGGGACCTTGAGCTTCGCCACGCCGGCCATCAATCCAGGGAGCTCGGCCTTCACGCGCGCAAGCTCGTCCTGCGGCGCCTCGAGCACGAGCTCGTCGTGCACCTGCATGATGAGCTTGGTCGAAAGCCTTTCGCGGTCGAGCCACTGCCGCACGGCGATCATCGCCAGCTTGATCAGGTCGGCGGCCGTGCCCTGCATGGGCGCGTTGATGGCGGCGCGCTCGGCCCCGCCGCGGCGCGCCGGGTTTGCGCTCTTGATCTCGGGCAGCCACAGGCGCCTGCCGAACACCGTCTCGACGTAGCCGCGGTCGCGCGCGGTCTTGCGTACTTCCTCCATGTACCTTGCGACGCCCGGATAACGGGTGAAGTAGCTCGCGATGTAGGCCTGCGCGGTGGCGCGCTCCAGGCCCAGCTGCTGCGCCAGGCCGAACGCCGACATCCCGTAGATGAGGCCGAAGTTGATCACCTTGGCGTAGCGGCGCTCCTCGGGCGTGACCTCGTCGAGCGAGCGTCCGAAAACCTCGGCGGCGGTGGCGCGGTGGATGTCCTCCCGCGCCGCGAACGCGCGCAGCAGATTCTCGTCCCCCGAGATGTGCGCCATGATGCGGAGCTCCACCTGCGAGTAGTCGGCGCTCACGATGGCGTGGCCGCGCGGGGCGACGAAGGCTTCGCGGATGCGCCGCCCCTCGGGGGTCCTCACCGGAATGTTCTGCAGGTTGGGGTCGTTCGAGGCGAGGCGCCCGGTGACGGCGGTCGCCTGCCCGTAGTTGGTGTGCACGCGGCCCGTGCGCGGATTCACCATTTTCGGCAATTTGTCGGTGTAGGTGGATTTGAGCTTGGAGATTTCCCGGTGATCGAGCAGCATCCTCGCGAGCGGGTGGTCGAGCGCGAGCCTCTCCAGCACGTCCTCGTCGGTCGAGGGCGCGCCGGAGGGCGTCTTCTTGATGACGGGCATTCCTTTTTTCTCGAAGAAAATCTCGGCGATCTGCTTTGGAGAACCGAGGTTGAAGGGCTGCCCCGCCTCCTTGTGGGCCTTGCTCTCGAGCTCGAGCATTTTCTGCCCCAGCTCGCGGCTCATCGCCTCGAGCTGCGCCGCGTCGATCAGGACCCCGTCCCTCTCCATCCTGAAAAGGACCTCGCGCGCAGGGAGCTCGATCGAGCCGTAAACGTAGAGGAGCTTTTCGGCGGCCTCCAGTTTCGGAAGGAGCGCGTGATGGATCCGGAGCGTGAGGTCGGCGTCCTCGGCGGCGTAGGCCGCGGCCCGCGCGACATCGACCTGCTCGAAGGGAATGCGCCCGACGCCCGTGCCCGTCACCTCGTCGTAAGTGAGCGTTTTCAGCCCGAGATGGCGGGTAGCGAGGCTGTCCAGGTCGTGGCGCGCGTGGCTCTCCAGCACGTAGGATTCGAGCAGCGTGTCGTGCGCGATGCCCCTCAAGGCGACGCCGTGATTGGCAAGCACGTGCTGGTCGTACTTGACGTTCTGGCCGACCTTCTTGCGGGCTTCGTTCTCGAGCCAGGCTTTCAGCATCGCAAGCGCCGGCTCGACGCCCAATTGGCTCGGCGCGCCGGCGTAATTGTGCGCGAGCGGGAGGTAGGCCGCGCGGCCCGCAACCACGCAAAAGGACATGCCCACGAGTTTCGCCTGCATCGGGTCGAGGCTCGTCGTCTCGGTGTCGAAGGCAACCAGCTCGGCCGCTTCGAGATCCTCGAGCCAGCGCGCAAGATCCGCTTCTCCGACTAGTGTTTCGTAGCGGCGCTCCTCCTGGTCCGCGCGGACGGGCGCGGGGCTAGGCGCAGGAGGCGGGGAGGCGTCGCTCGTAGTCTCCTTCGGCCAGCTTTTGAATCCGAAACGGCTAATCAACTCGGCAAGCCGCTTGTCGTCCCGGGGACCGAGCTCGAGCTCTTCCAGCTTCACCGGCAACTCCAGATCGCATTTCACGGCGAGCAACGCCCGGGCTTTGGGAAGCCAGTCGAGCGCCTTTCGCAGATTTTCGCCCACCGCGCCGCCGATCTCATCCGCGTGCCGCACCACCTCCTCGAGCGAGCCGTATTGCTCCAGCCATTTCGACGCGGTCTTCGGACCGACCTTGTCGACACCCGGCACGTTGTCCACGGCGTCGCCGATAAGCGTCAGGTAGTCGAGCATGCGCTCAGGGCGAACGCCGAACTTCGCCTGCACGCCCGCCGGATCGAGGCGCTCGTTCGACATGGTGTTGACGAGGGTCACGCGGTCGGAGACGAGTTGTGCGAGGTCCTTGTCGCCGGTGGAAATCACGCAGCGCAGGCCGCGCTTGTCGGCCTCGCGCGCGAGCGTGCCGATGACGTCGTCCGCCTCCACCCCTTCGATCTGGAGCAAGGGCCAGCCCGAGGCCCGGATGGCGTCGAGCAGCGGCCCGACTTGCGCGCCTAGCTCGTCGGGCATGGGCGCCCGGTTCGCCTTGTATTGCGCGTACATCTCGTCGCGGAAAGTCTTGCCTCGCGCGTCGAAGACGCAGGCAAGATAGTCCGCCTTGTAGTCGGCGAGGAGCCGACGTAGCATGTTCAGCACGCCGTAGATCGCGCCGGTGGGCTCGCCCGCCGCGTTGCGCAGGTCGGGCAACGCATGGAAGGCGCGGTACAGGTACGACGACCCGTCAACCAGCAGCAGCGTTTTTTCCAAGGGAACTTATGAGCGACAAGATTCCGAAGTCTTTCGACACCGCCTCGCGGGAGGCGAACGCGGCAGGCGAAGCCTGGCGTCTGTTCCGCATTATGTCAGAATTCGTGGAGGCCACCGAGCGAATGGACGATATCCGTCCGGCGGTGAGCGTGTTCGGCAGCGCTCGTGTTGCGGCCGGCCATCCGTATTACGCGCTCGCCGAAAAGACGTCTCGGCTGCTATCGGACGCCGGGTTCTCCGTGGTTTCGGGCGGCGGCCCTGGAATCATGGAAGCCTCCAATCGCGGGGCCCACTTCGGGCGCTCTCCCGCGGTCGGTCTCAACATCGAGCTGCCGCGCGAGCAGTTCGGCAACACTTATCAGGACATATCCCTGCTGTTCCGGCATTTCTTCGCGCGCAAGGCGATGTTCGTCAGGTGCGCGAGCGCCTACGTGTTCCTGCCAGGCGGCTTCGGAACACTCGATGAATTTTCCGAGGTTCTCGTGCTCATGCAGACGGGCAAGAGCGCGCGCGTGCCGTGCATACTCATGCATGGGCCGTTCTGGCGCGGGCTGCGCGAGTGGATGCGCGAGCGGCTCGTCGGGGAGAAGTTGATCAACCCGGAAGACATGGAGCTGGTCCAGGTCATCGACGAACCCGAAGGAGTGGTCGAAGCAATCTTCAAGCATTACGAGCATCGGAGCTTCCAGCCGCGCGCAGCCGAGCGCGAAATCCTGCTGAACCTATAGCGAGGCGCGACAGTTCTGCTAGACTGCCTGCGTAAAGGATTTCAATAAATGTCGCGTCGATTTCTCGCTGCAGTCCTGCTTGCCGTCATACTGCCGGCCTGGTCGCAACAGCGCCCCAAGCTCGAACCCCTTCCCGAGATTCCACCGCCGCCACCCGGCGTTTCTTCGGAGCAGCCGGGCGAGGCGCCAGTGCGCATCCAGCCCGGCGGCGGCGACCAGGTCGAGGAGCAGCTCATCGACGGCCGGCGCGTGGTGCGCGTCACCACGCCATTGGGTCAGGAGTACTACCTGGTCGAGGACCTGGGCGACGGCCCGGGCTTGAGAAACGAGAGCCTCGATCGCGGCGTGCGGGTGCCGCTTTGGGTGATCCGCCGGTTCTGACGCTGGCGCGAGCGTCGGCGACCGCTCGGGCATCATGTCTGTCTTCACGCGCGTCACCGCCGATGAACTTTCAGCCTGGCTGAAACGTTACGCCATCGGCACGCTGGTCGATCTGCAGGGCATCGCCGCAGGGATCGAAAACACGAACTACTTCGTCACCACTTCGCACGGGCGCTTCGTGCTCACGCTTTTCGAGAGACTCAATGCAGCGGAGCTTCCCTTCTACCTGAACCTAATGGCGCACCTCGCGCGTCACGGCATACCCTGCCCCGCGCCGATCGCCGACCGCGGCGACAGGTACCTCGGAACCTTGAACGGCAAACCCGCCACTTTCGTCACCTGCCTTCCCGGCGCCCCGGTGAGCTCACCGCAGCCGCGCCACTGCGAGCGCGTCGGTGCCATCCTCGCCGACATGCATCTCGCGGGAAGAGGCTACAACGGAAAGCTCGAGAATCCGCGGGGGCCGAAGTGGTGGCGCGAGGCGGCGCGCAAGGTGGCGCCGTTCCTCGACGGGGCGCGCCGCGAGCTGCTTGCCTCGGAGCTCGAATTCCAGGCGCGCCACAGAACGCTCGATTTGCCGCGCGGCCCGGTTCACGCGGATCTCTTCCGCGATAACGTGCTGTTCGAGGGAGACCGCATCGGCGGAGTGATCGATTTTTATTTCGCCGGGATCGACGCGCTCCTGTTCGACGTCGCGGTGACGGTCAACGACTGGTGCGTGGACCCGGCCGGCGAAATCGACCCGGGGCGCGCGATGGCGCTCGTGGCGGCGTACCGCCGGGCCCGCGAATTCACCCGGGTCGAGCAGGAAGGCTGGCCGGTGCTGTTGCGCGCCGCAGCCTTGCGCTTCTGGCTCTCGCGTTTGTACGATTTCTACCTGCCGCGCGCGGGCGAGCTCACCCACGCGCATGACCCGGAACATTTTCGCCGGGTGCTCGAGGCGCGTCGCACCCGTCCTTTCCCTCTTGTTTGAAACAGGCCGCTGGACCACACTGGCGCTGATGAGCACGAGCGGATTCCACCGATGATGCGCGTCGTTCCGGCGAGAAACGGCTGGTCCTGGCTGGTAAGAGGCTTTGCGCTTTTCCGCAAAAGCCCGCCGATGTGGCTGTTTCTGGTGTTCACGTACTGGATCGCCGTTGCGCTTCTCGGCCAGATCCGCTACCTGGGCCCCGCAACCTCCACCGTATTGCTGCCGGCGTTTTCAGTCAGCTTCATGGTCATGTGCGCGGTGCTCGACCGCGGAGGCTTGCTGCGTCCGGCTCTCCTTTTCGCAGGTTTCAGAAGCGGACCGGCCACGCTGGTCGCACTGGGCGTTCTGTATCTCCTCTCGATCGTCATGGTGCTCGGGGTCGCCTCGCTTGCGGACGCGGGCGCGCTCATGCAATGGGTCCTCTCCGGACAGGAGCCCTCCGTGGAGGCGTTGCGCGACGGCAGCGTTTCGGGCGCGATGCTGGTCGCGACCTTGGCCGCAACCCCGGTGCTGATGGCTTTCTGGTTTGCGCCCGTGCTCGCCGCATGGAACCGCATAGGCGCCGTTCAATCGCTGTTCTACAGCTTTTTCGCTGTATTGCGGAATTGGCGGGCTTTCCTCGTCTATGGGACGGTACTCGCGCTGGCCGGGGCGGTCTTCCTGGTAGCGGTCACCGTCGCGGCGGTCTTGACGCAGGGTCAGGTCCAGGTGTTGCGCTCCCTTGCATTGATTCTTACCCTGCTCTCACTGCCCACCGTATTCGGCAGCTTTTACGCGAGCTATCGGGACATTTTCCCGGAGAACGCAGTTCCGGTCGAACCGCCGTCGAACCGGGAAAGCCCGTAGCCGCCGCTGATTCTGCTATCCTTCGCCGCAGCGCAGACGATTCGCCGACGCGGTGCCCCGGACGGGGAGTAGAAATTTGATCGACAAACCCTGCGAGCTATGCGACTCCCCGGGCGGGGATCTGCTCTGGCGCGACGGGTTCTGCCGCGTTGTGCTGGTCGACGATCCGGATTATCCCGGCTTTTGCAGGGTAGTTCTCGAGCGGCACGTGAAGGAGATGACCGACCTTGAGCCTGCCGAGCGTACACGGCTCATGAACGCGGTGTTCGCAACCGAGGCCGTGCTGCGCGAGCTCCTTGATCCGGACAAGGTCAACCTTGCGAGCCTCGGCAACGTCACGCGCCACCTGCACTGGCACGTGATTCCGCGTCATCAGCACGATCGCCATTTTCCCCGCCCGATCTGGGCCGAGCCTTCGCGCGCGGACGTCCCGCGGCGCGCGGCTCCCGACCGCGGCGCGCTTGCGGCCGCCCTGAGACGCAGACTGGACTGACGCCACCATGTCGAGCTTCGATCCCCCGAGCATCAAGCCGGACGCCGCTCCCGATTTCACGGATTCTTCCGGTTGCGCGAAGTGGTTGCAGTCACTCCCGCTCATCAACGTCGGCCCGTCCCACGTTCGTCTCCTCGGGCAGCTCGACGAGCTGAATGCCTACAACGTCGCACCCGCCGAGCGGCTCAAGATACTGGAGCTCTTGCGCGAGCCGGTGAGCTTCGTGCAGAAGGAGCATTCCAAGAAATTTGCCAGCCGCCCCGCCCCGCTCGCCAAGCCGGAGCGAGAGATCTTCGACAACGTGCACGCGCTCTGGGACGCGCTCTCATACGGATATCAACACTGTCTGAAAGCGGTCGCGGGCGGCGCTTCCGCCGCGAGCGCAGCCTTGATAGGCCAGCGCGTCTTGTGGTGCACCGGGCAGAAGATGATCGCTTGCTATCAGGCCTATCAGGACGTCCGCGAGCGCGAATGGAAGCTGCTGCACGGCGTCTATGCGCTCGTGGAGGACAGGGGCGTGGCTGGAAACGAAGTCGCCCATCCGGACCACAAGAGCAGACAGACGACGTGCACGGAAACCTACGCGCAGGTTCTGTTGATCGATCTCGCCAACCCCGGAAAGCTCACGCCGCGCCAGATCGAGCTCATTTCGCTGTGGCTCGAGCGCTGGACGCCCAAGGTCTCGATCGGGCGCGCGCCCGCAGCCGCCGGCGACGGCGTAGCACCGCTCGTCGTCGATCTTTCGGCTGCTGCCGGCGCATCGCGCCGCACGCCGGAGGGCGACAAGACCCGCGTTCTCGACATCCAAGAGCTTGGGAGCAGCGTGCGCAAGCGCGTCGGCCGGCTGCGCAAGGGCGAGACCCCTGCGGCGCTCGGTCTGGGCGAAGACGTGACCGCCCCGCTTGCGGAAAGCCTGCTCACCATGCTCTATCGGCGGTGGAGCGAGGACAAGCAAGGGCGCGCGCACCCCCGCCGCAGCGCAAGCGGCACGGCACAGATCTGCTCGGGGATGGCCGCGGTGCATTACTTCGTCACCGGCCGCGCGTTCCCGACGAGCGGTGGCTCCCGACAGATATCCCAGGTGCAGCACGAGCAAATTGCGACCCTCGGGCGCGTCGCCATACGCCACGAGGACGAACTCGGCCCTCCGCCGGATTTCGCCGTCGAGACCTGGCAGATCAAGGACGAGAGCGCCTCCGGACTGCGCCTTGCGCGAGTCGATCCCGCGGCAAATTCGCGCCTGGCACTCGGGCAGCTGCTCGGAATCCGGCTGGCGGACGCGAAAGCCTTTCTTCTTTGCACGGTCAAGTGGCTCTCGGTCTCCGTGGAATTCGAATTGCGCATCGGCGTGCAGATCCTCCCCGGGATTCCCCAGGGAGTCGCGATCAGGGCGATTGGCGCCAATGCCGCGGCCGAGCAATACACCCCGGCCTTTTTGCTGCCGGCGGTCGCAGCACTGCAGGCCCCGGAAACCCTGGTCGTGCGCGCTGGATGGTTCAAGCCGAACCGGGAGATCGAGGTGGTCACCGATCGCTCGGGCAAGCTGCGACTCGCGTCGGTCGTCGACCGCGGCGCCGATTTCGAGCGCGTCACGTTCGAGGCGCTCTGACACCCGCTGGCGCCCGCTCCCGCGCCGTTCTCTGCCAATTTTTTCACATCCCGGCCGCAGTTTGCCCGGTGTTTATGACCGTGTCATAGTACATTGGCATGATCGCAGTTTGCAGAAATAGACCCCGAAGGTGGACTCATGGTCCTTAGCGACTTCCTCCCCGACGAGCAACCGCGTCTCGCCGACTTGAAAAGCTGCGAGGACTGGCTTGCGCGAGCGGCGCTTGCCGGCATGCCGCATGCCTGCAGCGCGCTTCTGACGCTGCTCGAGGAGATCGAGGCTCATCCGCCCAGGCATTCGGCCTACCTGCAGATCCTCGAGCGGCTGCGCTATCCCGTCATCCATGCCGCAGCGGAGCAGGCCAAGGGCTTCGCCGGAAAACCCCTGCCGCTCAACCACAGTGACGCCGCAGTCTTCGTTGAGGCGAACGGCTTGTGGGCCGCGATGCTCCGGGCTTACGGACGCCTCCTCTCCGCAGCGTTGAAAGGCAAGCACCCAGAGCTCGAGCCCTCGCTCGCCCGACTCTTCCAGCGCGTGCTCGCCTGCGCGGGAGAAGCGATCGGGACCTGCCTGCTCGCGCGACGCGAGTTCGGAGCGCACTACTGGAAGTTGTTGCACCAGGCCTACACGGCAGCCGAAGCGCGCGGAATCAGGGGCGAGACCGTCGCTGATCTGAGCGTCGAGTCCTCGCCGATGGCGGCGTACCTGGAAGTGCTGATGCTGCAGCTTGCCCAACCGCACCGCCTGTCCCACCGGGAACTCGAATGGGCGCGCAAGTGGGTCCGCCTCTGGGCGCACAAAGCCGTTCTCGGCCGCGAGGCGCCTTGGCACGGCTGCTACGCCGTAGATCTCGCAGGAGCCTCGGGGCCAGTCTGGGCGAAGGCGGCGGCCGATTCGGCGACCTTGCGCTTTCTCGACCTCTCCCGCGTCGCCGCCTCGATCAGCGGACGCATCCAGCGCCTGGAAGAAGGCGCCGAGCCTGCCGCGCTCGGACTCGGTTCCGATTGCACGCGGCTTGCCGCTCAGGATCTGCTCAAGACGCTGCAGCGCGCCTGGCTCGAATCCGCACCGGAGCGCGACTTCCCGCGCCGCGCGAGCCCCTCGCCTATGGAGCTGGTGAGCGGCTTTGCCGCGATTCACCATGCGATCGAAGGTAATCCCGTCGCGAAGAGCACGAGTCCATCGAGCTATTCGTACGGGGAAGCCGAGCGATTTCATACGTTCCAGCCCAGCGCGGAGCGGGATGAGCGCGAGCAGGGTCTGGAGACCTGGGAAACGCTGGGGGAATCGGACGACGGATTCAGGCTTCGCCGCGGGACGCAGGGCATGCGTCTCGCCCACCGACAACTCGTGGCGCTGCGGCCAGGCGGGGCGCGCCAGTTCATCCTTTGCCACGTCGACTGGCTCATCGAAGGACCGGATCAGACCCTCACCATCGGAGCCCGAGCCCTGAAAGGGGAAGCAAAGGCCTGCGCCGTGCGCTCGTCCGACCGGAGCGCCCCGCAGCGGTCCGACGCGCTGATGTTGCCGGTCGCCCCGGGTCTGTCGCCTGCGCTGGTGCTGCCCACGGGCTGGTACCGGCGCGCCGGCGAGCTCGAACTAGAGCTCGGCAACGCCATACGACGCATCACGCTCTCCGGGTTGCTCGAGCGCGGCTTCGACTACGAGCGGGTCCGCGTTTCGACGTCCTGAAGAAGCGCTGGTCTCATCTCTCCGGGCGGGGAAACCACGCGTAGGCGAGAGCTTTTCGCTGGACCGGTCGTCTAAAATGCCTCATGGCGGCCGCGGACAAACCGACTCCCACCGAAATCAAATTGCACCAGAAGTCCAGGGTGCTCGAGATCTCGTTTTCCGACGGTACTCGTTTCCAGCTGCCCTACGAATTCCTGCGCGTGTACTCCCCGTCTGCGGAAGTGCGCGGCCACGGACCGGGACAGGAAGTCCTGCAGGTCGGCAAGAAGGACGTGGACATCCTGAGTCTCGAGCCGGTGGGCAGCTACGCGGTGCAGCCGCATTTTTCCGACGGGCACGGCACCGGCATTTACTCCTGGGACTACCTCTACGATCTGGGCACGAATCGTCAATCTCTGTGGCAGATTTATCTCAAGCGGCTCGAGGCAGCCGGGGCGCGCCGCGAAGCCTGAGCGCCCGACATGAACACGCCTTGACGGCGTGCTAGCATGCTCGCGTGAGTCAGACCCACTTCGGATACCAGAGCATCGACGAGGCCGAAAAAGCTTCGCGCGTCGCCGGCGTTTTTTCCTCGGTCGCAGCCCGGTACGATCTGATGAACGATTTGATGTCCGGGGGCCTGCACCGGCTGTGGAAGGCTTTCGCGGTTGCGCTGGCCGGCGTGCGCGAGGGCGAGAGGGTGCTTGACGTGGCTGCCGGATCCGGCGACCTGGCGTTCGATTTTGCGAAACGTGCCGGGGCAAGCGGAGAGGTGTGGCTCACCGACATCAACCGCGCGATGCTCGAACGGGGTCGCGATCGCCTTCTCGACCGCGGCCGCCCGGTCCCAGCGGTGCAGTGCGACGCGGAAGGGCTGCCGTTTCCTTCGAACTACTTCGACTGTGTCAGCGTCGCCTTCGGTCTGCGCAACATGACGCACAAGGACGCAGCGCTCGCCGAAATGCGGCGTGTGCTGAAGCCCGGCGGAAGGCTGCTCGTGCTCGAGTTCTCGCGCGTCTGGCGGCCGCTCGCGAAGGCCTACGAGTGGTACTCGTTCAAGGTGCTTCCCTGGCTGGGCAAGACGGTGACGGGCGACGAAGCGGCCTATCGTTATCTCGCCGAATCGATCCGCATGCACCCCGACCAGGAGGGCCTGAAGGGCATGCTGGAACGGGCGGGGCTCGAGAAGGTCGAATATTTCAACCTGAGCGCGGGCGTCGTGGCTTTGCATCGGGCTTACAAATTTTGAGTCGCGGAGAGAGACTATGAAAAATTTGATCGTTTCCCTGCTCACGCTGGTATTCGGTGTGGGCATCCTGGCAGACGACGTCCAAGCGGCGAGGCTCGGCGGCGGCCGAAGTCTCGGAGCCCAACGCCAGGTCGTCGCGCCTGCGAAGCAAGCGACTCCCCCGACGCAGCAGCAACAGCCGGCAACGGTGCCGCAACCGTCCGGGCCGGGCCGCTGGTTCGCGCCCCTTGCCGGACTCGCCGCGGGCCTTGGCCTGGGCTGGCTGTTCGCGCAAGGAGGGTTCGGACCCGTGATCGGCGCGCTTCTCATGGCCTTGTTCGCCGGTGCCATCGTGTTCGCTTTGATGCGTTTGCTGTCGATGCGGCGAGCGCAGGGATCGCTGGTACAGCACGCCGGTTTCGGTAACGAGACCGTGGCTGCGCCGCCGCCTTCGCAGCTTCCCGGGGACGCGGGAGTGCAGCCGAATTACCGCAGCCAGTTCGTCTCCAATATTCCGGCGGGCTTCGACGTCGAGGGCTTTCTCAAGGAATCCCGGCGCAACTTCCTGCGCCTGCAGGAAGCAAACGACCGCGGCGACCTCGCGCGGCTGCGCCAAGTCACCACAGAGGACATGTTCAACACGCTGAAGGGCGAGGTCGCCGAGCATTCGGGCGCGCAACAGACCGACGTGGTGAGCTTGAACGCCGCGCTACTGGAGCTCGTCACCGAGGGCGAGCTGCATTGGGCGAGCGTGCGATTTTCCGGTTCGATCCGTGAAGAGGCGAAGGCGCCTGCCGAGCCGTTCGAGGAGATCTGGCACGTGCGAAAGCCGGTGAACGGCTCCTCGGGCTGGCTGCTCGCCGGGATACAGCAGCTGAGCTGACCGGGTTGCAGAGGCGCGCCGCCCGAATGACTCCATGATCGAGCGCGGCGCCCTCGCGGGGCTGAACCATCTTCTGACGCAGCATCCCTGGGCCGCGGAGCGACTGAGACCCTTTGCCGGGCAAGCGGTGGAATTTCGCTGCCCGCCCTTCCCGGACCTGCGCGTGAGGATCACGGACGACGGCCTTCTCGATCGGACACGGGCAGAAGCGGCGAGCACGCTCGTCGTAAAGCTCACGCCGGGCGCCCTGCCGTTGCTGCTTGCGCGCGACGAGACCGCCCGAAAGCAGGTCGAAATCGAGGGGTCGGCGGACTTGGCCGGCACGGTCGACTACCTCTTCCGCAACCTCACCTGGGATGTCGAGGAAGACCTCTCGAAGCTGTTCGGGGACATCGTCGCGCACCGCCTCGCAGCGGGCACGCGGGCCTTCGCTGCGTGGCAGCGCGAGGCCGCACTGCGCCTCGCCGAAAACCTCGTCGAGTACTGGACCGAGGAGCGGCCGCTGCTCGCGCGGCCCGCCGACGTGGAGAGCTTTTGCCGCGACGTCGACACGCTGCGCGACGACGCGGCGCGGCTCGAGAAGCGCATCGAGCACCTGTCCGCCTCTGGAAAGGACCGCTGAGGAGCCGGATCTCGCTTTCGGGTCGCGTCGGCCAATTCTGGTAAATTGGTCGCTTCGCCCTGCGGTCTCCCACTCTTGCTTCGTCTCGTCAAGATCCTCTGGATAGCCCTGCGTTTCGGGCTGGACGAGTTCGCGCTCGCTTCGGGAAGCAGGCTCGCGCGCGCGCTGAACGCGCTGTTTTTCTTTCGCTCGCTCTCCGAGCCGCGCGGCGTGCGGCTGCGCCTGGCGCTCGAAGCGCTCGGCCCCATCTTCGTCAAGCTCGGCCAGGTGCTCTCGACGCGCCGCGATCTGTTGCCCGCCGACCTCGCCGACGAGCTGGCGAAGCTGCAGGACCGGGTGCCACCGTTTCCGGGCGAGCTCGCCCTGGCCGAGGTCGAGCACGCGTTCGGCAAGCCGATCGCGAAAGTCTTCGAGAGATTCGAACTGCAGCCCGTGGCGAGCGCGTCGGTCGCCCAGGTGCATCTCGCCGTGCTTCCCGGAGGCACCCAGGCGGCGGTCAAGATCCTGCGGCCGGGAATGATTCCGGTGATCGAGAAAGACCTCGCGCTGATGGACGCGGCCGCAGGCCTGGTGGAGCGCGTCTGGGCCGACGGCAGGCGCTTGAAGCCCCGCGAAGTGGTCGCCGAATTCGCGCGACATTTGTTCGAGGAGCTCGACCTCATGCGCGAAGCGGCTCACGCAAGCCAGCTGCGCCGCAACTTCACCGACTCGCCGCTCCTCGCCGTGCCCGAGATCTACTGGGACTTCTGCACGAGCACCGTCATGACCATGCAGAGGATGCGCGGCACGCCGGTGAGCCGGGTGGACGAGCTGCGCCGGCAGGGCGTGGACATTCCGAAGCTCGCGCGCACGGGCGTCGAGATCTTCTTCACGCAGGTGTTCCGCGACGGGTTCTTTCACGCCGACATGCATCCTGGAAACATCATGGTGACGCCCGAGGGCCGCTACGTCGCGCTGGACTTCGGCATCATGGGCACCCTCACCGAAGTGGACAAGCAGTACCTCGCGCAGAATTTCCTCGGTTTCTTCCGGCGCGACTACGCTCGCGTGGCGCGGGCGCACCTCGAGGCGGGCTGGGTGCCGGCTGACACGCGAATGGACGAATTCGAGGGCGCGATCCGCGCCGTATGCGAGCCGTTCTTCGACCGACCGCTGAAGGAGATTTCCTTCGGGCGGGCGCTCGTGCGCCTGTTCCAGACCTCGCGCCGCTTCAACGTGGAGATCCAGCCGCAGCTCGTTATGCTGCAGAAGACGCTCCTCAATATCGAGGGGCTCGGGCGCGAGCTCGACCCCGAGCTCGACCTGTGGACGACCGCCAAGCCGTTTCTCGAGAACTGGATGCGCGAGCAGATCGGATTGAAGGGCTTGCTGCGCACGCTTCGCAACGAGGCGCCGCGCTGGGCGAGGATGCTGCCGCAGATGCCGCGCCTTCTGCATCGCGCGCTCGCCGACGACCGAGTTGGGCGCATCGAGCGCTTGCTCGATGACCTCATCAGGCTGCAGCGGCGACGCACGCGGGTGCTGGAATGGATCGTCCTGCTGCTCGCCGCCGCGCTCGTCTGGGCGGTGTTCTTCACGACCGTATAATCCGCGCCATGCTGATCGCATCCGTAGTGCTTTATCTGCTCGTCACGATCGCGATCGGCCTGTGGGCGGCGATGCGGGTAAAAAACTCGAAGGACTACGTCGTCGCCGGCCGCAGCCTGCCTCTCTACATGAACACGGCGACGGTCTTCGCCACCTGGTTCGGCGCCGAAAGCGTGCTCTCCGTTTCGGTCGAGTTCTCCAAGAGCGGGCTGGGCGGCATCATCGCCGATCCCTTCGGCTCCTCCGTCTGCCTGGTCATCGTCGCGTTGCTCTTCGCGCGCGCGTTCTACCGCATGGACCTGCTCACCATCGGCGACTTCTACCGCAAGCGCTATGGCCGCGCCATGGAGCTCGGTACCAGCGTGATCATCGCCATCTCCTATCTCGGCTGGACCGCGGCGCAGCTGACGGCGCTCGGCCTGGTTTTCTCGACTCTGACGAACGGCGCCATCTCGCTCGAGACTGGAATCGTCATCAGCGGCGGCGTCGTCCTCGTCTATACCATCTGGGGCGGGATGTGGTCCGTGGCCATGACCGATCTCTTCCAGTCGGTCATGATCATCGTCGGCCTCGGGGTCATCGCCTGGTTCGTCGGCGACATGGCTGGCGGGCCCGGCACGGTCATCGCCGCAGCCGCCGAGGGGGGAAAGTTCGAGTTCTGGCCCAAGGGCGGCGCCAAGGAATGGCTCGCCTTCATCACCGCATTCCTCACGCTGGCGATCGGCTCGATCCCGCAACAAGACATCTTTCAGCGCGTCACCTCCGCGAAGAACGAGAGGACCGCGGTCGCCGGCAGCCTGCTCGGCGGGGTTGTTTACTTTACCTTCGTGTTCGTGCCCATCTACATCGTCTGCGCCGGGCTCCTCATCGATCCGTCGCTAGTGACATTGCTGTCGGCCCAAGATGCCCGCGAGACGCAGCGCATTCTTCCCGCGTTCATTCTGGGGCATACGCCCATGTGGATACAGGTGCTCTTCTTCGGCGCGCTGCTGTCGGCGATCCTGTCGACGGCGAGCGGGGCGATCATCGCCCCGACCTCGCTGTGCACGGAAAATATCATCCGTCCGCTCTATCCGAACATGAGCGACCGCCAGTTTCTCCTCACGCTGCGCGTCGTCCTGGTGTCCTTCACCTGCGCCGCCCTGGTATTCGCCCTGCGCTCGAAGCAGACGATGTACGACATGGTGCAGAACGCTTACACCGTGACGCTGGTGGCCGCGCTGGTGCCGCTCGCGGCCGGAATTTTCTGGAAAAGGGCGAACAATACCGGGGCAATCCTGTCCGCCGTGTTCGGCCTCGTCGCCTGGCTGATTGCGGCTTCCATCGCGGCCGACGCCGCCGTGCCGCCGACGCTGGTCGGCCTTACGTTCTCCATCTTGGGCATGGTCCTCGGCGCTATCGTGCCAAGCGCCGGGCCGCGGGCGCATCACCAAGGCGCGCCCCGCTAGCGCGCCATTCGCACCCCTCGATACTCGGCTACAATGCGCGCGGCCGCTTCGCGGCCCGATCCAAGGGGGCTCCATGTTCGCTCGCCTGATGCCGCACGAAGGCCGGTTCTTCACCTATTTCACCGAGCACGCAGCGCTCATCCTGCAGGGCGCGGTCGAGCTGAAAGCGATGATGGACGACAGGGGCGAGACCGAGAGCCGCGCCCACAATATCAAGGCCATCGAGACGAAAGCCGACACCGTCACCTACCAGACGATCCAGCTCCTGCACACGACCTTCATCACGCCCATCGACCGGGACGAGATCCACCAGCTCATCACCCGCATGGACGACATCCTCGACCTGATGGAGGACGTCTCCCAAAGCGTGTTCCTCTACGACATCCGCAAGATTCCCGACGAGGCGAAGCGCCTGGCCGATATCTGCGTCGCCTGCGCCGAGAAGGTCAAGGCGGCGGTCGAACTGCTCAACAACATGGGAAACGCGGAGAAAATCATGAAGATCTGCGCGGACATCGACCGGCTCGAGACCGATGCCGATCAGGTGCTGCGCTCGGCCATGGCGAAGCTTTTCCGCAACGAGCCGGACACCCGCGAGCTGATCAAGCTGAAGGAGATCTACGAGCACCTGGAGACGGTCACCGACAAGTGCGAAGACGTGGCCAACATCATCGAAGGCATCGTCATCGAGAATTCCTGATCCACGGCCCCGCCCGTATGTCGATCAGCTTCGAAATCGTGGTGTTCCTGATCCTCCTCGCGCTCGCGTTCGACTTCCTCAACGGCTTTCACGATGCCGCCAACTCGATCGCCACCATCGTCTCCACCGGCGCCATGAGCCCGCACTGGGCGGTCGCCTGGGCGGCGTTTTTCAACTTCATCGCGTTTCTCGCGTTCGGCTTCGCGGTCGCCACCACCATAGGCAAGGGCATCGTCGATCCAGCCATCGTCGATCACTACGTCGTTTTCGGCGCGCTGTGCGGCGCAATCGCCTGGAATCTCATTACTTGGTACTACGGCATTCCGTCCAGCTCCTCTCACGCCCTGGTCGGCGGCATCATCGGTGCCGGTGTAGCGAAAGCCGGCGTCAGTAAGCTGGTGGCGAGCGGCGTTCTCAAGACCGCCGCTGCGATCGTGGTATCGCCGCTGTTCGGCTTCGTGCTCGCCATCGCCCTGATGATCACCGTGTCCTGGATCTTCGCGCGCTCGACCCCGCAGCGCGTGGACCGCTGGTTCCGGCGGCTGCAGTTCGTCTCGGCCGCGCTCTACAGTCTCGGACACGGTGGCAACGACGCGCAGAAGACCATGGGCATCATCTGGATGCTGCTCATCGCATCCGGGCTTTCAGCCGCAAACGAGCCGCTGCCTTTCTGGGTGGTGCTCGCCTGTCAGGCAGCGATGGGCCTGGGGACGCTCTTCGGCGGCTGGCGCATCGTCAAGACCATGGGCATGCGGATCACCAAGCTCAAGCCCGTCGGCGGTTTCTGCGCCTCGGCGAGCGGCGCGATGACGCTGTTTCTCGCCACCAGCCTCGGCATTCCGGTGTCCACGACCCACACCATCACCGGCTCGATCATCGGCGTGGGCTCGACGCAGAAGCTCTCCGCGGTGCGTTGGGGCGTGGCCGGCAACATCATCTGGGCGTGGATCTTCACTATCCCGGGCTCGGCGTTCATCGCCGGCGTGGCCTGGTTGCTGGGAACGGAATATTTTTAGATGTCCATGCGGCTGCACGCCATCGAGACCGACATCACGCGTCTCGCAGTGGAGGCCATCGTCAACGCCGCGAACGCCAGCTTGCTCGGCGGCGGCGGGGTCGACGGCGCAATCCATCGCGCCGCGGGTCCGGAGCTCTTGCGCGAGTGCCGTACGCTCGGCGGCTGCGCCACCGGCGACGCGAAGATCACCCGCGGCTATCGACTGGCGGCGAAGCATGTGATCCACACCGTCGGCCCTGTCTGGAACGGCGGGGCGAGCGGGGAGCCGCAACTGCTCGCGTCCTGCTACCGGCGCAGCCTCGAGCTTGCGCTCGCGCACGGGATCCGCAGCCTCGCGTTCCCGGCCATCAGCTGCGGCGTCTACGGCTATCCGATGGAGCGAGCCGCCAAAATCGCCGTGCGCGAATGCCGCCGGTTCACCGAGGAGCACGACGCGATCGAGCAGGTAACGTTTGCGCTTTTCGGCGCCGACGCGCTCGCGATCTACCAAGCGGAGCTCGCGCATCCGATGCCGTGAGAAGATGAGCCGTCATGGCCCTTTGGCAGCCCTCGACTCTGGCGCGGTATCTATTCGTGGCGTATGTGCCGCTCGTCGTCTACGCGAGCTTGCATCCGTTCTCCGGCTGGCACGACCGGGGGTTGCCGCCGTTTGCCTTTCTCACGGCTCCGTTTCCCCGTCCCATCCCGGTATTCGACGTCGTCGCGAACATCATCGGCTATGTGCCGCTCGGCTTTCTCGCCGTGCTGGCGGTGTATCCCTGGCTGCGCCGCGGTCATGCTTTTGGCTTCGGCTTCGCCTGCTCGGTATCCTTGAGTTTCGCGCTCGAGTCGCTGCAGCTCTACCTGCCGACGCGCACGTCCTCGAACCTCGACCTGCTCGCCAATATCGTGGGCGGCTCGGCCGGCGCCCTCGCCGCCCTCGCCACGACGCGGCCCCTGATGGACGCCGAAGGACTGCAGCGCCTGCGCAACAGACTGTTCCTTCCCGGGCGCCGGACCGATCTCGGGCTGGTGCTGCTCGGGCTGTGGCTGTTCGCGCAGCTCAACCCCGAAACGCTGCTCTTCGGCACAGGCGACCTGCGCGATCTATTCAAGACGCCTTCGGGCAAGCTCTACCCCGCCGACGTATTCCTGCGCGTAGAGGCCGGGGTCGCCTGCGCCAATGGCCTCGCGGCGGGATTGCTCGCCTTGTGCCTCACCGCACGCAACCAGCCGGCGCGAGGAGGAGTCGTGATCTTTCTGGCCGCGGCACTGGCCGTGCACAGCTTCGGATTCGGTTTGCTCATCAGCTCTCAGGACATCCTCTCCTGGGTGACGCCCGGAGCCCTCTATGGCGTGGCCGCAGCAATCCTGCTAGTGCTGATCGCGGCAGGGATGCCACGCACCGTGCAACTTGCGCTCATGGGCCTTGCACTGATGGCCGCGACGGCCCTCGTCAACCTCGCCCCCGCCAATCCCTATATGACGGCCTCTTTCGCGCTCTGGCAGCAGGGGCATTTTCTCAATTTCAACGGCGCCACGCGCGTCGTTTCCGCCGTGTGGCCGTTCGCGGCGATGGTCTATCTGGTGCTCCTCGCCGCCGACCGCGGACAGGTGAAGGAGTAGGTAGCGCGCCCGAGGACGCCGACCCCTCACAGTATAATTGCCCGTACGCCTTCACATCCGGATCGAAATGAGCTACTACGAAAGACACGTTTTTTTCTGCTGCAACCAGCGCCAGAACGGCGAGACCTGCTGTAACGACAAGGGCGCAAGCGGCATGCGCGACTACGCGAAAAGGCGGGTCAAGGACTTGGGTCTCGCCGGTCCCGGAAAGGTGCGGGTGAATCAGTCGGGGTGCCTGGACCGCTGCGAGGAAGGGCCCTGCGTCGTGGTGTACCCGGAGGCGGTCTGGTATACCTACGTCGACCGCGCCGATATCGACGAGATCATCGAGGAGCACCTCAAGGCCGGCCGGGTGGTCGAACGCCTGCGGATATGAGCGGGGCGGGCGAGCGCATCTTCATCGATGGCGGCGCTGGCAGGATCGAGACGGTCGTGGATGGTCCCGAATCCGCGCCAAGAGGCATGGCGCTCGTCGCTCATCCGCACCCGCTCTACGGCGGGACGCTCGACAACAAGGTAGTCCAAACTCTCGCGAGAACTCTGGTCGAGCTGGGCTACGTGGCGCTGCGCCCCAACTTCCGCGGCGTCGGCGCCTCCGAGGGCGTGCACGACGAAGGCAGAGGCGAAACCGAAGACCTGCTCCGCGTCGCCGCGCACGCCAAGAAGGCTTTCGGCGATTTGCCGCTTGTGCTCGCGGGTTTTTCCTTCGGCGCCGCGGTTCAGACGCAGGTTGCGCAGCGCACGAGCCCCTTGCGTGTGGTGCTGGTGGGAGTCGCGATCGGCCGCTTTCCTTCGGAAACCGTGCCCGCCGACTCGATCGTGATCCATGGCGAGCGGGACGAGACCGTGCCGCTTGCGAAGGTGCTCGACTGGGCACGCCCGCAGGAATTGCCGGTCGTGGTCATCCCCGGCGCCGACCATTTCTTCCACTTGCGCCTGACCGTCATCAAGAACATCGTCAAAGGTTCATGGCGGTACTAGCGGCGCACAATCTGCGCAAGTCCTACGGCGGCGCGGAGGTGGTCGCCGGCGTGAGCTTCGGCATAGCGCCGGGCGAATGCTTCGGGCTGCTCGGCCCCAACGGCGCCGGCAAGACCACGACGCTCAGGCTCTGCCTCGGACTCACCGATCCGGACTCGGGCTCGATCGAGCTGATGGCACGGCCGGTCCCCGGACAAGCGCGCCCGGCGCGCGTGCGCGTCGGCGTCGTTCCGCAGATGGACAACCTCGATCCCGATTTCACAGTCGAGGAAAACCTGCTCGTCTACGGCCGGTACTTCGGTCTTGCCGAACGCACCATCCGGGAACGCATCCCGCCCCTGCTCGATTTCGCGGGCCTTGCCGCGCGCGCCCCGTCGCGAATCCAGACGCTCTCGGGCGGAATGAAGCGGCGCCTCACCCTGGCGCGCGCCCTCATCAACGATCCCGACCTGATCTTCATGGACGAACCCACCACCGGGCTCGATCCGCAGGCGCGTCATCTCATCTGGGAGCGTCTGAAGCAGCTCCTCGCACAGGGGAAGACCATCGTGCTCACCACCCACTTCATGGAGGAAGCCGAGCGGCTGTGCGCGCGCCTCGCCATCATGGACCGCGGGCGCTTCATCACCGAGGGGAGCCCGCGCGAGCTCATCCTCCGTCACATCGAGCCGCACGTGATCGAAGCGCACGGCGACGGTGTCATGAATTGGGCGGACCGGGAGGCCGGAGAGCTCGCCTCGCGCCTGGAGAAAAGCGGCGACACAGTGTTCTGTTACGCTGCCGATCCGGCACCCCTCCTCGCGAGCCTCTCGCACCTGCAGGAGCTGCGCTACCTCCACCGTCCGGCGAACCTTGAAGACGTGTTCCTGAAGCTCACCGGCAGGGAGCTCCGAGACTGATGCATCTCTTTGCTCCGCCTTCGATGAGCCTGCGCTTCGTGCCGGTGTGGCGCAGGAACCTGCTCGTGTGGCGCAAGCTCGCGGTTCCCTCGATCCTCGGCAATCTCGCCGATCCCCTGATCTACGTGCTCGGACTCGGCTATGGCCTGGGCTCGATGCTGCCGCAGGTCGGCGGAGTGCCTTACATCGCGTTCCTCGCCGCGGGAATGGTGTGCTCGAGCACGATGAACAGCGCCACGTTCGAATCCATGTATTCGGCATTCTCCCGGATGCACGTGCAACGCACCTGGGACGCCATCATGAACGCCCCGGTCGACCTCGACGACGTCGTGCTCGCCGAGCTCACCTGGGCGGCCTCCAAGAGCGTGCTCTCGGGGGTGGCGATTCTCGCCGTGGTGTGGCTGCTCGGCCTATCGAACTCGGCGCTGTCCCTCTGGGTGATCGCGCTCCTGCCGCTCATCGGCCTCACTTTCGGCGCGCTGGCTCTCGCGGTCACCGCGATGGCGCGCAGCTACGACTTTTTCATGTACTACTTCACGCTGCTGATCACGCCGATGAACCTTTTGTCAGGGGTGTTCTTTCCTGTGGAGCAGTTGCCCGCCGCTTTTCAGGCGATCGCCGCGTTTCTTCCGCTCACGCACGCCGTGGCGATCGCGCGGCCGCTCCTGCTCGGCCAAATTCCGTCGGACGCGGTCTCGCACGTGCTGGTGCTGCTTGCCTATGCCGCGGCCGGGTTCTATGCTGCCACGATACTCTTCCGCCGACGCCTGCTGAAATAACGATGCTCTGGATCAAGGCGCTGCACATCATTTTCATGGTGACCTGGTTCGCCGGGCTGTTCTACCTGCCGCGCCTGTTCGTCTACCACTCCATGGCCGAGGATGCGGCCAGCAGGGAGCGGTTCAAGATCATGGAGCGCAGGCTCTATTGGGGCATCATGGCGCCAGGCGCGGTGCTGACCATTCTTTTCGGAATGCTGCTGCTCAACTACGTCGCGATGGGCGCCTGGCTCTACGCCAAGCTCGGGGTCGTCGTCCTGCTGGTCGGCTACCACCTGTATTGCGGTAAGCTGCTTGCCGATTTTGCGCGCGACCGCAATAGGAAGTCGCACCTCTGGTACCGCTGGTTCAACGAGGTGCCGGTGGTCTTTCTCGCCGCCGCGGTCGTCCTGGTCGTGGTGAAGCCGTTCTAGCCCTCCCGATTTCCCCTTTTTCGACAATCTGCTAATCTTGGCATGCTCGTTGCACTTGATTTCCACCAGATGAACGCGAAAAACATCACATTGAGGCCGGGACGGCCCCCCGATGCCGTCAAGATCGCCGCGATGTCGCGCGACCTGATCGAAACGGGTCTCGGCTGGTCCTGGGGGCCCGACCGAGTTGCGCGCTCGATCGCAAACAAGGACACGTTTACGCTGCTCGCCTGCGACCGCGACCGCGTCGTCGCTTTTGCCATCATGTATTTCGGCGACGAGCACGCCCATCTGAATTTGCTCGCGGTGCGGTCTTCCCACCAGAGACTGGGCATCGGACGACGCATGGTCGAATGGCTGACCGAGTCCGCCTACGCCGCCGGGATCGCCACGATTCACCTCGAGCTGCGCGCCGCCAACTACACCGCGCGCAGCTTCTACAGATCACTCGGTTTCAGCGAGTCGGCTTACATCCCGGGTTATTACCGCGGCCGCGAAATGGCGCTGCGCATGATGCGGGTGCTGCGCAGGCCGGGAATACCGCTGCCCGCCTGGTCCGCGCCGAAGTCGCCGAAGAGCTGACGCGCGCGCGGCAGGACACGCGGCGCGACAGGATCGCCCGACATGCGCGGCGCGGTGCTCGCTCTCACCGTAGGTCTCATGGCGAATGCCGCTCTCGCGGTCCCCGGACTCGAGCCCGGCGTATCGCGCGAGCTCGCGCAGTGGCGTGCAAAATATTACCGTGACGTTCGATATGCCCTGGCGATCAGCATCACTACAGGTGGGACCAAGCTCGCCGGGACGGCGACGGTCGAGGTCACGCTCGCGCGCGTCGTGCCCGACCTGGTGCTCGACTGGCGCCCCTCGCCGGGCGCGGCGCGCGTAGCGAGGCTGCGCGTCAACGGCAAGCCCGCCCGAGCGAAGTTCGAAAAGGAGCACCTGATCGTTCCCGCGCGGCTGCTCCGGGCGGGAAGGAACCGCGTCAGCTTCTCATTCGAATCGCCGATCGCGTTGTCCGGCAGCGCCGTGACGCGCTACGTGGACCGCGAGGACGGCTCCGAGTACGTGTATACGCTTTTCGTTCCTTCGGACGCGAGCAGCGCTTTTCCCTGTTTCGACCAGCCCGACCTGAAGGCTCGCTTCCGTCTCCAGCTGGTCCTGCCGCGGGCATGGACCGCCGTCGCAAATGCTCCGATCGCGGCAACGCAGGACGTGCCGAACGGCCTGCGCCGGATCCGATTTGCCGCGACCAGGCCGATCAGCACGTATCTCTTCGCTTTCGCCGCCGGGCCGTTCGCTGAACTCACCGAGAGCCGCGGGTCCACGCGCCTGTTCGTGCGCAAGTCGCAGCTCGCGCGCGCCCGGACCGAGGCCCCCGAGGTGCTGCGGCTCAATCGCGAGTCGGTGCGCTGGTTCGAGCGCTACTTCGCTTCGCGTTTTCCGTTTCCAAAATACGACCTGGTTCTCGTCCCGGAGTTCGCTTACGGAGGCATGGAGCACGCCGGGGCCGCCTTTCTGCGCGAGGATGCGGTGCTGTTTCCATCCGCGCCGAACGAAACGGACATCCTCGCGCGCGCGGAGCTCCTGTTCCACGAGACCTCGCACCAATGGTTCGGCGACTCCGTCACGATGAGGTGGTTCGACGATCTGTGGCTCAAGGAAGGCTTCGCCAATTTCATGGCAGCCAAAGCGGCGGAAGCGCTTCTCCCGGCGCATTCGGTCTGGAACGCCTTCCACGCGCTCAAGACTGCGGCCTACCGGACCGACGTCACGCTGGGGACGACGCCGATCTACCGGTCGCTCTCCAATCTTTCGGCGGCGAAATCCGCTTACGGCAACATCGTCTACGGGAAGGCGCCGGCGGTGTTGCGTCAAGCCGAGTTCTACGTCGGCGCGCCGGTATTCCGCCGGGCGGTGCGGCAGCTCGTCAAAAGACACGCCTATGCGGCCGCCGATTGGAACGACCTCGTCGCCGCGCTCGAGCGTGCCTCCGGCCGCAAGCTGAAGGGCTGGGCGGAAGCCTGGGTCAAGCGGCGCGGCATGCCGGAGGTGCGCCTGTCCTGGGACACCGATCGCGACGGCCGGCCGAAGAACACGGTCCTGGAGCAGCACAACGTGCTCAATGAAGGCGGAACGTGGCCGATGAAGCTCAAGGTGTTCGCCTTGTCCGAGAGCGGGCTTCCCCGCTCGGCCGACGCCTTGTTGCGGGGCGAGAGCACGAGCGTTCGCGCAATCGACGGCATGCCCGAGATCGATTTCGCGTACGCGAATTTCGGAGATTACGGCTACGGGCGCTTCCTGCTCGACCCGGCCAGCCGCGAGGCGGTCCTCGCGCGCCCGGAAATCGTGCAGGGCGATCTGCTGCGTGCGCTCGTCTTCGGCTCGCTCTGGGAATCGGTGCGGGACGCGGAGATCGCGCCCCTCGCTTATCTCGACCTCGTCGTTCGCGTCGCCCCCGTCGAGCGGGACCCGGTGACGCTTGCCAGCCTGCTTCAACGCGCCCAGGTCGCCTTTCTACACTATGCGTCGGATGCGCAGCGCGACGCCGTGGCGCCGCACTTCGAGCAACTTCTCGCCGAGGGGATGCTGCGCGCGGATACGCCGGGACGCCGCATTACTTTCTTCAGGACGTTCACCGCGAGCGCCTGGTCGGAGAGCGGCAGCTCCCGGCTCAAATCGCTCCTGGCAAACACTCTGCAGATCCCCGGGGTGAAGCTCAGCTCGCGCGACCGTTTCCGCGCGATCACGCGGCTGCTCGCGCTCGACGACCCGGAGGCGAAGGAGCTGCTTTCGGCGCAGATCGCCGCGGATTCCGGGGACGACGGCCGTCGCTACGCTTTCGCCGCCGCCGCGGCAGAGCGCAGCGCCGAGGCGAAGCGCGTCTACTTCGAGCGCTTCTTCAACGAGCAAAGCCTGCCCGAAAGCTGGATCGACGCGGCGCTCGGCTCCTTCAACGCGGTCGAGCACGCCGAGCTGACTCAGCCCTACCTCGATCTCGCGCTCGCCGCCTTGCCCGAATTCAAGCGAACGCGCAAGATATTCTTCGTCAACAACTGGCTCGCCGCCTTCATCGGCGGACAGGTGGACGCCGCCGCCCTCGAACAAGTGGAGAGCTTCGCGCGCCAGCCGGAGCTCGAACCCGACCTGAAGCTGCAGCTGCTCGAAGCGATGGACGGCCTCGCGCGCACCGTCAAGATCCGCGCGAGGTTCGCCAGGCTCCTGCCCTGACGAAGCCGGCAATCTCCGAGCGGCGCCCGCCGCGCGGGCATCAATCCAGCGCGCCGGCCGCGTAGGCGCGTTCGATCTCGGCGCCGAATTTCTTCTGCACCCGTTCGCGCCTGACCTTGAGGGTCGGCGTGAGCAGCCCGTTCTCCACCGTCCAGGGCTCGCGGGTTGCTACGACGCGCCGCACCCGGATGTAACGCGGAAATCGCTTCAAGCGCTCGTTGGCGCGCCGGATGAGGCTCTTTTCGTCGGTCTCCCGAGTCACCGTCACGAGCATCAGGAACGGGCGGCCTTCGCCGACCAGGATGCCCTGTTCGAATACTCCATCCCCGAGGATGGCGAGTTCCACGTCCTGCGGCGGAAGCTTTTCGCCGTTCGAAAGGACGAGCACGTCCTTCAGGCGTCCGCGTATGAAGATCCTGCCGTCTCGGATTTCCGCAAGATCGCCGGTATGCAGCCACCCCTCGCGGTCCAGCGATTTCGCGCTCGCCTCGGGATTGTTCCAATAGCCCTTCATGATGCTCGGGCCCCTCGCCAGCAGCTCGCCGTTCGCGGCGATTCGCACTTCGACGTTGTCGAGCGGCATGCCGACCGATTCGGGAACGTTGTCCTCCGGCCGATTCACCGAGAGCACCGGAGAGGCCTCGGTCATTCCGTATCCCTGGAGAACCGGCAGCCCGAGCCCCAGGAACAGCCACGCGATGGAGGGATCGAGCGGGGCACCGCCGAGCACCGCGAGCCTCATCCTGCCGCCCAGCCTCGCCAGCACCGGTCCGGCGACGCGCCCGCGCGCGAGCGCGAGAACGATCCGATCCGCGAGGCGCGCTTCGCGGCGCGCGGCGCGCCCCCCCGCCGCCACCACGAGCTCGAACAGCCGCCTCTTCGCGGGAGACTTGGCGAGCGCCTCGTTGAGGCGCCCGGCGAATTTTTCGAACACGCGCGGCACCGCGAACATCACCGTGGGGCGCTCGCTCACAAGGTCCTCCACGAGCTGCGAAACCGAGCGGGCGTAGGCGACCTTCGCGCCGATCGAGAGCGGCAGGTAGTAGCCGCCGGTGCGCTCGAACATGTGCGAAAGCGGAAGCAGGGATAGAAATACATCGTCGCTCCGCGCGAGGCGCAGGCGTTCGCAGGCGGCGAGGTTGGCGAGGATGTTGCCGTGCGTGAGCATCACGCCCTTCGGCCTGCCCACAGTGCCCGAGGTATAGCAAATCGTGGCGAGGGCGCCGTCTTCGAGCGGCGCGACTTCGAACGCCGGCGCCCGTTTCGGGAGGACCGTCTCGACCGATTCGTGGCCGCTGCCCGGATCGGCGGCGAGACACAGCACCCGCGGAAGCGACGCGGCCACGCCCTGTAACGCGTAGGCCATGCGGCTGCTCTCCACGACGAGCAGGCGCGCGCCGCTGTTCTCCAGGCACCAGGCGACGTTTTCCGGATTGTCGTCCACGTAGAGCGGCACGACGACCAGGCCAAGCCCGAGCGCACCCTGGTCGGCCGCGACCCAGTGGATGCCGTTTTTCAGGCTCAGCGCGACGCGCTCGCCCGGGGCCAGGCCTTCGGCCCGCAGAAACGCCTGCCAGCGCGCCGCGTACGCGGCGATTTCGCGCGCGGAGAATTCACGCCAGCCGCCTTCGAGAAACTGGCGGTAGAGAATTCGCTCGGGCGCGGCGAGATGGGCTTTGAGAAGGCTTGCGATGTTGGGCATGGCGAGGCTGTGTTAGGCTCCGGTCCCGTCAGTGAAGCCTCCCGGGTCCATCATGCTGAATCCGCCGTGAGCCTGCAAGCATTCTTCGCCTCCTGCCCGAGGGGCCTCGAATCGCTCCTCGCCGAAGAGCTTGGCGGGCTCGGCGCGAAGAAACCCGAGCCCGTTCCGGGCGGGGTCGCATTCGAGGGCGATATGCGGGCCTGTTACCGCGCCAATCTCGAGTCGCGGCTCGCCACGCGCGTCCTGATGCGGCTTGCCCGCTCACCGTACCGCGGAGAACAGGACGTATACGAAGCGGCTCTTGCGGTGAGGTGGCCCGAATGGTTCGGCGAAACGCAAAGCATTCGCGTCGACGTCAACGCGGTCCGCTCGCCGCTGAGGAGCCTCGAATTCGCGACTTTGCGAATCAAGGACGCGGTGTGCGACCGGTTTCGCGCCGACCGCGGGCGGCGGCCCGACGTGGACACGCGCTCCCCCGAGGTGCGCATCCAGGCTTTCCTCGACAAGGCGGCCGTCACTCTCTACCTCGACACGTCCGGCGAGGTCCTCAACCGTCGCGGCTACCGCAGGGACTCGGGCGAGGCCCCGCTGAAGGAAAACCTTGCCGCCGGCATCGTGCGGCTCAGCGGCTGGAACCCGGGCGAGCCCCTCCTCGATCCCATGTGCGGGAGCGGGACCCTCGTCGTCGAGGCGGCGATGATGGCGCTCGCGATCCCGCCGGGACACGCGCGCGCCTTCGGCTTCGAGCGCCTCGCCGGATTCGACCTCAGGCAGTGGAGCGAATTGCGCGACGCAGCGCTCGCTCGCCGCAAGCCGAAGCAGCGGTTGCCGATCTTCGCCCGCGACCGCTACGGCGAGGAGCTGAAAAAAGCCCGCCTCAACCTCGAGGCGGCGGGTCTTGCCGACTGCGTCGAAATCAAACAGGCCGACGTTCTCGATACCGGCGCCCCGGCGGACGCGGGCGTGCTGCTCGCCAATCCGCCCTACGGCGCCCGGACCGGCGAGGAGGCGGCGCTCGCTGAGTTCTACCCGAAGCTCGGCGACACGCTGAAGAAATACTACGCGGGCTGGCGCTGCTACCTCTTCTCGGGAGACGCGCGACTGCCCAAGCTGATCAGGTTGACGGCATCCAGACGCACGCCGCTTTACAACGGCCCCCTGGAATGCAGGCTCTACGAATATCTGATCGTCGCCGGCTCCAACCGCAAGAAGTCCGCCCCATCGCGCATGAGCGGACCCGGCGCTTAGCGCATCTGGCTGCGCGCGCTCGACACTGCCAGGAAGATCTCGCGCAGAAACACCATCAGCGCGAGGATGAAGGCGAGCATCGCGGCGATGAAGAGCAGCCCGATGAACTTCGACAGATCGATGTCGATGAACGCGTCGACGAAGGCGACCGCAATCAGCAGCCCGACGAAAAGCGCGCAAATCACCGAGAGCACGATCGAGCCGTAGACCAGGCGCACACGGCGGCTGAGGAGATTGAGTTCCGCGCGCGCCGCCTTCTGTCCCTCGGGCTGCAGCTGGCGCAGCCGTTCCTCGAGCGTGCGGCTGCGGTCCACGGCGCGGCCGAGGCGATTGGACAGCACGCCGATGATCGTCCCCACCGCGGTCAGCAAGAATACCGGCGCCACGGCCAGTTGGATGAGTCGCGTGACGTCGATGACGTTGTCGGGGTTCATGTAGGGGCCTACACCATCGCCTTGCGCAGCCGGTGCTTGAAGTGGTGGATATGGTTGAGCGCGACTTTCAGCTTGCCGCGATCTTTCGCGGCGAGCGCCTCGTCGCGCTTTTTCTGCCATTCGCCGATCTTGGTCTTGATGGCGGTCTTGTCGACGCCCTTGACCTCATGGTGCACGTGCATGTCGATATTGAGCGCCTTGCAGATAGCGGCGAGCAGATGGTCCTTGTTCAGCTGCGTGTAGCCCTTCACCGCCTCGTGCTCGATGCCGGCCGCGATCTCGCGCAGCTCGGCGAGCGGCTTGGCCTTCAACTCGGGATAGGTGTGCGCCATTGAATCTCCATGCTAGCCGTGAATGAGGGTCGTGAAACGAGTCGGGCCGAATCTTACACCCTTCTCTCAGCTACTGATCGAGGCGATTCCCGCTCCGGGTTGCCTTGTCTTCCCTGTATTCCTTGACGACATACCACACCACGACGACGATTCCCAGGAGCCCGCCGAGAGTCAGCTCGATTTTCACGAAGGTTTCCGAACTCCATGGCGAGAACCACAGCTGGGCTATCCCGATGAGGACGCCGATCACGAATAGGGTGGTTCCGGCTGCGAGACTGAGATTCATCGCTGCGCCTCAAATGGGTTGAACGACGACCGCCGTGCCGTAGCAGAGAACTTCGGTGACACCTCCCATGATCTCGGTCGCGTCGTATTTCATGGCGATGACGGCGTTCGCCCCGTTTTTCTGAGCCTGGGCGCACATCAGCTGATAGGCGTCCTTTCTCGTGGCTTCGCACAGATTCGTGTAGATGGTGATATTGCCGCCGACTATGGTTTGAAGGCCCCCGAAAAAGGCACCCACTATCGATCTCGACCGGACGACGATGCCGCGAACGACGCCTACGTTCTTGACGATGCGGTGCCCCGGAAGCTCAAAAGCCGTCGTTACCATGCTTGCTTCCACTGGATGCCCTCCGTTGGTTGTTGAACTTCGCCCTAGTCGCGAACCCAAGTCGATTCAACCTTGACCGCAAATCTTGACGCACCCGGCGGCGCGGGAGGATAGGACGCCGTGAACAACGTGCCGTTCGTTATGCGAAAGTCGGTGCGGATGCGTGTGCCGACGAGGTGCGGAAGACTCTTGTGCTCGACGACCTGGGATTCATATTTTTGCGGCCCCACGTAGCGGTGGGCATACACGATCCTGCTCGTTCCGCTGTTGGTAATGCATTCCGAAACCGACTGGTTCTTGGAAAATTCTATCCAACATCGCGTTTGGGTGGGGGTGCTGCTGACGCCGTCCGAAAAATAGATCGTTCCCTTCACGTTTCTCCATCTGCCCTCGAGATCGGCAGCGTCCTTCTTTGCCGACGTGGCGCAGCCGGCCATGAGCACAGGGATGACTATCGCGCAGCAAAATCCCAGTGAGCGGAATTGCATAGGTAGTCCACCTCCTTGGTTGACCCGCGCGCGCAGGGAGCGCGAGGAAGCCGCGCGTCCGACCCGGCGCGGAGCGTGCCGCGCCTCCGGAGGTCAGACGATGTTGAGGTGCTCGATGCCTGCCGTGATGTCCCGGTTCTTCGCTTCCTTGGAGTACAGCTTGATCTGCAGGCGCAGGTCGTTGACGCTGTCGGCGTTCCTGAGCGCGTCCTCGTAGCTGATCTTGCCCGCCTCGAAGAGGTCGAACAGCGCCTGGTCGAAGGTCTGCATTCCGAGCTCGCGCGACTTCTTCATGATTTCCTTGATCTCGTGCACCTCGCCCTTGAAGATCAGGTCGGAAATGAGCGGGGAGTTGAGCATGATCTCGACCGCGGCGCAGCGGCCCTTGCCTTCCTTCAAGGGGATGAGGCGCTGCGAGACGAACCCCCGCAGATTGAGCGATAGATCCATCAGCAACTGCTGGCGCCGCTCCTCGGGGAAGAAGTTGATGACGCGGTCCAGGGCCTGATTGGCGCTGTTCGCGTGCAGCGTCGCGAGGCACAGGTGGCCGGTCTCGGCGAAGGCGACCGCGTGGTCCATCGTCTCGCGATCGCGGACCTCGCCGATCAGGATGACGTCGGGCGCCTGGCGCAGGGTATTCTTGAGCGCGGCTTGCCAGTTCACGGTGTCGACGCCGACTTCGCGCTGGGTGATGAGGCAGCCCTTGTGCGGGTGGGTGAACTCGATCGGGTCCTCGATGGTGATGATGTGGCCGTGGGAGTTCTCGTTGCGGTAGCCGACCATCGCCGCGAGCGTGGTGGATTTGCCCGAACCCGTGGCCCCCACCATGATCACGAGGCCGCGCTTGGTCATGACCACGTCCTTCAGCACGTTCGGGAGGCCGAGGTCCTCGATCCTGGGTATGGCGGTGGTGATCACCCGCAGCACGATACCGACGTTCGCTTGCTGGACGAAGGCGTTGACGCGGAACCGCCCGATGCCCGCGGGATTGATCGCGAAGTTGCACTCCTTGCTCGATTCGAACTCGGCGGCCTGCCTGTCGTTCATGATCGAGCGGGCGAGATCCACGGTGTGCGCCGGGGTGAGCGGCTGGTTCGAGACGGGAGTCATCTTGCCGTCGATCTTGATCGCCGGGGGAAAGCCCACGGTGACGAACAGGTCCGAGGCCTTCCTCGTCACCATGAGCCGAAGCAGGTCGTACATGAATTTGATTGCCTGTTCGCGTTCCATATTCGCCTTTCTGAAGCTCAAACCGGGAGGTTACCCGGAAATTGTGGCTTCGGCCGGGCTCGCTCGGCGAGCCCTTGACTTCGGCTAGCCTAAGTCAGCCTACGCCCCAATGTCCAGGCTGACTCACGTCAACCTGGGAAATTGTCCTTGTTCGCGGCCTTGCTGCGCGCTTCGGCCGAGGCGATGACGTTGCGCCTCACCAGTTCCTGCAGGTTCTGGTCGAGGGTCTGCATGCCGAGCTGCTGCCCGGTCTGGATCGCCGAGTACATCTGCGCGATCTTGTTCTCGCGGATGAGGTTGCGGATCGCGGGCGTGCCGATCATGATCTCGTGCGAGGCGACGCGGCCTCCGCCGTCCTTGGTCTTGCACAGCGTCTGCGAGATCACCGCGCGCAGGGACTCCGAGATCATCGCGCGCACCATCTCCTTTTCCGCGGCCGGGAAAACGTCCACGATGCGGTCGATGGTTTTCGCGGCCGAACTCGTATGCAGCGTGCCGAACACGAGGTGTCCTGTTTCGGCGGCGGTCAGCGCCAGGCGGATAGTCTCTAGATCGCGCATCTCGCCCACCAGGATCACGTCCGGGTCCTCGCGCAACGCGCTGCGCAAGGCGTTCGCGAACGACAGCGTGTGCGGTCCGACCTCGCGCTGGTTGATCAGGCATTTCTTCGACTCGTGCACGAACTCGATCGGGTCCTCGATGGTGAGGATGTGGGCCTGCTCGTTTTCGTTGATCTGGTTGACCATGCCGGCGAGCGTCGTGGACTTGCCCGAGCCCGTGGGCCCGGTCACCAGGACGATGCCGCGCGGCTGATTGACGATCTCGACGAAGATCTTGGGCGTTCTGAGCTCCTCGAGCGACAGGATCTTCGAGGGGATCGTGCGCATCACCGCCGCCGCCCCGCGGTTCTGCACGAAGGCGTTCACCCGGAAGCGCGCAAGGCCGGGAATGGCGAAGGAGAAGTCGCACTCGAGATTCTCCTCGTAGTGCTTCCGTTGCCCGTCGTTCATGATGTCGTAGATCATCCCGTGGACGTCCTTGTGCTCCATCGCCGGCAGGTTGATGCGCCGGATGTCGCCGTGCACGCGGATCATGGGAGGCAGACCCGAGGACAGATGCAGGTCGGAGGCCTTGTTCTTGACGACGAAGGCTAGGAGTTCCGAGATATCCACTATAATCCCCTTCAACGTGAGGCCCGAACGGAATCGGGAGCAAGGGCCTAAGCAGATGAAAGAGCGAGAGTTTTCAGGTGCGCCGCGCTCGCATCGCCGCGCTGATTATGTCCTCAATACCCTTGAACTTGCAAGCCGTGAGGCAGCGCATCGAATCCGCGACCCGGGCGGCGGGCAGGCCCGCCCAATCGGTGAGATTGCTCGGGGTGAGCAAGACGTTTCCGCCAGACGCCGTGCGCGAGGCGGCGCAAGCCGGACTGCGCGATTTCGGCGAGAACTACGTGCAGGAGGGCGTCGAAAAAATCCGCGAGCTCGCCTCGCTCGGGCTCACATGGCATTACATCGGCCCGATCCAGAGCAACAAGACGCGCGCGATTGCCGAGCATTTCGACTGGGTTCACTCGATCGACCGTGGGAAAATCGCCGCGCGCCTCGCAGAAGCGCGCGGCGCGGGGCGAGCCGAGCTGCAGGTCTGCATCCAGGTCAATGTGTCGGGCGAGGCGTCGAAGAGCGGTGTTGCGCCGGAGGAAGCGGCGCAGCTCGCGAGCGAGGTGGCGGCGTTGCCGCGCCTGAAGCTGCGGGGCTTGATGGCGGTGCCCGAGCCGACGCCCGATGAGGCACTGCAGCGCCGGCGATTCGGGCAACTGCGCGAGCTGCACGAGCGGCTGAACTGCGACGGTTTTGCGATGGACACCCTCTCGATGGGCATGTCGGCGGACCTCGAGGCGGCGATCGCCGAAGGCGCCACCCTGGTACGGGTGGGCACGGCGATTTTTGGAGAAAGGCGAGACTGAGCCTGTCATGAGAATCACGTTCATCGGCGGCGGCAACATGGCCGACGCGCTCATCGGCGGACTGTTGCGCAAGGATTTTCCGCTGCAGGACATACGCGTGGTCGAGATCAGCGCCGAGGCGCGCCGCAAGCTCGTGGACAAGTACGGGGTCACCTGCTTTGACAAGCCCAAGGACGCGGTGCGGGCGAACGACGTCGTCGTGTTCGCGGTGAAACCCCAGCATCTGCGCGAAGCGGCCGCCAAATCCGGCATCGCCGACAACGCCAATCTCGTCATCAGCATCGCCGCGGGCGTGCGCCTCGCCAACCTCTCCAAGTGGCTGAAGGGACACACGCGCCTGGTTCGGGCGATGCCCAATACGCCGGCGATGATCGGCGAGGGCGTCGCCGGCCTCTTCCCGTTCTCCAAAGCGGTCACCCGCGAGGACCGCGAGCAGACCGAAACCGTCCTCGGCGCGGTCGGCGCCACCGTCTGGATCACCGACGAATCGCAGATGGACGCGGTGACCGCGATCTCCGGGAGCGGCCCGGCGTACGTGTTCTATTTCATCGAGGCGGTCGAGGACGCTGCGCGCGAATTAGGGCTCCCGGTGCAGATCGCCCACCAGCTCGTCTTGAACACCTTCAGCGGGGCGGCCAAGCTTGCCTCGACCAGTCCCGATCCGGTCGCGGTGCTGCGCGAACGGGTGACCTCCAAAGGCGGCACGACCGAGCGGGCGCTGGCGAGCATGGCCAAGGACGAGGTGAAGGAGGCGATCATCCGCGCGATCCATGCCGCGAACGAGCGCGGCAAGGAGCTGGGCGAGGAACTGGGCAAGGAATGAAACCGGGGATGCGATGTTCAGTCAGATCGCCCACCTGCTGATCCAGACCGCGTTCGGTCTACTCGTCTATACGCTGCTTTTGCGCTTTTACATGCAGGCCTTGCGGGCACCGTTTCGCAACCCGGTGGGCCAGCTCGTCACCGCCCTCACCAACTGGATCGTGCTCCCGGCACGGCGCGTCATTCCCGGTCTCATGGGATTCGATCTCGCGACTTTCCTCCTCGCCTGGCTCGCGCAGGCGTTCATGTTGACCCTGCTGCTGTGGGTGCGCGGCGCGAACTTGGCGAGCGCCCCCGGGACCGCCACGGGCCTGCTCTTCGGATTGGCGGCGATCGGCCTGCTGCAAGCCTCGCTCTACCTACTGATCGGCGTGGTGCTTATTCAAGTCCTGTTCAGCTGGTTCAATCCTCACGTGCCGATCGCACCGGTCCTGGACGCGCTCACCCGCCCCTTCTATGCGATCTTCCGGCGCTTCATCCCCCCGATCGGCAACGTGGATCTCTCGCCGCTCTTCGTGCTGGTCCTGGCGCAAATCGCGCTGATCCTGCTCGATAACCTCGCACCACTGGTCGCGCGGCTGGTGCAAGCGCCGGTTTGATTCCCCGTCTTCGGAGCATTAGGCCTCGTAGACGACCTGCCCGCTGACCAGGGTATAGCGCACCCGGCCGGGCAGCTCGCAGCCGATGAAGGGCGTGTTCTTTCCCTGGCTCTTCAAGAAATCCGCGGTGATCTTGACGTGCGCGTTCGGATCGAACACGCATACATCCGCGTCCCTGCCGGCGGCAAGATCCCCCGCCGGCACGCCCAGGATCGCCCCCGGTTTGGAGGTCACCGTTGCGAGCGATTCGGGCAGCGCGAGGCGCATCTCCTCGGCCCACTTCAGCGTGAGCGGCAGCAGGAGTTCCAGACCCGTCACCCCCGGTTCCGATTCGGCGAAAGGGAGTTGTTTCGCATCCTCGTCCACCGGCGCGTGATCCGAGCACATCGCGTCGATGGTTCCGTCTGCGAGCCCCGAGCGCAGCGCATCGCGGTCGCGCAAGGACCGAAACGGCGGGATCACGTGGCAGCGGGCATCGAAGTACCTGAGGTCGATCTCCGAGAGGTGCACGTGATGCGCGCTCGCGTCGCAGCTGACGGGCAGCCCCTCTTTTTTCGCCTCGCGCAGCATCGCGACGCCTTCGGCGGTAGACAAGCGACTCAGGTGAACGCGCGTGCGCGTCGCGCGCACGAGCTGCAATATGGTCCCGAGCGCAATGGTCTCCGCGAACGCGGGGATCCCCGGCAGGCCGAGCCGGGTGGCGACCTCCCCGTCGTGCGCAACGCCGCCGCGCGCAAGATACCCGTCCTGCGGCCGCAGCCACACCGCGATTCCGAAGGTCGCGGCGTACTGCAGGGCGCGCCACAGCATCTGCGTGTCGGGAAGCGGCGTGTCGGCGTGAGAGAACGCAACGCACCCCGCGTCTCGCAGCACCGCCATCTCGGTGAGCCGCTCACCGCCGAGCTTCCAGGTGAGCGCGCCGAGCGGATAGACGTGCGCGAGATTCAGACTTTTCGCGCGATGCTTGAGCATTTCCACCAGACCCGGCTCATCGAGCGGCGGGTCGGTGTCGGGAGGACAGGCGAGGCTCGTGACGCCGCCCGCTACCGCCGCCTGCATTTCCGATGCGAGCGTCGCCTTGTATTCGAAGCCCGGTTCGCGCAACCTCGCCGAGAGGTCGATCAGACCGGGACAGACGACAAGGTTGACCGCGTCTATCGTACGCTCGGCCCGAAATCCCGCGGGTGCCCTGCCGAGCGCGGCGATTTTCCCGGCGGAGATGAATACGTCCTGCTTCGCATCGACGCGGTTCTTCGGATCGATCACGCGGCCGTTCTTGAGGTGGACCGTCGTCATTTGTAAGGGCTGCCGTCCTTGTGGGTGAAGACCCATTTCCCGTCTACCAGGCGCGCTGCCATATCCGCGTCGGTGTAGGTGGCGCCGTCCCCGGGCGTGCGGTCGCCGATCTCCAGATAGAGCGCGGGCTTCCTCGTCTCGTTGACGAGCTGGTGTCCGTCGGCCTTGCCTGCGGGAAATCCGGCCGCCATGCCTGGCATCAATTTCTGCCTTCCGGAGTCGGTGACCAGCGTGACCTCGCCTTCGAGGACATAGATGAACTCGTCCTGTTTCGCGTGCCAGTGACGCATCGAGGATTCCGCGCCGGAGTCGAGGCGCGTGAGGTTGACGCCGAAGTTTGCAAGCCCGGCCGCATCGCCGAGCCGCCGCCTGTGTCGGCCCGCGACTCGGGCTTTGTACGGCTCCGGGTAGCCCGTGGTGCTCTGTTCGGGCAGGTCTTTCGGATCGAAGGCCGGTGGAAGAGGCTTGGCCATGGTCACCTTCCGGCGAGGATGCTCATCACCGCCATGCGCACGGCGATGCCGAAGGTGACCTGCGGCAGGATCACCGAGTGCGGCCCGTCGGCGACCGACGAATCGATCTCGACGCCCCGGTTCATGGGGCCCGGGTGCATGACGATGGCGTCGGGCTTGGCGAGCGCGAGCTTCTGTGGCGTCAAGCCGTAGGACTTGAAGAATTCGTGGGCGGAAGGGAGCAGCGGTCCTTTCATGCGCTCGCTTTGCAGGCGCAGCATCACCACGACGTCGCAGCCCGCGAGCCCCTCGCGCATGTCGTGGTGCACCGAGACGCCGAGCTGCTCCACGCCCGTGGGCAAAAGCGTCTTCGGGCCGATCACGCGCACGTCGGGCGTGCCGAGGGTGGTGAGCGCGTGGATCAGCGAGCGCGCTACGCGTGAATGCAGCACGTCTCCGACAATCGCGACCGAGAGCCGAGTAAATTCCTTCTTGTAATGGCGAATGGTGTAGATGTCGAGCAGTCCCTGCGTGGGGTGCGCATGGCGGCCGTCGCCAGCATTGATCACGTGCACGTGCGAGGCGACGTGGTTCGCGATCAAGTGGGCAGCGCCGCTGGAGGAATGCCGCACGACGAACATATCCGCGTACATCGCGGAAAGGTTGTCGACCGTGTCGAGCAGTGTCTCGCCTTTGGTCGAAGACGACACGCCGATATTCAGATTGATGACGTCGGCGGACAAGCGCTTCGCGGCGATCTCGAAGGTGGTGCGGGTGCGCGTCGACGCTTCGAAGAACAGGTTGAACACCGACTTTCCACGCAGGAGCGGCACCTTCTTCACCTCGCGCTCGGTCACGCCGATGAAGGACGCGGCCGTATCCAGTATGTGCACGAGGACTTCGCGCGGGAGCCCCTCGATCGTGAGCAGGTGCTGGAGCGTTCCGTCGCCGTTAAGCTGCGGGTTTCGCATCGGAGAGTCGCAAGGAGAATCTGCCGCGCTCGTCGCGCGCCAGGCGCAGAAGTTTCCCCGCGGGGACCGAAAGTGTGGCGCCGACATACTGTGCGGCGATCGGCAGCTGCCGTTCGCCGCGGTCCACCAGCGCCGCAAGCTCGATTTTGCCGGGACGCCCATAGTCGAACAGCTCGTTCATCGCGGCGCGCACGGTGCGCCCGGTGTAGAGCACGTCGTCGACCACCACGATATGCCGCCCGTTGACGTCGAACGGGATCTGAGAAGGCTTCACCTCGTGGTGCAGTCCGGCGGCGTCGAAATCGTCCCGGTAAAACGAGATATCCAGGGCTCCCATGGGCGTCGCGAGCTTCAATTCACGGTGCAAGCGCTCTGCAAGCCAGGCGCCGCCGGTTCGGATGCCGACGAGGCCGGTGGAATCGGTGACGCCGGAGCGAAGCCTGCGCGCGAGCTCCTGGCACAGCGCTTCAGCGTCTGGCAGGTTCATCGAGATAGCTCTGCAGGATGATTTGAGCGGCGAGCGCATGGACGGTCTGTTTGCGCCTGCCGGCGCCGAGGCCGGCTTCGCGGAACGTTTCTTCGGCCGCGGCCGAGGAAAGCCGCTCGTCGGCGAGTTCTACCGGAAGCCGGAAGCGCGCCTCGAGCTGTCTCGCGAAGCGCCGGGCGCGCCGCGTCATGTCGTGCTCGCTGCCGTCCATCGCGAGCGGCAGGCCGACCACCAGTCTTTCGGGCCGCCACTCGCCCAGGAGCGTCTCGACCTCGGACATGCGTCTCGCGCCGCTCTCGGCCTCGAACATTCCCAAGGGGTGGGCGAGCCGCGTTTCCGTGTCACCCACCGCGACGCCGATCCAGCGTGCGCCGAAATCGAAAGCAAGGATGGTGTGGCCGGAGACCTTCGACGGGGCCACGGCCGCCTCGCTCACGCGTGCCCTGCCTCCTCGGACAATCTGGCGAAGTCGATGCCGAGCAGCTTCATCGCGGCCGGCAGCCGTTCCTCCGTCGGCGTATCGAAAATGATCCCATCCTTGGCTTCGACCGTGAGCCAGGCGTTTTGCTTGATTTCATTTTCGAGTTGTCCCGCCGCCCAGCCCGCGTAGCCCAGCGTGACGAGCAGCTTGTGCGGGCCGCCGCCCTGACCGACCGCTTCCAGAATGTCCTTGGAAGTGGTGAGACCCAACTTGCCGCGCACCGCAAGAGTGGACTGCCACTCACCGAGGGGTTGGTGCAGGACAAACCCGCGGTCGGTTTGCACCGGCCCGCCGAAATAGACCGGCTCATTCAGCAGGATCTGGGAAGTCAGCCGCAGGCTCAGGCGCTCGAACAGAGCCCCCAGAGTCATCTCGATCGGGCGGTTGACCACCACGCCGAGCGCCCCCTGGTCATTGTGCTCGCAGATGAACGTCAGGGTGCGGGCAAAATACGGATCGACCATGTTGGGCATGGCGATCAGGAAATGGTTGGTGAGATTGACCTGGGCCATGGAGACGAGTTCCTATTGTAATACCTTGGCAGGGTCGCGCACAATTTTGCACCGCGCTCGCGTGGTGCGAACTCGTGATTTCAGGCGGCGGCCCGCCGGTCCTTGAGAAACCCGGCGATTTTCCCTATGAGATCGTCTTCCTGGTAGGGCTTGCCTAGGAAGTAGCTGACGCCGATCTCCTTCGCGTAGTTCTGATGCTTGTCGGCGGTGCGCGAGGTGATCATGATGATCGGCACCCGGGCGAGGCGCTTGTCCGCTCGTACGTTGCGCGTGAGATCGAACCCGTCCATGCGCGGCATCTCGATGTCGACGAGCATCACGTCGGGGACGAGCTCCAGCAACTTCTCCATCGCTTCGACGCCGTCGCGTGCCGTCACCACGAGATAGCCATGGCGCTCGAGTAGCCGCCCGGTGACTTTGCGCACGGTGAGCGAATCGTCGACCACCATGATCGTGGGCTGCGTGGCCGCGGCCTGCGGCTTGGGCGCTTCGTACACGATCGCCGGGCGAGCGGCGACTTCCCTCAGCGCAAGCAGCACCGGATTCAGGATGAGCACGATCTCGCCCGTGCCGAGCACCGTGGCGCCCGTGATGCCCGCGACCCGCTGCAGTTGCGGACCGATCGACTTCACGACGATTTCCTGGTTGCTGCCGACCATTTCGTCCACGTGCAGCGCGATGGCGTTGGTGCCGCTGCGCAGGTACAGGGTCGGGGAGAAGCGCTGCTGTTCGGCGATCGCGTCGGATATCCCGAGGAGGTGCGGCAGATAATGGAACGGGTAGCGCCGGTCCTGCCATTCGGTCTGGCGCGACGCATAGGCCGCGACCAGCTGCTCCTGCCTCAGTTGCAGCACCTGCTCGACCATCACCGAGGGAATCGCGTAAGTCTTGGTGCCCGCGCGCACCAGCACCGTCTGCGTCACGGCAAGCGTGAGCGGGAGGTAAATGATGAAGCGGGTGCCCTGCCCGCGCGTGAAGCGCATCTCCACGCGCCCGCCGAGCGCGGCGACTTCGCTGCGCACCACGTCCATGCCGACGCCACGCCCGGCCACCTGTGAGACCTCGGTCGCGGTGGAGAATCCCGCGTGGAAAATGAAATCGGCGATTTCCGCCTCTGAGAGAGTCTTGCCCGGCCCGATGAGGCCCTTTTCGATCGCTCTCTCGCGGATCCGGTCGATGTCGAGGCCCCCGCCGTCATCGGACAGGGAGAGCTGCACCTCGTTGCCTTCCTGTTTCAGCTCGAGACGAATTTCGCCGATATCCGGCTTGGCCGCAGCCCGGCGTTTATCCGGGGCCTCGATGCCGTGCGTGACGGCGTTGCGCAGCAGGTGCTCGAACGGTCCGGTGATGCGCTCGAGCACCGAGCGGTCGAGCTCGACCTGGGTGCCTTTGATGTCCAGATTGGCGCGCTTGCCGATTTCCTTCGCGGTCTGGCGCACGACGCGGTAGAGACGTTCCTGGAGGCTGCCGAACGGCACCATGCGCACGCGCATCAGGTCCTGTTGCAGGTCGCGGTTCAGCCGCGCCTGCGCGAGCAGCGCCTTCTCGGTTTCGTCCACCGCGTTGACGAGGTTTCCGTGTACGGTCGATACGTCGCTGACGCTCTCGGCCATCAGCCGAGTCACTTCCTGAAAGCGGGTGAAGCGGTCGAATTCGAGCGGGTCGAATTCGCGCATGGATTCCTTCGCGAGTTCCTGGCGCGATTGCATCTGCGACTCGGCCTGAATTTCGATCTCGCGCAGCTGCGCGCGCAACCGTAGGACGTTGTCGGTGAGTTCCTGCATGGCTCCCTTGAGTGCGCGCAGTTCGCCCTCGATCCGGCTGCGCGCGATGGCGACTTCACCCGCCTGGTTGACCAGCCGGTCGACGACGTCCGCGCGCACCCGCAACAGCGCCTTCGGCTGTAACTCGCGCTCGGCAAGCGGTACCGGCTTCGTCGCAACCGCCGGTGCCCCGGCCAAGGGCGCGGGCTCGGGTGTCGCCTGCCGCGCCTCGATGGCGGCGGCCGCCGGCTTCTGAGGCACCGCCACGGCCGGCGGGTATTCTTCCGGCGCACGGGGCTTTTGCAGCTGCTCGAACAAAAGGCCCATGCGGTCCCAGGACGTCTCCAACTCCTCAAACAGGGCAGTGGGAAGCGTCTTGACCGACATGGCGTTCTCGACGCGCGTCTCCATGTGGTGCGTCAGCTCGCCCAGCGCCATGGCACCCGCCATGCGCGCGCTCCCCTTCAAGGTATGCAGCACGCGCTGCAGCGCCTGGCCGAGTGCGGGATTGGCCGGAGCGTCGCGCCAGTCGCGCATGGCTGAGCCTACCGAGGGAACCAGCTCGTTGGCCTCGTCGATGAAGATCTGCAACAGCTCCGGATCGAGGTCGTCGTCTAGCCGCCGCTGGCGGCGCTCGAGCGTAATGTCCAGATCGAGGTCATCCAGGGAACTGTCGGGCTCGGTTGCAGCGAGTTCCTCGGCGGCACCTGTGTCCGCTACGCGGGAGGGCGCGGACTGAGAGGCCGGTTCTCCTTCTTCCGGCGTCGATTCCCGCGAGACACCGGCTTGCTCCCCGATGCGCTCGAGCCGCGCGACCAGCTCCGGGACGGCTCGCGGCACGCGCAATTCGACCACGCTCGTAACCATGGTCTCGATCGTGTCGATCGCTTCTCCGACCAGCGACTGTTCGCCTTCGGAAAGCTCGCTGGTCGCGAGTTTTTGCAACGCCTTCTCCAAGGCATAGCCAAGATCCGAGAGGGCCGAGATCTTCACCGTCCCCGAAGTGCCTGCAAGCGTGTGCACCGCGCGCAACAGGGCGTCGCTGACCACGCCGTGCTGGCGCAGTGTCTCGTGCTCCTCCCTGATCGCGGTAACGTGCGCGCGCGCCTCCCCGCTGAAAATGGCGAAGAGCGTCGTCGAGACCTGGTGTGCGCCGAGTTGGACGAATTCCTCGGGCTCTGCCGGCGCGACCGGGACGGGGGCTGCGGCCACGGGCGCGAGTTCGGCCTTTGCCGACCCGGCATGCTCGGCCGCCGGGGCCGAGGGCGCCTCGGGGGACGTCTGCTCCGAGGGTTCGCCGCGACGTACCCGCTCCGCGGCCGCGACGAGCGAGCGCTCGTCGCTCGAGGCCCCGCCCGTCTTGAGGCGCTTGACATTGTCGGCGAAGTATTCGTGCGCGAGCCCGATCAGCTGCAGCAGTTCCGGGGTCGCGGCGCGTTCTTCCTGCACCCACGCGTTCATGGTTTGCTCGACCGCCCAGGCGGCCTCCCCGAGACGCATGAGGCCCACCATGCGTCCGCTGCCCTTCAAGGTGTGGAACCCGCGGCGGATCGTCGTAAGCGCTTCCTTGTTGGCGTGATGCTCGCGCACCGTATCGAGGTGTTCGCGGATCGTCGCCAGGACCTCGTCGGACTCTTCCAGATAGACGCCGAGAAGCTCGGCGTCGATCGCCTCGGCGCTTGCGTCGATGAGCTTGGCCGCCTCAGGGGAGGGAGGGTGTGGCGACGACGACGTGATGGTCTCGATGGCTTCCTTGAGGAAAGGCGTGAGCGGCATGGTGCTCGTCTTGTCGAGTGCCTTGAGTGCTTTCCCCGCGGAAGCTTCCAGCTTCTGGTCGGCGACGAGTCCTGCGTCTTTCTGCAGCCCTGCGAGATTTTTTTTCAGTTCAGCCCGAAGGATTTTGTCCTCGGGTTTAGCTTTCCATTCCTCGTATAGGCTCGCCGTTTCGCGTTGCTGCTCGACGATCTGCGCCTCGACGGTTGCGACCGGCTGGGCGGCGTCGGCTTCCTCTTTTCTTGCTGCAGCGATCGGCTGCATCGCGGCTTCGAAGTCGGCCTTGCCGTGGGCCAGCCCCTCGATGTAGAAGCCCAGGCCGGAGAGGGTCTGGGCGATGCGCTCGAAATCCTGCGGGCTTGCGCTGTCGGCCGCGCCGGAGAAGCGGCGGATCTCCTCCGCGGCCGCAGCCAGGGATTCGCGCGCACGCGCTTCCCCAAGCATCTCGAGCGCGCCAAGCAGCTGGTGCACGGGCCTGTCGAGCGAGGCGAGCTCGTCGCGCTTCGCTGCATCGCGGAAGAAGGCGTCCAGAACCTGTTCGATCGTGCGCAGGTTGGCCTGCATTTCCGAGACAACCTGGTTCATGAGCAGCCGTTCCTGCGCCTTGCGCGACATCTCGTCGAGCAAGGGGATTTCCGGCGCCGTGCGCCGGAGCTTGCCGAGCATGCAATCTTTCAGACGCGAGCTCAGAAGCTGCGCCTGCTGGGCAAACTCGCTGGAGAGATTCGTCAACCCGGCAAGCGCGTTTTCAAGCAGCAGGAGTGCCGTTGCGACTTCGAGCGCGACTGCCTCGCTCATGTTTTCGTGATTCGAGGCGAGCGACGCGGCGACGCCGGCGACTTCGCCGGCGAGCCCCGCGATGTCTGCGTTGCCCAGATGCCCCGCGTCATCCGCGAGCGCGGCTGCACTGTCGCAGAATGCAAGCAGCGACGGAGGATTGCCTGATGCGAACTTGTTCCAGGCGTCCTTCGCATGACCGAGGTGCTCGCGCGCCGATTTCAGCGCTGGCATTTCCTCGACCGTGCCGCCATCGCTCTCGGCCGCCGGGACGGTCTGGCCCAGATGGTAGGCGTCCTGGACTTCGCGCACGCGCTCGGTCGCTGGTTCGGCGCGAGCCACGTAGTAGAGGACCTCGCGCATCAGCCGCTCGGCGACGCTCGGCTTGCCTTCCCCCAGGCGCTTGATCTGTTGCTCGATGCGGTTGCACAGCTGTTTGGCGTCGAGATCCTGGGGCAGCGCCTTGTGCGCGAGCGCATCGAAGAAGGCGAGCGACACCCACCAGAAGGCGCGCTGGGAGGGGGGACCCTGCGCGGCCTCGATCGCTTCGATGGCGGCGCGCATGTCCTCGGCCCCGCTGGCATCGTTCTTGAGCCACTTGAGGAATCCGCGCTGGTAGCGGCCGCGCTGCTCGCGCAGGTATTTGTCCGGGTCGCCCGCCTTCAATGCGCCCGCAACCCTGTCGCGCTTGGGCGGGCGGAAAGAGAGATTCGGATAGTAGAGATCGGTCGGGTCGGCATGCCCGCCCCGCGCCGTGACGACATCGCGGTAGAGGGCATAGAGTCTGAGCGGCTGATTGGGGTTGCCCGCCATCAGCTGGTCGAGGTAGGTGCGGATTCCGTTAAGGGCGCGCTCGACTAGCCCGAAAATCTCGGCCTTCCTTAGTGAAGCCTCCGTTTCGATACCGGCAAGCAGGCCTTCGAGCTCCTCGGATACGCGCGTGATGCCTTCCAGACCGACGATCGAGAGGGCGCCGTGTGCCTGGTGCAGGTGCGACTGGCTCGACTTGAGCTGCGCGGCGTCCGCGCTGTTCGCGGCGAACGCGCGCAGCGCCTCCTGGGCGCGCTGGATGGCGTGGTCGATCTCGCCCTTGACCCAGGAAAGCGGCCCGACGTCGAAATCGCCGCGTGCAGTCATTGCTCCCGACCCGGCTCTCCCGCCTCAACCAATCTTGAAGCCCGACACCGAACCTTTCAGCTCCTTGGCGAGCTCGGCGAGCTGACCGATCGACACCGCCGTGCGCTTGGTGCCCTCGGTGGTCTGCTGAGTGATGCTCAGAATGTCCTGCATGCTGGTCGCGACGGTGTTTGCGGATCTCGCTTGCTGTTCGGTGGTCAGCGTAATGCCTTCAATCAGGTGGGCGAGCTGCTGCGACACCGACCCGATCTCCGAAAGCGCCTGTCCCGCGGCGTCCGAGAGCTTCGCGCCCTCGACCACACCCTGCGTGCTCTTCTCCATGGCGGAGACCGCGTCCTGGGTGTCCGTCTGAATGGTCTTGACGATCGCACCGATCTGCTTGGTCGCCTCGGCTGAACGCTCCGCGAGCCGCTGCACTTCCTCGGCGACCACCGTGAAGCCGCGCCCGGCTTCACCCGCGGAGGCCGCCTGGATCGCGGCGTTCAGAGCGAGAACGTTCGTCTGCTCGGTAATGTCCGAAATCAACTCCACGATCTCGCCGATCTCCTGAGAGGATTCGCCCAGTCGTTTGATGCGCTTGGACGTCTCCTGGATCTGCTCGCGGATTTCGTTCATGCCCGAGATCGAGTTCTGCACCGCTTGCGTGCCTTTTTGCGCGGCGGCGAGCGATTGGCGCGCCACGCTGGCCGACTGCGACGCACTCTCCGACATCGCGTTCATGGCTTTTGCCATGCTGAGAACCGAAGCGCTGGTCTGGCGAATCTCGACGGACTGTTTTTCGGCTGCGGCGAGCAGCTGGGCGGAGGTCTGCTGCGCGGACTCTGTCGCACTCGTCACCTGCGCGGCGGCGGCGTTGATCCGGCCGACGAGGGTTCTCAGCTCGTCGATGGTGAAGTTTACCGAGTCGGCAATGGCGCCGGTGATTTCTTCGGTCACCGTCGCTTTCACGGTGAGGTCACCTTCCGCGAGGTTCCCCATTTCGTTCATCAATCGCAGAATCGCGTCCTGGTTCGACTGGTTGGTGCGCTCGGTTTCGGAGCGTTGGCGCTCGGCCTCTTCGGCGCGCCGGCGCGTGTCGCCGAGGTACACCATCACGAGGAGCGCGATGACACCGATGCCCAACAGGATCAGCACGCCGAGCATGATGAAGTTGGTGGTGCGCCCGCCGAGCTCCTCGTCATAGGCGTCGGCAAGCTTTTGCGACGCGGCGAGCAGCGGCTCGGAGTCGTCCACGACCTTGCGGCCAGCCTGCTTCGCATTCACCAACGATTGCAGGTTTCCGAGAATCGAGGCCACCGCCCCCTGGAATTCCTGGTAGGCCTTGTCAAGTTCGACAAGCTTTGTCTGCTGCTCCGGGTCCTTCGCCGCAGTAACGCGAAGCACGTCACTACCCTTCATCAAGCCCTGCAGCAGCTCGCGGAAGGTGGTGGTGTCCTTGCCCATCAGAAACGCCACTTCCGGGTCGATCACGTCGGCACCGAGCATGGCATTCGCGTTCCGCGCGAGCCGCTGCGTCAACATCACCAGCTGCCCTGAAAGGGAGACCTCGCGCGCGGGCGCCTGGGACTGCAGCTTGAGCGCCTGAACCTGCTCGGCAAGATCGAGCAGCACGGGGTTGTTGGTGTTGATCAGGCGTACCGCAGTGGCGAGCCCGATGAGGTTCTTGCTTTGCGCGAGCACGAGCTGCACGCTGCGGTCGGTCTTTTCCCATTCCTTGATCAATGCATCAAGCGCCGGTTTGACCGTGTCGGATGTCGCTGGCAGGGACACATCGCCCGCCTGCCCACCCTGCGTGAGCAGCTTCAGGGCGGCGATGAATTCATCGCGCGACTGCTGCAACTGCTTGAACGCCTCGGGGCTGCCGATGAGCCCGGTTTGCGCCGCCTTCGCGATGCGCTGGGACAGCATGCGCATCTGCGCGGAAGTGGAGATGTAGATCGTGCCGTTGGTCGCTTCGCGGTTGTCCTTGAACACGATGAATGCGGTCGTGGCAAAGAGCACCGCAAATAGCACGCCGAGAGCCGTATACTGCCGGCCGACGCGGACCGTGCCGAGGCCGATCATCCGCCGCTTCGGCCCTTCGATGACGGTTGTCGGGCCGGGTGCGGGCTTGGCCACGGCCTTGGGCACGGCCCGAGGGATTGCCCTCGGAGCCTGCGTGGCAAGCGTTGCGTCTTTCTTGGCTACCGTCTTGGTCGGAAATCTGAGAAATGCCATTGGTCCCTCCTGTGTTCGGGTTACCGGGGATGCGCGCTAGGCGCCCACCTTAAGAAAATCGTCGTGTATCACAAGCGCGCCCATGTCCAGCTCGTACCAGAGCAGGCCATCCTCGTCGCGGTAGGCGGCCCCAATCCACGACCGGTCTGTCGCCTCTTCTGCCGGCTGCATGGACTGCACGTTTTTTAGCCCGAGCATGCGGCTGATCATCAGTCCGCTGAATGAATGAAAGCGTTCGGCGATCAGCAACAAGCGGCAATCGGGCGTACGCACCGTTAGCTCCCCTCCCATGAAGGCAGCGAAATCGACGATGCTCGCGAGCACCCCGCGGATGTTCGCCAGGCCCAGATACCAGGGCTTGGTGAGCGGAACGCCGGAAAACTCCGGAAGCGGCAACATCTCCCCGGCATCGTCGAGCTTGAGCAGCCAGTTCCGGGTACCCGCCTGCACGCCCAATCGCGAGGTGGGCTCGGCTTCGGCCTGAGCCTCCCGCAACCTCTGGGCTAGTCCCTGCTGGAACTCACGGAGGCTGATCTGTTTTGCCACGTCCTGGGCCTATTTGATGGCCGCGATCTTCGCCAGCAACTCCCGGGCGTCGATCGGTTTCATCAGGTAATCCTTCGCACCCTGGCGCATTCCCCAGACACGATCGGTTTCCTGGTTCTTGCTCGTGACGACGATCACCGGGATGTGCTTGGTCGCCTCGTCGCGCGTAATGGCGCGCGTCGCCTGAAAGCCATTGGTGCCCGGCATGACCACGTCCATCAGGATCAGATCGGGCTTTTCCGACTTCGCCTTGGTGATCGCCTCATCGCCATTCTCCGCTGTCACGCACTGGTACCCATGCTTGGACAGCGTTTCCATGAAAAACTGACGATCGGTCGGCGAATCATCCACGATCAAGATCTTCTTAACGGCCATGGCAATCTCCTCATGTACGAACGGGCGCGTGCGCGCCTATGGTTTTCAAAAGGCTGTCCTTCGTGAATGGCTTGGTCAGATATTCGTCCGAGCCCACCATTCGGCCACGCGCCCGATCAAACAGGCCGTCCTTGGAAGACAGCATGATCACGGGCGTAGTGGCGAAGTGCGTGTTTTTCTTGATCAGCGCGCAGGTCTGATACCCGTCCAGGCGAGGCATCATGATGTCCACGAAGATGATATCGGGCTGATGGTCGGTGATCTTGGCGAGCGCGTCGAAACCGTCTTCGGCGAGGATCACCTTACAACCGGCCTGAACCAGGAAAATCTCCGCGCTGCGGCGAATAGTGTTCGAATCGTCGATCACCATCACTTTGACGCCGGCAAGATTCGCGGTTTCGCTCACTCTCCTACCCCCGCAACGTCCTATGTCTGTTATTCCGACAGTTTCGTCGGGCTCTCCTTGGCTGGTGGCTGAACTCCGCCCTGCACGCCTTTTTACACTATACAACCAAATCCAGTCAAAACAAAGCCTTGTGTAGCGTATTTCAGAAGCGCCATCAGGATCGCCAGGTCGCTCTGATCGCTAATCAAGGGATGCTCACAGAAGGTATAGCAGGGGACGTGCCCGAACCTAGAGTTCGACCATCTCGAAGTCCTCCTTCCGGGCGCCGCATTCAGGACAAGTCCAGTTCATCGGGATATCCTCCCAGCGTGTCCCGGCCGGGATCCCTTCCTCCGGGAGGCCGTTCTCTTCGTCATACACGAAACCGCAGATCAAACACATCCAGGTTTTGAAATCTTGCTTTTCCATCATTAGGTTGGGATGGGTTACAATGGGCCGTCGCATCATAACCTGAGCGACGAGCCGCCTGCCAGCCACCGCCGGTTCTCGCTGCCCATGTCCTCCCCTACACTCCCCCCGATCGTGCTCGCGTTTGCCGCTGCGGATCCGACCGGTGGCGCGGGAGTGCAAGCGGATCTGCTGACGCTCGCCGCGATGGGTTGTCACCCGCTCTCGGTAATCACGGCAATCACTGTTCAGGACACGGCCGGCGTCGAGAATTTACAAGCGGTCGATTCAGACTGGGTGGTGGACCAGGCGCGGCTGGTCCTCGAGGATATGCCGGTCGCCGCATTCAAGGTCGGAATGGTCGGCAGCATCGAGAACATCGCGGCGATCGCGGAGGTCGTGTCGGACTATCCCGACGTGCCGCTTATCTTTGACCCGGTACTTGCCTCCGGACGCGGCGACGAGCTTGCGACCGAGGACATGATTTCGGCGATGTGCGAGCTGCTTCTGCCCCAGACCACCATTCTCACCCCCAACAGCCGCGAAGCTCGCCGCCTCGTTCAGGGCGACGGCGAGGACGACGATGAGCTTGCCCTCCCCGGGGCTGCGGAAAAACTCCTCGGTCTGGGCTGCGAGTACGTGCTCATAACCGGCACGCACGAGAACACGCCGCAAGTGGTGAACACCCTCTACGGCCCAGAAGGCGTAGTGCGCTCGGACAGCTGGGAAAGATTGCCGGGAAGTTATCACGGATCGGGTTGCACCCTTGCAGCAGCGATTGCGGCGACGCTCGCCAACGGCCTCGAGCTGCCCGAGGCGGTCCGCGAAGCCCAGGAATACACGTGGCAAACGCTTAACGCGGGGTTTCGTCCAGGCATGGGTCAATACATACCGGACCGGTTCTTCTGGGCGCGGGAAATGGATGAGCCAGGCACTGGCAAAGCCTGAGCACTGGGTGGTTTCACACGCGGGATTTCGCGGTCTGTACGCCGTGACCCCCGATGAGCCCGACATCGGGTTGCTCGCTCGCAAAGTGCGCAAGGCGCTTGCCGGCGGAGCGCGAATCTTGCAGTACCGCAACAAATCCGCGAATGCTGCGCTGCGCCGCGAGCAGGGCGCGGCGCTGCTTGCACTCTGTCGCGAAGCGCGCATTCCGCTCGTCATCAACGACGACCTGGATCTGGCCAGAGAGCTCCGTGCGGACGGCCTTCACCTTGGCCGCGACGACATCTCGATCGCGGCTGCGCGCGCGCAGCTGGGTAAGGGCAGGCTGCTCGGGGCTTCCTGCTACGACAGACTTGAACTCGCTCTCGCCGCGCGAGAAAGCGGTGCCGACTATATCGCCTTCGGCAGTGCTTTCCGTTCCGCAACCAAGCCGGGAGCAACGCGCGCGCCGTTTTCGCTTTATCGCGAAGCGAAGGCGCGCCTCGGTTTGCCCGTTGTCGCGATCGGAGGCATCACGACCGAAAACGCGCAGTCCGTCATCGAGGCAGGGGCCGACGCCGTTGCAGTGATCAGCGCGCTGTTCGGCGCGCCCGACATCGAGGCGGCGGCGCGCAGCTTCAGCCGCCTTTTCGACAAGAAGAACCCGTGAGCAAGAACGAATCGCTGTTTGCTCGCGCGCAGAAAACCATCCCCGGCGGGGTCAACTCCCCGGTGCGTGCGTTTCGCGCCGTCGGCGGCACGCCCCCCTTCATCGTGCGCGGCGAGGGCAGCCGCATTTGGGACGCCGACGGTCGCGAATACCTAGATTACGTCGGCTCCTGGGGACCGCTCGTTCTCGGGCACGCGAACCGGGAGGTCGTCGCCGCAGTGCGGGAGGCGGCGGGCCGCGGACTTTCCTTCGGTGCGCCGACCGAGCCCGAGACCGAGATGGCCGAGCAGCTTGCGCGACTCGTCCCGGGGCTTGAATCGGTCCGGTTGGTCAGCTCCGGAACGGAGGCGACCATGTCGGCGCTGCGGCTCGCGCGTGGATTCACCGGACGGCCCCGCATCGTCAAGTTCGAGGGCTGCTATCACGGACATGCCGACAGCCTGCTCGTCAAGGCCGGCTCGGGCGCGCTCACTCTGGGCAATCCGAGTTCGGCCGGCGTAACGCCCGAGACCGCGGCGCAGACGCTCGTTCTTGACTACAACGATGTGGCCGGGCTGGACGCCGCGTTTCACGAGCTCGGCGATTCCATCGCCTGCGTGATCGTCGAGCCGGTCGCCGGAAACATGAGCCTGATCGCGCCGCGGCCCGGGTTTCTCCAGCGCATTCGGGAGCTGTGCACGCGGCACGGGGCCGTTCTGATTTTTGATGAAGTGATGACGGGCTTTCGCGTCGGGCTGCGAGGCGCCCAGGAGCTGTACGGAGTGCGAGCGGACCTCGTCACGCTCGGCAAGATAATAGGCGGGGGGATGCCCCTCGGAGCATTCGGCGGTCGCCGCGACATCATGGGGAAAATCGCACCGCTGGGGCCCGTATACCAGGCCGGCACGCTTTCGGGCAATCCGCTCGCGGTAGCTGCAGGACTTGCGACCCTCAAAAAACTCGAGGCGCCCGGCTTTTATGAGCGACTTGCCGCGACAGCACGCACGCTCTGTGAGGGCCTGGCCTCGGCCGGGCGCAAGCGCGGCATCGCGTTCTCGGCGCAGTACGTGGGGGGCATGTTCGGTCTGTATTTTCGTGCCGTGCCGCCTTCGACCTACGCGGAGGTCATGCAGTGCGACAAGGAAGCGTTCAACCGCTTTTTCCACGCCATGCTCGAGCGCGGCGTGTACCTGGCGCCGTCTGCATACGAGGCGGGCTTCGTCTCCGCTGAACACTCCGAGGCCGATATAGCGAATACGATCGCAGCGGCAGACGCCGCGTTCCGTTCGATAATCTAGGGTAGGCTGACGCTGCACCCCCACGTTTCGCATACGCGCCGGTCACACCAGGAAAAGCGTCGCCAAACCGAGGAAAATAAAAAACCCGCCGCTGTCGGTGATCGCGGTGATCATGACCGATGAGCCGAGCGCGGGATCGCGCCCAAGCCGCATCATGGTGAGCGGGATCAACACTCCCGCAGTCGCGGAAAGAGCGAGATTCAACGTCATCGCCGCCGTCATCACCAGACCGAGCGACACCTTCTGATAGAGCCAATAGGCGATCAGGCCGAGAGCGCTGCCCCAAATGAGGCCGTTCAGGAGCGAGACGCCCAGTTCCTTCGCGAGCAGCTTCTTCGCGTGCTCTCTCTGCACCTGGCCGAGCGCGATCGAGCGCACGATCAAGGTGATGGTCTGGTTGCCCGAATTTCCTCCGATGCCGGCTACGATAGGCATGAGCGCGGCAAGCGCGACCAGCTTCTCGATCGAGTGCTCGAAGACGCCGATCACGCGCGAGGCGACGAGAGCGGTGACGAGATTCACCGCCAGCCACGACCAGCGGTTCTTGACGCTCGCCCAGACCGAGGAGAACACGTCCTCCTCCTCGCGCAACCCGGCCTGCGTGAGGAGTTCGCTTTCGCTCCTGCTGCGGATGAAGTCGACGACCTTGTCCACCGTCACCCGGCCGACGAGCTTGCCCTGCTCGTCCACGACCGGGGCCGAGACCAAATCATAGCGCTCGAACGCCTTGGCGGCGTCTTGTGCCTTGTCGCCGGACTGGAGCGTGACGACGTCGCTCACCATGACCGTTCCGACGTTGTGCTCGAGTTCGGAGACGATCAGTTTGGAGAGCGGCAGCACGCCTTTTAGGCGCTCGTCGCGGTCGACGACGAATATCTGGTCGGTATGGTGCGGCAATGCGTCGAAACGCCGCAGATATCGCGTGACAGTCTCGATCCCGGTATCCTGGCGCACGCTGACCACGTCGAAATCCATGAGGGCGCCGACTGCATCTTCGGGATACGACATCGCCGCGCGCAACTGCTCGCGTTCCTCGACAGGCAAGGCCTGGAAGACATCGTGGATGACCTCGTCGGGCAGGTCCGGAGCGAGGTCGGCGATCTCGTCGGCCTCCAGCTGCTCGGCCGCGGCGACCAGCTCCTGCAAATCCATGCTGCGGATGAGAGTCTCGCGCACTGCATCGGAGGCTTCGAGCAGGATTTCGCCGTCGCGCTCGGCCTTGACGAGGTTCCAGACGACGAGCCGCTCCTCCAGCGGCAGCGATTCGAGAACGTAGGCGATGTCGGCCGGATGCATGGAGTCGAGCTTCGCGCGAAGCTCGGCGACGTTCTGCCTGTTCACGAGAGACGCCGCCGGCTCCCGCTCGGGTACTTCCTGGCGCTCCACCAAGCGCTCGACCAGGCGGTGCCGCCGCAGGAGCTCCTGAACCTCGCGCAAGTCGGCCTGCAGGTCCTCGAGCTCCTTCTTCGGGCTGAGGGTTTCGATCATGCGCGCCGGCCCTTCGCCATGATAATTGGACCCCGTAGTTGCCGCGGACAACGCCCGACGCGCCGCGCGCGGCTGCGGCGATTCTAGCAGCCGGCTGTATGATATCGTTAGAAAAATCTCACCCGACGTGACGGCTTCAAATCACCTCGCAGACGACGTGCGCCCCAGGGAGGTTCTCGCCTGGGCGATGTATGACTTCGCCAACTCGGGTTACACCACGGTCGTGATCACCGCCGTGTTCAACGCCTATTTCGTGGCGGTGATCGCGGGCAATGCACCTTGGGCGACTTTCGCATGGACGGCGGCGTTGTCGGTCTCGTACGCCTTAATCCTGCTGACCGGACCCGTCCTCGGAGCCTACGCCGACCTGCGTGCCGCAAAAAAGCCCTTGCTCGTTCTCACCACGGCGGGCTGCGTGATCGCGACCGCCCTGCTCGCACTCACCGGGCCTGGAACGCTCGCGCTTGCGGTGCTGCTGCTGGTGTTTTCCAACTTCTGCTTTGGCTCTGGGGAAAACATTGTCGCCGCGTTCCTGCCCGAGCTCGCCCAAGGCGAAGCGCTGGGACGGGTATCGGGCTGGGGCTGGAGCCTTGGCTATGTAGGAGGGCTATTGACCCTAGGGCTTTGCCTAGGTTACGTCACCTGGGCGCAGACCCAAGGCGAGCTGGCGCAGCAGTTCGTACCCGTCACGATGCTGATCACTGCCGCGACTTTCGCCGCGGCAAGCCTGCCCACCTTTCTCATTCTCCGGGAGCGCGCCCGCCCGGTACCACCCGTCCCCGGTGAGAACGTGGTCCGGGCGGCCTTTGCGAGGCTCGCACAGACGCTACGCGATGCGGCGCGCTATCGGGACCTCGCGCGGTTCCTGGTGTGCATCGTCTTCTATCAGGCGGGAATCCAGACGGTCATCGCGCTCGCCGCGATTTACGCCGAACAGGCACTCGGTTTCACGACGAAGGATACGATTGCCCTGATCTTGGTGGTCAATGTGACTGCCGCAGTCGGCGCGTTCGCCTTCGGCAACATCCAGGATCGACTGGGGCATGTGCGAACGATTGCTCTGACTCTTCTTCTGTGGATCGCAACGACCTTGATAGCCTGGGCCGCGTCGGGGTCGGGACTTTTCTGGGTGGCCGCCAATCTTGCGGGACTGTGCCTGGGTTCCTCGCAGTCGGCGGGCCGGGCGCTCGTCGGATACCTGAGCCCCGCCGACAGACGCGCCGAGTTTTTCGGACTCTGGGGCCTGGCGGTAAAGCTGTCCTCGATTCTGGGGCCCACCACCTATGGCACGGTGACCTGGATAACCGACGGCAACCATCGTCTCGCAATGCTGGCGACCGGCGGATTCTTCGTTGCCGGCCTTCTCTTGCTGACAGGGATCGACGTCCCTCGCGGTCGGCGCGCGGCAGAACGACCCTAGCGGTCGTCGCGACGAAGACTAGGGGACCTGCGCGGCGGGCATCTGCTCCAATATGCTCTCGCTATAGTTCGCCAAATAGGCTGAGCTGCGGTTGCGGTCGTAGTAGCGCGGGCGCGGAAGCATCGCTGCCAGACGCGCCGCCTGCGCCGGGTCGAGGCCGGCTGCCTCCACGCCGAAATAGTGGCGTGCCGCCGCTTCGGCTCCGAAGATGTTTTCGCCCCATTCTGCGACGTTCAGATAGATTTCGAAAATGCGGCGCTTGTCCATCGAGGCCTCGAGCATTGCGGTAAGAATCGCCTCCTGGCCTTTGCGCAGCAGACTGCGCTCGCCCGAAAGAAACAGGTTCTTTGCGAGCTGCTGGGTGATGGTCGAGCCCCCGGCGACGATTTTCCCGCGCCGCTGGTTCTTGTCCATCGCCCGCTGAATGCCTTCCCAATCGAAACCTTCGTGATCGACGAACTTTGCGTCCTCCGCAACGATGATGGCGCGCTTCAAATAGATCGAAATTCGTTCGTACCCCACCCATTGCTGCTCGAGCGCAGCGTTGGGTCTGTGCTGCAGCAAAGCCTCCAGGCGCACATCCATGACTCGCGTCGTGTCGGGATTGTGTTCGACCCAGTACAGGATCTGCGCCAAGAACCAGAACTCATATACGGCAAGGCCAATGACCGCCGTCCCGGCCGCATAACAGAACATCTTCCACAATGAAACGAGCAGCCTCATTCTGCAGGCGTTTTGCGCTACCCGGGCCGCTCAGCACGAAACCGCAAAAAGGCCCACCCCTTCCTAGTCACTGAAGACCTTGTCACCGCGCGCGAAATGCCAGGTGCGGGTGATCACCAGGATGTCAGTTTCCCTGCGGATGTCGGCGGGGAATTTGGCGTAGGGCGCCGCGAGTTGAACGATGCGCTGTGCGGCGGCATCGAGGATCTTGTATCCGGAGGATCGCTCGAGATCCATCGCTGCAAGCGAGCCGTCCGAGTTGATCGACACGGTGAGCCTCAGGCTGCCGTAGATTCTGCCGCGCGCACCGTCGGGATAGTTGAGATTGCCGATGCGCTCGATCTTCTGGCGCCAGTCCTCGACATAAAGTGCGTAGCGAACCTCGGCGGCACGCGCGCCCACGAAGGTCTTGCGCGGACGCTTGTTGTACTCCTCGATCTGACGCGCGATTTGCGCTTCCATCCGAGCAACGATCAAGGCACTCTCGGCGAGTTCCGCCCCGGAGATCTGCGACTTCATCTCGGCCTGCGGTTCGGGCTCGGTCGATGCTATCTCCTTCAGGGATTGCACTTGTGAGAGCAGTTGTCTTTGTCGCGCCTCTAGCTCCTGAACGCGGCGGGTCGCCTGCTTCAAGTCCGAGCCGCGCTCCGTCGGCTGCGTGACCGGAAGCGGGGATTTCGCCCGGCGATCGAGATCGGTGTCGCCGCCCCCGTCAAGGTTGGACTGGGCGTGGACCTCGGGGCGGGTTGGCCTCGAGCGGGTTTTGGAATTGACCAGCACCACCTCGAGCTGCGATGGGGCGAGCTTGCGCAGGGCGTCAGGCAGCTTGAAATGGATCGAGAGCACTATCGCGTGGAGAACGATTGAGATGGACAGCGCCATCGCCAGCACGCGCGAATCGGGATCCAGCCTGGCAAACGGCTGCGGCCACGCGAGGGCGTTAGAAACGCTCAACTTTCTGACCCCTAAAAGCTTTGCGAATCATATAATTCTAGGCTCTTTTTCGAGTTTTGTCTCATGTGTGCCGTGTGCCGAGCTGCTCGAGGTTTCCTTGCAGCGACGAAATACACACCTGAGATCGGCTTCAACGAGGTCGATTTCAGTCACTGTGATTTCGACGCCCGTACCCGGGGCAAGTTCGGGCAGTGACGGCACTCTGGCGTAAAGCGGTAAGCCGTCAAACTTGACCAGATTTTCGCGCACCACCTCGGCCCCCGCAACATCGATCGCCTCCTGCAGCAGCCACCTCAAGCACCAGTAGTGTTCCATGCGCCCCTGGAATTCGTCATACGCAGCGTATGTCGTTTCGAAATCATGCACGGCCGCGAGCATGATGTCCGCATTCCGAGAAAACGGCGGCGCCTGCCCGTCGAGGAGCGCGAGGAGCTGCCACTGGTTCACCAGATCCACGTACCGGCGCAGGGGCGAGCTCGTCCAAGCATAGTGGCTGATTCCCAAACCCTGGTGCGCCATGGCCGACGTGGTCATCCTGACCTTTCCGGTCGATTGCACCCGGTAGATCGCCGCCACATCGTGATCGTCGAGCAGCTTCCCCCAGGTGCGGTTTACCGCGATCATCAGCTCAGCGACCAGCTTATCGAGCGGTGTGCCTCGACGACGCTCGACGATGTAGACACGCATGTTTTCCGCCTGACCCTCGACGCGGAAGGTGTAGTCGGGACGTTCAGCGCCCGAGGAAGGTTTGCCGCGCCCCCGTTCGAGCGCGCCCGCAAACTTCCACAGCGTGTTCAGTTCACGCGAATAGGCGATGTCTTCCCGCGGCGTTCCGGAAAGAAACGCCGCATCGAGGTCCTCGATCGTCTGATGGCGAAGGTTCGCGGCAATTCGGACCCGCTCTGCGCGGGTGTGGTGAGACTCGACCTCGAAATCGTCGCCGCGCACATCGAAGTAGAGCGAACACGCCGGGCGCTCGGCGCCTTCGGTGAGGGAGAAGCGCTCGATGGCTTCGGGCGGCAGCATGGTGATCTTGCGGCCCGGCATGTACACGGTCGAGAGCCGCTCGCGCGCCACCGCATCGAGCGCCGACCCGGGTGCGAACCCGAAGGCGGGAGCGGCGATGTGGATGCCGACTCGAAGGCGGCCGCCCGCGAGAACGGCCAGCGAGAACGCATCATCGATTTCCGTCGTAGCCGCGTCGTCGAGGCTGAACGCGTCCACTTCGGCGGCCGGCAAAGCCCGGGGCTCGGCAATCGTGAACTTCAAAGGGAAATCCGTTCCCTTGGGAAAGTATTCGTAGAGAAATCGGTTGAGATGGTAGTCGTGGCTGGAGGGCAGCGCGCCGCAGCGCTCCATCAGCTTAGACGGTGACATGCCGGTCTTTACGCAAGCTTCCTCGAGCGCTTTGGTTTCCGCGCGGTTGCGATCGGGCTTGTACAGGAGGTGTTCCCGGAGCGGCCGGAACTCTTCCGGAAACGCGCCGCGCTCGAGTTGCTCAGCCCAGGCCGAAATCTGCGCTTGCTGTTGTTTCTTCCTTTCGATGCCGACAAGCGCGGCGCGCAGCGTCTCGGGCGGCGCAGCCCGATACCGCCCCCTGCCCTTACGGTAAAAGTACATCGGCGCCGAGTGCAGCTTCAGCAGGATGCCGGCTGCCTCCGCCGCCGAAGGCGCGCGGCCGCAATACTCGCGCGCGAGTTCGGTGAATCCGAATTCCTCCGTGCCGCAGCACTGCCACAGGAAATCCGCGTCGATACCAGCCGCCAGGGCCTCGGCTTGCTCGAGCAGCACCAGCGCGCCGGGTTCCGGAAACCGCAATAACACGTCCTTTGACTTGATCTTGGCACGCTTGCCGTGCGGTGCCTCGACCTGGAGGGTGTTGTCGCCGTCGGCTAGCACCGTGGCGACCTTAAACACACCGCTGTCTTCGTATAGAACGTTCACGATAGGGAGGCAAACGGGAAAAGAGCCGCGTCGCGCCGGCCCGATGAGTGCCATAATTATATCGCAGCATTGTTCCCGTTTACGCCGACAAAAACGCCACCGATTTGCTAAATGGCCAAGATCGAGTCGATTGTCGTAGCAACCGCCCGGGTCCCGCTGGATCACGTGACGAGCTTCGCCACGCGCACGGTTTCGGCGCGAGACTACGCGCTGGTCAGGGTACGCGCAGAGGGCGTCGAGGGTATCGGATTCTGCTATGCGGGTTCATCCGGGGGGACGCTCGTTGCGCAGGCCGTGGAGCAGCTGCTTGCGCCGGGCCTGCTCGGCCGCGAAAGTCTCCTCGTCGAAGGCCTTTGGCAGCGCATGTTCGAGGAAACATTGCTGCACGGACGCTCGGGCAGCGTCATGCGCGCGATCTCGATCCTGGACTGTGCGCTTTGGGATCTGAATTCGCGCGCGTCGAAACTTCCGCTTTACAGGTATCTCGGCGCTGCAGTCGATGAGGCCGTGCCGGCATACGCGAGCGGCGGCTACTACCTCCCTGGCAAGACGCCGAAAAAGCTCGGCGCGGAAATGGCGGGCTACGCAAAAGCCGGTTATCGCGCCGTGAAGATGAAGGTGGGACGGCTTTCTCCCAAGGAGGAGGAAGCGCGCGTAAAAGCCGCGCGCGATGCGATTGGGCCGGATATCGAGCTGATGCTGGACGCGAACAACGCCTGGCACGATTTGCCTACCGCGATGCGTTATATGGAGCGCTTCGAACTCTACGACCCCTATTGGATCGAGGAGCCCTTTCTCCCCGATGACATCGACAACCACGCGCGCTTGGCGAAACTCACGCGCGTCACCGTTGCCACGGGCGAGATCGGCACTGGGCGCTGGCATTTCAAGGAAATACTCGATAAAGGGGCAGCGCAGATCCTGCAGGCCGACGCTCTGGTGTGCGGCGGGGTTACCGAGTGGAGAAAAATTGCCGCCACGGCGTCGAGCTACGGCGTCACCGTCTGCCCGCACTGGTTTCACGACCTGCACGCGCAGCTTGTAGCGGCGACACCCAACGCGCGCTACGTGGAGTTCTTCCCCGACGACCAGGTGCTCAATTTCCGGCGTCTCATCGATACGCAGCTGGAGATGAGAGACGGCATGCTGATTCTGCCGAAAACCCCTGGCCTCGGGTTTCGGTTCGATGAAGAAGCCGTCGCGCGGTACGCACTCAAAGACGGAAAATCGGTCTGGAAGGCGCTGAAGTAGTCAATTCATCCCGGCGAAGGTGCGCTTCGGCAGCGAAGCGAGCAGCAGTTCATGGATGCCCCCGAATCCCCCGTTCGACATGACAAGGACCTGATCGCCGGGCCGCGCTTCGGCTACGATTGCCCCGACCAGCCGCTCCAGATCGTTCTCGATACTCACGCGATCGCCCAGCGGCGCGAGCGCCGCCGCCGCGTCCCAGCCGAGGTTTGCGCTGTAGCAAAAAACCCTGTCAGCCCGCTGGAGGCTCGCGGGCAGGCGATCCTTCATCAGACCGGCTCTCATAGTGTTGGAACGCGGTTCGAGGACGACCAAAATGCGCGCGTTTCCCACTTGATCCCGCAAGCCTGAAACCGTCGTCGCGATGGCCGTCGGGTGGTGCGCGAAGTCGTCCCAAACTGCAACACCCGCAGCCGTACCCCGCAACTCCATGCGGCGCCGGACGCCCTTGAAGCGCGCGAGGGATTCGATGGCCCGTGCCGGATCGACGCCGACGGCCTGCGCCGCGGCGATCGCCGCGAGCGCATTCTGGAGGTTGTGTTCGCCCTGAAGTTCCAAGCGCAGTAGTCCCATGAGCTTGCCTTGGTTGAATACTTCGAAACAGCCCGGGCCGACCGCGCTTGCACGCCAGCCATCCGCTACGCCGAACCGTTCCACTGTGCTCCAGCAGCCGCTAGCGAGGACGCGGTCAATGCTCGCGTCGGCGCCGTTGACTATCAGTTTGCCGGATCTGGGTATCGTTCGGACGAAGTAGTGAAATTGGAGCTCAATCGCTGCAAGATCGGCGAAGATGTCCGCATGATCAAACTCGATATTGTTCAAAACGGCGAGCTTGGGCCGGTAATGCACCATCTTGGAACGCTTATCGAAGAAGGCGGTATCGTACTCGTCGGCTTCGATCACGAAATCGCCTCGTGTTCCCAACCTAGCAGATACCCCAAAGTTGATCGGAACCCCGCCGATGAGGAACCCCGGGTTTAGCCCCGCATCCTCCAGAATCCACGCAACCATTGAAGAAACCGTTGTTTTCCCATGTGTTCCGGCTACTGCAAGCACGCGCCTGCCGAACAGGGTATTTTCAGCGAGCCATCGCGGGCCGGAAACATAGCGGTCGCCTCGATCCAATATGGCCTCCACCAGCGGGTTGCCCCGGCTCACGACATTCCCGACTACCCACACGTCCGGATTCAAAGCCGTTTGATCAGCACCGTACCCGACGGTCAATTCGATGCCCTCCGCTTCGAGCTGTGTGCTCATCGGCGGATAGACGTTGGCGTCGCATCCGGTGACCCGGTAGCCGGCAGCCTTTGCGATCACGGCAAGGCCACCCATGAAAGTGCCGCAAACGCCGAGTATGTGGATGTGCACGGGACGGGCGGGCACGCCGGGACAGATTGAACGGCGCGCGGCCCAAAAAAGGGAATAATTCTAGCCTACTTCGCTGCGTTTTCCGGCTGCGGTATCATGGCCCGACTCCCGCCTGTTTTTCCATGCCGAAAGAAAGCAAGTTCAAGCAGCAACAGATGCGTGTGCGCATTGCTGCGGCCGCTGCGCGCATGATGGCCGAAGATGGGCTCGATGATTTTGCCCTCGCCAAACGCAAAGCCGCTCGTCAGCTGGGTGCGGAGGACACTCAGTCGCTTCCGAAAAACGAGGAGATCGAGGAGGAGCTGCGGGCTTACCAGTCGCTCTATCAGGGCGAGGAACAGCGCGAGCGCATCCACTATTTGCGCGCGCGAGCTCTCGAGGCAATGCACCTGCTTGAGCGGTTCCGCCCTTATCTGGCCGGTGCGGTTCTAAAGGGCACGGCCGGGCGATACAGTGACATCGACTTGCAGTTGTTCACGGATGACGGCAAGGCGGTGGAGCTTTTTCTCCTGAGCCGCGATATTGCGTACGATATTTCCGATCAGCGCCACTACGCTGGCGACCAGGCGCGCGCCGTATGTGTGCTGAAGCTCGACTGGCAGGGCGTCCCGGTCAATCTGGCCATCTATAGCCTGAAAGAAGAACGCGGCACGTTGAAGGCGACCTTGGCTGGACGGCCGATCGAGCGCGCCGGGATTCAAGCCGTCGCACAACTTCTCTCCCAAGGGGGAAGCTAGAAGGCCTGGCCGCGTTCCCGGAAGGCCTGGCCGTCAGAGAACCGGGGAGACTGGGCGCTCAGAGCCCAAATACGGGGTCCTACCGCGCCTAGAACGTGCCGCCAACAGTGTCGAAATATTCCTATACTGCAGAGAACTTGCAGCTAACTACCTCGATCGTGCTGAATTCCGCTACGGAGCAACCTAGTGCTCTGGGCGTCTCAGCTCGTCAGAATCTCTTGCTGTCATCCATCAGCCTTTCAGCGGTATGGGCCCTATCATTTGTAATCGAACTGCGCCGAATACTGGACAATTTCCGACATCGACCTCAAACTTCCTTTATGTCCAAACCAGAAGCCGCATTAGGCAGACGCTCGCGGAACCCAAGGAGAATCCTGATCATTCACGGTCCTAATCTCGATATGTTAGGCACCCGTGAACCCGGGATCTACGGAAAGGAGTCCCTTGCAAGCATCAACGAGAAACTCAATCGCATCGCGAAACGCGAGGGGGCTGCCCTGGAGGCTTTTCAAAGCAACCATGAGGGAGCTTTGATCGAACGCGTGCATGGGGCCAAGAAGCAGCGAATTTCGTGGATCATCGTCAATCCCGGGGGGCTGACTCACACCAGCGTGGCGTTACGCGACGCTCTGGCAGCAGTCGCGATTCCGTTTCTCGAGGTGCATCTGTCGAACATCTACTCGAGGGAGCCATTCCGGCGCCATTCGTATTTTTCCGACCTCGCGACCGGTACGATCTGCGGGTTAGGTAGTCGGGGTTACGAGTTCGCGCTGCAGTTCGCCTTGCACTCAAATTGAGAGCTTGTTTCGGGGTCGTTTCCGAAAACCCCGAAATCTCGCGGGACCGGGCGTGCCTGCCCGGACCGGAAGGAGGCCAACATGGATTTGCGAAAACTAAAAAAGCTGATCGACCTCGTCGAAGAGTCGGGAATCGCCGAATTGGAGATCACCGAGGGGGAGGAGAAGGTCAAGATCGTGAAGGGCGGTTCGGGCGGGAAAGGGGTCGTTGTCCCTTCCCCGTCTGCCTCGGCGGCGAGCCTGCCACCTGCCCAAGCTGTGACCGTTTTGGCGGGCGCAGCGACTTCGGCCCCTGCCTCTACCCAAGGAGAGGCACCGACATCACTCGAAGGGCATATCGTCAAGTCGCCGATGGTTGGCACTTTCTACCGGTCGGGTTCCCCCGGCGCGAAGCCCTTCGTCGAGGTCGGAGATACGGTCAAGGCGGGGCAAGCCATTTGCATCATCGAGGCGATGAAGCTGATGAACGAAATCGAGGCCGACAAGGACGGCGTGATCAAGGCAATCATGGTCGAGAACGGTCAACCGGTCGAGTACGGCGAATCCCTGATGATGATCGGCTAGCGTAGCGGGTATTGAGGGGGAATACACCAGGGCGCGCCTCCACTCCCCATACCAGAGGTCACGAAAAACCGCCCATCAAATCATGTTCGAGAAAATTCTGATCGCCAATCGCGGAGAGATCGCCCTGCGCATCCAGCGCGCATGCCGTGACATGGGCATCAAGACCGTGGTAGTGCATTCCGAAGCCGATAGCGAGGCGAAGTACGTGAAGCTCGCCGACGAATCGGTGTGCATCGGACCAGCAGCATCCAGTGCGAGCTATCTCAATATACCGGCCATCATCAGTGCGGCGGAGGTGACTGACGCGGAGGCAATCCATCCGGGCTACGGATTTCTCGCCGAAAACCCGGATTTTGCCGAACGCGTGGACAAGAGTGGCTTCGTTTTCATCGGCCCCCAAGCGGAGACCATCCGGCTGATGGGCGACAAGGTGAACGCAAAGCAAGTCATGGAGAAGGCGGGGGTGCCGTGCGTGCCCGGCTCGGACGGTGCGCTGCCTGACGCCCCCGAGGAGTCACTCAAGATCGCGAGAAAAATCGGTTACCCGGTCATCGTAAAGGCAGCGGGCGGGGGCGGCGGGCGTGGCATGCGTGTCGTGCATACAGAAGCCGCGCTCAAGAGCGCAATAAGCATCACGCGGGCGGAGGCTGGAGCGGCTTTCGGCAACGCCACGGTCTATCTGGAAAAGTACCTCGAGAACCCGCGACACATCGAGGTGCAGGTGCTCGCCGACGCGCACAAGAACGCGGTCTATCTCGGCGAGCGGGATTGCTCCATGCAGCGACGGCACCAGAAGATCATGGAGGAGGCCCCGGCACCCGAAATTACGTCGAAGCAGCGCGCGCGCATCGGCGAGCGCTGCATCGAGGCCTGCCGCAAGATCGGCTATCGAGGAGCCGGCACCTTCGAGTATCTCTACGAAGAAGGCGAGTTCTACTTCATCGAAATGAACACCCGTATCCAGGTCGAGCATCCGGTCACCGAAATGATCACCGGCGTCGACATCGTCCAGGAGCAAATCCGCGTCGCGGCGGGCGAGCGGCTTTCTGTGCGACAGAAGGACATCGAGCTTCGCGGCCACGCAATAGAGTGCCGGATCAATGCCGAGGATCCGTTTCGCTTCACGCCATCGCCCGGCCGCATTACGTCCTATCACCCTCCCGGGGGACCCGGCATCCGGGTCGACACGCATATTTATCAGGGATACACCGTGCCGCCGAACTATGACTCGTTGATAGGCAAGGTCATCGCGTACGGGGAGAACCGCGATCAGGCGATCCGGCGCATGCGCATCGCGCTCTCCGAAATGGCGATCGAAGGCATTCAGACCAACATCCCGCTGCACCAGGAACTCCTGCTCGACAACCGCGTCATTAAAGGAGGGGTGAACATCCATTATCTCGAGCAGAAACTCGCTCAGCAAAAGAAGCGCGATACCGCAAGGTAGAGGATCGAACGCGTGACTTTTACCGCGCTCGTCCTGGAAGTGAAAGCGGAGGAGGTTGATCCCCTCTCCGATGCGCTGCTCGGTGCGGGCGCGATGTCGGTAAGCTGCGAGGACGCCGGAGCAGAGACTGCGGCGGAAGCCCTATACTTTGACGGGTCGGGCGAGTCGGTCTCCTGGCCCCGCGTGAAAATCACGGCACTGTGCAAAGTCCAACCCGCACCCGAACAAATACTCCTTCGCGCGTGCAACCTCGCCGGTGTCGCGGTACCGGTTCACGAGCTGCGTAGCGTCCCGGACGAGGATTGGGTCGCGAAATCGAGGGAACAATTCGGGCCGATTCGCGTTTCGACGCACTTGTGGATCGTGCCGACTTGGCACGCGCCGCCCGAGCCCGAGGCGATCAATCTTGTACTCGATCCCGGGCTCGCGTTCGGCACCGGAAGCCACCCGAGCACGCGACTGTGCCTACAGTGGCTTGAGCGCAGCATCACCGGCGGGGAAACGGTTCTCGACTACGGCTGCGGTTCCGGTATATTGGCGATCGCTGCATTGAAGTTCGGCGCACGTCGCGCAGTGGGCGTGGACATCGATCCCGACGCCGTGGCGGCGGCCCGGGCCAACGCCGGGCGCAACGGCGTTGCCGGCGAATTCCTCGAAGGTCGCGAGCCGCTTACGTTCACCGCAGATATCGTGATCGCCAATATCCTCGCCAATCCGTTGAAGCTGCTCGCTCCCATCCTCGCGTCACGATGCAGGCGCGGCGGGCAGATTGCGCTCTCTGGAATTCTGTCGGAACAGGCAGGCGGAGTCGAGAGATGCTACTCACCCTGGATCGCGTTTGCACCGCCTGATGAGGCGAACGGCTGGGTGTGCCTCTCGGGAGTAAAGCTGTGAGCATGATCACGCGTTGCCCCACTTGCGCCACCGCGTTTCGGGTGACCGAGCCGCAGCTTCGTGCCCGAGCGGGCCAAGTCCGCTGTGGGCGTTGCGGCGCCCTGTTCGACGCGCTTGCCGCGCTGAGCTCGGACCCGGCCAGCCGCCCCCCCCGGGAGGACGCGAAAGCTCCTCCGATTTCCGCCAGCATGGCAGTGCTGCTCGACACCGATAGGGACGTGTCATTCGACTTCGGGCCGCACTCGCGGCCGCGTCCCAGCCGGCTGTGGTGGCTTGCGAGCGCGCTTCTGCTGCTCGCTCTCGCGGTGCAAGGCAGCTACCGGTACCGGGGCGAGCTCGCGGTGCTCCTTCCCGAAGCCAAGCCCCTCGTCCAGCGCATCTGCGCCGAGCTCGGGTGCGACGTACCACTGCCGCGCCGCGCGGAGTTGCTCAGCATTGAGTCTTCCGACTTGCAGGCAGACGGCACCCATCCCAGCGTGATGGTGCTGACGGCAACGCTTCGGAACCGCGCCGGCTTCATCCAAGCGTTCCCCTCTTTGGAACTAACCCTCACCAGTACCGAGGGCCAGACTGTCGCCCGGCGCGTACTGACACCCAAGGACTACGCACCGCAGAGCGCGCGATCGGAGCCCGGCTTCGCTGCCGGAAGCGAGCTCCAGATTCGAGTCTACATCGAAGCCGCGGCACTTAAGCCTACCGGCTATCGGCTCTACTTGTTTTACTCGTAGAGAATCCCTGGACTTCGCACGAACGCCGATCCCATGCGCACCCTGATCTGCGGCTCGCTCGCGTACGACAACATCATGGTATTCCGCGGCCGCTTCCGGGAGCACATCCTGCCCGAACAGATCCACATATTGAACGTGGCGTTCCTCGTTCCCGAGCTGCGGCGCGAGTTCGGCGGCTGCGCCGGCAACATAGCTTACAACCTGAGGCTCCTGGGTTCCGACCCCCTGGTCATGGGTACGGTGGGAGACGATGCCCTGCTGTATTTCGAGCGTCTCGAACGGCTTGGCATCAAGGTGGATTTCGTCCGCCAGGTACCCAATACTCTCACCGCACAGGCATTTATTACCACCGACCTCGACGACAATCAGATCACCGCCTTTCATCCCGGGGCGATGAATTACTCGCATTTGAACAACATCACGGGGGAGTTGGATTTACGCTTTGCAATCGTCGCGCCCGACGGACGCGAGGGCATGCTGCAGCACGCGCGCGAGCTTGCCGAGCTCGGCGTTCCGTTCATGTTCGACCCCGGCCAAGGACTGCCGATGTTCTCGGGCGAAGAGCTGCTCGCTTTCGTGGAACAGGCGACTTATCTGGCTGTCAACGATTACGAAGGCCGGTTGCTCGAGGAGCGTACCGGCCGCAAGCTCGAGGAAATGGCGCAGAAACTCAAGGCGCTCGTTCTCACTCGCGGCGCGGAGGGGTCCATCATCTACGCCGACGGCCAACGGATCGAGATTCCTTGCGTCAAGGCAGCCGAAGTGGTGGATCCCACCGGTTGCGGCGATGCGTATCGCGCCGGTCTTCTTTACGGTCTTGCCGCGGGCTTCGACTGGCCGAAGACGGGCAGGCTCGCAGCGTTGATGGGGTCAATCAAGATCGCGTCGCGTGGCGGCCAGAATCATTTCACGAGCCTCGATGAAATCAAGCGGTTGTTCCGCCGAAACTTCGGGTCCGATTTTTGAAGGCGTCAAACCGCACTCCCGTTGCGCTTCGCCTGGTCCGCCTGACAAGGCTCGTGCTTCACCTGCTGCGCGGTCTCGCTATCGCGTGGTTGCTCTACCCGGAACTCTCCGAAGCGGAAAGGCAGGTGAAAAAGCGCCGTTGGTCGAATACGCTGCTCTCCATCCTCTCCGTGTCCGTGCGCGAAAAGAACGCACCAAAGGAGCTTCCCGGTCGCTGCATGCTGGTGCTCAATCACATCTCCTGGCTCGACATCTTCGTCGTCGACGCGAGGTTCCCCGCCACTTTCATCGCCAAATCGGAAATCCGCGGCTGGCCGATGGTAGGCTGGTTGAGCACGCTGGTCGGCACGTTGTACATCGAGCGCGGCAAACGCTCCGAGGTGCGACGCACCCGCCAGATAATCGCGGCCGAGCTCGAGCGCGGCACGCTGATCGCGGTTTTTCCCGAGGGAATCACGAGCTTCGGGCGAAGCCTCGAGCGTTTCCACTCGGCGCTGTTCCAGCCGGCACTGGACGCCGCGGCCGCGCTGCAGCCGGTGGCGCTGCGCTACCTCGATGCCGCCGGCCGGCACACCGACGCCGCCGGCTACGTCGGCGATACCTCGCTCCTCGAATCGGTCTGGACCATCGTCTCGACGCGTCACATGGTCGCGGAGTTCAATTTTCTCGCGCCGATCTCCGTAAGAGCGCACACGCGGCGCTCTCTTGCAGAAAGGGCTGAAGCCGCTATCGCCGGGGCCCTGGGCGTGCCCGCCCCGCAGGGGACTTCACGCGCGCGGCATCCGCCGCACAAGAGACCTGGTACAAACGCCGATCCTCCAGGCGAACCGCACTGAGCTTCCCCCCCCAGACACAACCCGAATCGAGGGCGAGGAGATTGGGCGCAACGCGCAAACCGAGCGCCGACCAGTGCCCGCATACCACGGTGTGATCAGCGCTTTTCCTGCCAGGCACCTCGAACCATGGAAGGTGGCCGGCGGGAGCTTCGGCCATCTCGCCCTTCGCGTGGAACTCCATTACGCCTTCAGGGGTGCAAAAACGCAGGCGGGTCATTGCGTTGACGATGACGCGCAGCCGGTCGATCCCGCGCAGCTTGTCGTTCCAGCGATCCGGGCGCGAGCCGTAGAGTTGCGCGAGAAATTCCTTGTGCCGGGGTCCGCGCAGTTCCGTCTCGACCTCTCCGGCAAGCGCTTTTGCCGTGGCGACGTCCCACTGCGGCAGGAGCCCCGCGTGAACCAGCACGTAATTTGCGAATACGTGCGCCATCGGCCGGTGCCGTAACCAGTCGAGCAACCCGTCGCGGTCGGGCGCGGCGATGACCTCCCCGAGCGTGTCGTCTTCGCGAGCCTTGACGGAGCCCTGGGCAAGCGCCAGCAGATGCAGATCGTGGTTGCCGAGCACGGACACCGCGCGATCACCCAGATCACGTACGAAGCGCAGCGTCCCAAGCGAGGCCGGGCCGCGGTTGACGAGGTCGCCCACGAACCATACGCGATCTTTCGCGCGGTCGAAACCGAATGCACCAAGCAAGGCCTGCAGCTCCTCGAAACTGCCCTGAACATCGCCGATCGCGTAGGTAGCCATGTCGGTGAGATCCCGTGACGTCTTTTACATGATTTGGTCGCGCTTCGCTGCTTAGGTTGGACGGCGCCGAGATCGCTGCGCCGGGCGCAAAAACAGGTCTGGCAGCCGAAGGTGATCGCAAAGATGCGGCACTACTATCTGATGAAGGGCCAGTCCAAGGGAAGCTTCGGCCGAAGTCGGCGCGAGCGCCTACATGCAAGCGATGTAATAGAATGGCGCCCCTAACCCCTGGTTGGATCAGTCATGGCCGAGAAGTTTTCCAAATCGATCCTCCGCAACCTAAAAAAGATGCTGCACCGGGATCCCGAGAAGCCCTCGGCGTCAGTCTCTAAGAAGAGGCCTTCCGCGTCAAAGGGGAGGCCCGGAGATCACAGGGCTACGCAGTCTTCCGTGGATAGCGCGCCCGCTCAAGGAGGCGCCCCGGAAACCCCTGAAGCGAAGCCGGACAATAAGAAAACCCCGAATCAGCCGTGGTACCGGCACCGCCAACGCTGGTAGCGCTTGCCGCCTGCCGCTTGGGTCCGCGCCCAGCGCGCCTCAAACGGCCTCGAAAGTCTTGTCCTTGAGCGAGGCGGCGAATCCGTGGAAGATCTCGTGCACCTTGCCCCAGCTCTTCAACGCTTTCATCCGGCCCAGCCAGCGGTTGACGTTCGGATACGCCGAGTAGTTGCAGCGCACGATCTCGCCGAGGGCGACGAAAGGACCGCCGAAATAGTCCGCGATCGTGATCTGCTCGCCGCACAGGTATTTCTTCTTCGGCCCGAGCAGGCTTTCATCGAGAACCTTCAGCCATCCCTGGGCTTTTTCCTTGCCCCAGGCGATCGTGCCCGCGTGCGCCTCGTCGCTGCGCCGCTTGTGGTTGGGGAAGATCTGCGGATAGACCAGTCCATAGGCGAACTCGCGGCAGACCTGCGTATTGATCCAGTCCATCATCTCGTTGACCTTCGCCCGTGAGCGCAGCTCTTTCGGATAGGTCGGAGAGCCGGTTTTCTCCGCGAGGTACTTGAGAATCGCCGAGCTCTCGGTCAGGCGGAAATCGCCGTCCTCCAGCACGGGCACCAAGCGGCTCGGGTTGATCGCCACGTACTCCGCCTGGTAGTGCTCGCCCTTCATCAGGTCGACCACGCGCAGCTCGCAGTCGATGCCGTTCTCGGCGATGAACAGCCAAACCGGGCGGCTGGTCGTGGACACGGGGTGATAGTAGAGTTTCATGTCGGTTCGTCCTGGCGGATGGTGGGGGTTCCGGGAAAGCCCGTAATCATACCTAAGCCGCAGCAATGCAGTCGCATCCCTTGCGACGAGCTTCAATCCTGCGTCGCCAATCGGCGAATGGCTGCATCGGTCTCCCGGGCAAGCCGCGAGACGAACTGCGCGGCGGGCTGACGCCGCGCCATTCGGACACCTTGTCCCGCCCAAAGCGAAAGGAATTCCGCCCGTCCCTGCTTGGCGGCTGCGCTGCGCAGCGGCCGTGTCAGCGCATTCTGGAACGGGAAGGGAAGAACGGCGCCGGGGCCGGCGTTGCGCTCGATGTCTGTCATGAACCGGTTGACGATGCCCCGCGCCGGCCGTCCGGAAAAAACACTCGTGATTCGCGTTTCGTGCTCTCGCGCTCCGAGGATCGCTTCCTTGTAGGCGTCCGCAACGCCGGACTCGTCACAAGCGAGGAAAGCCGTTCCCATCTGCACGGCCTGCGCACCCAGGGCGAGCGCCGCGGCAATGCCGCGACCGTCCATGATGCCGCCCGAGGCGATCACGGGGATGCGCACGGCATCGACTACCTGGGGCACGAGCGAAATCGTTCCCACCATCGCCGCCTCGAATTCGGCGGCGAAACTCCCCCGATGGCCGCCCGCTTCGGCGCCCTGTGTGACCACGGCATCAACGCCGGCTTTTTCGAGCGCGAGGGCTTCATCGACAGTCGTCGCGGTGCCGATCAAAAACATGCCGCGCGCCTTGACTGCCTCGATTGCATGTGCGGGCAGGATGCCGAAGGTGAAGCTGAAGACCGATGCGCCGCCCTCAAGTGCCGCAGCGAGCTGCTCACCGAACGAGTCGGCGGCCAAGGCAGGCGCCTGAGGCGGCGGCAGCTCGAGCTCGGCGTAGAAGGGCGCGACGCATTCCAGAGCCGGGCGCGTATCTTTCGGCGCGTCCGGCGCGGGTTGCGGCGCGAAGAGGCTGATCCCGAAGGGCCTAGCCGTGCGCGTGCGCACCGCCCGTGCCGCCTCGAGGACCTGTTGTGGCGTCAGATAGGCCCCGCCGATAAACCCCAACGCGCCGGCCTCGCCGACCGCGGCGACCAGTTCCGGCGTGTCCCCGCCGCCCGCGAGCGGCGCCTGGATGACGGGATAGATCATTTTCAAACGCCGCATCAACTCGTTTTTCAATGGCACGGGCACCTCCGGGCAAAATCTTGTCGTCAGCGGCTAAGTTAAGTTGACTGGACCATCCTGGCAACTGAATAATAGTTTTCGGGTTGCCGCGTCGGGTGCTTGATCAGGGCGAAAAGTGTCGGGAAAAACATCGAAAACACACCCTGTCGAGCCCAGCGACTGGCCCGCGGCGATTCATAGCGCGCTCAAGTCGCAGCGCGTTCGGCAAGTGTCTTATGTGCCCGACGCAGGCCACAAGCGCCTGATCGAGCTCTGCCACTCAGATCGCGGCATGACCGCGCTGCCTCTCACGAGCGAAGAGGAAGGCATCGGTCTCGCCGCGGGCGCATGGCTGGGCGGCGAGCGCAGCGCGCTTCTCATGCAATCGAGCGGGGTGGGCAACTGCGTCAATGCGCTGACCCTCGCGTCGAACTGCGGCTTTCCGCTGCTGATGCTGGTCACCATGCGCGGCGAGACGGGCGAGCGCAATCCCTGGCAGGTTCCCATGGGTCAGGCGACGCCGGAGGCGCTGCGCCTCGCCGGCGTGCGCACCCTGCGTCTGGAGCGCGCCGAAGAGGCGAGCGCGGTTGCAAATACCGCGGCGAAGATCGCCTTCGAAGAACAACGTGCGGTGGCACTCCTCATCTCGCAGCAGCTGATCGGCGTGAAATCCTTCGAGGAAAAGCGGTGAAGGCGCTCAATCGCCGCGAGGTCGTGGCTTCGCTCCTCGAGCGGCGCGGCGCGCTGCTCGTCGTCGCCGGGCTCGGATCGGCTGCGTGGGATTGCACTGCCGCGGGCGATCATCCGCTCACCTTTCCCCTGTGGGGCGCGATGGGGTCGGCGTGCATGATCGGTCTGGGCCTCGCGCTCGCTCAAGCCCAGCGCCGCGTGCTCGTCGTCACCGGGGATGGCGAGATGCTGATGGGATTGGGGAGCCTCGCCACCATCGGCGCGCAGCGCCCGGGCAACCTCGTGGTCGTGGTGCTCGATAACGAGCGCTACGGGGAAACCGGCATGCAGAAAACGCATACCGCCTACGGAACCGATCTCGCGGCGGTCGCCCGCGCGTGCGGGTTCGCCACCGCTCGAATCATCCGAAGAAACGCTGAAGTTTCGGATGTGCGCTCGGGAATCTACCGGGGCAAGGGTCCGCTTTTCTTTCAGGTGAAGGTCAAGGCCGACGCACTGCCGCTCGTCCTGCCGCCGCGGGACGGTGCCCATCTGAAGCATCGATTCCGCGAAGCGCTGCTCGGAGCGCAGTAGCGGTTGTTCACTGCTCCATCGTGCTCGCGGCAAACACCTCTTCCAGCGCCACCGGCCGTGAGGTCAGCCCCTGCTCGTGCGAGTAGCTCGCGGCGGTTTCGAGCACCTTGCTGTTGGCCTTGATGCCGTGCTGCACGAGCGGCGCCCGCAACGCCTCCCTCGCCTCGCCGGTCAGCAGACCCGCCGCGCAGTAATACTCGGCGTGCTCCAGGCGTTCCCGGTTGGCGATTTCATTCGCGCGTTCGAACGCTTTATAGAGATTCAGCACGACCCAGGGGTGCTTTTCCAAGATTTCCTTCCGGATCACCATTCCGTGGTTGATCGGAAAGATGCCGGTCTTGCGGTAGTAGCGGATCCCTTCGGCCAGGGGATCGGGAAAGAGCGGCTTGACGGCAGGATGGTTCCACAGGTCGGCGACACTCCGGTCGACGAGGTTGGGATTCACGATGTAATGGATCGCCGCCTCGAGTTCTCCCGAGAGCATCATCGATCCGATGTTTTTCTCCGGCGGGATCTGGTTGATCGTCACCCCGGGCGGCGGCGCGAACCCGATCGCGCCGCGGTGGCTGTGCGAAGGAGTGCGCTCCATCCAGAACTGCATGTCCTTCGGCGCAACGCCGAACTCGTGCTCGAGCACGCCCCGCGTCCACAGCGCGGCGGTCTGCTGGTATTCGGGAACGCCGACACGCCGCCCCTTCAGGTCGCCGGGCCGATCGATCCCGGAATCCTTTCTCACCAGGATCTCGGCATGGAAAAATTTTCTGGTCGTGAAAATCGGCAGACCGACCCAGCGGTCGTCCCCCTTCGATCTCGCCATGATCAGCGAGGAAAACGACATCTCGGAGACGTCGAAATCCGCAAAGCGCAGCTGACGCCAGAAGAGCTCCGACGGATGCACCACGCTCGGTATGAGCGCGATCCCGTCCGGCTTGACCCTGCCGTCGAAAATCGGCCAGGTCCTCGGATTGGAAGCCATCGCGATGCTGATCGGAATGTTCACGGCCGTCCTCGACGACGAGAGTGTACCGGGAAATTATCGCGCGGGAGCTGACACGAAGGCCGGCTCTGCCATAGAATGAAGGGCGAGAATTTCGCGGGAAATCCCATGGCGGACTTGAGCAACTGGGCGTTTCCGCCCGAGATGCAGCCCAATGCCGAGGAGTCGCCCTTCGACCTGGAGGCGGCGCTCGACTCGATGGTGCTGTTGCGCTCCGAGGTTCCCGAGGACGCCTTTACCGCCGGGATCCTCGGTACCGAGCGCGTCGGCAACGGCGTCGTCATCCGCGACGATGGACTCGTGCTCACCGTCGGCTACCTGATCACCGAAGCGACGAGCATTTGGCTGAACACGAACAAGGGCAGGGCGGTCGCAGGTCATCCGCTTGCCTATGATCAACCGACCGGTTTCGGATTGGTGCAGCCTCTGGGCAAGCTGGGCGCGCCGGCGCTTTCACGGGGATCTGCAGCTTCTTGCCGCGTCGGCGACGATGTCGTCGTCGCCGGTCACGGCGGCCGCAAGCATGCGCTCAAGGCCAAGCTCATCGCCCGGCGGGAGTTTGCCGGCTACTGGGAGTACGTGCTGGACGAAGCGCTCTTCACCAGCCCTGCACACCCCCATTGGAGCGGCGCCGCGCTGATCGGCGGAGGGGGGCGGCTGCTCGGGATAGGCTCGCTCATGGTCCAGGAAGAATTGGGCGGCCGCACCGTGCAGGGCAACATGATCGTGCCGATCGACTTGCTCGAGCCGATCCTCGAGGACATGGTGAAGCTCGGCCGAGCGCGGCGGCCCGCACGCCCCTGGCTCGGTCTTTATGCGACAGAAGTCAAAGGACATGTCGTGGTTTCGGGCCTCGCGGGCGGCGGGCCTGCGGAACGCGCCGGAGTGCAAGTGGGCGACATCGTGATCGAGGTCGCGAACGGACGGGTCAGCGGACTTGCCGATCTCTTCCGGAAAATCTGGAGTACCGGCTCCGCGGGGGTCGAAGTGCCGATGACTCTGGTGCGTGAGGGCTCCGTGTCCCGCGTTCGCGTGTCCTCGGCCGACCGTCAGGATCTTCTCAAGAAGCCCTCCTTACACTGACCAGGCAACCTCAATCCTTCGAATCGGTCCAAAGATCGATGCGAGGTCAACCCGGCCAAGCTCGCGCGCGAGGCCAGAGGAGCACCGTGTGATGGAGAACCGACAGCATGACGTGATGCGCCAGCAGATGATCGCCGAGATCGTGGCCGATGCGGTTTTCCTTACGGCTCAGCTCGGCAAGTCCGCGTTTGCCTCCCGGGTGATCGAGGTGATGGGCAAGATCCCTCGCCACGAGTTCGTGCCTTTGGAATTGCAACCCTACGCGTATCTCAACTCGCCGCTGCCGGTCGGCTACGGCAAGACCATCTCGCAACCCTTCATCATCGCGCTCATGACCGATCTGCTCGAGCTGCGGCCGGGCGACGTAACGCTGGAGGTCGGTGCCGGTGTAGGTTATCAGGCCGCGATCCTCGCGGAACTGGTGGATCAGGTCTACAGCATCGAGCTCATCGAGGAGCTCGCTCTTGATACCCGTCGCAGGCTGCAGCGCCTCGGTTACAGCAATATCGAGATCGGCGTCGGCAACGGCTACTACGGCTGGAACCAGCACGCGCCTTTCGACAAGATCGTGGTCACCGCCGCGCCCGACCTGATTCCGCCACCGCTGCTCGCCCAGCTCAAGCCCGGCGGGAAAATGGTGATCCCGACAGGGATTCCCGACAAGCAGCAGTTGATACTGGTGGAGAAATCCGAGGGTGGCAAGCTCACCACCCGGGAGGTTCTGCCGGTGCGTTTTTCCGAGCTCGAGGAGGGCGGCGACTTCGCCGGAGCGGCCTGAAATCCGCGCTTGCGGTCGGCCAAACGTCAGCGGCGCATGAGGTACCTGCGCCAGGGCTTCCAGTAGTACTTCTTCCAGCCCTTGTTGACACCGTGATAATCGTGGTCCGGGACGTTGACGTGCACGAGGTCGATGCGTCCCTTCCTGCCCTTCGGCGTGAAACGCAGAATCAAGGTCGAGTCGGCGTCGCTTTTCTTGAAAGCGGTGGAGCGCCAGGCCTGGACGATCAGCCTTCCCGGAATGGTCTGCAGCATCCGGCCCGACAGGGCGCCCCCGAAAGCGCTGAACTTCGAGCCGCTCCTCGCGCCGATCGCGACCTTCCCGCCCGTGAGCGCAGCGTGCGCTCTCGGGTTGAGGTACATCGAATACAGGTCCTTGGAAGAAGCCGGAAGCGTCACCGATTGCTTTACGATTCTCGGCACGCGGGTCTCCCTACTACTTCTTGCGCGGCGCGAGCGCGTTGTAGACGAGCTCGACGAAGGCCCCGGGCTTTCTGAACTTGCCCCTCATGCCGCCTCCTTTTCATCGTCCCAGGCCTTGTCGGGCAGGGGCAGCCCGGCGAGGTCTTGCGCTGTGAGCCTGCGGTCGGGCTCGATATTCAGCGTTTCGAGAATCAGCATCAGCTGGCGCGTGTGCTGGGTCGGGTGCCACGTGGTGCGCTCGAGCACCACGTGCATCGAGTGGCGGCCGAAGTAGGTATTCATCTCGCTCGAGCACGAGCGGTCCGAGAGGCCCGCCCACCAGTCGTTGACGCGCGCAAGCACCCCTTCGCCGAAGCGGGCGATGCTCTCCCCGGTGCGGATTTCCGGGCCCGGCTCCTTCATGATGCGCTCATAAGTCAGCTCGCGGCCGTCGCGCATCGATTCGAGGAACCCCTCGGGAATCCGGAACACGTGGTGCGCGAGGATGCGAATCGGGCGATTGCGGTTGCGGAACGGCTTTTCCAGCCACTCGGCCGGGATCTGCCTGACGTATCTCGCCGCGGCGGGCAGGACGATGTTGAGCTTGCCGATCAGTTCCGCCGGGCTCAAGCGCTCCTGCAGCTTCACCTTCAAGTCGAGGAATTTGATGACGTCAGTGAGCGTCTGCGCGAAGACGAATTTGTCACCGCGCGAGACGATGGGCACGCTGCGGGCGCCGAGCTTGCGCAATTCTTCCATCCCGGCCGGATTGCCGTGCACGTTGATCGACTCGTAGTCCACGCCGCTTTTGGTGAGGAACTCCTTGGTCCTCAGGCAGCTCGTGCACCCGGGCTGCCAGAAGACTTTGACCCTTTCGGCTGCAAGCATGTTGGAACTCTCCGATCAGACCGGCGGGATTGACCTCCGCCCCCGGCAGTAAACCAAAAGGATAACCCGCATATTCCAACAAATCCACGCCGGTATGCGAAAATCGCGTCCTCCGTTCCGCCGGAGCGCCGGAGAGGGCAAATGATCGAACGATGGATTCCCGTCCTGGCGATGGCTGCCGCCGCAACGGGTGCCAGCGCACAGGATTTTCCGAGCCGCGCCGTAAAGATCGTCGTTCCCTGGCCGCCGAGCGGCAACGTCGACATCACGGCACGCACCGTCGCGCCGGCTTTTTCGGAAGCCCTCGGCCAGCAGGTCATCGTCGAGAATCTCAGCGGCGCCGGTGGACGAATCGGCACCGCGGCGGTGGCGAAGTCGGGCGCCGACGGATACACGCTCCTGCTCGGGTCGAGCGGCACCATCACCTCGGGCCCCGCCGTGTTCAAGAGCATCAGCTACGATCCCTTGAAGGATTTCGTCGCGATCGGCCCGATCCAGTCGGTGCCGATCGTGCTCACGGCGGCCCCCAAGACGCCGGTGTCGAGCTACAAGGAATTCGCCGCTCTTGCGAACGCGAAGCCCGGGCAGGTGAGCATCGCCTCCGCGGGCAGCGGGTCGTCCAATCATCTCGCGATCGAGCTCCTGATGCGCCAGGCGAATCTCAAGCTCCTCCACGTTCCCTACAAAGGCAGCGGCCCGGCGATCATCGATCTCCTCGGCAGCCAGGTCGAGTCCATGATGGACCAGCTGACCGCATCGATAGAGCACATACGAAGCGGGCGGCTGAAGGCGCTCGCCGTCAGTTCGAAAACGCGCTCGGCGCTGCTGCCGAACGTTCCGACGCTCGATGAGCTCGGGGTAAAAGGCTACGAGGCGAGCACGTTCACGGGGCTGTTCGCGCCCGCCGCAGTCCCCGCGGCCGCCGCGGACAGGCTCACCGCCGCCTTGCGCCGCGCGCTCTCGAACGAAACCGTGCGCGAGCGCTACCGCTCGATGGGCGTGGACGTCATGGACATGAGCCGCGCCGAATTCACCGCCTATGTGCTCGCCGATTTCGAGAAGTGGCGGACCATCGCGCGCGAAGGCAACATCGTCGTCGAGTGAAGCTCGAGCGCGTCTTCGCGGCCGCCGCGCTCGCCCTCTGCGCCGGCGCGCTCGCCGCGGGTCCCGAAACGGTCCGGGTCAATACCTTCCCGAACGCCAAGGCGCTGCCGTTTCACGCGGGGCTGGCGAACGGCGTCTTCGCCAGGCGCGGCGTCACGCTCGAGCTCTCCTTCACCGAGAATTCCACCGCCCAGCGCGAAGGTCTCGCCGCCGGGCGCTTCGACGTGGTCCACGCGGCGGTGGACAACGCGGTGGCCATGGTCGAGGTGACGAAGAAGGACGCGGTCATCGTCACCGGCGGCGACGGCGGCATGAACGAGTTCTTCGTCCAGGCCTACGTCCGTTCGTTCGCCGATCTGCGCGGACGCAAGCTGGTGGTCGACGCGCCGAACACGGCGTACGCGATTCAGGCGAAGAAAATCCTGCTCAAGCACGGCTTGAAGGACGGCACGGACTACACGGTGGTGCCGGTGGGACGCGGCGAGCTGCGCCTGAAGGCCATGGCCGAGAACAAGGACTACGCCGCCGCGGTGCTGAATCTTCCGTTTACCATCCAAGCCGAGCAGCTGGGCCTGAAGAGTTTAGGGAACACCGTGGACATCCTCGGGCCCTACCAGGCGAACGGCGCCTTTGCGCTGCGCGCCTGGGTCGAATCGAACGGCCCGCTGCTGGAGCGCTATATCGCCGCCTACGTCGAGTCGCTGCGCTGGGTGCGCCGGCCCGAGAACCAGGCCCAATGCGTGGCGATTCTCATGGACAAGCTGAAAGTTTCACGCGAGGTCGCCGAGCGAACCTACCGGGTGCTCGTCGACCCGGTCCGCGGGTTCACCCCGGACGCAGCCTTCGACGCGGAGGGCTTCCGGAACCTCCTCGCTCTGCGCGCCGAGATCGAAGGCGGAAGCGCCCCGCAGCCCGAAAAATACCTCGACCTTTCGTACTACCGGCGGGCGATCGCCACGCTGGGCAAGTAGATCAGCTTCCTTTCACCGCCCGCCAGGCCGCGTCGACGTTGCTGGGGAGCCGCTCCCTGCCGGCCCAGTCGTCGAACTCGGGCATCCTGAGCTCCGCTTTGATACTCTCGAGCGTCTTGCCTTCGCGCGCCATCTTGCCCACGCGCTCGAGCAGCAGGGCGTAGTAGCGCTCCATCTCGTCGAATATCTTGGTCGTGCCGGGCGCGCCGTGACCCGCGATCACGACTTCCGGGTCGAGCGCGCGCATCGATTTGATGGAGGCGAGGATATCCGGAATCGTGAGAAACGGCCGGATATTGGGATAGCGCTTCACCCCTACCGCCGCGGTGGCCCAGAGCACCCGCTCTTTGGGAAGCCAGATCGCCGTGTCGGCCTCGCTATGCACGTTTTTCAGATACATCAGCTCGAAGCTGCGCTCGCCCAGATTCAGCGTCATCTTCTGCCGGTACTCGATGTTCGGCAGGACCTGCCTATAGCCCTTCATCGCTTCGTTCATGCCGGGGTACTCGCCCGCGAGCTTTTGATTGCGCTCGACCGTGTTCGCTTTCCGCATCGACTCGGCGGCGCCGGCGTGCGCAATGACGACCGCCGGCGGCGAAAAAACGAAATCCCCGTTGGTATGATCGTCGTGCGGCTCGGTATGGATGATGAAGCGCGCCGATTGCGCTGAAAGTTTCTTGAGGACTCCCATGACGGCGAGAGAGTCCACCGGGGTCTGGCCGGTGTCGATCATCACCACGCCTTCCCGGGTCTGGATGATGCTGACGTTGGAGTCCTGCGCTTTTGCGGCGTAGACGTAGATCCCGTCCTTGATTTTTCTGACGTTGGCGCCCAAATCCTGGGCCTGAACAGGCGGCGCAAGCAGCCAGGCGCAGACCACGGCGAGCAGCCGGACTTTCATGATTTCCTCCTTGAAGAGTTTCGAATGCGTGCGAGCCGAGTCACAATACGCTCGGAGGTGGTGGATGAGCAAGAGTCGGTGGATATTCGCCGCGGGGCTTCTTCCCTTGGCGCTCGGATCGGGTGCGACACGCGCGCAGGACTACCCGAGCGGGCCGCTGCGCATCGTGGTTCCGTTCCAGGCGGGCGGTTCCACGGACATGGTCGCACGCACCCTGGCGCAGAAGCTCAAGGACCGTTTCAATCAACCGGTGGTGGTGGAGAACCGCGCCGGCGCGAACGGCACGATAGGCGCCGCGCTGGTGGCGAAGTCGCCTCCGGACGGGCACACGATGCTGCTCGTCCAGTCGGGCTTCGTGTCGAACCCGATCCTGATGAGAAACCTGC